>Ga0209283_10000842_pt1 | contig 15902 bp, 13 predicted proteins | sample CZO8metaG_2_FD_188354 | JGI IMG/M metagenome (GOLD analysis project Ga0209283, IMG submission 188354) | Vadose zone soil microbial communities from the Eel River Critical Zone Observatory, Northern California, USA - CZOApr15con2H1.8 metaG... | ecosystem: Environmental > Terrestrial > Soil >...
CTGGTAGGTCTTCTTGTCGTCGAACGGCAGCAGCGCGATGTCGAGCTGCTCCTCGGGCTTGCGCCCGCGGTTGATCAGCTTCACCGCGTTGCTGATCACCGTCAGCGTCGTCAGGCCCAGGAAGTCGAACTTGATCAGCCCCGCCAGCTCCACCTCGTCCTTGGCGAATTGGGTCACCAGCTCGCCGTTCTGCCCGCGGCAGAGCGGCACGTATTCCCAGAGGGGCTTCTCGCCGATGACCACGCCCGCGGCGTGCATGCCGGTCGACCGCGTCAGGCCCTCGAGGGCGCGCGCGTATTCGATGATGGTCTTGAAGACCGGTTTCTGCTCCTGGATCTGCGTGAGCTTGGGCTCCACCTCCAGCGCCTTCTCGATGGTGGCCGGGTGCCCCTCGATCAAGGTGGGGATGTTGCGGGTCAGCTCGTTCACCTCGGCGAACGGCACGCCCATTACCCGTGCGACGTCCTTGATGGCGCTCTTCGCCGACAGCGCGCCGTAAGTGATGATCTGGGCGACGTTCTCGCGCCCGTACTTCTGCGTGACGTAGTCGATCACCTCGCCCCGGCGGTCCTGGCAGAAGTCCACGTCGAAGTCCGGCATGGACACGCGCTCGGGATTCAAGAACCGCTCGAAGAGCAGGTTGTACGGGAGCGGATCGATGTCGGTGATGCGCAGCGCGTAGGCGACCAGAGACCCGGCCCCGGAGCCGCGGCCCGGGCCCACCGGCACCCCGTGCTGCTTCGCCCAGTTGATGAAGTCGTGGACGATGAGGAAGTAGCCGGAGAACTGCATCTTGATGATGACGGACAGCTCGCGCTCGAGCCGCTCGCGGTACTGGTCGGCGTCGATCTTCCGGCCGGTCCGGGCGATCTCCGTGAATCGCTGGTCGAGACCCTCGCGCGCCCGCCGCTGGATGTACGAGTCGAGCGTCTCCCCTTCCGGCACCTGGAACTTGGGGAGGTGCTTGCCGACCAAGTCCAGCTCGACGTTGCAGCGCTGGGCGATGAGCCACGAGTTGTGCACCGCCTCACGCCACTCGGCGCCGACGCCGGTGGTCGCCTCGGCCGCGGACGCCATCTCCTCCGGCGCCTTGATGTACAGCTCCTCGGTCTCGTGCCGCAGCCGCCGCGGGTCGTCGAAGGTGCGGCCCGAGGCGATGGCCATCAGTACCTCGTGGGCCTTGGCGTCCTCGCGCTTGACGTAGTGGCTGTCCGCCGTGGCCACCAGCGGGATCTGCAAATCCTTCGATAATTCGCAAAGCCCGTGGTTGACCGGCAGCTGCTCCTTCAGCGCGTTGGACTGCACTTCCAGGTACAGCCGGTCCCCGAAGATCTCCTTCAGCTCGCGCGCCTCGCGCCGCGCCTCGTCCATGTCGCCGCGGCGGATGGCCTTGGGCACCGCGCCCGCCATGCAGGCGGTCAGCGCGATGATCCCCTCGTTGTGGGCGCGCAGGAGCGGCTTGTCGACCCGCGGGTCGTAGTAGAAACCCTCGGTAAAGGCCTTGCTGCTCAGGTACCTCAGATTGCGGTAGCCGGCGTCGTTCATCGCCAGCAGCACCAGGTGGTTCCCGATGCGCTGCTCCTTGTTCGCCATCCCCTTCTCGCCGGCGACGTACGCCTCGAAGCCGATGATGGGCTTGATCCCCGCCTTCTTCGCCTCCTGGTAGAAGTTCACCACCCCGAACATGTTGCCGTGGTCGGTGACCGCCACCGACTTCATGCCCGTCCGGGCGCACGACTCCATCAGGTCGGGCAGCCGAATGGCCCCGTCGAGCAGGCTGTAGAGGGTGTGGAGGTGAAGATGCGTGAAGTCCGCGGGCATGGCGTAGGAACACCATGCCACGGACCCCCGTCAAGCCGTCCGAGCGGGCGCGCCGATCAGGTCCGCGAGCGCGCCGGGGAGGTCCGGGAAGCGGAACCGATACCCTCCGTCGAGCGCCTTCCGCGGCACGGCCCGCTGCCCCTCCAGCAGCACCTCGGCCATCTCGCCCAGCCCCAGCCGGAGCACCAGCGCCGGCACGGAGAAGAGCGCCGGCCGGTGCAGCGCGCGCCCCAGCGCCTGCGCGAAGTCCTTCATGCGGACCGGCGCGGGCGCCACGGCGTTCAGCGCCCCGCGCACGCCCCCGTCCAGCGCCCAGAGGATCAGGCCCACCTCGTCCGCGAGGTGGATCCACGGGAACCACTGCTTGCCGTTTCCGATCGGCCCGCCGACGAACGCTTTGAAGGGCGGCAGCATCTGCTTGAGCGCGCCGCCGTGTCGCGCCAACACCACTCCTGTGCGCAGCAGCACGGTGCGGACGCCCAGCTCCTCCGCCCGCAGCGCCTGCGCCTCGCTGGCCTTGCAGACCCCGGCGAGGAAATCGCCGCCGGGCGCGGAATCCTCCGTCAGCTCTTCGTCCCCGCGTCCCCCGTACGCTCCGACCGCGCTGGCGTTCACGAACGCCCTCGGCCGCGGCCGCGCGGCGCGCATCGCCTCGACGAAGGCCCGCGTCGACTCGACCCGGCTGTCGACGATCTCCTTCTTGTAGGGCTCGCTCCACCGCCGGGCTCCGATGTTGGCGCCCGAGAGGTTGACCGCCGCGTCCGCCCGCTCCAGCGCGCCGGCCGGCACGCTGCGGCCGTCCCACATCACCTCGCCCGGTCCCCGCGGCTTGCGCACCAGCGCGACCACCTCGTCTCCCCGGGCCCGCAGCGCCCGCCCAAGCTCGGATCCGATCAGCCCGTTCGCCCCGCCGATGACCACCTTCATGGCCGCCTCCGATGCCTGCGCCGGAACCGATTCAACCACGGCCCGCTTCAAGCTACATTGCCGCGCCGTGAACGAGCTCACCTGGGTGACCCTGCAAGTGCCGGACGTGGAGCAGTCCCGGCGCTTCTGGCGCGACATCATCGGGCTGCCGGAACGATCGGCCACCGCCACCTGGGTCGAGCTGGAGCTGCGCGCCGGCGTCCACCTGGCGCTGCACCCCGTCTTCCACCCGCCGGCGCTCGAACGGCGCGGCTACGACCGCGGCGGGCCGGTGCTGGGCATCCGCGTGCAGTCCCTCGAAGAGATGGGCGCGCTGGTCGAGCGCAACGGCGCGCGCGCTCTCGGCGCCGCGCAGGACATTCCCGGGGGCCGCTCGCGCGACTTCGAGGACCCGGACGGCTACGTCTTCGAGCTGGTCGAGCTGCGTGCCTGAGCTGCCGGACATCACCGCTTACATCGAGGCGCTCGACGCGCGCATCCTGCGCCAGCCGGTCCAGGCGGTGCGCCTCGCCTCTCCCTTCGTGCTGCGCACCTTCGATCCACCCATCTCCGAGGCGGTGGGCAAGCAGGTGGTCCGCATCCACCGCGTCGGCAAGCGCATCGCGCTCGAGCTGGAGGGCGATCTATTCCTCGTCGTCCACCTCATGATCGCTGGCCGGCTCAAGTGGCTCGATCGCGGCGCCAAGGTGCCCGCAAAGGTCGGGTTGGCCGCGATCGACTTTCCGTACGGCACGCTCCTCCTGACGGAGGCGGCGACGAAGAAGCGCGCATCGCTGCACTTCGTGCGCGGGGTGGAGGCGGTGCGCGCGATGGACCGCGGCGGCATCGAGGTGCTCGACGCTCCACTCGCGGCCTTTCGCGAGGCGCTGCTGCGCGAAAACCACACGCTCAAGCGGTCGCTCACCGACCCGCGCCTGTTCAGCGGCGTGGGCAACGCCTACTCGGACGAGATCCTCCACCGCGCCCGCCTGTCGCCGGTGCAGACCACGCACAAGCTTTCCGAGGACGAGATCGGGCGGCTCCACCGCGCGACGCAGGAGGTGCTCCGGGAGTGGATCGAGCGCCTGCGCGCAGAGACCGGCGCGGGGTTCCCGGAGAAGGTCACCGCCTTCCGCGAAGGCATGGCCGTGCACGGGCGCTACCGAAAACCCTGCCCTGTCTGCGGCACGGCCGTGCAGCGCATCGCCTACGCCGACAACGAGACGAACTACTGCCCGCGCTGCCAGACCGAAGGGCGCATCCTCTCGGACCGTTCACTCTCCAGGTTGCTCAAGTCCGACTGGCCCAGGAACATCGACGAGCTCGAGGAGAAGCTCCCCAGCCGGGCGCCGAAACCCGCCCTGTAGATCGCGATACACTTGGGCGCATGGCCACACACGAGGTGCTGAACCAGCCTCCTCCGCTGGAGGTGAACCTCTTCGCCGCCGACCGCGCGCTGCGCGACGCGGTGGAACGCGAGGGCGCGCGCTGGGCGCGAGCGCAGCTCCTCGAGCTGGGGCAGCTCGCCGGGTCGCGCGCCGCGCAGGCGTGGGCGGCGCAGGCGAACGAGAACCCGCCGCGCCTGCGCACGCACGACCGGTACGGGAACCGCGCCGACGAGGTGGAGTTCCATCCCGCCTGGCACGAGCTGATGCGCGTGGCGGTGGCGCACGGCATCCACTCCCTGCCCTGGGAGGAGGACCGCGAGGGCGCTCACGTGGCCCGGGCCGCGCTGATGTTCCTCGACGCAGAGTGCGAGCAGGGCCACGGCTGCCCCATCTCGATGACCTACTCGGCCGTCCCGGCGCTGCGGCGGCAGCCGGAGCTGGCGCGCGAGTGGGAGCCGCGCGTCGCCACCCGGTCGTACGATCCGCGCTCCCTGCCCGCGGCGCAGAAGTCCGGCGCGCTGATCGGCATGGCGATGACCGAGAAGCAGGGCGGCTCCGACGTGCGCGCCAACACGACTCGCGCGGTGCGCGACGGCGAGGCCTGGCGCCTTACCGGACACAAGTGGTTCTGCTCGGCGCCGATGAGCGACGCGTTCCTGGTGCTGGCGCAGGCGCCCGGTGGCCTCTCCTGCTTCCTGCTGCCTCGCTGGACGCCCGACGGCGAGCGCAACCGCTTCTTCCTGCAGCGCCTCAAGGACAAGCTGGGCAACCGCTCCAACGCCTCCAGCGAGGTGGAGCTCGACGGGGCGTGGGCGCAGCTCGTCGGCGAGGAGGGCCGCGGCGTGCCGGCGATTCTAGAGATGGTGAACCACACGCGCCTCGACTGCGTGATCGGGGCGGCGGCGGTCCTGCGCCAGGCGCAGTGGCAGGCAGCGCACCACTGCGCGCACCGCAGCGCGTTCGGGAAGCGCCTGATCGAGCAGCCGCTCATGCGCAACGTGCTCGCGGACCTGTGCGTCGAGTCCGAAGCCGCGCTGCTCCTGATGGTGCGCCTCGCCCGCGCGTACGATCGGCCCGAGGAGTCGGCGTTCCGCCGGATCGCCACGGCGGTGAGCAAGTACTGGGTTTGCAAGCGCGCGCCGGCGGGTGTGGGCGAGGCGCTCGAATGCCTGGGCGGCAACGGATACGTCGAGGAGAGCGGCCTGCCCCGCCTGTACCGGGAGGCGCCGCTCAACTCCATCTGGGAAGGTTCGGGGAACGTCATCTGCCTGGACGTCCTGCGCGCGCTGGCCAAGGAGCCGCCCGCGGTGGAGGCGCTGCTCGCCGAGCTGCGGGAGGCGCGCGGCGCCGACCGGCGCCTGGACGCACATGTCGACGCGACCGAGGCCTTGCTCGCGCGCGCCGAGGAAGGACAGGCGCGCCGCCTGGTCGAAGCCCTGGCACTTGCCCTGCAAGGAACGCTGCTCGTGCTCCACGGACCGCCGGAGGTGGCCGACGCGTTCTGCGCCTCGCGGCTCGCGGGCGACTGGGGCCGCACGCTGGGGACGCTCCCCCGCGGCGTGGACCTCCCTGCGTTGCTCGACCGCGCCCAACCGGCGGTGGCTTAAGACTCGAACGAATCGCTCGGCTTCACGCTCGGCCCCTCGCGCCGGATGCGCCTCGGGCGCGGGCCGGCGCCGGCCATGCGTCGCGCCTTCGCGGCCGCCGCGCGGTATTGCGGCAGGTGGGGTTGCAGGAGCGCGCGCTGCATCGCCTTCTCGTCCGCCCCTGCCGGCACGTGCACCGGCTTGCCGGTGTTCGGGTGGAACCCGGAGTAGTACATGTCCGTCGCGAGCGTCATCGGCGTGGGCGTGAAGTCCTGCACCTGCTGCGGCCGCCAGCCGTTCTCCTCGAGGTAGTCGGACAGCTCCACCATGTCCTTCACCTCGCAGCCCGGATGACCGGAGATGAAGTAGGGCACCAGGTATTGCTCCTTGCCCGCTTCGCTGGAGTACTTCTCGAACAGCTCCCTGAAGCGGACGAACTGCTCCTTGCCGGGCTTCTTCATCACCCGCACCACGCCCGGCGAGATGTGCTCCGGCGCGATCTTGAGGTGGCCGCCCACGTGGTTCGCCACCAGCTCGCGGATGTACTCGTCGCCCCGCCGCTCGTCGGCGAAGGCCAGGTCGTAGCGCACGCCGCTCGCCACGAACGCGCGCTTCACGCCGGGCAGCGCGCGCGCCTTGCGCATCAGCTCGATCAGCGGGCCGTGGTCGGTGCCGAACTTGGGGCACACGCTGGGGTACACGCACGAGGCGCGGCGGCACTGGCGGTGCCACTCCTCGTCGGTGCAGACCATGTGCCACATGTTCGCCGTGGCGCCGCCGATGTCCGAGACCACGCCCGTCCAGCCCGGCACGTCCTTCAAGGACTCGATCTCGCGCAGCACGCTGGCCTCGCTGCGCGAGACCACGTCGCGGCCCTGGTGCTCGGTGATGCAGCAGAACGCGCACCCCGCGGCGCAGCCGCGCATGATGGTCACACTGAAGCGGATCTGCTCCCAGGCGGGGATCTTCGCCTGGCCGTAGATCGGATGGGGCAGGCGCGTGAAGGGCAGCTCGTACTCCCAGTCGACCAGCTCGGTGGTGGGCGGCTGCGCGGGCGGGTTGACGTAGACGAGCTGCCCGCCGTGCTTCTGCACCAGGATGCGCGCGTTGTCCGGGTTGTGCTCGAGGTGGTAGAGCCGCGAGAACTCCGCATACACCTTCTTGTCGGCGCAGATCTCCTCGTAGGAGGGCAGCCACACCTCCTCGCGGTCCCGCTCTCCGGCGAGCGCGCGCCAGGACTGCTCCGGGTCGTCGCGGAAGCGCACCGCGGTGCCGCGCACGTCGGTCAGCCCGCAGATGTCCTCGCCCGAGGCCAGGCGGCGGGCGATCTCCAGCAGCGGGACCTCGCCCATGCCGTAGACGAGGAGATCGGCCGGGCAGTCGGCCAGGATCGACCGCCGGACGCGGTCGCTCCAGTAGTCGTAGTGCGCCAGCCGCCGGAGCGAGGCCTCGACGCCGCCGATCACCACCGGCACGTCGGGGAACAGCTTCTTCAGGCGGCGCGCGTAGACGGCGGTGGCGTAGTCGGGACGCTGGCCGGGCGCGGCGCCGGGCGTGTACGCATCGCTGGCGCGCCGCTTCTTCGCGGCGGTGTAGTGGTTGACCATCGAGTCCATGTTGCCGCTCGACACGCCGAAGAAGAGGCGCGGCTGGCCGCAGGCGGCGAAGTCCTGGGCGAAGCTCGCCTCGTCCCACCGCGGCTGCGAGACGATCGCCACCTTGAATCCGCGCGCCGCCAGCACCCGGCCGATGAGCGGCACGCCGAAGGTGGGGTGGTCGACGTACGCGTCGCCGTTCACCAGCACCACGTCGAGCTCGTCCCATCCGCGGGCGCGCGCCTCGGCCAGCGTGGTGGGCAGGAACGCGTCTGCGCCGGTGCGCGCGCCGGAGCGCTTTCCGCCGATCTGGACGAGCGAGGGCATCGCGGAGGGTCTAACGCCTGGGTGGATGTGTGTAAATCCCGTAGCCAGACCCATTCCATGACGTCCGCGCTGTGAAAAGCGCAGCGCCGCCGAATACGGCGGCGGCTGGACTGCAGGCGGTTTCTGCGGGAGCCCCGGGGCTCTCTGCTATGCTGGACCGCGACCGGGAGCGCGTACACGCATGTCCGATGTCCGAGCAGGGTCGCTGCCCGAGCAACCGTCGCCCTCGCCCGACTCGCCAGGCGCCTCTTCCAGGCCGGACCCGTTGGCAGGCGACTGGTCGGAGGGGCTGCCCGGTCCGATCCGCGCGCACGGGCTGCCGCTGCCGGCGCGCATCGGCGAGCTGCGCGAGGCGGGCTGGGCGATGGCGCCTCCGGCGACCGAGCCACCGGCCGAATCGGCCTGGACCGCCCACGCGCACGACGCCGGCTTCGCGCCGGTGACGGTTCAGGCGGCGGAAGCCTCGACCGCGCAGGGAGGCGAACCGGAAGGGTGGCAGGAAGCGAAGGAACCTTCTCCCTGGGCGGCGCCCGCGGAACCGACCGGAGACTGGGACGCGACCGCCCCCGCCGAGGAGCAGTGGTCAGCCCCGGCCGACGCGCCGGCCACCCAGGAATGGCCGGCCGCGCAGGAGGACGGTCCGAGCGCGCTCGCCGACGACGAGGCGACGACGCTGCTCCAGCCGGTCGAGGACGGCGAGGCGGCCAGCTTCCTGCGGTCCGCGGAGGAGGCCGCGAACGACGCGCCCCTCGGCGAGCCGGTCTCCTTGCTGCATCCACCCGGCGATCTCGATCCCGCGCTGCAGCCGATCATGGATCCGACGCTCCAGCCCATGACCGACGGCGAGTCGGTGGTGATGCTCAATCCTCACGACCACCCCGACCTGCTCGTGCCGGTGGACGAGGACGCGCCGCCGATGGCGTCGGGCGGGCCCGCGCGCGCGACGACCGTCGTGGCCGGCGAGCACCGCGTCGCGATCCACACCCGCGGCGGGCGGACGCGGCGCGGGAGCGTCACCGATCTGGACCTGGGCAGGCGCGAGTTCGCGCTGCAGCCGCAGGGCGGCGGCTCGACCGAGATCGTGCCGCACGCCGAGGTGAAAGCGATCTTCTTCATGCTCGCGCCCGGCGAGCCGCCGGTCGCGCCCGACGGCGGCAAGCTCCGCGTCACCTTCTCCGACGGCCGCAGCATCGAAGGGCGCCGCGACGGCGGCGAGGGTCCGCAGGGGTTCTTCCTCGTGCCTGTGGACGCGCAGAAGACCAACACCAAGCGCATCTACGTGGCAAGGGCCGCGGTCGCGCACCTGACCGACCTGTAAAGGTCAGTGCAGGTACTTGTCCGACCCGCTGCGCCCCCGGCCGGGGACGTCGTCTTCGCGGCGCACGACCCGGAGGCGGCGACTGCGCATCCGGCGGTCGATCCACCACACGCGCAGCCGGAGCAGCAGCTGCTTCGGGGTACGGACGCCCCCGGCGAACAGGACGCCGGCGCCGAGCGCGAACATCTGCGGCAGGTACGGCACCGGTCCGTAGAAGATCATGAACAGGAGGGTGATGCCCGCGGAGATGGGCAGCAGGAGGCGCGCCTCGATGGGGAAGAAGTAGAGGAAGATGCGCGCGCTGGGGAGCGAGACGGCGAAAGCAGCGGCCAGCGCCTCGATGACGACCCAGTTCCCGAAGTAAGCGAACCCGGCCACGCTGCCGGCGAAGATGCCGATCACGGCGGTGGCCAGGGCCGCCAGCACGGAAGTGGCGAAATAGAAGGTGACGAATCGGCGCGTTCCCCACATCGCCTCGAGCGAGCCGCCCATCAGCCACAGGCCCAAGCCCGCGAAGACGAGCCCCAGCGGGTCCGGGTTGAGGAACGTGTACGTGAACGGCTGCCAGACGTATCCGTGCCAGAACGCCGCCGGGATGAAGGCGAGCAGGAACTTCAGCTTGTCCCCGAATGCGCCCGTGATGGGGACCAGGATGGACACGGCGACCGTGGCGATGAGCAGCCACTTCACGGCGCGGGTGAAGGGCGGCAAGGCGAAGTTGCCCATCGGCATGGAGGATCGGGGAGACATGGGGAGTACCTAGGTCCTCAGCTCCGCGGGCGCTCGCGATAGAAGAGCGTGATCGTCAGGCAGTGGAACTCCTTGTCCGAGCTCTGGGTCACGATCTTGTCGACCACCTCGAGGCCGGCGTTGTCGTTGAGCCAGCGGGTAATGGTCTCGCCCATCTGCTCGCGGTCGCGGGCCAGGGTGGTGGAGAAGATCTTCATGCCGGTGAATGGGATCATGACCTGGCCTCCAGGCGCAGCTCGCGGACGAGCTGCAGCAGCTCCGCTTCGGTGAGGGTGCGCGAGGAAGCCTTCGCGCGCTGGAGGATCGCCTTGGCGAGCGGCTCATCGGCGGGGATCTCGTGGCGGGCGAGCCAGTGCTTCACGTTGGACAGCCCGCTCATGGGGCCGATGTCGATCTGCTGCTCCTTGCCGAACTCGCCGGCCGGGACGCCGGAGTAGATGCGGTCGGCCAGCCAGTGGTCGCCCTTCCGCTGCGCCTTGACGATCGCAGCCGCGTGCACCCCGGTGGCGGTGCGGAAGGCATCGGCGCCGGCCACGGGATAGTTCACCGGCAGCGAGTGGCCGGTGACGCGCGCCGCAAGCTCGACGAAGCGCACCAGCTTGCTCATGTCGCGCGCGCCGTAGACCGGGTGCCCGAGCAGCTTCAGATTGACCAGCAGCTGGTCGACGGCCGTGTTCCCCACCCGCTCGCCGATCCCCGCGGCGCAGCCGTGCAGGCGCGTCGCGCCCGCGGCGCCGGCGGCCAGCGTGTTAGCCAACGCCAGCCCTCGGTCGTTGTGGCCGTGCCAGTCGAGCCCCACCTCCACGCCCGACTCGCGCACCACCTCCAGCGCGAACTTCACCAGCGCCGCCGCGCCCTCCGGCGTGGCGTGGCCCACCGTGTCGCACAGGCAGAGGCGGCGCGCGCCCGCCTCGATCGCGGAGAGGAACAGCCGGCGCAGTTCGTCCGGCTTGCTCCGCGTGGTGTCCTCCGTCACGTAGGTGACCGCGAGGTTCTGCCGGACGGCGAAGCGGATGGCCTCCACCGACTGCTTCTCGATGAAGGCGAGATCCCACTCCTCGGCGTACTGCCGGATCGGCGAGGAGCCGATGAACGCGTAGACCTCCAGGGGGAAGCCGGTCTCCTGCTGGACCTCGGCGGCGGGCGCGATGTCGCTGACCACCGTGCGGCAGGCGACGTTGGCGCGGATCTTCAGCCGCGCGTCGCGGATCTCCTCCACCAGCCGCTTCACCGCCGCGCGCTGGTGCGGACCCGCGCCCGGCAGGCCGAGGTCGAGCTGCACCACTCCCAGCTCGTCGAGGAGGTGCAGGATCTCGATCTTCTCCTCGATGCGCGGATCGACGGCGCTCGGGCTCTGGATCCCGTCGCGCAGCGTCTCGTCGAGGACCAGCGCCTCTCCGAGCCGGTCCGGCGCCGCGTGCGCGGCGTTCCAGTCGAAGAAGAGGTCCTGCTCCGCGCCCATGGGCCCGGATCCTACGCCGACTCCAGGAGCAGCGCGATCCCTTGCCCGCCGCCGATGCAGGCGGATCCGACTCCGCGCCGGGCGCCCCGCCGCTTCAGCTCGTACAAGAGGTGCGCGGTGATGCGCGCGCCCGAGGCGGCCAGCGGGTGGCCGACCGCGATCGCCCCGCCGTCCACGTTGGTGCGGTCGCGCGGCAGGCCCAGCTCCTTTTCCACCGCCAGGTACTGCGGGGCGAAGGCCTCGTTGACCTCGAACAGATCGAAGTCGGAGAGCTTCGCGTCGTGCCGCTCGAAAGCGCGGCGGATCGCCGGCGCCGGCCCGATGCCCATGATCGACGGATCGCATCCGCTGATGCCCCAGCCGAGGAGCCGGCCGATCGGCTTCAGACCCCGCTTGTCGGCGAACTGCCGGGTCGCCAGCACCAGCGCTCCGGCCCCGTCGCAGATGCCGCTCGCCGCGCCGGCGTGGATGACGCCGTCCTTCTTGAACACCTTGGGGAGCTTGGCGAGCCCCTCGACCGTGGTCTCCGGGCGGTTGTGCTCGTCGCGCGCGAACTGCACCACCGCCCCCTTCTTGCCCGGCAGATCCATCGGAGCGATCTCGTCGGCGAACCGGCCGCCCTCCTGCGCCGCCGCGAACCGCTTCTGGGAGAGCACGCTGTACTCGTCCACCTCGCGCTGCGAGATGCCGTACTTGGTGGCCAGGTTCTCCGCGGTCATCGCCATGGGGAGGCCGTTGTAGCTGTCGGTCAGCGCCTCCCAGAGGGCGTCCTCGAGCTTGGGCGACTTGCCCAGTCCCACGCCGAAGCGAAGGCCGCGGGCGACGTGCGGCGCCTGCGACATCGACTCCGTGCCGCCGACCAGCGCGCACTGGGAGTGGCCGGCGAGCATCTCCAGCGCGGCGTCCACCACCGCCTGGAAGCCCGACCCGCACAGCCGGTTCACCGTCAGCGCCGGGACGTGATGCGGCAGGCCAGCCTTGAGGCCCACGTGGCGCGCCAGGTAGATCGCGTCCGGGCTGGTCTGCATCACGTTCCCGAAGACCACGTTGTCGACGTCCTCGGGCTTCACCCCGGCCTGCGCGAGGGCCGCCTTCGCGGCGTGCACCGCCAGCTCGGTCGCGGAGACCTCCTTCAGGGCTCCGCCATAAGTCCCGAACGGAGTGCGCTTCGCGGCGAGGAAGACGAGGTCGGTCGGGATGGGCTTCATGTCCGGCTCCGGTTGGTAGACCCGATTCTAGGGCCTGGCCCAGCTTCGCGCACCGCTCCAGCCGCAGGCGTGACGAAAAGCACAACGCGGAGGCGCTGAGACGCGGAGTTTTTCCTTCTCAACCCGAGAACCTCCGCGCCTCCGCGTCTCCGCGTTGATCTGGTGGTCCTTGACATGTGACCATTTAGTCACATATACATCGGGGCATGGATGACGTGTTCAAGGCGCTCGCGGACCCCAGCCGGCGCAAGCTGCTCGACCGGCTGTTCAAGCGCGATGGCCAGACCCTTGGCGAGCTGTGCGAGCGCGTCTCCATGACCCGCTTCGGCGTGATGAAGCACCTGCGCGTGCTGGAGGAAGCGGGCCTCATCGTCACGCGCCGCGCGGGGCGCGAGAAGCTGCACTACCTCAACCCGGTGCCGATCCGGCTGGTCCACGACCGCTGGGTGAGCAAGTACGCGGCGCCGTTCGCGGCTGCGCTGTCGCAGCTCAAGTCCCACCTGGAGGGCACCACCATGGAGAGCAAGGTCCAGATCTACCAGGTCTTCATCCGCACCACGCCCGAGAAGCTGTGGCAGGCGCTCACCGACGGCGAGGTCACCAAGAAGTACTTCTTCGGCGAGACGATCCACTCCGACTGGAAGCGCGGGTCGGCGTGGTACTCCACCGGGCCGAACGGCGCGCGCGACGTGGAAGGCACTGTGATCGAATCCGATCCGCCGCGGCGCCTGGTCGTCACCTGGCACGTCCTGTACAACCCCGAGCTGAGCAACGAGCAGTCGCGCGTCACCTACCTGATCGAGAAGCGGGGCGAGGTCTGCAAGCTCGAAGTCACGCACGAGCTGGCCGAGGCGCCGAAGACCGCGAAGGAGGTCGCCCAGGACGGCTGGGCCACGGTGCTCTCCGGCCTCAAGACGCTGCTGGAGACCGGCGAGCCGATGCCGATGCCCCAGCCGGCTGCGTAGCGGCCCTCTCGATCCGGCCGAGCAGCTCGTTCCCGACCTGCTCGGTGGTCGACGCCGGGCCACCGAGCATCGGGACCAGGTCGGGCGTGTGCGCGCCTTCCGCGACCTGCTCTCGCACGGCGTCCTCCAGAAGCCGCGCTTCCGCGGCGTGGCCGAGGTGCTCCAGCATCAGCGCGCCGGAGAGCACCATCGCCAGCGGGTTCGCCTTGCCCTGCCCCGCGATGTCGGGGGCGCTGCCGTGCACCGGCTCGAACAGCGACACCTGGCCCGGATGGATGTTGCCGCTCGCGGCGATCCCCAGCCCGCCGGTGAGCGCGGCCCCCAGATCGGTCAGGATGTCGCCGAACAGGTTGTTGGTGACGATCACGTCATAGGCCTCGGGCTGGCGCACCAGGTCCATCGCCAGCGCGTCGACGAACATCGCCCTCGCCTCGATCTTGGGGTGGCGCCCGGCCACCTCCGCGAACACGCGCCTCCACAGCCCGTGGCCGTGCAGGAGCACGTTGGCCTTGTCCGTCATGCACACGCGCTTCTTGCCGTTCGCCTCGGCCACCGCGAACGCCGCCTCGCAGATGCGCTCCACTCCCTTCCGGGTGTTGATCTCCACTTCCTGCGCGATCTCGTCCGGCGTGCCCTTCTTGAAGGTGCCGCCGGTGCCCGTGTACAGGCCCTCGGTGTTCTCGCGGACCACCACGAAGTCGAGCTCGCGCCGGCCCTTGCCCTTGAGCGGGCTGAGCCGGTCGTCGAGCAGTTGGCAGGGGCGCAGGTTGATGTACAGGTCCAGCTCGAAGCGCATCGCCAGCAGGATGCCCTTGGCGTGCTCGTTCCCCGGCACGCGCGGGTCCCCCACCGCGCCGAAGTACACGGCGGCGTAGTCGCGCCGGAGCGTGTCCATGAATCCGTCCGGCAGCACGGTCCCGTCGAGCAGGTACCGCTCGGCGCCGAAGTCGAACCAGTCGAATTGCAGCCCGAGCCCGCGCAGCTCCGCGATGCGCGAGAGCAGCCGCACGCCGACGCTCGCGACCTCGGGTCCGATTCCGTCGCCGGGGATGACCGCAATGCGCTGGGGCATTGAGGCGGGGAACCTAGCATCTCTGACGCGGTGCGGCCCGTCCCGGGGCGGGACGCGGCGCGTTAGAGGCGATCTAGACCCGTGCGCGCAACCAGTCGAGCACCTTCTGCGCGCTCTGGTCGGGAGGGAACACGGGATAGAGAACGTGCTCCACCTCACCGCGGAAGAGCACCAGCGTGAGGCGCTTCAAGAGCGTCATGCCCGCGACCTCGAAGGTGGGCAGCTTGAGCGCCCGCTGCAGGCGCAACCCGGCGTCGCTGAGCACCTCGAACGGCAAGCGCAGCCGCCCGGCCATCTCGCGCTGGTACTCCGTCGTCTGCGTCGACAGCCCGTACACGGTGGCGCCGAGCCGCGCGAATTCCACGTGCACGTCCCGGAACCCGCAGCTCTGCGGCGTGCAGCCCCGCGCTCCAGGGATCGCATCCCACCCCGGCGGCAGGTCCTTGTCCGGCTCCCCGGTGCGCGGGTAGGCGTACACGACGACGCGGCGCTCCTGCGATTCCCGCGCGAGCACCACCTCCCGCCCGCCGGTCGAGGGCAGCGCGATGGGGGGCACCATCGCGTGCGGCAGATGCCTCGCCGCACCATCATCCTGCGGGACGGGCAGGTCCTTCGGCAGCGTGTGGAGATCGTCGGTGCGCACTCAGGCGGTCAGCTTCTCGAACACGGTGGTGCCGTGGTGCTGGATCGCCGGGACGATGCCGCCCTCGCCGGCGAGGGCCCGGATGATGCGGGATGGCTCCTCGGCCTGGAACTCCTGCCCGGCGACGCGGACGCGGCCGCGCGCGAGGTCGACCTGCACCTCCGCGCCGTCCTTCGCCACCTCGTAGAACGAATCGTCCCGCACCACCAGGAAAGGCAGCGCCTCGTTGACCAGGTTGCGCTTGTGGATGAACGCGTAGCTCTTCGCCACGATGGCCTGGATGCCGGCGCCCTTGAGCGCCAGCACGGCCTGCTCGCGCGAGCTGCCCGAGCCCCATCCCTCGCCGGCGACGACCACGGTCGCACCCTCGCGCGCGCGCTGGACGAACTCCTGGCGCACGTAGTGGAACGCCTTGGCGCCCAGATCGGCCAGCGAGGTGAGATGGCAGAACTCGCCGGGGATGATCGCGTCCGTATCCACGTTGTCGTCGAAGCGCTGGATGCGCGCCTTCACCGCGCCCGCCTGCGTCGCCGCGCGATCCTTCGCGCGCGCCGACTTCCCGGAAGAAGCGGGCTGCGCGGTGGCGCCCGCCGGCGAAAGGTGCGGCTGCGGCTCGACCACCTGCACCTCGGGAGCGCGGCGCGGCTTCCGCTCGCCGAGGATGCGCCGGTAGCGATCCTGGTCGACCAGCGCGAGCAGCGGGCGCGGATCGGTCACCTTCATCTCCGCGGCGCTCGCCGCGACCGTGGCCGCGGAGGCGAGGTGCGCCAGCGAGCCCTCCCCCATCCGGTTCTCGTAGTTGCGGTTCTGCGAGCTGAGCCACCTCTCGCCGCGGCCCGCCTTCTCCGAGGCGACGCCCAG
>Ga0209283_10000853_pt1 | contig 15826 bp, 17 predicted proteins | sample CZO8metaG_2_FD_188354 | JGI IMG/M metagenome (GOLD analysis project Ga0209283, IMG submission 188354) | Vadose zone soil microbial communities from the Eel River Critical Zone Observatory, Northern California, USA - CZOApr15con2H1.8 metaG... | ecosystem: Environmental > Terrestrial > Soil >...
CTTTTTCAGGTGGAGATACTGAACCGCGGCAAGCGCGATCAGCGCATCCTGGGACTGGACGCGGTGAATGGATCCCTCGACCTCTACCACTTCGAGCAGTTGCCGGGGCCGGGGGAAGTGATCTGCCTGGAGACGCGCAACTGCGTGCAAACGCTGCTGGATGATGCGCGCGCCGGAGAACTGGTTGTCGCCAAGGTGCGGCGGGTACTCTTCAGCAGCGGCTTTTTTCGGGTTCGGGATTTGCGCATCTCGGCCGAACTGGTTCCGGGCGAGATTCACATTCCCTATTGGGTGGGGTTTCGCGGTCGTGGAATGCGCGCCCGATTTGCCGTCATGGATGCGGTCCGGCGGCAGGTGGAGGGGGCCAAAGTGCAGCACTTGCTACGAAACTGGCTGACTTCCGCGCACTGAACCCTGGTCGGCGGTGTGGACGGGCGAGGACGCCCGTCCCTACATCGTCGAGAATGCGGCGAGGACGCCCGTCCCTACATCGTCGAGAATGGGGCGAGGATGCCCGCCCCTACATCGTCGAGAGTGCGCCGATGGCCCTAGCGGCTCGCACCTTTCCGGTACTTTCGTAACTCCCGATCGGTCACCAGGCCGCGCTATCCTATGGCCTACCCTCTCCCCAAACTTACGCCTGGCGTCTTCCCGTGGAAGACGTAGCTGTTCTGCGCCTACAGCGAGGGTGAGAAGCAATGTCCAACAAAATCGGGCGGTTCGAAATTCTCAGCGAAATTACGCACTCTGAGACGGCGTCCGTCTACAAGGCGTCCGATCCGGAGAGTGGGCAGACGATTGCGCTGAAGACCCTCCGGCTGCAGATGCTGGGCGAGCAGGCGCCAGCACTGGTGCAGCAGATCCTGGAAGAGGTGGGGCGGGCGAAGCCCCTGAGCAGCCACAACCTGGCTCAAGTTTACGGAGCCGAGGAACTGGACGGCCAGTTCTGCGCTGCCTTGGAGTATGTGCAGGGCAACAGCATTGCCACCATGCTGGCGCGAAAAGAAGGGTTCTCCATCTGGGATTTGCAGGATATTGCCCGCCAGACCTGCCAGGGGTTGGACCACGCTCGCGTGCACGAAGCGGTCCATTACAGCCTGGAGCCCGCCAAGATCATGGTGAGCTGGGACGGCACGGTGAAGATCCTGGGGTTCGGGGTTTCGACCATGGGCGCCAGCGCGGTCGAAGCGGGCGGCAAGGCGTCGGAAGTGATGCACTACATGTCGCCAGAGCAGTTGCGGGGCGATGTGATGGATGCGCGCTCCAACCTGTTCAGCCTGGGCGCCATTCTGTACGAGATGGTCACCGAGCGTAAGGCTTTTGAGGGAGAAGATGCGGATCAGGTGGGGCAGCAGATCCTGGAGCAGATGCCAGCAGCACCAGACAAGATCAACCGCAAGGTTCACCCAGCGCTCAGCGAAGTGATCATGAAGGCGCTGTCCAAGGTTCCCGAAGATCGTTATCAGAGTGGACAGGAGCTGGTAAACGATCTGGAGAGGTGCAAGGAAAGCCCAACGAAATCCGTGGCCAAGCAGCCAGTGCAGGCACCGCAGGTTCCCAAGGAACAGAAATCTGCGTCCGCTGCCGGTGTACTCAAACCCTCGCTCCAGAGGCCGGCAGCAGGCGAACCCAGCGGAGATGCTCCGCCTCCATTCCGAAAAGCTGCTGCAGCGGCGACGGGACAGGGCATGTCCTCAGCAGCGACCACGGAGCCAGAGGTTGCGGCTCCACGTCTGCCCGTCGATCCCATCATGGACGAAGGCAACAAAAGCGGCGCTCCGCAAGGGCCGAGTTTCTCCGAAATTAATGAATTGCCGCCCCTGAAAGAGGTCTACGTCGCGCCACCACCGCCTGCAATGGCGGAGAACGAAGTTCCTCATCCGTTGCCAGCCACTGCTTTCAAGAAAGCTCCGCCGGAAAAGCCCAAGGTGCAACCGCGAGAGGTGGCGAAGAAGGCGGTCAAGGAAATCCGGAAGACTCCGCCCAAGCTTTTCATGTATGCGATCGCGGCCGCCGTGGGCATCATCCTGCTGGTCGTGGTCGGGATCGCATTCCACATCCATTCCGAGAATGTGGAGGAAGAAGGCGCTCCGGCGCAGTCTTCTGCCGCCACCCCGGCACATGCGGATGCGGGCGTGACCCAGGCTGCGGTCCAGACACCCGCCAGGCAAGCTCCCGCCGCGGTGCAGGCCGGTGCGCCGGAAATGGTGGCTGCGGAACCAGATGCCGTATCGGTGAGGCCGAGGTACAACAAGCGCAAGGCAAAGCCGCAACCGGTGGTCATGGTTCCGGGACAGTTGACCATCAACTCGACACCGGAAGGAGCGCAGGTCCAGGTGGATGGGCGCAATGATCCGAGTTGGGTCACGCCATTTAACTTGACAGGGCTAACTCCGGGCCAGCATAGGGTGAGCATAAGCAGGGCGGGGTATGCCGCGCAAAACCGCACCATTGACGTAGCCTCAGGCAGCAAGTCATTCCTAGTGGTCCAGTTAGCACAACTGGCAGCCGCGGTTTCCGTGGCTAGCGAGCCTGCCGGCGCGGCGGTGTTCATCGACGGCAAAGACACCGGCCGAGTAACCCCGGCGCAAGTTTCCGTAGACAAACCAGGCAGCCACACTTTGCTGGTCAGAAAGCAGGGCTACCTGGAGGAAACCACCACGGTGAACCTGCAAGCCGGCCAGGCGTTTCATTTCGCACCCACGCTGCGCGCACTGGGCACCACCGACGACATCAAGATGGGGGGCAAATTCAAGAAGATGTTTGGCGGGCGGGAGACCGCCGGCATGGGCACGGTGAGCTTGAAGACCCAGCCCAAGGGGGCGCAGATCGCGGTGAACCGCCGCGTGCTGGACAAAGCCTCACCAGTTGAGTTTTACCTGAACCCGGGGACGTATGTGATTGACATCACGATGTCCGGCTACAAGACCATTCATCGCGTGATCAATGTGGACAAAGGCAACAAAGTCGCGATGGACGAAACCATGGAGCGCGAATAAATGGAACGCGAATAAGACGAGGCGCTTTGCCCAAGTCAACGGCCCGTTTCCATCGAGGAACGGGCCGTCTTTTTGTTTTGCCGCGAAACGGGTCGCGGGGAAATTCCTTCGAGTGCCTAGAGGCTGAGGAGACTGTGTTGCAACTCTCCTTCCGCTCCTCGGGAGCTCCATCATTCTCCACTTTCTACCCACGGCTTGCGCCGTGGGCTGGATTCTTGCGCCGCTTCGCGGCTAATTTCTGACGAGGGTAGGGTTCACGGAAGCGTCATTCTCAAGGTGACCGAGTTGCAAAAAAAGGCCGCCTGGGGCTCCGGCGGCCTTTTGTTTGCCACTCGATCTTACGACTGCTTCTAGTATCCCCAGAATCCCCGGTTTCCCCGATTTCCCTGGAAAGTGGACTGGTAGCCGGCCCGATACCCGCTGTTGTACTCGGGGCCGCGATTCTCGCCGCCGCGAGGATTGGGGTTAAAGGGTTTGCGCTGGGACATGTCTCTCCGGGCCTGGCCCATGCCGTCCTGGTAACCTCGGTCGTAGCGCGAGCCTCCATAGGAGCCACCAGGATAGCCATAGCCACCGCCGTTGTAGATATTGCCCCCGCGATTGTAGTAGCCATCGTCCCGATCACCGTCGCCATCGCCGCGCCACCATCCGCGGTGCCGCTGCACGCCCCGGTCGTCCCTATCGCCATCGCCATCACCGCGCCACCATCCGCGGTGGCGGCCATTATCATGGCGCCAGCGGCGGTCATCCCGGTCATGATCCCCGTCTCGGTCTCGGTCGCGGCGTGCATGCCGGTCGCGGTGATTGTGGTCGTCATCATCATGATCGCGAGCCAGCGCCAAACCGCTGAACGCTACCGTCAACGCTACTGCGAGTGCTGCCATCCTCATTGTTCGGAACATGGTTCCTCCCACCTTCAAAATGCGCTTCTAATACCGTCCGACGGCCGCTTGGTAGCCAGCCCGATACCCGTTGTTGTACTCGGGGCCGCGATTCTCGCCGCCGCGAGGATTAGGATTGAAGGGTTTGCCCTGGGAAGTGTCTCTCCGGGCCTGGCCCATGCCGTCCTGGTAACCTCTGTTGTAGCGCGAGTTGCCATAGCCACCGTTGTTGCCATAGCCACCGTTGTTGCCATAGCCACCGTTGTTGTAGATATAGCCCCCGCGATTGTAGTAGCCATCGTCCCGGTCATGGTCGCCGTCGCCGCGCCCCCACCATCCACGGTTGCTGTAGAAAGCGGCGTCATAGCCCTTGCGATAGCCGTCCCGATAACCGTTCTTAAACTGTCCGTAGGGACCCATCCAGTTGGCATAGCCGCGATTGGCGTGCTCCCAGTCCTCGCTGCGAAAGTCGTACCCCCCGTTTTCGGCACGGTCCTCTCTGCCGTGACGGAAACCGTCGCTGTAGCCCTGCTGATAGCCGGACTGCCGGGCCTGCCCAGGATTGCCACGGTAATAGTCGTCATCGTCATCGTGGGCCAGAGCCAAGCCGCTGAACACCAGCGTCATAGCCATGGCCAGTGCCGCCATCCTCAAGTTTCGCAACATGGTTACCTCCCACCGGGTTTCCTTGATCGTCGAGGACGGGCTGTTTCCTCCCCTGAGACTGCTCTTCCTCTGCTAGTTCCCCGGCTTCGTTGTATGGGATGCCTCAGGAACGCCGATTGGCTGCTCAGGTTGGATGCAAATATCAGATAAATAAAGCTGAAGCGAACCTTAAATGGGTTTGCGCCGCGCAACTTTTTTCGGGAAGGTGGGTTGCCTGCCCCGGCTGAGGCAGCCTGCGGTGTTAGACTTTCAGGTTTTCCCGCTCAGGAGAAGCCGTTTATGGACATCGAACGCGTGGGTGTGGTGGGCGCGGGCACGATGGGCAATGGCATCGCTCACGTTCTTGCCCGCAGCGGCTGCCAGGTGATGCTATGCGACGTGGGGCAGCGCTTTCTTGATCGCGCGCTGGAGACTATCGGCAAGAACCTTGACCGCGAGGTCGCCAAAAACAAGATCACCGCGGACGATAAGGCAGCAGCGCTAAAGCGGATTGTGCCGGTGCTGGAGCGCGCGAAACTCGCGAGCTGCGATTTTGTGGTGGAAGCGGCTACGGAAAAATTCGAAATCAAGGCGGAGATCTTTCGCGATCTCGACCGAATCTGCCGGCCGGAGGTTGTGCTTGCGTCTAACACGTCGTCGATTTCCATCACCAGGCTGGCGGCGCTCACCAAGCGCCCGGAAAAAGTTATCGGTATGCACTTCTTCAATCCCGTGCCGCTAATGAAACTGGTGGAAGTGATCCGCGGGCTGGGCACGTCGAATGAAACCTTCCAGACGGTGCATGAGCTGGCGCTGAAGCTGGAGAAAACGCCGGTGGAGGTGAACGACGCGCCCGGGTTCGTCTCCAACCGGGTGCTGATGCCGCTGCTGAATGAAGCCATGTACACGGTGATGGAAGGCGTGGCCACGCCGGAGGCGGTGGACGAGGTCTTCAAGCTGGGCATGGCGCATCCCATGGGCCCGCTCGCGCTGGCGGATTTCATCGGGCTCGATGTCTGCCTGGACATCATGCGGGTGCTGCAGGATGGCCTGGGCGATCCCAAGTACCGGCCCTGCCCGCTGCTGATCAAGATGGTGGATGCGGGCTGGCTGGGGAGAAAGAGCGGGAAAGGGTTTTACAAGTATTGATGGCCAAGGGCCCGGGAGGGCGGGGTTTGTGCCGCGCCGAAAGCCGTACGATTGATTTGCATCCGAGGGCGCTTAAAGCGCCGAAGAATCTGCGTTTGCGAAGGCCACCACGAACAGCAAATTCCTCAGGGGCTGAAAGGCCCCTTCGGAATGACAAACTGTAGGGCGGGGTTCCTCGGCACGGCTGAAGCCATGCCCTCCCGTTTGACCAATCATGCCTGATGAAGGACAGGAAGAAAGCGAGCGCAGCGTCTTTGTGCTTGGTGCTTTCCTCGGCATCTGCGCCGGATGGCTCGATGTAAAATTCGGCGACCTGCTGTTTACCGCGCTGTTCGTGCTGGCCTCCACCATGCTGCTGGGTGCACTGCGGCCACAAAGACCCTGGCGATGGACGCTGCTGGTCGCGGTCTTTGTGCCCATAGTGCAGTTGCTGGCGTATCTGTTCATGACCCAAAAGCCCTATCGGGCGCAGATCTACGAATCGTTCCTCGGTTTTTTGACCGGGATCGCCGGAGCGTACGGCGGGTCGGTGGGTCGCAGAGGATTGGACGAACTCTTCGGAAGGTAGAGCACGCCCGTTTGTGTTTTAAGGCTCGGTAGAAAAGGAATCGGGAGGATGCAATGCCAGAGCGGAAAGGAAGTGACGCCATGAGTGGGCAGCAAATCAACCGCGTTAGTGGCAAAGTCCTAATCGTCCTGTCTCTTACAGCGTTGCTTGCGGTACTTAGCGGGTACACTCATCTGCCTCAACCGGACGAAGGTGCGGCGGCACATATCTCTCAGCTGTCTATCGTGGCGCTCGTACCGATGATCTTACTTTTTCTCGCCACGGCGGATTGGGGGCAGCCTTTGCGAAGCGCGCGACCATTGGCATTTCCAGCCGGCGCTTTGGTTCTCGCGTTTGGAGCCCTGTATTACCTTGAACACTACCGATAAACTGCGACACGGCCGGCATTCGGCAATTTCGGCGAGCGTCTCGCCGGATAGCCGGGCGCCAGTTGCCCGGTAACCTAACTGCGTTTGTCTAATTCCGCCCTTTTTTCAGTTGGGTGCAGGGGTATGTGGCGTATGATACGAATGTCCTTGGTGTTCCCTCCCCCAAACGACCATTCGGGATCAGCCCTGAAAACAACATGGGGCATTGGCTGGTCTGATGGTTAGCTCCGAGCCGGGCGAAAGAGGAGAGGCGTATGAAACACACTTTCGTGATCGTTGCGGGACTGATGTTGGCCCAGTTCGCCTTCACAGAGGATCAACCAAGCGTTTCCACAAGATTTTTTAAGATACCCGCAAACACCACAATCCGCGTTCGGACTAAAAACGAGGTCTCCAGTGAGACAGCGCACGTTGGTGACGACGTTCAAATGGAGGTTCTCGGGGACGTCATCGTCAACGGCTACGTTGTCATTCGACAGGGCGCTTCTGCCATTGGGCAGATAAGCCGGGTCAAAGAGGCACGTACCCTGGGTAGACGCGGCAATGTCGCGCTTACCCTTAACTATGTAGAGGCAGTGACCGGAGAACACGTTCCCGCCAACGGGAGCCGGACGGAAAAGGCGAACGGAAAAGCTGGGGAGATGGCCACCGAAGTCGTGGTAACCACCGCGGTCTTGGGTGGTCCAGTAGCGGCATTGTGGTTATTCGAAAAGGGTGACGAGAGCACCATTCCACCTGGCACCGCGTTTTCCGTGTATACGATAGCGGACACAATGCTTGACTTGTCAATGCTGCCGGCTGCGTCACAAGTCGTGCCACCTGCGATTGGCCCCAATCTGTTGCCTCGACCAACTTCGGACTCCTCAATGACGGTCCCCTCGTTAGGTGTTGTGGTCAGCACACGGGTAAATGTTGGGGCTGAGGTCATCGGAGTTGTGCGCGACAGCGTAGCGGAAAAGGCAGGGCTGCACGTAGGCGACGTGATCAACGCGATCGATCGGAAGCCGATCAGGACCGCGATGGAGCTGGCGGCTGAGCTATCGAACCGGGCGCCCGGCTCGCACGTTCGGCTCGGGTACGTGATCCGAAGCGCCACTTCAACTCCGTCTGATGCCAGGAGCAGCAGTGCTCTCCTCTATTATCCCAAAGAAACGGTTGTCATCCTGGCAGCGAAGCACTGAAGGCATTGGAGTTGGAATACCGACACATGGAGCAGCTTTCAGGCCCCCGAAGGATCCTGTGGGCATCCGCCAAAATACACAGGCCTCATGGGGGCATCCGCCCCAAAGTCTCGGATAACCACAAAGTTACTCCCGTTTGCACAGCGCGAACGAGTATGCTCGGCGCATGGGAGTGTCGGTCTCGGTGCTGGCCAGCGGCAGCCGGGGAAACAGCGCCATTGTCTCAAGTTCGAAGACACGCATCCTGGTGGATGCGGGAATCTCCTGTCGCGAGACTTTCAAACGGATGAAGGCGGCGGGGGACGATGCGCGCACGCTTTCCGCCATCCTGATCACGCACGAGCACTCGGACCATGTGTACGGTCTGCAAACCCTCGCCAAGAAACTCAATATTGCTGCCTTCATGACGGGAGCCACGCAGCAGGCGTGGGCCAAGATGGTGCGCGACGCCGTGGGCGAGCGCCCGGAATTGGCCAAACTCGAGGTGTTTTCCTCGGGACGCAGCTTCCATATCGGAGACATCGCGGTCACACCGTTTACCATTCCGCACGATGCCGCCGATCCGGTGGGATTTACCTTCCGCGCCGAAGGCGTGAAAGTCGGCATGGCCACCGATTTCGGATATCTGCCGAACAGTATGCATGACCACTTGCGCGCCTGCGATGTGCTGGTGATCGAGTCCAATCACGATCTGGAAATGCTGCGGGTTGGTTCCTACCCATGGCCGGTGAAACAGCGCGTCATGAGCCGGGTGGGGCACCTTTCCAACGAAGCACTCGCGGATTTCTTCGCGAGCGACTATGATGGCAGTGCATCATATATTGTGCTGGCGCACCTCTCCGAGCAGAACAACCATCCTGAAATAGCCCGGGGAGCAGCGGAGAAGGCCCTGGGTCCCCGCCAGACATTGCTTCACAACCGGGTGATGCTGGCAAAGCAGTCTGAGCCGATGGAAGCAATCCGGCTGTAGTTCGGTATGAGTCAGTGTGCTGATCCCATCGTGGGCAAGATTCTGGCCGGCTGGCGCTATGACATTTCCGGCCTGGCGCCCGAGATGCGCGAGGACTACGAGGAGCACTTCGCCGCCTGCGAGCACTGCCGCTCCCGGCAACGCCTGCATCGCACGATTGATGTTTCGTTGATCATTCTGGCCTCGCTTTCTGCGGGCGTGTTTCTTCTAGCCTTCGGAGTAATCCGCTACTTCGGCCCGCGCCACGCCTTCTGGCTGGAACTGGCGGCGCTGGCGGGATTTGCGCTTTCCGCCCTGATCTGGCTGGTGGTGGCCGTGGCTACGCCCGCGCCCATGGCGGTGGTGGATGCCGCCAAGCTCGGCGCACGCCATGTACACGACCGGCTGCCTCCCGAAATCCGCGACCGTTTGCCCGAGGAGATCCGCCTGAAAATTACAGGGTCGTAGCCCAGGGGCGGTCCACCGCATCTCATCGGATGACTCCACGGTTCGCGAAGAATTTTTCGGGAGAGGACTTTCGTTTGCGAAGAAAAGCCGCCCTTCCCTGGCTGTTGCTTGTGCTCTGTCTCCCTGTCGCGGCCCAGGAACAGCCTGCGGATTCCGCCCACGAACATGCTGCACAGCAACAGACCCCTCCTCAGGAAAAGAAGCCGCAATGCGGAATGGCTGGCATGCAGCAGTCGCCGCCGGAGCACGGCCAGATGCCGGGCATGAACATGGAAGAGCCGTCGTCTCTTCCCTCGCCCCACGCCGGCTCGGGCACCGGTTGGCAGCCCGCCTCGGTTCCGGCACACCTGTGGATGACCTCCCGCGGCAACTGGGAACTGATGGCACACGGAGTTCTCTTCCTCACTTATAACCAGCAGGGCGGCCCGCGCGGCGCCGGCAAGGCTGAATCAATTAATTATCTGATGTTGATGGAGCAGCACCCGTTGGGCCCGGGTACGCTGCTATTCCGGCAGATGTTTTCCGCCGAATCGCTGACCTCGCCGCATCCCGGATTTCCCCTACTGTTTCAGACGGGCGAGACCTATCACGGGCAGCCGCTGGTCGACCACCAGCATCCCCACAACGTCTTCGCCGAACTTTCCCTGCTCTACACCGTGCCGCTCAGCGAAAAAGTTTCCTGGCTGTTCTATGGCGGACCAGCCGCCGAGCCTGCCTTGGGACCGGTGACCTACGTTCATCGCGAGTCGGCGCCGGAGAATCCAGCCGCGCCGCTCAGCCATCACTTGCAGGATTCCACCCATACCAGCTTCGGAGTGGTGACGACAGGCTTCATCTTTGATTATTCCAAGCTGGCTCGTTTCAAGCTGGAGGCCTCCGCCTTCAACGGGCATGAGCCGGACGAAGATCGCTGGGACATCCAGCTCGCCACGCTCAATTCCTGGTCGTTTCGCCTGAGCGCAGCGCCCACGCGCAACTGGACGGCGCAATACAGCTATGGGCGCCTGGAGCATCCGGAAGCGCTGGAGCTAAGCAACGAGCGGCGGCAAAGCGCGTCGCTCGAATACAACCGGCCGTTGTCCCGAGGGAAGCTGGGGGAGGGGAACTGGGCGACTTCACTGGTGTGGGGGCGCAAGCGCAAGGAATTGGATAACTCGATCCAGAACAGCTACTTGCTCGAATCGACCCTGAATTTTGAGCGCCGCAACTACGCGTACACGCGGCTGGAGTTGGTGGACAAGGACGAACTATTTCCGCAGGCGCCGATTCATCCCGCGTTCCGCATCGGCGCCTACACGTTTGGTGGGGTGCGCGACCTGGTGCAGAACCAGCGCTGGCAGCTCGGCCTGGGCGCGGATGTGACTTTCTATTCCAAGCCGGCGGTGTTGGATTCTGTCTATGGAAACAGCCCGGTGTCGTTTCATGTGTTTCTGCGGTTAAGGCCGGGGCTGAGCGGGCACGGGCACTAGGAAGCCGGGCGCACGTTGGCAAGTCCGGCACGGCGGGTTTCGTCCTCATCCTGTTTTTCGGCCCGTTCTGAGGCTGAAAACTGGAGAAGTGTTCCACGTGGAACATTACGCAAATTGAAGAAGTGTTCCACGTGGAACGTTTTGTGATCACGATATTGTACGTACAATAATATACGTAATCTGTAAGCGCATGAAACGGCAGAGCAAAGTGATGCTCCCCCGTCTCACTAAAAGCTGCGAGACATGGAGCACCCGGCCTTTCTTACAGCGAACCCTTCCCTTAGGTAACCTCGTCTAATACTATGTAGAGGCGTATTGTCACAGAAGGTACTTGACGGATAGTGGTAGAATTTGCTCGAAAATGCTTTCCCCTATCGCTGCGCCACGGCCAGCAGTTTGGAGGACGTGATGGCGAGCGTGCATGATGTTGCCGCGTATATCCTGAAGCGACAGGGCCCCATGACAGCGATGAAGCTCCAGAAGCTTGTTTACTATTCGCAAGCGTGGGGATTGGTGTGGGATGAAGAACCGCTGTTTCCAGAAGCGATAGAGGCATGGGCGAACGGTCCAGTGGTGTTTGAACTCTATGATAAGCACCGTGGCATCTTCAGAGTTTCCGAATGGGATGGCAATCCGACGGCCTTGAATAAGTCCCAGCGCGAGACGATTGATAGCGTGCTCCGCTTCTACGGCAGAATGTCTTCACAGCAACTCAGCAATCTCACTCACCAGGAAGCCCCATGGCGTAATGCTCGCAGAGGGCTAGGGCCGGGCGACAGGGGTTCTCGGGAAATAACTCACGCAGCAATGGCGGAGTATTATTCGAGTTTGTAACTACCTTAGTCTGTGGCGAAATCCAAGCATGACAAGCGCAAGGGCCCCAAGACCTTGGTGAGTCCTGCTTCGGAGAAGGAACCAAGAGTGGGGTGGCAAGAAGATTGGCGCGAAATGAGACCTGCGTGGCGGGTTTCCTTGCTGAAGATGCGCATGCCGTTCGGGTGGCTAACAATTGGCGAGGCGAACGCTATACAGGTTCGAGATAAGCTTGCAAGCTACGAGTCGATGAAATGGAAAGAGATTATTCCCAGCTACCGCTCTCACTTCGTGAAGATCACCGATCTGTGTCCAGAGGCTCAGGATCATTTGGCTGCAATCCAACAAGACGACGTAGACAGCGTGGTGTCGCTGGGAATTGATCAGATGTCTAGGGTGATTGGAATCTTAGAGCATAACATCCTCAAAATTCTATGGTGGGACCCGGAGCACGAAGTTTGCCCGTCAACAAAACCAAATACGTGAGCGACTAAATCGACCTTTCCGAGGTTTCCTAGTGATTTTCAATACGAGGAGCGGGTGGAAGGCTCGGCCTCGCGGACTGCGGTCGGCCGGGTTCATCCAGTAGCTCTAGGGACTTGGTTACTTGCACCGGGCCGACCGTCGTCGTTGGCAGAGGACGCTCTCCGGAAAAGACTTGTAGCGCAGCCTTCCGGAGTGCATGCTGCTCAGACTCGATGTCCCAGAAGCCCTTCGGGTAATAAACGTTCTGAATTGAAACCTTATCGATGTCGTATTTTAAGCTTTGCGCCATCTCGTACAGGAGATCGACGAGCAGTTCATTTTTTTTCTCTACCCATCGATTCAATGCCTCGCCTTGCAGCGTTGGCAAAAAATTAAGATGGGTGACGTAGAGCCTCCACGCGTCCAGGACCTTCTTGTTCGGCCCGCCTTTGGCCCAGAACTCCACCTCAATTCCATTCAGGGCCTCCACGTGGGCAGGTGCCCCATCTGGGTTGCCCTTGTCGTCATCAGCTTTCTGAAGATATCTACTTTCCGCGTTAAGCGTTCCCGACGCTCCTCAAGCCGCCTCTGAACCTCGAGAGCGATGAGCGGGCTAAGGAGAACCGCTAGGATTGTCAGCCATCCCTCCAGTTTGATACCAAGAAACATGGCGATAGACTATCATGCCTTCGCTGTTTCTTCGTCTATCTTGTGTGTACAATTGAATACATGCGTGTTCAAACCGATTCATCTCCCAGGAGTGACTCAGATGGTCGAGGGACTTTGGACTGTTCAGTTTCAAGGGCCGCAGGGTGACGGCGGCGGCGTGGTCGTTTTCACCAACGGCAAGGTCTTGGGAGGCGACAGCGGCTTCACTTACGTAGGCACGTATGAGGGGGATCCGGTGCTTAAGGCGCGCGTCGCTGTCCGCAATTTCCTCCCCGGCGTTCCGAATGTCCTGGGCGTCCCGGGCGACTTCGAGCTGCACATTTCGTGCAATGTGCAGGGAGACGCGATGACTGGGACGGCCATGCTCGCCGGCCAGCCGCAGCGTAGCCTAGCGATTCGATTGACTAAGAAAGCAAGCCTATAACCTTTCACTCCTTCCGCCCTTCGGCGCGTGGGCGGAGTGGGGCCTGGCCCAGCCCAGCGGAGCTTATTTTACTCTCGAGGGTGGCCCGTCCAAGCTCTGCTTGGGCGGGGTTTTCTTGGGTGGACGAGCGCGCACCGGACGGAAAAACTCCCACCTCCTCGGCCGCCGCGCCGTCCAGCTTCAGTCCCCGCGCCGTGGAGGGAAGTGTAGTCCCACATTGGCTAGGAGTTCTGTTCGGGACGAACACCCCCGCCCAAGCAAAGCTTGGACTGATTGGATAAGAGCGAAGGCTCGATCCGAAACCCGGTAGTCTTGGTGGGAACTCCGGCCCTCGATTCGCTTGGGCATTTGGTTCCGATTCCGCCAGCTTTCACACCTCCACTTGTTCGTCGATATTCTAGCTCCTGTGGGGAAAACAAGACCCGAATTGTGGCAATGTTGAGTTCCTTGCCTCCCACCCTTGGCTTCGCCAAGAGTGGGGCACCCCCAGTTGTGTTAGCTTGTCTCTCCAGAGCGATTCTTCCCGCGAAAGATGGGACACTCGGCCGCCACTCGAGATAAAGGGGTTGGGGTAGTGGTGCATTTACCTTCTTGTTGCGGTGACTATACGCGCGAGATCCCTCGCTCCGCCTGAAGAACGGCTATGCTCGGGACGACGCCGACACGAATGAAGAAGCTCAGAATCTAAGTGCACCACTACCGGCGTTTGCTCTGGCTTGCCTCCGTCCAGTAGCATGGGCAGCCATGAAAAACCGCCTCGCGTCTTTCTGCCTGGTTCTTTTTCTCTCCGCCATAACGGTCAGCGTGGCCGCTGCCCAAGCTGCCAAACCTACCACACCGACCACGGCCAACGTCTATCCGCTCGTCTATCCGCTTCAGGAAGGATTCGTGGATGCCAACGGTGTGATGATCTACTACAAGATCCTCGGCCGGGGCGAGCCGCTGATGATTGTGCACGGCGGGCCGGGCGCGTCGCACGATTATTTCCTGCCGTATCTGCTGCCCCTGGCGCGGCACCATAAGCTGATCTTCATCGATGAGCGCGGCTCGGGGCGCTCGCAGAAGCTGGATGATGCCTCGGGCTACACCATCGAGAACATGGTGGAGGATGTAGAGGCGGTGCGGCAGGCGCTTGGCCTGGGCAAGATCAGCCTGCTCGGACATTCTTATGGAGGAGCGCTGGCGCAGGCTTACGCGCTCAAGTATCAGCGCAACCTGTCGCATCTGATTCTGGGCAGCACGTGGTCGAGCACGAAGGGATTGAATGAGGTTTTCGTGCGCATGAAGCTGAACATGTCATCCGAGCTGCGCGAGCGCATTGACCGGCTCGAAGGGGCAGGACTGTTTGGTCACGGCAAGGACTACAGGAAGAACCGCTACACGGACGACTACATGATTGCGGCCTGGGGCGAGGGATATTTCCCATACCTCTACCAGAATCGGCCCGATGCGAACTATGATCCGGTCGACGCAGGCAAAATGTCGTGGGACCTGTACCGCGAGATGTGGGGCTCACATGGGGAGTTCGTCATTGACGGCAACCTGAAATCGGTGGAGTACACGGAACGGCTCAGCTCGATCAAGGTGCCGACGTTAATTCTTGTGGGCGATCACGACGAGTCTGATCCGTCGCTGGCGCGAGCCATGCAGGAGAAGATCGCGGGGTCCAAGCTGGTGATCTTCCCCAAGGCGGGCCACATGACGTTCGTGGATGACACCGGAATGTTCATCAGGGCAGTGGAAGAGTTTCTTCAGGGCAAGTGAAGGAATACGCTATTGAGATGGAGCACCGATCGCAGGGCTGAAGAGTCTGTGTGCGAACCGCAGTGGCGCCCCTGCGGGGCGTGATCTTGTTCCACATTTACCCGGCACTCACGTGCCGGGCTAAAATATTCCGCTCCTCCGGAGCTGGTTTTGGAACGCTTCGTTCTGCCGGCTAACCTTCGCTCCCAGTCTATAATGCGAAGACCTTGCGCAGGTTGCATTGCTCAAATTGCGGAGTCATTTGCGTTTAAGTAAGCCATGAACATGCAAGTTCCAAACCGGCGATTTGCCTATCCGGTCGGCTTGCTGCTTTTCCTGGGCACGATTACTGCTGTCCCGGTGTCGGCAGCGCAGCAAGGCGCTGCTACGGGAGAACCGCTTTCCATTCAGACTGCATCGCTTCCTAAGGCAATTCTCCGGCAGGAGTATCGCTTCCAATTGCAGGCTCAAGGTGGGATCAGCCCGCTGAAATGGAAGGTGAGCGGTGGCGCGTTGCCGCGGGGGATGACCCTCAGCGAAGACGGCGTTCTGAACGGTGTTCCGAGCGAGCGCGGCGAGTTCCGCTTCGTTGTGACCGTCAGCGATAGCGGTAAGCCGGCCCAAGAGCGGAACCGCGAACTCATCCTGCGGGTTGTGGCACCGCTGCTGGTCGAGTGGAGCCGCTATCCCAGGATCACGGGAAAAAGAGTGGAGTGCGCGGTCAAGGCATTCAATCAGACGGAGCAGGACTTCGACTTAACAGTGATCGTGCTGGCGGTGAATGAGATCGGACGAGCCATCGCCGTCGGGTATCAGCATTTCACGCTGAACAAGAGCACGGCCGACCTTGAGCTCGCTTTCGGAGAAAACTTGCCGCGTGGAACGTACGAGGTACATGTGGACGTGGTCGGTGAGGTGGCGGCGACAAACACGATCTACCGCGCCCGGCTGGTGACGGGCGAGAAACTACAAGTGCAGCAAGGACCGTAAAACTTTGGGTCGGCCGCCGACGCACTTGAATCTGAGAGGTATTCT
>Ga0209283_10000866_pt1 | contig 15712 bp, 17 predicted proteins | sample CZO8metaG_2_FD_188354 | JGI IMG/M metagenome (GOLD analysis project Ga0209283, IMG submission 188354) | Vadose zone soil microbial communities from the Eel River Critical Zone Observatory, Northern California, USA - CZOApr15con2H1.8 metaG... | ecosystem: Environmental > Terrestrial > Soil >...
GGGATGTCGTGCGGTTGCGGACTGCGAATAGCGGTCCCGATGAGGCCGATGAACACGACGACGATCAGCAGGCCTCCGATGAGCGGCGGCACCAAACCCCGTAGCGATTCTCTTCGACTCGACATTCCCACCTGCCTCCTTCGGTTAATTCAACGGCCATTGAATTCTACGCCCGTTGAATTCTGGGTGTCAAGGGCGCCGCTCGGCACGACAATGGCGGTGATCACATGACCGACGACCCCCAGGCGATGGTGCGCGCGCACCTGGCCGTCATCGAGCGGTCGGATCCGCGCATCCACGCATACGTGTACGTGGATCGGAACGCGCGGGCCGGGACCGGCCCGATGTCAGGCATGACGCTGGCGGTGAAGGACAACCTGCCGGTGGCGGGGATGCCGTGGACCGACGGCAGCGCCGTGTGGCGCGACCGCATCGCCGACGCGGACACCGTACCCGTGGCGCGAGCCCGGGCGGCCGGCGCCGCCATCCTGGGGAAGACCAACCTCCCGGAGCTCGCAGCGGCTGTGGGGACGACCAACGCCATCTTCCCCGCCACCAACAACCCCTGGCGAACAGGTGTCACCCCAGGCGGCTCGAGCGGGGGCAGCGCTGCGGCCGTGGCCGCGGGGATGGCCACGGTCGCGATGGGCACGGACATGGGCGGCTCGATTCGCATCCCAGCCTCGTGCTGCGGAGTCGTCGGACTCAGGCCGTCGCCAGATCGGGTGCCCTGCGAGATCGCTGACCCCGCGGGGCTTTCGGTCGTCGCGCCGCTCGGTCGGACCGTCGCTGATGTGAGGCTGCTTTTCTCTGTGATGGCGGACTCGGCCGTACCCGAGAAATCGCCGATCGCGAAGGGCCTCCGGATCGGAGTCGCCGATACGACCGAGCTCGGGATGGACGCCGCGTGCTCGAACGCCTGCCGGCGCGCAGCCGACTCGCTCGAATCGGCGGGCCATCGCGTGGAGCGGATCGCATGGGAATCGGAGACGGTGGCGGCGGGCTACGGGGTGGTGCGGCGGGCCAGCATGGCGTCGTTCCCTGCCGACCCGCAGCTGTTCGCACTGGGCATCCGCAGGCTGGTCGAGCAGGGGCGCGCATTGTCCGCGCTCGACTACTTCCAGGCTTTCGAGAGCGCCACCGGCGCCGCCTATCTGGTCGTGGTGAAGCCGCTGCTCACCGACTTCGACTTCCTGCTCACCCCCACCCTGGGCGTGGTCCCGATGCCGATCGAGGCGGTGCCGCCGTTCCTCAGCGAGCCGTACGGGCGCTACATCCAGTTCGTCCTGCCGGTGAGCTTTGCCCACACGCCGGCCGTGTCGGTCCCGGCCGGACTGCACGACGGGCTCCCGGTCGGCGTGCAGCTGGTCGCGCCATCGGGTCGCGAGTGGCAGCTGCTGGCCCTGGCGGAGCAGCTCGAGGCGATGCCGGGCTTCGGTTTCCAGCGCCCGCCTGGCGCCGACTGACAATGTGCATGTGATGAAAGCTCAAAAGGTCGAACTCTTCGTCTGTCCCATGGCCACCCCGGCCGACACGACCGGGCTGCAGACGCTCGCTGACTCGGGAAAGATCAAGCCGGACACGCTTGTCGCCCTGGTCGGAAAGACGGAGGGAACCGGCGCGCACGATGACTGGGGCCGCGTATGGGCCGACGTGGTCCTGCGCGAATGGACGGGCAAGTTCCTGGGCATTCCGCCGAGCGAGGTGGCCAAGCAGGTCATATTCGTGCTGTCGGGCGGCTGCCCGGGCGTGATCACGCCGCACATCGCGGCCATCACGCGCGAATGGGTCGAGGTTCCGGATCAAAGCGGTGCCGCGGCCGGGGAAAAGATGCTGGTCGTCGGCCGGGCAGGGTCCGATCCGATGCCGCCCGAGGAGGTCGGCCGGATGGGCCAGATCCGCAAGGTGGCCGCAGCCACGCACGTGGCGATGGCCGACGCCGGCCTCACCGATCCCAAGGACGTCCACCTCGTGATGGTCAAGGTGCCCGGGCTCACGACGGCGAGCATCAAGGACGCGGAGTCGCGCGGGAAAACGGTGGTCTCACACGACCTCACGTTCGGACCCGAGGGCGCGGGGGTCTACGCCAACGATGCCGCCGCGCTCGGAGTTGCGATGGCGCTGGGCGAGGTCCCGGAATCGTCGCTCTCAGACGCTGTGGTACGCCGCGACTGGAACCTGTACTCGGAGGTCGCCATGACCTCCTCAGGAGGCGAGAAGCGGCACGGCGAAGTGGTTGTCTTCGGCAACTCGGTCACGTCGCGGAGCCGGCTGCGGATCGGCCATGCGGTCACCCGCGACTTCATCGACGCCGAGGGCGTGAGGAACGCCCTCCGCGCCGCGGGCCTTCATTTCAGCGGCTTGCCGTCTGAAAAAGATCTCTCACGTCTCGTGCACGTCTTCGCCAAGTCAGTGATACCGGGGAGTGATCAGATCCGCGGCCAAAGAATCACGCTCCTGGACGACGCGGACGCGTATCAGATCGGGAAGGCGCTGGGTGGGATGCTGGTGGCGTCGGTGACCGGGCGCACCACGAACTACGTGAGCGGAGGGGAGCGCAACTCACACCAGGGGCCGCCGGGCGGCAACATCGTCGCCGCCGTCGTGCGGGCGGAGGCGTAGACCTGCTACTTGCGGGAGACATAGACCCCCCAGAAAGTCCGTCCTGATGTCGCGCCACAAGTCACCGTGATCGGCCACCGCCCCGCTGTTGTGCTCTGGTCGACCAACCAGGTCCAGCGCACGTTACCCGCGGCATCGGTGGTCTTGGGGTCGAGGCCTCGCACGTTGGACAGTCCCGATGAATCCACCGCGACAATGCTGCATAACGTGTTCGGGCGCGCGCGCACCGCAACCGTGACGCTGCCGCCCGGCTGGGTACCTGTCATGTTGAGGAATGTCACCGAATACTGATCGCGGTAATCGCGCCGCTCCCAGAAGTAAATGATCCCGATCGCGTATGCGTCGTCCGCGGGCCAGTGGGAGCGGATGTCCGCGTAGTCGGTGGCCAGGGCGCATCGGCCGGGCTCAGTGCTCGAGGTGGGGGGCGCGGTCAGGCGGTCGGTGATGATCAGGCACGCGCCGGCATTGCTGGCGTCAACACTGCGGCTGTCGGTGCGGTTGATCGCGCCGTCCAGCGGCAGCACCCCAACGCCACCGATCGCGACACCTTGTTCGTGGACTGTCAGTGCCCGATTGATGGTTGCCATGTCATTCGAAAGGTCGCCACTCCCTCGATAGACCAACAACGTCGCGTTCATGCATTTATGCATGTCCACCCAGCCCTGCACCGTGTCCTGGCAGCCCAGGTCCCGACCCTCATAAGCCGCGGTCCTGCTGAATGGGAGCGAGAGCTCCCCCGGAGTGCTTTGGCGCACCGGTCCGATGACTCCCAACCCCTGGCCCGCGGCGGGCAGCAGGGCGACGACGGCGCTAGCCGCCAGGATGGGTCGCCAGGGCAAGGGCCATTCGAGGCAAGCGCCCAGGACGAAGGTTGCGATCGCGGGGAGGAGCAGAAGCAATGCCACGGAAGCGCCGGGCGGGACCAAATCGGTCCGCGAGAAAACCAGCGGAATGATCATGACTACAGCCACGACAAGCACCAGAACGTCGATCACCGTCACGATCACGAACGGCCACCAGCCTGGCCCTCGCCACCGCCAGGCGATGAGCAGCAGGACGACGATGACAGGCCCGAGAAAGGTCAAGGAAAGTTCGAAGGGGACGCCTCGGAAGTCGAAACACCAGCCGCATTCCAGGGTACGGAGCTGGTAGTCGATGAAATCAGGGACGGTGAGCGCGATCGTCGCCAGCATGCCGGCCGCCTGCAGCAGGAGCGCCAATCGAAGGTATCGGTGCAGCCGGGCGCGCTCCGCGGCCATGACGACCGGATTATGGTCTTGGCTCAGTCACTCTTTGCCGGCTTAGCTCATAGAGCTTCAGCGGTGAGAGCGGCATCTCGGTGATGGGCACTCCGAGCGCTTCCTCTATCGCTGATGCAAGCACCGCCCCCACCGGGATGACACCGGCCTCACCCGCGCCCTTGATGCCCAGCGGGTTGAGCGGTGACGGGGTCTCGATGTGGTCGATCTCGATCGGCGGGATCTCGGTCGCGTAGGGCATCAGGAACTCCATGAAAGACGCATTGCGGAGCTGCCCGTCGGCGTCGTAGGCAAGACGTTCGTAGAACGCGCCCCCGATTCCCTGCGCGACGCCGCCCTCGATCTGGCCCTCGACCACCATCGGATTGATCAGACGGCCGCAGTCGTGGACGACCACATACTTGAGGATCTCGAGCCGGAAGGTCTTCGGGTCTACATGCACATACGCGGCGTGGCAGCCCGCCGCCCACGCCGACCCGACCGGGCTGAAGTATCCGGTCGCCTCCAACCCAGGCTGCTCTCCCTCTGGCAGGGGCGGTCCCGGCCTTGGTTTGGCTGCGAACTGGGTCGCTGCTTCCGTTCCGCCACCGAATGCATATCGCATCGGGTTGGAGAGCACCGCGACGGCGGCGAGGGGGATGCCGCGATCGGCCGATCCTTTGACACGTACGCTGCCGCCCGCGAGCTCCAGGTCCGCGGGATCCGCCTCCAGGTGCTCCGCGGCGATGAGCTTCGCTTTCTCGGCGACCATCCCCGCGGCCACTGCCATCGCGTTGCCGGCCATGATCGCCGCTCGGGACGCGAACGTGCCGACGCCCCATTTGAATCTGCGGGTGTCGCCGCTCGACACCTCGACATCGGAGACGTCTACACCCAGCTGGTCGGCGACGATCTGCGCCCAGACGGTGGCATGCGCCTGGCCCTGGTTGGGGATGCCGGTGGCGGCGACCACCTTGCCCGACACCAGCACCTGCACGTGCGCGCCCTCGTACGGCCCGACCCCCGTGCCCTCGACGTACGGGCTGAGGCCCATGCCGATGTGGTCGCCATCGGGTCGTGGGCCGAGCATCTCGAGCGCCCGCTTCACAAGCGCCGGATAGTCACCGCTGTCGTACACGACCTGGTTTCCGTCCTGCCACATGACACCGACCTCGTACGGAAACTGATCCGGCTGGATGAGGTTGCGGCGCCGCACTTCGGTGCGGTCGAGTCCGAGCGCGGCGGCGATCGCATCGAGTGTTCGCTCCATCACGAAGCACGCGTGCGGACGGCCCGCGCCGCGATACGGAGACGTGGGCGTGGCGTTGGTGTACATGTCGCGGAACCGGACTCGGTAGTTGGGCACCCGATACGGCCCCGGCACCTGGGCGGCAGTGATGATCGGCAGGATGATTCCGTACGGCGTGTAGGCGCCGGCGTCGTGGATGAAGTCGTCGCTGAGCGCGAGGACGCGGCCTTCGCTGTCGAAGCCGACCTCGACCTCGTGCACCTGGCCGCGCTCGTGGTTGGTGGCGACGAAATGCTCCTGGCGGTCCTCGGTCCACTTGACCGGACGGCCCAGCCGCATCGCCGCGAACGGGACCAGCAGCTCGTCGGGGTAGAACAGCATGATCTTCGGCCCAAAGCCGCCGCCAACATCGGGGGCGATGACGTCGACATTCGATTCCGGGAGGCCGAAAAGCACCGCGAGCCCGCCGCGAATCGAGGTCGGCGACTGCGTGGAGTCGTAGACTGTGAGCCTGTGCTCGGATTCGGACCAGCGAGCCCACACGGCGCGCCCTTCCATGGGACTCGCGGCGCCGCGCTCGAAGCGGAGGCGCAATTGCTTCCGGTGGGGCGCCTTGGCCAGCGCGGCCTTAACGTCCCCCACCTCCTGAAGCATCTCGGCCGCGACGTTGCCGGGCACATCGTCGTGCACCAGGTGCTGCGCGGCCGCCGACACCTCGGGCGTGATCACCACCGGCAGCGGCTCGTAGTCGACCTCGACGAGATCGGCGGCGTCCTCGGCGATGTAGCGGTTCTCGGCGACCACGAAGGCCACGGCCTCGCCTACGTAGCGCACCACCGCTGATGCCAGGCATCTCTGCGTGCGGCCGTGGGTGAGGTTGGGGTGCGGGATGAGGATCGGCAGGTCGGTGGAGCCGAACGGGAGGTCGGAGGCGATGTACACAGCCACCACCCCGGGCAGCGCACGCGCCGCGGTGACGTCTATCGACTTGATGCGAGCGTGGGCGAAGGGAGAGCGCACGAGGCACGACTCGAGCGCGCCCTCGTTGATGTCGTCGGTGAAGTGGCCGCGGCCGCGGAGCAGCCTGTCGTCTTCGACCCTCTGCACCCTCGCGCCGAACCAACGCGTCGTCACTGCTTCGACAGCTCTACTGCTCGCACGACCGCGCGGCGGATCGACGCGTAGCCCGTGCATCGGCAGAGGTTGCCGCTGATGCCTTCATCGATCTGCAGGGCCGTCGGGTGGGGATGCTCAGCCAGCAGGCCGACCACCGACAGCACGAATCCCGGCGTGCAGAAGCCGCACTGCAGCCCGTGGCATTCGTGGAAGGCCTGCTGCACCGGATGAAGGGCTGCATTGGGCGCCGCGAGGCCTTCGATGGTTGTCACCTCGTGGCCCTCGGCCTGCATCGCGAGCATCAAGCACGAGCGAATGGGTGCGCCGTCGAACAGGACGGTGCAGCAGCCACACACGCCGTGCTCGCACCCGACGTGGGTGCCGGTGAGGCCGAGGTCGTGGCGCAGGTGATCCGACAGCAGCCGGCGCGGATCGACGGGTGCGGGGTGCTGGACGCCGTTGACCTTCACGAGGTGAAGACCCGGTCGGTGAGGACCTGCACCAGATGAAGGCGAAACTCCGGCGTGGCCTCGAGGTCGCCGCTGGGCTGCAAGCCCTGCGTGGGATTTTTCGGATCTGCCAGCACGGGCGTGGAGGCCACGCCGAACAGAGCCAGGCGATCGCCGGCGCGCACGGCTCCGGCAAGGGCGAAGTCGCCGTGCCGCCGCGACTCCTCCGCGATCGCGGATTTCTTCGGTGACGCCGGGAACCAGGCCTCGACCAGCAGCTCGTCGGGCGCGAGCGCGGACTGCATGACGCTGGTGAAGAGATCGGCGGCCGGGATCGTGCGCTCGCCCCGCGTCGAGCGTGCGACCACTTGCCCGCCCAGCGCCAGGAGCACCGCGGGCAGCTCGGCGGCAGGGTCGGCATGGGCCAGGCTCCCGCACAAGGTGCCGCGATTGCGGATCACTCGATGCGCCACCAATCGCACGGCCGCGGACAGCAGCGGACATACCCTGGCGACCAGCTCGGAGTCCTCGACGCCCGCGTGTCGCACGAGCGCCTGCACCGCGACCCCGCCATCCCGCTCGTAGATCCGGTCGAGGTTCGGGATGCGGTTGATGTCGACGATGTGCGCCGGCCGCGCAAGGCGGAAGTTGAGCAGCGGGACGAGCGATTGGCCGCCTGCCAGCACCTTCGCGTCCTCCAGCGAGCCGAGCAGTGCGTACGTCTCGTCCACGGACGCCGGCGCGTGGTACTCGAACGGCGGCGGCTTCACTCGATGATCGCGACCGCGCGGCACGGCGACGCCTCGCCGCCCTGGAAGCGCCACGGAAAGCAGCCGAACAAGACCTTCTGGTCGAGCACTTGATCGATGTGCCCGCCGAGGTTCTCGATGTGGATCACATCGTGCGGAAACAAGAGCGTATGCATGATCTGATAGTCCGCCTTCGGGAAGATGTCGTCGAGGCGGCGGCCAAGCTTCTTCTCCGCCTCCTCGGCCTCATCGGCGCGGATGCGCCGGATGACCGTGTTCATGGGGTGGTCGGCACTGCCGGCGTCGACCGCGATCCACCGCACGCCGCGCTTCAACACCCATTCCGCGAAAGCGCGGGTCGGCCCCGGGTGGCGGATGAAGTATTTGGTCTCGTCGACCTGCGAGCGGTCGGCCCAGTTCTCTGGGTAATGGCGGTGGTAGCCGGTATGGATCACGAGGATGTCGCCTCGCTCGATGCGGAGGCCGGTGTCCTTCTCCCAGCGCTCGAAATGCTCCGGCCCGTACAGGTCGTAGTCGCCGAGGCCCATTCGCTCGAGGTCGACAACGCAAGCCGGGCCGATGAGGAAGTCGAGCGGGAGGTCGCCGACGAACTTGCCGCCCGATAGGAAGTGTGCGGGCGCGTCCAGGTGGGTGGTGACGTGCAGGGTCATCGTGATCTCCTGGCCGCCGGCCTTGTCGAACGCCAGGCGCTTGATCCAGCGGATGGCGGGGCCGGCGTAGCCGGCGAAGGCGGGAGTGTGGAGCGAAAAGTCCTGGGTGAGGTCGATGAACTTCACCTTGGGGGTCGCTCTGGTCATGCGCAAACAATGCACATGCGCGCGGGAGCCTGCAAGCTACAGCTATGACGCACCAGAGTGTTTCCGCCGACCAGTTCGTGTCCCTGTTGAAGAGCCTGCGAGCGGTGCGGCAGTTCGCCGACAAGCCCATACCGGCCGAGGCCGTCCGCGACATTCACGAGGTGATCCGGTGGTCCGGCAGCGCGAGCAACCGCCAGGAGTTCCAGGTCCTGTGGACCGAGGACCGGGCGACGTTGCGGCAGCTGGCGGATCTGCGCGGATACGTGAAACACCTGGCCGGGGCGGCCGCGGGGGCGGTGATCGTGACCTGGATGGAGCGCGACGAGCTCAACGCGTTCGACGAGGGGCGGATTGCCGAGCGGATCATGCTGGCCGCTCACGCGCACGGCATAAGCTCGAGCATCGGGTGGTTCGTCGGCGATGGGCGGTCCGGAGCGGCGAAGGTGCTCGAGGTGCCGGCGGGGCGAACCGTGCGAACCGCGATCTCGCTCGGTTACCCGGCGGAGGGGGCTCTCCGGGGGGCACGGCGCAACCCACTGGGGGAGCTGGTTCGTCGGGTCGGCTGACGAGCATGGACACGGTCTTGGCAGTCGCGGTTGTACTGGTTGAGGGGATCAGCGATCAGCTAGCGCTCGAAGCGCTCGCTGCGCGCCGCGGCCTGAATCTTGATGGGGAGGGCATCGCCATCGTGCCGATGGGAGGTTCGAAAAACATCGGGAGCTTCCTCGATCGATTCGGCCCTCAGGGCTTGAACCTCAGACTGGCCGGCCTCTGCGACGCCGCCGAGGAGGGCGACTTCCAGCGCGCTCTAGAGAGGGCCGGTCTCGGCTCCAACCTCACTCGCTCCGACATGGAACGACTCGGTTTCTACGTCTGCGTCGCAGACCTTGAGGACGAGCTGATCCGCTCCCTGGGTCCTGCTGCCGTGGAACGGGTCATCGACGCGAAAGGTGAGCTGGAACCGTTCCGAAGCTTTCAGAATCAGCCTGCGTGGCGAGAACGCACGCATGAGGCGCAGCTCCGCCGCTTTTTCGGCACACACGGGGGGCGAAAGATCGAATCGGCGGCCTTGCTCGTCGACGCCCTGGATCTCGACCGAGTCCCTCGGCCGCTCGACCTCGTGCTTGCTCATGTGACGCCTAGGTAGTTTCTTGGTCGTCTGCTTCGCCGGTACTCGGTTTCGTGTTCGGCGCGGGAGCGGGCAGCGGGGCCGAACAGTTGCCGTTCTTACCCAGGTCGCTGTGGGCGACCTGCTTGACGTAGCCGCCACCCTTCTTGGCATGGACTGCCTGCGAGACGTAGAAGCCGTGGTTGCACGGATGGGCGCCGTTCTTGGCGCCCGTCTCATCGGTGGTCGCAGCGGGAGCCTGGGAGTGGCGTGAAGCCTGAAGGTGGGTGACTATCACCACCCCATCGGCCAGCACGCCGAGGCCGATCACGGCCACGAGCAATATGAAGAACGTGTTGAGCCGCGGCAGCCGGTTGGTGACCACAGTGACAGTTTTAACGGCGCAAGGGCCTAACCCTTGCCACGCTCCAACACCGCGACCAGGTCGCGCGCGGAGATGAGTCCCACGGGTGAACCGTCCGCATCCACGACCGGCAGGTGTCTTATGCCCAGAGTCATCATCTTGACCGCCACCACGGCCACTTCATCATCGCCGCTCACGGTCGCCGGGTCGGCGGACATGACGACGTCCGCCTTGGTCTGTTGTGGATCGATGCCGTCAGCGATGGCACGCACCAGGTCTCGCTCCGTGATGATTCCCAGCAGCCGGCCTTCGGACATCACGGCGACCGAGTCGGCATCGCCGACGCGCATCTTCTTTGCCACCTGCGCGAGGCTTGTTTGTGGCTCGACCGAGAGCAGGCGTCCAGGCGGCACATCTCTGACCTTCATGCGACTTCGTACCTGATCGGCACCATTCGCTGAGAGCTCTTCGGCGGCCGGTTGTAGCTTCGCTTCTGTCGCGGCGGCAGCTTGATCTTCTCGTGCGGCACGTCTTTGTATGGAATGAGGCCGAGAAAATGGGTGATCAGGTTGAGATGAGCGGCCCGCTTGTTGTCCGTCTCGACGACGTACCAGGGCGCCTCCTTGATGTCACAGAAGGCAAACATCTGGTCCTTCGCCTCTGAATAATCAACCCATCTCGCCCGCGCCTGCAGGTCCATAGGACTCAGCTTCCATCGTTTGCTGGGATCGTTGATCCGCCCGAGGAACCGCCGCTCCTGCTCTTCATCGCTCACCGAGAGCCAGTATTTGATCAGGATGATTCCGGAGCGGACCAGCATCCTCTCGAACTGTGGGCACGTCAGCATGAACTCATCGTATTCGGCGTCCGTGCAAAAGCCCATGACATGCTCCACGCCCGCGCGGTTGTACCAGCTGCGATCGAACAGCACCATCTCGCCGGCCGAGGGCAGCTGCGTGACGTAGCGCTGGAAGTACCACTGCGTCCTTTCCTTCTCGGTCGGCGCCGGCAGCGCCACCACTCGGCAAAAGCGAGGATTGAGCAGCGCCATGATCCGCTTGATGACGCCTCCCTTGCCGGCCGTGTCGCGGCCCTCGAACAGCACAACGACGCGCAGACCGCGATGCCGGATCCACTCCTCGAGCTGAACGAGCTCGACCTGAAGGCGCCTGAGCTCCTTCTCATAGTCCTTCTTGGTGAGGGTGTGCTTTTTCGGCGACATATGCCCGCGCTGCGTTAACCGGGCGCGACCACCTCCGCGGGCTCCTTCTCCTCGTCGCGCATGTGGCCCGGCCGGAGCAGCTGGTAGAGCACGATCGCGCTCAGCGCGCCCAGTCCCAGGTTGTTGAACGTGAGGGTCAGCCCACCGATATGGATCGGGATGGCCTGCGTGGCCGGGATCCCGGCGGCGATGATGAGCGGTATCGCCGCCACCGCGAGGTTGGCGCGCTTGGAGAAGTCGACCTTGGCGTCGACCCAGATCTTGCCGCCGATGACCGCGATCAGACCGAAGAGATACATCTCGATGCCGCCCTGCACGCTGACCGGGATGCTGCGCACGAGAGCCCCGAAGATCGGGATGAAGCCGAGCAAGACCGCAAAGATCGCCGCCACGACGAAGACCATGATCGAGAAGACGCGCGTGATGCCCATGACGCCGATGTTCTCGGCATACGTGGTTTCACCGGTGCCGCCGAACAGGCCGCTGATGGCGGTGGCGACCCCGTCGCCCATGAAGGTGCGCCCGAGCATGGGGCTCAGGTCACGCTTCATGATGCCGCTGATCGCGTAGACGTGGCCCGCGTTCTCCGCCACCAGGATCACCGGGATGAAGAAGAACAGGCTCAGCGTGGTCCCGAACTGGCTGAAGTCGGGGAAGCTGAAAGACGGCACGCCGACGATTGACGCGTTGCCGATGGCGTTGAAGTCGATATGGCAGGCGGACTTGGCATCAGCGCAGGGCGGATAGACGGCCGAGACGATATAGCCGATCACGATGCCGATCAGCACAGGCAGCATGCGCGGGAAGCCTCGGAGATAGACGGCGGCGCCGACCGCGGCCAGAAGCGTGACCATCGCGGTGAACGGCTCGCCCGCAAAGTTGCCGGTCGCGGCGCTGGCCAACGCCAGGCCGATCACGGCCACGACCGTGCCCGTGACCACGGGGGGCAACAGGTACCGAATCGGATTCACGCCGACGAAATGCACGACGACTCCGATCGCCAGGTAGATGACGCCGGCCATGAAGATGCCCGCGTAGGCGAGTCCATGGTTCGCGTGCGCACCCTGGACGGCCAGGACTGATCCGATGAAAGAGAAGCTGGAGCCGAGATAGCTCGGCACCTTGAAGCCGGTGATGACAAGAAAGATCAGGGTCGCCACGCCGCTGAAGAAGATGACTGTGTTGGGATTGAACCCCAGGATGAGCGGCACCAGGACGGTGGCACCGAACATGGCCATCACGTGCTGGAGCCCCATCAGAATGGTCTGCGGCCAGGGAAGCCGATCCTCGGGATAAACGACGTCGCGCTCTCGCGAAGCAGTGGCCACCGCCATAACGCATTCCCCCTTGCGTTGCGCCCCGGTCCCCCAACCGGGGTCCCCGCGTTATGGTAGCCGCCCGTGTGGACTTTGCGGGACATCTTTCTGCCGGGCGGCGAAACCGCCGACGTCGTCGTCGACGGAGACCGCATAACGGCGATCGGCCCTGGAGCCGCGGCGGGCGAGCCAGCGGCCGAGGACGCCTCCGGCAAGCTTCTCCTGCCCGCCTTCGTGGACGGCCACATCCATCTGGACAAGGCCCTCATCCGCGACCAGTTGCGGGAACACGACGGAACCCTGACCGGTGCCATCGAGGCCATCCACGAGCGCAAGCGGCGCTACAGCGTGGAGGACGTGAGAGGGAGGGCTCGCCAGGTGATCGAGGCCTCCGTGCGGTCCGGGACGACCCGGCTGCGATCGCACGTGGACGTGGACACGATCGGCGGGCTGACACCGCTGGAGGGAGTGATGGCGGCGGCAGCCGACTGCGCCGACATCGCCGAGGTGCGGACGATTGCATTTCCCCAGGAAGGCCTGTTGCGCGACCCGGGCGCATACGCGTTGATGGAAGCGGCCATCGAGGCGGGCGCCGACGTAGTTGGCGGCATGCCCCATTGGGAGCTCGACGAGGTCGGACAGCGTGAGCACGTCGGCCTGTGCTTCGACCTCGCTCAGCGATTCGATCGCGACCTCGACGTGCACGTCGACGAGAGCGACGACGGCGGCATACGGACTCTGGAGATGGTCGCCGACGAAGCCTTGCGGCGGGGATATCTGGGCCGGGTGTGCGCGGGCCACGTATGCTCTCTCGCCGCCGCGCCCCACGACTATGCCGAGCGTGTCATCGACAAGTGCGTCCGGGCCGGCATCTCCATAGCCGCCAACCCGGTCACCAACCTCGTCCTGCAGGGCCGCGGTGATCGAGGCTTGATCCGCCGGGGCTTGACGCGCGTCGGTGAGCTGCGCGCGGCGGGCGTGAACGTTTTCTTCGGTCAGGACTGCGTCAAAGACGGGTTCTATCCCTTCGGAAGAGGCTCGATGCTCGAGGTCGCCTTGATCTCGGCGCACGCCGCGCACTTGACAACCAGGTCAGACCTCGAGTTCGTGCTGCGCGCCGTGACCGAAGCGCCGGCGAAAGCGATGCGGCTGGCCGACTACGGGCTCAATGTGGGTGCGCGGGCAGACCTTCAGCTGCTGCCAGCGCCGTCATGGGAGGAAGCGCTTCGCCTGCAGCCGGCGCCCGAGAAGGTTTGGTTTGCGGGGCGGCTGGTGGCAGAGAACAGCGCGGTGTCGAACCTTCACCGTCGCTGATCGATCGTTACCAGCTGTCGTGAGGCACCGCGCGCAGCTTGGCCGGCCTCGCCGCGACCGGCGGCTGGTCTCTGACGACGACGACCGGTATGTGGCGGCAGCTGTCGTCCGAGCGAAGGGCCTGAATCAAGGCCAGGTTGCCGAGGCCGGAACTCCCGAGATGAACAAAGATGACCTTGGGCGCCACCTGCTTGGCTCGGCTGAGCGCGTCGGCCTGGTTGTGGGCCACGAACACCGTGTAGCCCTCACCTTCGAGACGCGCGGATTGGGTTGCGCGCGAGGTCAGCTCGTCATCGACGAGCAGGGCGGTGCGATTGAGAGTGTCCATGGTCGAACCTCGTATCTCCTTCGGGGCTAAAGGATCGGCAGGTTCACGGGAGGAAACGCCAGCCTGTCGGGTCTGCAAGCAGTATGGACCTAAAGCAAAAGCCCGGCCCTCCGTTAGGGCCGGGCCTTAGGCCTAAGTTGTTAGACCGCTGCGGCACGATAGCAGAGAATGGTTGCGCGTGCGTGCTAATATTTCGCGATCAGACGTCCCCGCCTGTTTTCAGTAGCCGAGGCTGCCGCCGAGCTCAAAGCGTCGGAGGCGTACGTGCGCCGCTTGCTGCTCAGGGAACGGCTGTACGGGACCAAGATCGGCTCGGTGTGGGCGATCTATCCCGACGACCTCGAAGCCTTCAGCCGCACGCGCCGTCCACCCGGACGGCCGCGCAAGCTGGAGCGGAGCCGGCCCAGCGCGCGGCGGAAGAAGCCCTCGCTCTAACGAACCGGTCTCGTGCTGCCCCTGCCCGACCGGTTGCTTGCCGGCCAGCGCGGGCCGCGATTGCGCCGAACATTCCTCGACTGAGGCGCGGCCGCCCTAGGGGCGGACGCGGGCCGGTGCTCCTGGTACTGCCAGCTGCCCTCATCAAGAAAGAGCTTGGCGTTCAGCTCGCGAATGTTCGGAGCCCCCTGACGGCTGAGCTTGACCCAGGCAAACTCGTCCTCAGGGGTCACGAACGTCAGCGCCCGTCCGGCCACGCCCATGCGTGCGGTGCGACCGACCCTGTGGGTCAACCACTGGGCCGAATCGGGAAGCTCGAAGTTGACGACGAGGCCAACGTCGGCTACGTCGATGCCGCGCGCCGCCACGTTGGTGGCGACGAGGACCTGGCTCCGACCATCGCGGAACGAGGCCATCGCGCGGTCTCGGATGGCCTGTGAAAGGTTGCCCTGGAGCTCGACCGAATTGTGCCCGAGCTGGCGCAGGTGGCCGTTCAGCTTGGAGACGCCGTGCTTGGTGCGGCCGAACACGATCGCCGAGCCGCCGTGGCGGTGCAGCACCCGGCTGAGGGTCTGCAGCTTGTACTCGCGGGCTACTCGAAGGAGGCCGTGCTCCAGGTCCGCCTCTTTTTCAGAGTCGACCCGGACCTCTGCGTGATCGTGGGTGTGCTTCTCGATCATGCGGGTGACCCAGGCCGGCATCGTGGCCGAGGCGAGCACCGTTTGCGGCTCGTAGGTGAGGCCGAGCATCTTTTCGACCGCGGGCGCAAAGCCCGCGTCCAGCATCTCGTCCGCCTCGTCTAGCACCAGGTACTCGACACGCGACAGCGAGACCTTGCCCTGCGCGACGAGGTCCATGATCCGGCCGGGAGTGCCGACCACGACGTCGACACCGCTCTTCAGCGCGAGCCGCTGGGTGGCGTATCCGACGCCGCCGTACAGCACTGCGGAGCGGAGATCGGTAGCGAGCGAGCGAAGCACCTTCTCCACCTGGAGCGCGAGCTCGCGCGTCGGGGTGACGATGAGGGCGCGAGGCCCGGCTCCGCGCCGGGGCAACCGCTCCACCATCGGGATGAGGTAGGCGAAGGTTTTGCCCGAACCGGTCGGGGCCTCGATGACTACGTCCCGCCCCTGCATGATGAGCGGGATCGCCTGCGCTTGAACCGGTACCGGTTCGGTGATGCCGAGGGCGGCCAGAGCCGCCAATGTATGCGGGCGCACGCCCGCGTCTGCGAATGACTGCAACGTATTCTCCTGATCCCCTCTACGGTCGTATTTGGCGCGACGATCAGGACACCGTCACCGTGGACGGGAGAGAGGACCCGAGCGAGCGGGCCGGCAGAGAGCCGGCCGAGGACATCAGTCTACCCGATTGTCACCGGATC
>Ga0209283_10000867_pt1 | contig 15704 bp, 17 predicted proteins | sample CZO8metaG_2_FD_188354 | JGI IMG/M metagenome (GOLD analysis project Ga0209283, IMG submission 188354) | Vadose zone soil microbial communities from the Eel River Critical Zone Observatory, Northern California, USA - CZOApr15con2H1.8 metaG... | ecosystem: Environmental > Terrestrial > Soil >...
GATCCTCTCATGATGCCGGCGGCCGCGGAATTGGTGAAGCAGAACGTGCCGACGGCCGAGCTGCGCTATTTCGACGGCGGCCACTTCGTGCTCGACGAGAACGCCGACGCGATCGCTGAGGCGATCATCGAGACGTTCTCCCGATAGGGCACTACATGAGGACGGCACGACGTCCACAGAGCACTGCTCTCGCACTGCTGCCGGCGGAGGGCAACGGATTCTAATGCCAAGCTCTTCAACGCCGCGCGGAACTTCGCAAGCAACCTACGGCGATCCGCAGGGTGCGTCGATCTGCTACGAGACATCAGAGTCCCATCGCGTCGGAGCGCTGCTTCGCGGGCAGCGTGCCGACCATGGGCGAGAGATCCGGCCCCGCCCAGGGCCAGGGCGTGGCACTTGGCCACCAGCCAGGCTTCGCGCCGAGGTAGAGCGAATTGGGGAGCGCGTGCGAAACCGTGGCAGGGTCCCAGATCACGCCGTTGTTGACCGTGTCGAAGTTCCCATGGCGGAAGAGGGACGTGAACGCGATGTCCGACGCACCGGAGCCGTTCGTGCCGGTCTGGTAGATCGCGAGCGGACCGGAGTCGTGGGCGTCGTAGGTACTGTTCCAGCCGGCGGTCCCGAGCACGTTCCCGAGCACGTTCATGCCGAGGTCGCCGCCGTCGAACTGGAGGGAGGCGATGTTGCCGGTCTGGGTGACGTTCGAGCCGACTACCGCCGGCGGGGCGAATCTGCTCGAGGCATAGTTACGGAAATACGTGAGGTAGCCGGCGTTGCCGTGCGTGATGCTCGCGCCCATGTGGGGCGCCCAGTTCCCCTCCATCAGCTCCATGTGCGGGAAGGAGCAGTGCGTGTCAATGTTCACCTCCTGCCAGGTGGCGGGGGTCGACCACGAGTTGTCGGCGTAGTTGTAAGCCACCACGTTCCCGCCGCCGGAGACGTTGAACATGATGGGCTTGTTCATGAGGCGGACGACGTTGTTCTCGACGAGGCTCTCCGCCGAGCCACAGCGGAGGACGATGCCGTAGCAGTCGGCGCCGAAGCCGTAGTTTGCCGAATGGTGGATGACGCTGTCCCTCACCACGCACCGGTAGGTACCCGTGAGAGCAATGTGCATGCCGCCGATGGTGCCATCCGTCTGGACGTCCTTCACCCAGCAATAGGCGGCGTTCGAGATGTCGATTCCGCCCGCCATCGCGCCGTTGTAGCTCGTGTTCGTCCCCCCCTGGATGCGCACGTTTTCGATGCCCGCCCACCGGGTGGTCGGGCGTGTCACCCGCGTGATCTGGCCGAGGTACGGCGAGGCGGACGGGAAGGTCCAGTGGAGTGGCGAGCCGAGGGTGAGGGTGCCGCTCGCGGTGTCCACCGCCTTCACTTCGACCCGCTGCGTGGCTGACCGCCCGCTCACGCGCTTGAAGTAGGTGCAGTCCCCTTGCTGGATCGAGGCATCGTCCACCGCGTCGATGAGGGCGAGGTCCCCGGCGCTGAAGTTCGCCGCCGCGGATCCGACGGAGAGAGAGGTCGCCTCCTTCGCACCGGTGACGGCGAGCGGGTATGCGGTCCCACCGTAGCAGGTGGAGTCCCGGTCGGTGCCGATCGCGAGCACGGTCCCGCCGCCGCTTTTCACGATGGTCGTGCCGGAGGGAGCGCCCTGCGACCCGGTGCCGCGCAGGACGACGCCTTTTGTGAGTGTGACAGTGGACGAGACTGTGAAAGTGCCCGCCGCGAGCTGCACGACCTGGCCCGCGGGGCAGGCGTCGATGGCACTCTGGATGCTCGCTCCCGGGCCAACGGTGGCGCAGATTGTGGTCCGCTGCGGAAGCCCATCCGGCCCGAGCGCGAACCCGAGCTGGTCGTCGCTCGTGATGCCGGGATTCCATGCCGTCTGGCGACCGGCAGCGATGAGGTCCGTCCCGCCGGGAGGAGGGGGCGAGGCGGTGACCGTGACCGTCGCGACGCCACTTCGAGTCGTATCAGCGACGCTGGTGGCGACCACGTGGTAGGTGCCCTCGCTCGACGAAGCAGTATAGAGGCCGGCGCCGCTCACGCGACCGCCGGCGGCGCCCTCTTGGACGCTCCAGGTGACGCTCGTGTTGGCAGTCCCGGTCACGGCTGCGGCGAACGGCTGGACGGCATTCGGAGCGACCGAAGCGGAGGCCGGGCTCACCGATACGTCGATCGCATCAGACGTCGGGGCGTTGCCCGGGGCACACGCTGCGAAGGCCGTCGCTACTGCGGCCAGCATTGGCGTGCACTTCGTAGCCTGTCGCATCGCCGGTCCTCCGTCGGGGGGGGGGCCTCGCGGGCGAGCATGACTCACCGCATGGGTGGGGAATCAAGGATTCGAGGCGCACCTCGCTCACCGGAGACCTCGGCAGACCGCTTGATGCGAACAGGTGCGCCCGCGTTCTGCTCCGTTGCCTCTCCAGAAAACCTTCATCCCCGCGCTTCGATAAGAAGCTCCGCTCGTTCGAGGTGACCGCAATCCCCCCGCTGGCAGGCGTCCGGCCGCCTGTCCAGGAGCCGCGAAAAATCTGTCTGCTCCGACCGCTCCCAAACGTCCTCTAAGCGAAAGGAGGAAATCCATGAGCCAGAGATTGAGCCTAGCGAAGCAATCGCCACAGCTGACCCGCAAGCTGTTCGAGCTGGGTCAGATGATCAAGGAGAGCGGGCTGGAGGAAGGCCTGCTCGACCTGGTGAACATCCGCGCATCGCTGATCAACGGCTGCGCATTCTGCACCGACATGCACGTGAAGGAGGCGAAGATCCACGGCGAGCGCGAGCTGCGCGTCTACCACGTGCCCATCTGGCGCGAGTCGCCGCTGTTCACGCCGCGGGAGCGTGCGGCGCTGGAGTGGGCCGAGGCCGTGACGCAGATCGCCGACCACGGCGTGAGCGACGATCTCTACGCGCGCGCCCGCGAGCACTTCTCCGAGAAGGAGCTGTCAGACCTGACCTTCGCGGTCGCGGCGGTGAACTTCTGGAACCGGCTCAACGTCAGCTTCCAGAACCCTCCGGGATCGGCCGACGCGCTGCTCGGCCTCACCAAGGCGGGCCTTTCCTGACCGGAATCACGCGGCCCAAGAAGAAGCCCGGACCCGCTAGCCACTCAGAGTCCGGGCAACTTGGAGCGGAACACGGACGGGCAGCGGCACCCTGACCGGAACGGCGACCGCCGCTAACGTCGTCGCCGTTGCTGCGCAGGGGATCGCAGCGGGGGACTTCGAAGCGATCCTGGAAGCGGTCCGCGCCGGCGTCGCCTACGCCAACATCCACACGGTCGCGCATCCAGGCGGCGAGATTCGCGGGCACATCAGGCACTGATCCGCCCGTCAGGGTTTCACTGCGCGAGCGCCTGCCAAGGACCGACGCCAGACCGAGGAGCGCGCACGCCGCCGCAAGCGAAGACGGAATCGGGGGAACGGTCGTGCAACCGTCACATCCGCACTGGTTCGGGGGGGTGTAGGGCCGGCCGGGTAAATTGCCTGGAGGCTCGAGATGCCGCAGCGGCTCACGATGGCCCTGGCGCTCGTACTCGCGATCTCATGTGGCGGCGATCGGAAGGCGAACGAACCGGCGACGGCGCCGCTCGAGGTGCACCCGTCAACGGCCACGGTAGCCCCCAAGGGCTCGCAGCAGTTCACGCTGTCGCCATCGACGGTGCAGGTGGCGTGGAGCGTGGCGGAGACCGGCGGCGGCAGCGTCACCCAGACGGGCATGTACACGGCGCCGGGATTGTCTGGCGTCTTTCACGTTGTCGCCACCAGCACGACGAACTCGACCGCCAGCGCCCAGGCCGTCGTGACGGTCGAGAGCGGCGTGGTCATCAGCGCGGTCTCGCCGGTGAACGCGTTCGCCTGCGAGCCCGTGCAACTCGCGGCGACCGTCACCGGCACGAGCGACACGGTCGTCCTGTGGAGCGTGCCGGCCGCGTGCGGGACGATCACCGCCGCCGGCGTGTTCACCTCGGCGCGAGGGACCGGGACGTGCGGCGTCACCGCCCAGGCGCACGCCGATCTCGGCAAGCTTGCTTCGATCACGGTCAACGTCGCGCCCGAGCACGTGCTGAGCGTCGCCGTCCTTCCCGCGTCGGTCACCCTCGTACCGGGCGGGGCGTTGGCATTCGCCGCGAACGTCACTACAGCGTGCGGGACGTTTCCGGCCGGGCAGTAAGGGCCGTCTCGGTTCGCTCGCATGGCGGAACCTTTAGCACCGATCGTTCTGGAGTAGCGGGCTGCAGTGCATGCCGCGGAAGGTTGCTACCACGGCGGGCGAAGTGGCGACGTGCGTCAGCTGGCTTTGCGCACGTTCGCCGCCTGCGGACCCTTGGGACCCTCGGTGACCTCGTACTCTACCTTCTGGCCTTCCGCGAGGCTGCGGAAGCCCTCCGCCTGGATTGCAGTGTGGTGGACGAATACGTCCTTGCCGCCGCCGTCAGGCGTGATGAAACCGAATCCCTTCGCATCGTTGAACCACTTCACGGTCCCGGTCGCCATCGATCGCTCCCTGGGCGGCGAATTGGCCGCCTCCTCATGATGGCGATTTCCGGCTGACTCCGCGACGTCTGATGGGCCGGCTGTGTTAACCACTCTCTGCCGTTCTCTGCCGCTCTCTTCCCGCGAGAGTTCTAGATCGGTGTCCTCCGCTGCACCGCAGGACACTCCCGGTGTCCTCCGGTACCCCAGAACGAGTGCGCACAGGCAGAGAATCGGCCCGCCAAAGCGAGCGTGCACGCAAGGTGGCGGAGTTCAGGGCAGAAACCGCGCAGGGCGCGAGTAGCACGGCGACCAGACTGTGTTAAGCCTCAGTAGGGCGATGTTCTACTGGATGAGGGAAGAACCAGCGACCCACGGATTAACAGTCCGTGGCCCTCTGCGCCTAAGGTGCCGTCAGCACAGGACAACCACTCGGGACGTCGGCAGGGTGCAGTGCCGGTGCAGTAAGTCCGAGCAGCGGTGACTCCCGAGACGTGAGCGCGCATTGGCGAAGGGGCGCAAGGTGCCTGCTGCTCAAGTGCTTGACATCAGTTTTCACCATATGCATAATCCACCAAACAGTGATAACGGCACCTCATCCCACGCTGGCTTCGCACTGTTCTGACGCGCACCCGGGAACTCGCGCTCGCGCAGAGGGTCCTCTTCACCCTGAAAGCTCGGCGCGAGCTGGCCGGCTTGCAATTCGGCCTCGACGAACAGGATGCATGCGACGTCCTGGCGAACCTGTCACCCGAGGACTCCGCTGGACGGCTGAAGTCGCCCGCAACGGGCGAATGGGCCTATGTGTTCAAGCCCCTGCTCGCCGGAGCGGTCCTGTACGTGAAGGTCATCCTTCGGAATCATTGCATCGTGGTCTCGTTCCATGAGGACGCAGGTGAAGGTCATGAAGAAGATGCGTAACCAGAAGGCCTCACTGGCTCGCCGCGCACGGGTCCTGCCGGACGACGCTTGCCCGGCCTGCGGGACCCAGATGGTCGAGAGGCGCGGCACCCTGCGGCTGCCCGTCAACGGCGAGGAGATTGCCGTTCCGTCCGCTGCTCACCTCCACTGCCGCAACTGCGGTGAGGTCGTGTTGCGCTTTCAGGACTCAAAACGGCTGACGGAGGACGCGATCGCGATCTATCGCAGGAAGCACGGCTTGCTTTCTGCGGACGAGATCCGGGCGATCCGGGAGCGATTTAACCTTACGCAGGCCGACCTGGCGCAACTGCTCCGGTTGGGCGCGAACACGGTATCCCGTTGGGAATCGGGTAGGAACGTTCAAACTGCGGCGATGGACATCCTGCTTCGGATGATTCGCGACCTGCCGGGGAGCATCGAGTACTTGCGGAACCACGCGGCATGAGCCCTTCGGCTACCCTGGCAGAATGCAGAAATCGGTCACCAAGCAGGTCGCGGCTCCCGACGCCATCCCGAAGAAGCTCGGGTATCGTCCATCGCCGTCACCCGATGAGAAGATGATCACGTTGTGAGGTCGGTCTGGAACAGGATGGTGATTGGTCCAGTCACGCGTATGCTTGTAGTTCACGTTGAGTTCAGCTTCGAGGACATCGTCGAAGTAGTTCGAGTCGCTATCTTTGTCGCGAAGCTCGTCCATGCGTCGAATGAGAAGCATGGCAGCATCCTGATCCATGAAACAACCAAGACCGGCATCGACTGGATAGGCGAAGAACTCATCGGTTTTCAGCTTCGTGGGATCCTGACCGGGTAACAACGCCGGCTCCCAGTCAGTGACCGGCGAATCGTTCCACTTCAGCATCGCACACCCGATTCGTTCATCTCCGTCAGGAAACCGCGCGATGCTGACGGTTACCGGGTGAGATCCGATCGGAACTGTTCTCGTGAATGGCTTGGTCTCCGGACAGACGAGAGGGTCGCAGGCGACAATCTGGCCGCTTGAGACAAAGAGTTCACCGACGGTGCGGACTTCGAGAACTAAGGCGCTGAACTGTGCACCCGGGACAAACGCCGTCGACAGAACTCGCGCGAGCTTCTCTGATACTCCCATCACGTCAGTTCCCCCAGTCGCCCTGACATTCTCTAGACCGACGCGGGCGTCGAGCTGCCCTTCGGCGGCCCAAGCTCGCCCCACCGCAGGTAGAACGCGAAAAAAGGGTCAGTGATGTGCAGCTTCTTGTCGGCTTCCTCGAAGTCGATGACAGGAGTCGAGCTTTGATCGCTCGCAGCGATGCTCGCCATGTGCCTCAGGACACGTGCGACCCCTCGTGAAGCTGCGGAATCTGTGAAGCCGACACGTCCCTGATGGCTGCACGGAGGTCCTCGTATTCGAGACTCACGAGGCTCGGACGAAGGTGTGCTAGAGCGTGAAGCACCAGCTCGTAAATGTCCACGGACCTGCCGTCCTTGAGCTGTCTCTGGATACGATCCGTGCGCTGACGGGGACCACGAGCAAGCTTCTCGAAGATGGGGCGCCCAATCGTTTCCGCAACTTCCCGGAATACGTCGGTCAAATTGCCAAGCGTACGCCGCAGCCGATCGGGATTCGTGACGCCATCCACCTCGACCATCCTGCAAATGGTCCGGCAGAAGTCCTGCATCAGATGGGGGCTGCCGATTGCTTCTTCGGCCAACCGTTGAGCAGCGGAATCCGGAACGTCCATGCTCAGCAACTGGAATCCCGTACCGGGAATGAATCGCAGTTCGGGCTCGATCCACGCCGGTATCTCAACCGTCGAGATCCGGCCGGTCATCTCCTTTTCAACCTTCACCGCGTCGTAGCGACGGTGCGGGATGGCGATGATCGCTACCGGTAACCCGTCGAAGATGAGCTGCTTGAGCGCGCGCACGATGCTGCCCTGGAGGTCGCGCGGAAGATAGTGGAAATCATCGACGACGAGGGGCACGCGATGGTGACTAAGGCCTTGAAGCGCAGCGACGCGCGGCGAGACGGAGCGCGCCTTGACACGGCCTGATGCTCTCTTCTTCGCGACCTGCCCGCTAAGCTCGCCCGACCCTTTGGCAACAAGGAAGTTCGCATCAGCGCTCGCTTTCCCTCCGACCGTAGATGTCGTCTCATCGAATGCCTGTTCTTGCGTTCCTTGGAACAGGTCTAGCTGCTCGAGCACGACGTGCCAGAAGTCATCCTCAGCCGCGACAGTGCCTCCGTCGACCCAGACACACTCATCGCGAGGCAAGACCTTTCGCGCCAACACTGTCTTTCCAGACTTCGTCTGGCCGACGACTGTAACGAGCTTGCAGAGATTTCTACGCGACTCGCTCAAGCGGTGCTCAAGCTGGAGTTCGATGCGCGGATTGTAAGTGTGACGAGGAAAGCCACCCGGCACGAATACTTCCTGATACTTCAGCATGGGGCGTGTCCTGGTCCTTGCGGCCACCTAGCAGACCGCGGTGTCACGGGACCAAACTGAGCTGCCGAAGGGAACGCTGCGCACCGCGTTGCAGCGCGGTACAACCAGCGGTGGCTATACGGTCCGCAGAAGCTCACCATCGCGACGTCAGCCGAAGCTGCGGCCACGGAGCGCGCTTTGCGCGAAGACGTCTCGCCCGACCGCCTCTTCGTCCAGGTGCGCGGCTCGAAGCGCGCGACCCGCTGGCGGAAGGTGCCAATCGTGGCGACCTGGCAGCGCGAGTTGCTCGACTTCGCGCTCGAGCACGCCCAAGGGCGCGACGAGCGCCTCTTCCTGCCGCCGACGAAGTTCGGTCAGACGCTGGAGCGCGCCTGCGCGCGCGCCGGCATCCCGCGTTGCACGCCGAACGATCTCCGCCGCACCTACTCCACCTGGCTGCGCGCGGACGGCGTCCCCAACGAGCTCAGCGCGCCGACCATGGGGCACAAGGACACGCGCATGCTCGATCGCGTCTACGCGAGACTTCCGCCGGAGCTGCTTCGGCTCCGTTTGCTCGCTGCCCTCGGAAGGTGCAGTGCCGGTGCAGTAAACACCAGCGGAGAAGGTCCACAGAACGGACGCATCGGACAACAAGTCGACGACGTAACTGCTGGAAAATTGGCTCCCCATTGGACACCGATCTAGAACGGATTTCTCTCGGTGGTCCGAGAATCAAGCACTTAGGTGCGGTTGTTCGTGATCCAGAGTGGTGCCCAGTCGCGATCACGAACTCTCTTTGTGTTAACCGCGTGCGAGTATCGCGGCGGGTTAACACAACGGAGAACGATGCAGGCCTAAACCACGGCCCAAGGTCGCATCTGGCGACGATTTCAGGCGTAGCAGCGGGCACCGGCTGTTACACCGCGCCCTGCGCATCCGCCAGCACGCGGCGCTCGAGTTCCGCGACCGCTGCGAGGAGCGCACGAACCTCGCCGACGAATGCCGAGGGGATGCGCGAGGCGCGGAGGAGGGACCTCCCGGCATCCGTGAGGCTGGCGTCCACGGCGAGGAGTTGGGTGCGTCGAAGGTCGATGACAATCTCGTCCCGCATGCCAAACAGTATACGCCTAAGGTTCCCCCGTCCCGGCTTTCATCACCGAGAAGAAGGTCGTGAAGGAGATCCTGGAGCACCTGGCAGTCCTCGCCGCAATGTGGTTTGTGGCCCGGTGGGTCAAGCTGAATAGCGCGAGAAGGCACGATGCAGCCAGCGTCGTCTGAAGAACGGCTTCTCCGCATCGCGTTTCTCGCTGGAGCGATCACCGACGCCGCGGCGCTCCTGCCGATGCTCATTCCGCGGCTCGCAGCCTGGGTGTGGGGATTCCGCGACCTTCCCGGGAGCTACCGTTTCGCCATGGGGTACGGTGCCTCCTTAATGTTCGGTTGGACCGTGCTGCTCCTGTGGGCGTACCGGCGCCCAGTCGAGCGGCGCTTCGTAGCGGCGTGCGATGGCGTCTGATGCCGGCGGCATTCGGCTCAACCCGGCGGCGCTCCGCAAATAAGTCGGTGCCGAAGAACAAGCAGCGGAAGCATCGGCAACCATCGCCGCCGCTTAGTAGCTTCTTGCCGTCGAAAGGCGATGCCAAGGGCCGCAGGGCACGTCAACCCTCCGTAACAGGGCGGCGTTGGCGGACTACTGAGCCGCGGATTCATACTTGCCATCGGCTTCGTCGTCTCGGGCCTCGCCGGCGATTAGCGGCCTCAGCCGACTCTCACTTGCGCGCGTACAGCACACGAGAACCCGATTGGTGTTAGGTCGCGCGACGCTGGTCTCCACGGCGAGACAAGCCAGCTCGCTCCTCCTGACGCCACGAGCCTGTTGCCAGTGTCCAGCACGTTAATGCCCGAGACGACGAACAACTCCATCTTTTCTGCGTTCTGACGGGTGAACTCGACCTCATTGGGTGTTAGAAGCACCTCTTCGCCCGAGGTGGTCGTGCCTTTCACCTCGACAAAGAGGCGGTGCTGTCCCTTGACGCAGTTGAGGTCGTATGGCTTCCCGAGAAGCTCCACGGTGAAGCCGCGCTTCTTGTAGTAGGCCACGGCTAAGGACACCGAGTAGTCTTCCAATACTTTTCGGAGTGCCGCCGAGGAGGCGAAGCCCTGTTTCAGGCCGGCTGTCTCCAATTCGGAGGTGGCGGCGTCGACGGCTGCATCCGCAGACTCCTCAGATGGTGTGCGCTTGCTGCGGACCAGCGACATCCATCGGGCGGTCCTCTCGATTGGAAGCAGTTGCAGTGACCCGCCGTATAGCCGGCCAAAAGTTGCACGGACGTCCGCTGCGACCACCGGGCGCTTGAGAAGACGGTTGCTGAGGCTTTGAAGTGGTGACCAGCCGAAGACACCCGCGTCGTGGTCAACGGACGTCACGCGTCCCGCGACATAGACTCCATCTGGTTTGGTCTTCATCCCCTTCATGAATACGAAAACGGAGTCCCCTGTCATCCGGGTCAGCCTTGTTCGTAGGGCCGGCCACTTTCGGTCGCCCGAGGTCAGCAGCGTCCTGGGGTCTGCCGTATTCCAACCGTACTTATACCTTTGCGAACTGCGAGGGTTTATGTGATAGAGCCAAATCTGCGCCATAGGTCACCGTTCCGAAGCGTCCCCTAGTCCTGCTCGACGTCCAGTAGACAATCCGCGCTGAGCCGGCACGAAGGGCACCTTCGCGCGAAGAGTTGACCGCGTCGAGTACCCGTGCGGAGCCTTCAGTGCCCGGTGATCAGCCGGTCCGGTCCTTTCGGGTCGTCCGAGCGGCCGGCGACATCGAGCGCCTTCAGCGCCTGCGCGGCAGCGGCTCGGACGTATTCGACTTCGTCGTCCAGCGCCGCAACGAGAGAGGCTCTGGCCCGCAGGTCCCCGATCCGGCCCAGCGCTTCGGCTGCGGCCGCGCGCGGCTGCGCGTCGGGGTCCTTGAGGGCCTCCATGAGGGGCTCCAGCGCGCGTGAGTCGCCAATCCTACCCAGCGCCTCGGCAGCGGCAGCGCGGCTTTCCCATTTGTCTTGCCGTACCGTCTCGATCAGTGGCTCCACTGCCCGAGCGTCACGCAGCACTCCCAGTACCATCGCCGCATGTGCCCGCGTGCCAAAGTCATCGTCCTGGAGCGCGGCCAGCACGGGCTCGAACGCCGCTGCGGCCGCCGTCGAAGCTCGTGTAGAACCCGAGCACGCTCTTTGTCGACCCGCTCGTGCCGGCCGGTGGCAGCTCGGTATCGTTGGAGCTGCCCACCAGGTGAGCTGGATTCGCGGGATCCGCCGTGATCGAGGTCTCGTTGTGCGGAAGCACCGTGCTGTCGCAGTTCGTCATCGTGTTCGAGCCGAACGAGGTCGAGGAGTCGCAGACGGCCGTGAAGGGTCCGCCCACCGACTCGTTCTGGAGCGCCGCGGCTTGGTCGCGCGCGCTGGAGAGCTGCGGGCCCTGAGCGCGAGCTGCCCGGGCGGGGCTCGCCGTAAGACTGAGGAGCGCGAGTGCGGCTGCGGAGATAATCTTCTGCATGGAGTGTTCCCTCTCCCTGCCGCAGGCACCCGGCGGGGAGGGGGGAACCTACTCCCCGCCGGTGTAGTATTGAATGGGCCCTCAGTCCTGGAAATCCAGCGCGAGGTCTCGAGGCCTGCGGCTCAGAAGCCGCCCGTCCCGTTCGGCGTGCCCAGGCCGCTCGGCCCGTCGTCCTGGCAGACGGACGCGGGCTGTGCGAGGGCGTACCGGCCAAAGAGCGCGCCGCAGCGCGCTGATACCTCGGTGTGCCGATCTCGAAAGGGGGAAGCACGCTGACCGCGATCGAGCAGTAGGTGGAAGAGGGCAAGGCCCCCCGCAAGCTCATCGCTTCGCACACCTCCCTCGCACAGGACGCCCGAGCCCAGGCACTCGAGCTGTGGCGAAGCGGCTTCGAGCGGCACCGCCGAGGAGACCTCCGCGCCGCCGTCGAGCTGTGCCGGCGCTCCATCGAGACCTGCCCCACCAGCCGGAAGTCTCCGTTGGAGCGCCCTGAGCAACTCGCTCTTTGATGCGGCCGGCGTGCAGCTCTACTCGGTGGCCGCGAGCGTGATGGCGGCCGCGCAGGTGGCGCAGTCGGACGCGCCGGGGAGCCCTGAGCTGAAGAAGCGCGCCGAGGAGGCGCGCAAGGCCGGCACCGTGCAGCTCTCCAACGAAAACGTCCTGCGCGGCTTCGGGACCTACGGAGGAGAGGAGCACGTGTCGAACATGCTGACCGCGGAGGCCAAGGCCGCACTCGGCGGCACCGAGTGGGCGGGGTTCCGCAAGGACATCCGCGCGCGGCTCGCGACCATACAGCGAGAGAACGGGACCTGGCGGGGGGACCACTGCATCACCAGCACGACCTTCTGCACGGCGGCGTCGCTGATCACTCTGGCAATCGAGCCGCGCGCCATCGGCCGCGCGTCGTGATGCGGGCTCAACGACTTCGTGCGCCTCTGGGAGCTCGAGGCGGGACCGACGAAGGTCGAAGGCTGCTTGCGCGTTGCGTCTTGACGGTTGCTGCTGCGCAGTGCTTTCGCAGCGCTGGCCCGGACCGAACATCGAGCAGCTCCGACGGTGGCCCCGAGGGGGAACGCCATGGCGTCTTCTCGCTGGAATCGCCTCCTGATCGTTTCCGGACTTGCACTTTCCGCGCTGGGCACAGCCGCGCGCGCCGAGGTCACAGGCATCACTTTCACCAGCAGCTCGCCCTTTGGCGCCACCACGTTCGGAAGCGCCGGGGCCTACGAGCAGCTCGACGGCGTGGTCACCGGCGAGATCAATCCGCACCATCCCCTCAACCGGATCATCCAGGACATCGAGAGAGCGCCGCGAAACGTCCGCGGGAACGTGGAGTACGCGATGACGTTCTCCGTCCTCAAACCTATCGACCTGGCAAGGAGCAACCACACCCTCGTGTATGACGTCGTGAACCGCGGGAACAAGCTCATCACTTCCTTCCTGAATGTCGGGACGACCACCGCAAATCCTGCCGGGGACGGCTTTCTGCAGAAGCAGGGCTTCATCCTGGTCTGGAGCGGGTGGCAGGGCGACGCGCTCGCGGGTGGCGGACGGCAGGTGATGACGCTGGTGCCGGTTGCGCACCACAAAGACGGATCCTCGATCATCGGAGAGGTCCGGCAGGAATACACCCCGGCGGCAGCCGTGCCGTCCGAGCCACTCGCCGGCAATGCGCTCACCGCGCCGATTGAAACCGCAACGCTGGACAACTCGACGGCGACGCTGACGAGACGGATCCACCATAACGATCCCAAGGAGCTGATTCCGCGCAGTCAATGGGCGTTCGCCGACTGCAGCGCCACCAACCCATTCCCGGGAACTCCGAGCGCCACGAGGGTCTGCCCGCAAGGCGGATTCGACACGAATCACATCTACGAGCTGGTCTATACGGGAAAGAATCCAAAGGTAATGGGGATCGGGTTTGCGGCTACCCGAGACCTGGTCTCCTTCCTGCGCGGCAGCACTCGACACTCGGGGCCAACCAATCCTCTTGCCGGGGCCATCCACAGCACCATCGGCTTCGGTATCTCCCAGAGCGGTCGCTTCCTGCGCACGTTCATCGGTCTCGGATTCAACGAGGATGAGAACGGAAACCTGGTATTCGACGGGCTCGACCCGGACATCGCCAGCTACCGCATCTCGTTGAACATCCGCTTCGCGCAGCCCACGCGCCTGGCGGGCACGCAGCACACGGAGAAGCAATTCCCCGGGCAGGAATCGCCGACGACCTGGGGAGATACGCACGACCGCTTTGCGCACATCGACGGAGGGCTGCTCGACCGCTGCCGGCGGAGCCGCACCTGTCCGAAGATCTTCAACACCGTCAGCAGCACGGAGTACTGGCAGGCCGGCATGTCGTTTACGACAGTGGATGCCGATGCGGACGAGGACCTGGAGATTCCCGAGAACGTGCGCATCTATCTCTTTGCTAGCGCACAGCACGGAGGTTCGCAGCCCGCGGTCGCTGCGACGCAGAATCCGGTTTGCGAGCAGCTCGGCAACGTCAACTCCTATACGTACAACTTCCGCGCGTTGTTCCTGGCTTTGCGCGACTGGGTGGCGCACGGCAAGACGCCGCCGCACAGCCGGTATCCGACACTCCGGCATCGCACTCTGGTGCCCGCCCACCGCGTCGCGTTCCCGAGCATCCCCGGCGTGACCTTCGTGGGAAACTTCAACAGCCGGCAGGTGCTGGATCGCGGACCGCGGTTCGACGCGAGGGACGTCTCGGGCGTGATGGACGAGCCACCTGCCGTCCGTTTCACGTACCGCGAGTTGCTCCCTCAGGTCGATGCGGACGGCAACGACGTCGACGGGGTCCGCTCGACACAGGTTCGTGTGCCGCTCGGGACCTACTCCGGCTGGAACACCCGCAAAGTCAATTTCGGCAATCCCGACTTGTGCGACCTGTCGGGACAGTACGTTCCCTTCGCGGTACACCAACCCGATCGGAAGGGCGATCCGCGCCGCTCGGTCGAGGAGCGTTATCGGTCGAAGGCGGGATACATGGCGCGCGTGAGGGAGGCCGTGGAGGATCAGGTGGAGGAAGGCCTGCTTCTGCCCGACGACGCCGCGACCATCATCATCCAGGAGATGGCGAGGGACATCGGACTGCCTTGATCTGCATTCCACTGCGTCATTGAGGAAAAAACCATGGACGCGAATGTTGCGACGTACCGGTCGAGCGGGTTTCGCATGTTTCGGCTGCTGGCGCTGTGGGCCGCAGGGCTCTGCTGGAGCACAGGCGCCGCTTTCGCCAAGCCGACGAAGGTCTTCCTTCATCCGGTCAGCGACGTGATCGTCGCCGGAGGCCACGCCTTCGGCTCGGGAGGAGCGTACGAGAAGGTGCGAGGCACGGTCGAGTTCCAGATCGACTCGACCGATCCGCGCAACGCCGGGATCACCGATCTGGAGCTGGCGCCGCGGAACGCTGACGGCCTCGTGTCCTTCGATGCCGATTACATGCTGCTGCACCCGACCGATCTTTCGAAGTGGAACCACCAGCTCGTCTCGGAGATCAACAACCGCGGCAATCTCCTTCTCTTCCTCTCGTTTGCGAACAGCCCTTTCAACAACGATCCGACCTCGCAGGCCGACTTCGGCGACGGCTTCTTCCTCAACCAGGGTTTCGCGATGGCCTGGGTGGGCTGGGGGGCGGACGTACAGCCCGGTGGCGGAGGCCTCGTGCTCCGGGTGCCGGCTCCGCTGCATCCCGACAGCACCCCCGTGACTCAGCAGATCACCATCGAGCTGGCCGACGAGTTCAGCTTCCCCGAGGGAGGCGGCACCAGCTGCGTGCCGCTGAGCGGCTCGCCGGGGATCAAGGGTTATCCCGCCGTCCTCTCGGAGAAGGCGAACGATCAGCTGCTCGTCCGCCCGAGTGACTCGCCTCGGCCTTCCGCGCCTCCGATTCCGGCGGGCACCCCGGTGCCGAACGCCCAGTGGTCCTTCCCCGACCGCGACCACCTCTGCGTCGCCGGCGGCTTTCAGACCGGGATGGTGTACCAGCTCAACTACGTTGCCGAGGACACCCGCATCATGGGGCTGGGATACGCGGCGCAGCGCGACTTCGCCTCGTTCCTGAGACACCGGACGGCGGACGACGCCGGCATGCGAAATCCGCTCGCCGCCCGCGGAGGGGTCGCGACCTCGATCCTGTATGGAGCGTCCCAGTCCGGCGTCTACATTCGAGACTACGTCTACCAGGGCTTCAACGAGGATCTGGCTGGCCGCCGCGTGTTCGACGCGGTCCATGCGCACATCTCCGGAGCGGTGAAACTCGGGCTGAATTACCGATTCGGGCAGGTCCATCCCTGGTCCACCGAGCACCGTGACCGCTTCATTCCGCAGG
>Ga0209283_10000868_pt1 | contig 15702 bp, 17 predicted proteins | sample CZO8metaG_2_FD_188354 | JGI IMG/M metagenome (GOLD analysis project Ga0209283, IMG submission 188354) | Vadose zone soil microbial communities from the Eel River Critical Zone Observatory, Northern California, USA - CZOApr15con2H1.8 metaG... | ecosystem: Environmental > Terrestrial > Soil >...
CCTGACCTTATCTTTCATCACGGAGATATGACTAGCCTCAAACTCAAGCGACAGTTCGACATCATCACCTGTCTTTTTAGTGCCATCGGTCACGTGGAGAGTAAGACCCGAATGAGGCGGGCGATAAGGAACATGGCGAGTCACCTCAAGCCGAGAGGAATCGCTATCGTCGAGCCTTGGATAACCCCCGAAAACTTCCAGCGGGGAATAGTGGGCGCCAACTATGTCGATAAACCGAACTTGAAGATCGCCCGGATAAACATCAGCAAAGTAAGACGACATGTATCAATCTTCGAATATCACTATCTAATCGGCACGCCGACAAAGATTGAATATATCATCGACAAGGGCCGAATGGGCTTATGGACCCATACAGAGTATCAGGAGGCTTTTCGAGACTCTGGCTTAGAGGTCAAGTATGACATTGATGGACTCATGGGTCGCGGGTTGTATCTCGGACTGAAGCCTCTCGGGTAAGACGCTTCTTTTCTACCATTTCTACTCTGCTAGGTAGTCGTTTGCTCCTTGGCGAAGCGGCGTAGGATGGTGAAGCCTGCTGGGTACCGTACTGGACCTGCATTCCGCAGGACTCTGACTGTTCACGGCAGGGACAAGCCGCGAATCTGTGCTCGTTGTGGGAGAAAGACGAGCGTAGCAAAACATGGTTTCTGCCCTGATTGCCGGAAAACTCTGGGCCGCTGGGTTTAACCCCTCCATGTGAAATTTCTATCAAGAAATAGAGTAACTGCTCAACCCCTCAAGTCCACAGTCCTTATACGCATCCACACTCTCACACTATTTCATGAGTAGCGTCCTAGAGGTCAAGATGATCGACAGAGGAGACGATCTGAGAATTGTTGTCCCAAGGTCATACTTCCACCAACTCGGTCTGGAGAAGGGGGATACTCTGCTCGTCACGATTGAAGAGGAGCATGCCCGAGTACGAAAGAAAGCACGTAAGACCCATACGTCAACACGCCACAGAGTCCATTCCTAGCGAAACTTCGGCCCCTAATTGGGGCCTCGCCCGCTCGTTTCCTTATAGTCTAAACTGCCCGATTTGAGCCTATTTTCAGTCCTGGATATGAAAAAGAAGCTAGATTCGTCGTCTGTCGAAATTTGGTTGACTCTCAATGGAAGGGTTCTTTTGTACTTTGACGCTTAGCTTGAGGGTCCTTTCTTCGTGCTCCCCATAGGAGCTTTGAGTATCATGATGGCAACGACAGAAATTGCTGCGCCTATGGCTACGGTCACGAGTATGTAGGTTAGGGTGGCGGTGGTGCTTGCCGGTCCTTGTGGAGCAGTTACGTTATAGCTGAAGTACGCACCGCTGTTATTGTTCACTGCTTTGAGGCCAGTGAGGTCGTAGGCTACCACGTAGTAGGATACTTTGCCCCCCGTGGTCAATGGAGGTATCTTGGCAGTCGCGTTGGTAGTAGTTGCATTGTATGATGCTTGAATGCTCGAATTGGTTGCTTTCCAATTATCTATGGTGTAGGTGACCGTCACGTTCTTGACTGTGGAGCGTGCGCTGGTCACGTTCACACTGACTGTCACGGTATCACTAGGCCCCGGTGACGAAAAATTGATGACGGGCGTGCCAATGTTGGGTGGCGTATTGGCTGGTGGAGCATGGACAAGGGCGACAGATCCGACTACCGCTATCAGCGCGAGCATCGTCAGTAGTAGACGATATTTGACTGACATTGTCCATCCAAGACATCATTATCACGCGAAGGTGATTTCGATACCGTTACCGCAAATCTCCGGGACAAGTAAGGGCGAGTCAGAAAACCTTGCAGGGCCCGATTCCTAGCGGCTGAGCTTAGAATCTGCTAACTGCATTTTATGCTTGACTGGGATTCAGATGCTCATCTCTCCAACTTCCCTGGGGCATTCAATCTTAACAATAGAATGGCCATTTCTACCATATCGTGGTAGCGCCCGTCCGAGCCAAAGTAGCTGTCACGGCTCAACCCTTCTCTTCGAAAGCCAATCTTCTCATACAGCCTAACGGCTCTTTGATTATCAGCCACCACCGTCAAATGGACGCGGTGCCACCCTCTTGCTCGCGATTGAGCCAGGCTCTCAACCATCATCGCTGCACCCAGACCAACATTCTGAAAACCCTGATGAAGATAGATAATGAGTTCCCCGATTCCCCTGAGCCTTTCATTGGGATCCGTAAATACCAGCAAATGACCCACAATCTTGTCATTAGATAATGCGACCAGCATGATCTTGCTAGAAAGGTTAGTCGCCCATCTTTCGATCTTCTGACGATCATAAGGTGGCAGACTCCACTTGAGAGTCTCTTCTGAAAGGCTCGCATACATTGAGACCAGTGCGTCTATGTCGCTCGGCATGTAGGCGCGGAGCGAGACTTTCCGACCGTCTTTCAGAACAACCTTTCCATCGAGTCTCAGTTCAGACAATAGAAATCCCGCGAAGATTGGGTGCGATGAAAAATCAAGATTCTCGCTGCCATCAAAAATCTGATGCGCGAGCGATTATCCCGATTTGGCAGGTATCCCGGCCTCATGGGTTCGCTGGATCGTCTCTGACAGCGAGATTGGGAGTCCGTCAGGATCGAGAAAAATCGCCAGTTTAATCCCCTCACCCTCTCGCGCCTTAGGAGGCATGACAAAACGCACGCCCTTAGACTGCAGGTCCCTGAATGACTTTTCAATATCAAGAACAGTAAACCCGACAGAACAGGTCCCCGCAATCATATCCCCCGACTTCGCATCTGCTTGCGATGGTTTCCCGCCGGAATGGAGCGCTAGTGTGGTTTTACCCGTGTGGAACCCCGTCCACTCTTTCGTCTCGTACTTGAGCGGCAGCCCAAGAGTATCTTTGTAGAATTTGACTGACCTTGGCATGTCGGAGACCGTGACCATCACGTAGTCAACCTGTTTGAACAATATCTAGAACCTCTCGCAAACTGGCGCGTTGTTCTTCCTAAAAATGGTTCTGCAAAACAAACGATCAAGGCCCTGTGGGAGGTGACGGTACCAGGTTTATCCCGGACTAGCTAATCTCCCGACCCTCGAACCAATCGGGACGGGCTCTTCATGCTCCAATTATCCTTCAGGCTGAAGATCGTAGCAGCTTTCCTCTCAATCTATCTCATCTGGGGCTCAACATACCTCGCCATACGGTTCGCAATCCAGACATTCCCACCATTCTTCATGGCCGCAACCCGCTTCCTTATCGCAGGAGGAGCCCTCTACGCCTGGACAGCCGCGAGAGGAACACCCAAGCCTACAAGGAGCAACTGGATCGCAGCCACCATCGTCGGCGGCCTCCTCCTTCTCGGAGGAAACGGAGGAGTCGTCTGGGCCGAACGATTCGTTCCTTCAGGTTTAGCGGCCGTCCTCATCACCACAGTTCCATTATGGATGGCCCTCCTAGAATGGTTTCGGAACGAACACATACGCCCAACGCGGCAAGTAGCCCTTGGCCTGATAATCGGTTTCTCAGGATTAATTTTTCTCGTGGGACCCAAACAACTGGCCGGTAATTCGGAAATCAACCAATTAGGAGCTGCAGTCCTAATTCTCGCAGCACTGTCATGGGCAATTGGCTCCCTCTACTCCCGCAAGGCGAAACTCCCTTCCGTCCCACTTCAGAGCACAGCGATGGAGATGATAGCGGGAGGAATCTTGTTGTTCGGAGCCGGTGTCGTTGCACAAGAGTGGGTCGGGTTCAGCATCTCACACATGTCGACCATTTCTCTCATCGCACTCCTCTACCTAATCATTTTCGGATCCATGATCGGTTTCTCCTCCTACGTATGGCTCCTCACCAAGACAACATCAGCCCGCGTGTCAACCTACGCTTACATCAATCCAGTGGTCGCAGTTTTCCTCGGCTGGGCACTCGCAGAGGAACAAGTTACCGTGAGAACTTTGCTTGCAGCCGCGGTAATCGTCGGTGCCGTGGTTGTAATCACTACGCATTGGAAGAAGACAAGCCACTAGCTGGTAAACTAGAATCCCTGTTCGCAGAGGATTGTGTGCTGCCGCTAACCTCTCCGGTTGGCTCCGATCTACATCTCGATTGTTGAGCCCTTGCTGACCTGTTCCACCTTGGTCAGGTCGTTGACGAAGAGCCCGTAGAGTTCAGGCTGTTCCGTATGAATAGGTACAAGCCTCTTCGACCTGACCTGGCCTATGATTTCTCGGAGTTCCGTTGGCATCATGTGGCCTGAACTGTGAATCTGGTACATTGGGAGGCCGAAATGGTTGAGCCAGTTGATGAACCGTTCATGGTCAATCTCCATCTCCTCGTTGAAGGGTTCGGAGCTGCTGTTGATGAACGCCCCTCCCGGCCCCGGGTGAATGTCCAGAACCTCGTTCATATCGTATGAACTAGAGGCGAGGATCACCTTGTGCTGCATTTCCCGAATATCCTTTGAGGCCTTCACTGTTGCCTCGTTGAGAATATTCTTCTCCCAGTTGTAGTAAGTCTTCTTGGCTCGCTGATACACGGCAATATGGGGATCAGCAAGTATGTTGGGGACCTCGAGATTCTTGTCTTTCAAGAGAGATCTGAGAAGATACGCTTGCTTCATCGAGACAGCTAGGATCCTATCATTTCTCTTGGCGATCTCGTGAAATGTCCGCAGTCTGTCGATGTCCGCCGCAGAAAAACTGGCAAGCACAAGGCCCTTCGTCATCTTCACGACGTGATCCGTTTTTTCCAAGACCTCTGCCTCTGTTCGGAGATCCCCGCGGACAAGATTCGTTCCTTCACACAGAAACAATTCGGGCCCTGACTTTTCAGCGGCGTCCGCAAAATCTCTCGTCAGGCTCGACTTCGAGCCATGCGCCCTGAAGTCTCCACTATAAGCAATCGCTCCCTTAGAAGTATGGATCACGAAACCGTAAGACCCTGGGACGCTATGGTCGACGTGAATAGGCTCAACTACCATCTCTCCAAAGCCGATCCTGTCGCCCGTCCTGAAAGTTTTGAAGTCGATTCCTTCTAGGTCGTTCTCGAAACCCCTAGGGCGCATTTCCGACACGGTCTTCAGAATTGTCAGTGTCGTCTCGCCGCAGTATACAGGAATCTTCCGGTTCAGAAGGGAGACGCACATAGAGTGATCAATGTGCGCGTGGCTCAACACTACGGCGTCAACTGCGGGAGTATTCCCGTCCCTGTAGAGTCCCTCAAGATCGGGCAGTATTCCGAGGGAAATTAGTCCATGCCCATCTCTTGGAGCAAGAAAGGGTTCAGAGAAAAACCGGCCTCGCGCTCCGAGGCTCATCCCAAAATCTAGAAGAATCCGGGAGTCTCCATCCTTCACGAGAATCTTGTTTCCCCCGATCTCTCCGACTCCGCCGAGGAAGGTTAGTTGAACCACAAGATCACCGCATCGATGCGGGCCCTAGAGCGATAAAGAATCTATGTTCTCCGGGGATGGTGCTGAACCTGTAGGAGGTAGCGTCCTCCGCCTCTAGAGTCTCTTTGAATAACTACCCTATCGCCCGCCCTCAAACCTCTCGATCTGACGAAATAATGGGAGTGAGGCTGGTCTGGTCCTCTGCACGAGCATGGGTAGGATTCGACTTTGGCCTTTCTCGGCTGTCCGTTGTGAACAAGTCGAAAGGCATCGCCTAGGGGAGGAAAGAAGGAGAGCCGGTCTTTCAGAACTAGGAGGAAGCTCTTCTGTTCTTCCTCAGATGTTATCTTCTTCGAATAGACGTCTTTGGATCTCATTCTTCGCTTCGCTCGCCGACGACCGGTTTTTGAAGGCTATGCTCCTCTACCCACAGATAACTTTTCAAACAATGCCCTCGATAACAATTGATGCTGGCAGCATGTTCTTCCTATTAGACTGGATCAACAGTCTCGCGGTACTATTCGCCAGTCAGCCATTGCTTCTCGTTTTTGTCGTCAGCATTGCAGGAAACATAATTCCCTTCTTTCCTACTCCTTCCTTGTTGATCATCGTCGTAATTGTTACAAGTCCAGGCTCAAACTTCCAAGGCATCGGCATCATTGAAATCGCTTCGATAGCAGCCCTCGGGGCTACCTTGGGTAAGTTCATGAGCTATGCCCTTGGATACGGGGCCAGACGGGCTATTGGAAAGCCGGAGAGATTTGACTCTCTCCGAAAGTTTCTGGGTGGCAGCACGTTTCTCGTCGGACTAGTCTTCGCTGCGTCTCCGCTAGTTGATACTGCTTTCATTCCGTTGGGCATGATTCGCTACAGTCTGCCCAAGACTCTCCTTTCGTTATACACAGGCAAGTTTCTCTGGATTCTCTCCGTGCTCTATGTAGCGCGGCAGTCGGGTCAATTGATCACCCAGTCTTTTGGAGGCGGATTCTACACCAGCATTCTCTCACTCGCCCTGTTGTTTCCTATTGCTTATTTTCTAATTCGGGTTGACTGGGAGAATCGACTGCTAGGTCGAAAGAACACTCTTAGGAACAGGATTATCTCCCGGATCAGAGCCTATTTCTCGAGAAGCCAGAATAGTGGCAACACGCCAACAGTCAACAAGTGATTTACAGGCGGCGGAGCGTTATCCTTATCACTGGTCAAACAGATTGGCCCCCAGGACAGGTTAAGTGGTCGATAGGAAGTCGCCCGGGATTTTGTAGGAAGTGTGCTATTGAGTGCCATCAAGAAACGCCATGCGAGACAAGCCTTCCGAGAAGTGACGCTTGACGAGAAAACCGGGATTCTCAAGGCCTACGATGAGAGATTCCTCTTCATACCTGTCAAGCTCATTCAATCTATCGAGGACCGGCTGACAGAGAATTTCGGGCCGGTCACGTCGACAAGCATTCAGTACGAGATCGGGAAAGAAGGCGGCGCTCAATATATCCGCCTAGCCCAGAAACGAGGTCTCAAAATAAAAGCTCCTAGAGACGTCCAGAGGATCGCAGAAACCCTTGGAACCCTGAGCGGCTGGGGAAAACTCGACGTTGTAAGTTTCGACTTCGCGAAGAAGCTCGCCCGCATCAGGTGGAAAAATGGAGTTTCTGTGAGGAATAGGAACGGCAAGACCCCCGTTTGCCACTTCGGCCGGGGAATTCTAACTGGTGCGGTAGAGGCGATTCTCGGAGGCACTTGCGAATCGATAGAAGTTGCTTGTCAGGGAAAGGGAGACAAGTATTGCGAAGCTCTAATCGGAGATTCGAGTGAGATCGATCGGTTCGTTGACACGCAGAGGGTTTGAGTAATCGTTTTTTCACGAGCGGGATTTCGAGTTGGAGGAATGGAGAAGACTATCTATGCCCTTGAAACCCTGGTCCTTATGCCTTGCACCTTGATCAGTAATTCTGTAAACTTTTCTGCTTCTTCGAGTTAGAGAATTCCACTCGCCTGCGACCAGTTTCCTTTCCTCGAGTTCGTAGAGGAGAGGATAGAGGGTTCCCGCTCCAATCCGAGTGCCGGTTCTGTTTCTAAGCTCCCTCATAATCTCATAGCCATGCATTGATCCACCATTGAGAAGGTCGAGAACGAAAAGGTCGAGAAAACTTTTCACCATCCGTTCAGTGACGACCTTGCTCACAATCTCACAAGCTATCGAAACGCGATATTATCGTGTTTCGATATATACCCATCCCTCCGATATAGGGTTTCTACCTAAACCCCACTAATCGACGAGCATAAGGTGAGGACCGTCCTGGAGTATTACGTTTCTTGAGCCTTACTACAAGCTCATACCTCAAGACGCGCAAGCAATTGTTAGACAGAAACGACTCGAAGCCCAGGTGGCTATGTTCGCCAGACAGGACCAGACTTAATGTTCAGGTGAAACACTCATTTCATTCAATCTATCAGCGGATTCAAGATTAGAGAGTTGAAGCTTTGACAATACAAGTAGATGACGCGGGGGTCGGAGATCTCCTGTTCGGAGTTATCATTGGAGCACACCGCAAGGAGACCGGCGAATTTCACTACGATGTAATTCCAGTTACATATTTCCAGAGCCCCAATTTTCGAAGAAAACTGTACCTGAAAAAGGCCACTGAGCTAACATTCCGTCTTATCCAAGAGATGAAGCTGGACGAGAAAGAAGACATCGAAATATGTAGCAGCTTTCTATTCGATGAGACTCGTGAGGAGCTTTTCGACAAGTTCGGCAAGAATCGAGTCAAAGTTGCAGTGATTTCAGGAGAAGCACAAAACAATGTTGAGACGGCGTATCTGGACGAGATTAGAAACTTGGGCTACGAGCCCATTGCTGAACGAGACGAGAAGAGAGCTCGAAGCTTCTTCCACATGCTCAGATGGATTAAGACCAATCCCGACCGGCTCAAATACGCAAAGACTGGCTGGCCCCGTCTGAGAAGATACATTCGTCTTCGTTAGTTCGAGGTAGCGATGAGAGCTACAAGGGTTGTCTTCTAGGGTTAGGATTAGAGATGCAATCCCAAAAGACAAGGAACCCGTTTTGGAATTCTGCAAACACACTTGGCCTGGAGGAGACTACATACAAGATGTTTGGGACGACTGGATAGTCAATCGGAACGGACGGCTAGTGGCCGCAACGGCAGGCGGTGTTCCCGTTGGAATCGCTCACGTGAGCTTTCAGACGAGAGACGTCGCATGGCTGGAGGGAATACGGGTACGTCCAAATGATAGAGGGCGCGGGATCGCGGGAAAACTGAACAAAGCGCTAGTCAAGATAGCGGTTGGACGAGGCGCGTCAGTGGCCCGGTTGAGCACAAGCATGTCTAACAAAGCATCTCGGAGACATGCGGAAAAGGTCGGCTTCAAATCTCTCGCGCCATTCGAAAGGTTTGAGCTAAGACGAGGACTCGAGCAGAAACCAGATCAAGTAGCAAGACCACGGAAGTACGAGCCTGGGACATGGCCTTGGTTAAGAGCCATGGCTGATTTCGACAAGTTTCACAGAATGTTTTCTGATGGATGGACCTGGTATCCAATAACCGTGGGAGGGATCAGACAACTCTACGGACAAGGAAGAGTCTTGGTAACAAGACGAGATCGTACTCTGACCTCATGTTCCATCTTCTCCCAGGAGGATCGACGCATCACTCTGGGATTCTCTGTTGGGACGAGGGCGAGTATTGGAGAAGCGATTCGTTACTTGAGATATCTGTTGTCTCGGCAGAAGGGTGAGAAGGTCCAAGCTTTGGTCCCTCGAGGAACTTCCTTGATTAGGGTCCTTAGAGACTTTGGCTTTGAACACTCTGGAACAGTTTTGGTATACGAGAAGAACTTGATCCTGAGACCGTCGAGAAGTGGGACGATATCTGGAAAGGGATAAGTCCAACACGGGCTCTTACGCATGATGACCCATGGGACTCTTGGAAATTTTGACTGGGGAAATGCTCTTGGTTCCAGGTGTTGAGGCTCATGACCATGGCAAGGATGATGTCGAACTGCGAGTCGGTGGAAAGCCTTTCGCGCATATTCACAGCCCCGACAGGATCGATGTTCGTCTCCCTAAGGATCTGAAAGACAATCTCCTTGGACGGGGGATTGCGTCTCGCTCTCCCGAACCTCATGACCGAGAGGGCTGGGTTGCCCTAAAGCTGGGCCGAAACCCTGACCTCGCTACTATCACGAGGCTTCTGCACCAGTCCTATAGGTACACGTCCGCGACAATATAGTCCAATATTATGCCCTGAAAGCCTCGAAGAGAATTCTGGGCTAGCCTTGACTGTTCTCTAGGCTAGATCTATCTATCTGACTCTGCTGGGCTTTCTACTGTTACGGGCTAGTTTTCTCTTCTTGTTCTTCTTATTTTGTCGCCGAGCATCCTTCGAGCGTTTGTTGAGTCGTGGCAAATACAGTCGTGAAAGGCCACTTCCCAGTAGTATTTCTATGTTGAAAACTCGACAGAGCCACTAGGCGGTCTGGATCGGTGACGCTGATTCCTTGTCCGTCTCACTCTTGGTCGCGGTTCTCTGTTCCTTCCAGGTCGAACCGCAGACGTGACAGTTGTGGTATCTATACTGGCCGGTTTCTCCCGCAGAACGAGTGCACGGACCGTTATGACCGCATACAGGGCAAGTATGGGTGGCCGCTGGAGGACTCTCCATTGCAGGAAATAAGGCCCGTACTGCTATTTTAACGAAAGGGTTCTAACTCTATGAAAGAGTTTTACTCGATTGACTAGGAAGAGTGTAGATAACCTTCATAGCCAAACCCATGTTCGAGTGTGACGAACCAACTTGGAACCAGCAGGCGAGGCAGAAGAAGAAGAGATCGACGTCATATGGGACGAGAACGGAACCGCAAGGTACAGGATACTCAAGGACAAGAGAGTCGTCGACTTCGACGGCCACAACCTAGCCTGGCTCGATGAGGAAGGAAACATCATCGACTTCAAGGGACATCACAGAGCCTTCTATGAGAACGGGATACTGCGAGACCCTGAAGGCGCTGTCATGGGACTCGGAAAGGATCCCAACGGACCCCATCCAGTCCTGCACAACAAGGGACTGATTCCCGAAACCACGAAAGCAACAGCTGAACCGAAAAGGCCAAAACCCAAGAACGTGTTGAAGAAGCCCGAGGCCTCGCTTCTCTGGTCACAGAAAATGCTGGAAGAACTCTAATCTGATGCCGGAAAGAGAACCGAGATAATCGCACTAGGTTCTGTGAACACCCTGGAATAGCCTGGATTTCTTAGGCATCAGCCCCGTTGTTGCCGCTTAACTATCTATCTATAGGAATCTTCGTAGCCGTCTATGTTCTGATAGCTCTCCGAAACCTACGCCGAATCAAGGTTCCCATTTGGACCATAATGCTGGCGGGAGCAGTTGCAATGCTGTTCCTCGGGGCGATTCCGCTAAGAGAGGCTTACGCCGCCATCAATCTTGACGTTATCTTCTTTCTACTTGGAATGTTCTCTGTCGTAGCCGCAATGGACCTTTCTGGACTCTTGGAGTATCTTACACTTCGAATGCTCCAATTTTCCAAGTCTCCCAAGAATGCCTTCGCCATCGTCTTCTTCGGGATGAGCATCCTTTCCGCCTTCTTGGTAAACGATACCCTCGCACTTATGGCAACTCCGATAATGCTAGGGCTCGCGAAACAGATGCGAATCAGGCCTAGCGCGTTGCTAATTCCTCTGGCTTTGGGGGTTACTATTGGTAGCGTGATGACCCCGATTGGAAATCCTCAGAACCTTCTAGTCGCTCTCTCCAGCGGGATCGCAAATCCCATGCTGGACTTCCTCTACTATCTTCTGCCACCGACACTGATTGGACTAGTCGTCTCTTACTTCATCCTCAGATTCTACTACAGAAAAGAGTTGGCTAAATCCTCAATGGCGGGGTTTCAGGCCAATCCGTCGGAACGCCTCAAGGACAGGAAGCTGGCGAAGGTGTCGGCCTGGGCTGCCGGAATTGTCGTTCTCGGATTCTTTGCAATAGGGTTTGCACAACTCTTCGGTGTCCAAGGAAACATCAACCTTGGAACAGTCTCTCTGCTAGGCGCAGCAATCGTCTTCCTCCTGAGTGAGAGACGCCGAGAGATCATTAGGTCGGTTGACTGGGGCATCATCATTTTCTTCATCTCACTATTCATCGTGATGCAGGCATTCTGGGCCTCTAATGCTCTACAGACATTGATGGCCTATATGCCAGGTCTTAATCCCTCAGACCCCGTACTCTCCATCGCTGTAATCATCATCGCCAGTCTATTGTTCAGTCAGGTGTTGAGTAACGTCCCGTTCGTCGCTGTCTACATCAAAGCAATGCAGGCCGCAGGCTTCACCGGGGTAAACGTGAAAGCTTGGATTGCCCTTGCCGGAGCAAGCACTTTGGCAGGCGGCATTAGCCTGCTAGGGGCAGCAAGTAATGTGATTATTCTAGAGGAAGCGGAGAGCAGAGGCTCAGGCTTTAGCTCGCTAGAATTCTCGAAGATCGGACTCCTAGTGACGATTCCGAACATTCTGATACTCTATGTTTTCCTTCGAATATTGTGAAACGTTCAGTCTTGTCAGAAGGCCCGAGCAGGGTCTCCAACATATCGCTCCTCAAACTGCTGCAGGATTGACAGGTTTCTGAATGTACAAATCGTTGAACTATATACCCAGTCCCCTACCAAGCCTTCGAAAACAAGGGAGACAGGAAAACAAGAATGAACCTCCCGAACAGACGCAAACTCGGAGCGGTAGCCCTCATAGTCGCAGGAATAGGCGCCTTTCTGGTGCCGTTCTTGCTTCACGCGCCAACACCACAAGGTACCCCCACCAGCCCTGGTGGGAAAGACACGACAAAAACCACGACCCCTAACCCAACTACGACACCAACGACGACACCTGCAGACAATAGCGGCGGAGGGACTAATACCGGAACCTGCGACGAAGACAGCTCTCCAGACCCAACCCACTCCAACAATGGTAATCACAACGGCCAGCAAAAACACAGTACGCTACAATCTGTGAAAGATGACATCGACTCTACAGTAGCTCTGATGAAGGCTATGGGAGCCAAGAATCCAGCCTTCCATGCAACGCACACAACCGACACAGACAACCACACTGTTCATAGCCATGACACCGATGTCCACAGCAACCATGGCGACCATGACGGCAATGGCTGCGCGGAAGACGAAGAAGACCGCGACGAGTAAACCAACAAGGTACTACGCTCCCCAAATCCTTTTTTCTCACAATCCAATCCGCGCCAAGGGATAGGACACTTTAGGTCAGTAGTGCCGCCTTGAGTTGTAAGGTTTAGAAAGACCCAGCCACATCGAGTCGATAGGAGTATTCAATATTGGTCAATCAAGGAGAAAAAGCACCGGGCTTCACACTACACGACACTGACAGGAAACCTCGCAGTCTCCAAGAGCTCTTGAAACCGAATGGAGCCACGCTGCTCGCATTCTTTCCCGGCGCTTTCACCAGTGTCTGCACTAAGGAAATGTGCACGCTTCGAGACAACATGGCCGAGCTGAGCAAGGTCAATGCTCAGGTGATTGGCATAGACGTCAACGATCCTTGGACCAACAAAGCATTCTCGGAAAAGAACAATCTCAACTTCCCAATCCTCAGTGACCACCTCAGAGACGCTGTACGAATGTACAACGTGTTCCACAATGACTTCGGAAACGTCAAAGGCTACACCGTCGCCAAAAGGAGTGTCTTCATACTAGACCACAACGGCGTCATCACATACAAGTGGGTCAGCGACGACCCGTCCAAAGAGCCCAACTACGAAGACCTCAAGAAAGCCGCGGCCAAAACATCCTAGACTTTTCCGAGGCCCCTTTTTCTATTGGGAAATCTTCTCCATCAAGTGTAGAGCGAGAGATGCGTTCTCTCCGGTCTCGTCGTGACGAAGATACACATAAGCCTCTTTCGAGCCCTTGATAGTATCATCAATCTTCCCAGCCCAGTCGCTGATAGTTTTCTTATCGTAGGAATCTTTTCTCAGCCTAAAGTATGGAGTGCCGCCTGTGACTCTTAGAACCGGGTTCATGTCCTCTGTTTCAGCTATACAGAAGCCCGCTCCGTACTTTTCGAGTAACTGGTAGGTGGTCTCGTTCAGCCAGGACTCGTGTCTGAACTCGAAAACTCTGTTCTTGACGGTAGAAGTTTCTTGCAGGAATGTTTCCAACACCTTCAAGTCCTGTTTGGAGAATGGTGGTAGCTGGAATAATACGGGTCCCAACTTGGCGCCCAGTAGATTGAGGGTCTTTCCCAGTCTAATGGTCGCCTCAACAGACCCTTCTCCAAGCTTTGAGATGTGAGTGATCTGGCGAGGGGCCTTGAAGGAAAACCGGAAACCCTCTCCGCTCTTATTTTGCCAGGAGCTTACCATTGTGCTGCTGGGCGGAGCGTAGAAGGAGCTATTGATCTCGACACTGTTGAGCTTCTGGGAGTAGAATTCTAGGAAAGCTTCACTCTTCAAATCCTTGGGATAGAATTTTCCCTTCCAGCTGGGATAGCTGAATCCGGAAACACCGACAAAGAGATGGCTCTTCACAAATCGCACCATGATCCATTCGAGGATACCAGAGCTGGACTGCGAAAGGTTTCTAAGGCCTTTGCCCAACCTCCCTCGCTAATGTCATCATCTTCAGTGGCGGTCGGCTCAGTGGGACTCCCCCTCGGAAGCTCTGCAGTAGACTTTCAGCTCAAGGCTGTCGATGGCAAGTCGTACAGTCTCAAGAACTTCGCCGACAAGAAGGCCGTAGTGATGGTTTTCAGCTGCAATCACTGTCCCTACGTGCAAGCATATGAGACCCGCATGGTCCAGGTGCAGAAAGACTATCTTTCAAGATCCGCGACTCTGGTTGCGATAAACAGCAATGATGAGACAGGCTATCCGGAGGATAGTTTTCCCAACATGGTGAAACGGTCTAAGGAACGTAACTTCAACTTCCCTTATCTTAGAGACGAGACTCAGGAGATCGCGAGAAAATATGGGGCCATATGCACGCCTCACGCCTTCGCGTTCGATCAGAATCGGGTCCTGCAGTACAAGGGACGAATAGACGATAACTGGCGCAACCCCGAAGAGGTTAAGACCAGAGATTTGCGAAATGCTCTAGATGCCATGCTCGGAGGAAAGAAGCCGGCGGTCCGGGAGACTAGGCCTTACGGCTGCTCAATAAAGTGGAAACAGTAGCGGACGATTCCCGATTTGTGTTTCAACTGCGAGAGTAGCTGGGAGCTTTAATATGGTGCCGAACCGCTAGAGAGGTAAGAAAATGGGAAAACGAAAAGTCCTCAGTGAAGCCAACCTTAGCGAGATGCTCACTCCAGGCCCGGGACAAATGTACGGGACGGTCAAGAACCTTCTAGGATACGATAGGGTCTTGGTCGAATGCGCCGATGGAGTAACAAGGGTCTGCCGCATTCGAGGAAAGATGAAGAGACGCGTCTGGATCAAGATGGGGGACACTGTTCTGGTGGCTCCATGGGACTTTCAAACTGAGAGAGGCGACATTATGTTCCGATATACTGCTGGCCAGGTAGAATCTCTGCGACGCTCCGGCCAACTCAAGATGTAGCAGCCTGGCATTCCGACTCCTTTATCATCGTGGGCTTTGAGAAGGTTCAAGGCTCTCTGAGCCTCTCGAACTCCGACCGTCTGGTTGGACTCGTTCATCACGAACCAGTAAACCCTCAGAGTATTGCCTTTGAGCTCGCTCGCTATCCTGTCAGCACTGACCTCCGTCAGCCCGTAGACATGGTTAGGCGACCCAGATTTTGGTTAGGGATTGAGAGAGGTAGTTAAGGGTAGACTGTCCCCGCGATGGTCGTGTGAACCTCAGACATACATCTCGTAGACCAATGCAATCGAACTAGTCTGAAGGATGCAGAACCAGAATCCTGTCCCCGATGCAATCTCCTAGTTGAAGAATTACGACGGCCCTTATCGACCTGCGCGATATACCCATCGACGTTCAAGCTGTTTCATGGGCTATCGGCTGCCTTTCTTCTTCTGCTGCAGGCGGTGACATTGAACGGGCTAGATGTTAATCGGGAATCCTAGAGAAAGTTCCTAGGGCATGTCGAAGCTGAATGTCAAAGCGTTCGGGGAGACTTTCTCGAAGTTGACCATTCTAGGAATTGTACTCTGAATCATGGCCGATAGGTATTCTTTGGTAAAGAGAGAGAAGTTGAGGTTGACATCATGGTGGACGGTGTAGAAATGAGTCTTCCCATCATACTGATGCTTACAAGCGTCAAAGTGGCTGGTCCACACGTCCATGTACTCGAGGACGGTCCGCGGGTTTATTTGTTGAAA
>Ga0209283_10000869_pt1 | contig 15693 bp, 15 predicted proteins | sample CZO8metaG_2_FD_188354 | JGI IMG/M metagenome (GOLD analysis project Ga0209283, IMG submission 188354) | Vadose zone soil microbial communities from the Eel River Critical Zone Observatory, Northern California, USA - CZOApr15con2H1.8 metaG... | ecosystem: Environmental > Terrestrial > Soil >...
TATGCCGATTGGCTCTTTGAGATCAACGCCTGCGCTGAGGCGCGCTGCGAAAGAGCAGCTTGCAGGTCGGGGCGCGTCTTCGACGCGGATTGAACAAAAGCTTGGACGTCGCCCTCGAGCTGTGGAGGAAGCTCCCGGCTTGGATTCGACGCAATGTTGAGCCGAAGTACCGGGTCGAGGCCCATCGTGGAAAGCAGGGCAGTGTAGACGGTGGTCTCGGCCGCCTCGGCCTGCACCACGTTGTACTCTGCGCTTGCGACCTCACGGCGCGCTTCTGTGACTTCGACGGTCGTCGCAATGCCCTGGGCGTAGCGTCCCTCGGCGGCCTTCGCGATCGCGCGCGTGCGCTCCAGCGAATCGCGCGCAACCGCTGCTTGAGCGCGCGCGGCGCTCAGGCGAAGATAGGCGCGGGTCACGTCGAAGACGACTTGCTGATGCTTGGCGGTGAACGCCGCGTTCCCCGCGTCCGACGCATGCTCCGCGGCATCCACTCCGGGCCCGCGACCGAAATCGAGGATCTGCCACCTGAGCGCAAGGAAGGGGAAAAAGTTAAGTGTATCAATGCCAACATGCCCTGAGGTTTGAGTGCGGGGCGGTAGTGGAGTTGACGCTCCGGGCTGCAGAGGTCCGGGTGTAAACGCCAACTGGCTCTGGCCCGAGACCGGAAACCAGTTATGGTAATAGCCGGCGAGGGCCGAGGCGGAGATGACCGGCAGGTATTCCGCCTTCGCGATTCCGACCGCGAGGGCCGCCTGGCGCGCTCGCTCCCAACCGATCCGGGTATCAGGATTTGCTGACTCCGCAATGTCGATCAGTTCGGGCAATTTGTACACCCGGTCGGGACTCGTGGTTGCAATCTCTTCCGTGTGAAGTGGAAGCGATGGATCGGCTGGAAGTGAAAAGTCGTGGGGATCATTGCTGGCCGGTTTCCAAGCCACATCCGGCGCGCTTGGTGCGCGCTTCAACTGAGACGTCGCGCAGGCACAAAGAAGGCAAGCAATCACTGCGGTGAGTCCGATTGCACGTCGCGGAAGCGCTCTCATGACGCTGCTTCTTCCGCGCTGTGTTCGCGTCCGTAATTGGCGAGCTGCTGGATTCGAGTGGAAAGACGCTCCAACCAGAAGTAGCGCAGCTGCAAGTCCTGCGCCCCACCGGCTCGCTCGGCGGAGTCGTTCACGATGCCCTTCAAGCGCTGAACAGCGGCTTCCGCCTGATGGAAAGCAGGTACCGGAAGCTCCGCAGTGAACGATCTGGCCAGATCAGAGAGCCAATTTGCAATCGGGTCGGCAACGGCACGGAGTGCTTCTTTGGCATTTGCAGGCAACACGCCCGTCGTCTGCGAAATCACATGGATCGGAACGAAGAGCGATTCAATCGCCGGGATCAACGGCGATCGATCGTCCTCCCCCGGCTCGAGCCGTGCCACGGGGGCCTGCTCTCGGGCAACGGCAAGGTTCGTTTGGAAATTCGCCGAAGTCCCCTCGGGTCCACCTCGGATTATCGCGGAAAGGGCTTCCACCGAGCGCGACAGAGCCCGCCGCACGGACACTCTCAGCCGCACGGGCCAGAGGAAGGTAAAAACGAGGGACATGAGGACGTTTCCCAGAATGATTCCGATCACGCGGTCGCGGCCAACGACCATCTGAGATGTCCGGGAAAATCCCTGAAGCACCGTGAGGCAGAAGGCAAACGCCATCTGCAGTCCCATGTACGAAATCGTCTCGCTGCCGGTTGCAATCCAAGCAGCCGGCAGCATCACCGCCCCTGTCACCAGGGCGAGTCCGCCAGCGGATTCGAGGTGCGGAAGGACGAAAACGATCGCTCCGATGCCTAAAGCGGCGCCAACGATTGCTCCCAGGAGACGCAGCGTGAGCTTATGGATAGTTCCACCGACGCTGTCCTGAGCCACGAAGAAGCAAGTGATCAACGCCGTGTGGATGCCCGACCAGTCCAGGCCGGTGTAGATGAGGTACGCGGTCATCGCCGCGAGCGTTACCTTGAGAGCGAACTGAACGGACTCGGTTTTCTTTGCCGCGGCTTCGCCGCTACTCGCAGGGTGTGCGCTGGCAGTCGATTCACTCGAAGCAGCGCGGGAAGGCGGGTTGCGCAGCTCAGCGACACTGTGAGCAATGTCTTCAACGCATCGGAGGAGAGGTCGCTGTCCTTTGCCAAAATCCTGTCGTCCAGACTGGACGGTGACCCAGCGGCGTGCGAGCCAGGGAGGCAATGTCCCTCGTAATCGCTCTGTTGGGCGCGCTGCGTGCGTCGCTCAGAACCCGCACTGACCTCGCGCTCGAGAACCTGGCGCTGCGGCAACAACTCGTCCTGCTTCGCCGCCGATCGAAGCGACCGCAATTCGGGCGCCTCGACCGTCTCTTCTGGCTGTGGCTCTCCCACCAGTGGGCTGGGTGGCGCGGGGCGCTCCATGTCGTTCGCCCCCAGACCGTAATTCGCTGGCACCGGCAAGGCTTCCGCGCTTTCTGGACCTGGAAGTCACGTCGCGGACTGGTGGGTCGACCACCGGTCAGCCCCGAGCTTGCCGAACTCGTGCGTACGATGGCTCTCGCCAATCCGCTTTGGGGCTCGCCACGCATTCACGGCGAGTTGCTCAAGCTTGGCCTCGAAGTCTCGCAGCGCACGGTTGCCCGGCTCATGCCGCGCCGCCCGAAGTCACCCTCTCAGACCTGGCGCACGTTCCTCCAGAACCACGTCTTAGACCTGGTCTCCGTCGACTTCTTCGTCGTGCCGACGGCAACCTTCCGCGTGCTCTACGTGTTCGTGGTGCTGCTGCATCATCGCCGAAAGGTCGTGCACTTCAACGTAACTGATTCCCCCACTGCCGTCTGGACTGGGCAGCAAATCGTCGAGGCGTTCCCCAATGACTCGGCGCCGCGCTATCTACTGCGCGATCGGGACAGCATCTACGGTGGCGAGTTCCGGCGACGAGTGAAGAGCATGGGGTCGGCCGAGGTTCTCACTGCGCCACGCTCGCCCTGGCAGAACCCCTTCGCCGAGCGAGTCATTGGCACCATCCGACGCGAACTGCTCGACCAAGTGATTGTCCTCAACGAGGGGCACCTCCGTCGTCGTCTCCGAGCCTACCTCCGGTACTACCACGGGTCGCGCACTCACCTCGCCCTCGAGAAGGATGCGCCCGAGCCGCGCGCCGTCGAGCCACCTGCGCATGGCCGCGTCGTCGCGCTGCCCCAGGTCGGCGGACTCCATCATCGATACGTCCGTCGCGCGGCGTAGCCGCCGGGCCTCAAGACCTTGCCGTCACATCCTGAGAGGTTGGAAGCGCGATCCCGTGCTCGCGCGATGGATCTCGGCACTCACCGCTGCGGTTGCAGCGCCGAGTGACGTCCAAGAAGGTCCATCATCGGCGGTGCCGATCGGGCAACTCGTCGGTCGATCAGACGTTGGATCGAGTTTTGGCCAACCACAGGCAGCCATCCCCTTCCGCCTGGAGCGTCTGGATAACCGACAGCGCTGGCCCGAGGCGCTTGTTTTCGAACGAGAGATCGCGAAGGCTGCGAAGGTGTCAATGTTTTGAACCAGTAGAACCAGCTGCCTGCAATTCTTTAAATAGCCTGACACCGTCTTCAACGGTGTTAACTCGAATCATCCCGCTCACCACAGCGTCGATAGTTGGGACACCCCCCCAATAAGGTGGAAATGTTTTGCCCACAAAGGTGGGGTCCCGAGACAAAGAAGCCAGGTATAGGTCTCCCTTAGTTGCGTGAGATGTCCATGAATGCCCGCCCACACCCACGCCCTTACTCTCGGGGCCTCGAAGGACTCGTACCACGTCGAAGGCGAGGTAATCCCCGCCCATTCCACTTGGCTCACTGTAGACGTATTGTACTCTAACGATCGCGACCCAAGTCCGTTCCTTCAATTTGTCCGTCCGGAATCCGGGACTGACGTCTGAAACAAAAGGATATGGTCCCGGTGGGTTGGTCATTTGTGTCCCACCGTCCAGCGAAATCGTTGCCACGATAGTGAATCCAAGGCCAAGAAATGAGAGCACTGGGACACGCTCCTTTGTCGTTTGAGTTTCGGCCAATGTCGCACGGAGGCGAGCGAGGTTCCAGCATAGACTCATTCTTTGGTCTCTGCGATGCGTGCCTTGATCAGCCTCCGGACAAGGTGCATCAGCAGCGGCTTGCTCTGCGAAAAATGAAGAGCGCTTTTCGTCTGGTCGTAGCCCTCGAGATAAGGGCGGAGAGTTTTGAGCGTCGACCCACTGAAGGGAAAGTATGAACATCCTTTCGCCCTTGCACAAAAGCCGGCGACGACGGTGCCGCGGAGACGAAACGCCGGAATGCTGTAACTGATGCACTCTTCCGCGTCTGGGATGATCGATCGAATCTTTTTTCGGAGGTCCTCGAGCGCAGAGCGCTTATCAGCGCTTACGGTCTCAAGGTATTCATCGATCGTTGTAACTTTTCGGCCCATGCGGCGTTAGGAGATCTACTCAAGGTTTTGTTACGAGCCAACTACAGTTGGACTCCCGCTTCGATTCGCCGAGACGCCTACGTCGAGAAAAAGAGCTCGTGTAGGTCAGATAACCGGCGATCTGTAAACTTCGATGCTCCCTTGCCTCACCGGAACTGTCGTGGCAGGCCCTGCGGCCGCGCTGCGCACCGGCCTCGCAGGGCCGCGAAGCGAAGAAGTGGATGCGCTTCTTGGTCCCGTCGATGAACCGGACGTCGACCTGGCCGAAGTCGTGCTGCGTGAATTCCCCGGGCAACCCTCGAAGCGGACCATCGGTTTCGGTTTCTTCTGGCGCACCGAGCGGATCAACTCGTAGAGCGCGCTCTTGCGACCGGCATACCCCGCGAGCTTTGCCCTGCGGAACACTTCGAGCGACAGCAACTCGGGCTCGCTCTCGAGTAGGTCGACGACGAACAGTCGAAAGGGCTCCGCCCTCGACGGGCGACCTAGCCGACGCTTCTTGATCTCCACTCTCTTGTCGATCTGCTCGACAGGCGCTTCAGCTTCAACGCGGCGGACGCTTCTTCGCGAAACGCCGGTCAGTCTCGCGATTTCCGTGGCGTTGTGGCCAGCTCGACGGAGCACCTGGATTTCGTGGCGCTTTAGCATGTCCAACATCTCTTCCCTCGCGGCTTGAGTCCGCGAGATCTGTCCCTCCGGCCGTTAGGCCAGGGTGGGTAGAATTTCCAGAAGGGAGTGGGTCAGAATTTCCGGAACCAGCAAGCTTTCGGGAGAACATCATGAATGACTGTGCCCCAGTTGTTGAGCTTCTCGGGTCTCACCGTCGGCTATCACCCGGGGGGACCAAAGAGAACGTTTTCAGATCCAGTTGAGGCGTGCGCTGAGTTCGTGACCAAAGAGATTGGCGACCTTGCGACCTCGGCCGGCTGACTGATGGAAGGCGGCTCACCGCCGAGGGAATATCTCAGGAAAGCCTCATACTTTCTTCGACGGCGCAGGATGCGGCCTTACCGCTCCGAGGCGATCTGCTTCGAAGCCCCGAGCTGCCAGACGAGGAACGCGAACTGGTCAGTCAGCTCCGCTTCCACTTGCGATTTGGTCGATCCCAGCCCGTGGCCCGCGTCGTAGTCGACTCGCAAGAGGATGGGCTTGCCGCTGCTCGTCGCGGCTTGCAGCCGAGCGGCCATCTTGGCCGGCTGCGACACCGGGACGCGCGGATCGTTGATCCCCGAGGTGAGCAGGACCGCCGGGTACGGCGTCTTGTCTTTCACGTGGTGATACGGGCTCATCGCGTACAAGCCCTTGAACCCATCGGCGGTCTTGATCGTCCCGAACTCCTGCGTATTGGCCGGGCCGCCCTCGGAGATCTCGAACCGCATCATGTCCGAGACGCCGACGCGATCGACCGCGGCGGCGAACAGCTCGGGATGCTGGTTGATCGCCCCGCCGATGGTGATTCCGCCCGCGCTGGTCCCCGTTCCAGCGAGGCGCGGCGGCGAGGTGTATTTCCGCTCGACCAGGTACTTCGCACAGCCGACGAAGTCGTCGATCGTGTTTTGCTTCTTGAGCTTCATTCCCGCCTGGTGCCAATCCTCGCCATTGTCCCCGCCTCCTCGGACGTGGGCAATCGCGTAGATCCCGCCCCGTTCCAGCCAGGCGAGCAGCGTCGGGCTGAAATAAGGCTCGAAGGCGACGCCTAAGGCGCCGTAGCCGGTCACCAGGGCCGGATGCGAGCCGTCCCGGGCAAGTCCGCGCTTGTAGATGATCGAGAGCGGCACCGGGGTTCCGTCGGCGCTCGGGGCTTTGACCTCCTCGGAGGTGATTTCGGAGAAATCGGCCGGGTTGGGGGGAGCGAGGTGGGTGTCTTGCAGCCGACCGCCGGCGAGCGAAAACCAAGCCGGAGAATGAGTCCAGGAAGCCATCGCGAATATCGCTCCCGGCCTGTGCGGATCGGTGGTGAGCCCGGCCAGCGTTCCTTCAAAAGGAAGAGAAACGACTTGAGGTTTGCCTTTAGGAAACGGGTAGCGGCGCAACCGGCTGATTCCGCCGCTCAGATCGCGGACATACATCGCGTCCTTCGCAATGCCAAACGTCCGGATCACCACGTCGCTCTCGGCAACCGCCACCGTGGCTTTGGCCAGATCCGGATGCGCCACGCTGGTTTTGATGATCTTGAATCGCGGACTGTCCTTGTGGGTGAGCAGGAACAGCTCGTCGGCGCGCGCGTCGAGCCAGGTCACCTCGTCCGCAACGTCGGCCACCAGACGCCAGGGGATTTCAGCGGAGCCCATCGCCTTGAGAGGTGCCGCGTAAAGGGTGTGCTCGCGTTTCACGCCGTGGGCGACTATGCCGAAGGCGTAGGCGCACCCGGGAATTACCGCGATGGAGGGGAAATCGTCTTCGCCGATGTTCGCGTTTCGAGACGTGCCGTAACCGAAGACCGGACGCTCGGTCTCTGGATCGGCGCCGGTCCGGTGGCGATACACCTGTCCTTTCTTGTACCTCGCGACGCGCGGAGCAACCGGGGGCAACTGCGCGACGCGAAGGTAAAAGAAGGAGCGGTTGTCCGGCAGCCAGGAGACGGCGGCGTACTGCGTCCGCGAGATGCGCTCGGGGAAGACCTTTTCCGTGTCGACGTCCATCACTTGCAGCACGCTGTCCTCCGACCCCCCTACCGAGATGCCGTAGGCGACGAGCTTCCCGTCGGGCGAGGGGTTGAAGTAGTCGATCGAGTAGTGCTTGCCTTCGGCGGTGAGCGTCTCCGGATCGACGAGCAGGCGCTCCTTGCCGTCGAACCGGCTGCGCACGAAGAGGCGGCGATTGTTCGTCCCGGGCGAAGTCTTGAAATAAAAGACGCGGCGACCCTCGAGCCGGACGCCGGTCACCGTGATCCCCGAGTCGTTGAGCGTGTGGATTCGCGCAAGCAGGCTGCTGCGCTCCGGCAAACCATCCAGGACGGATCGTGTATAGTCATTCTGCGCTTTGAGCCAAGCGATCACCTCGGGGCTCTTGGTGTCCTCGAGCCACCGGTAGGGATCGGAGACCACCGTGCCGAAGTGCTCTTCCTTGACGTCACGGATCGGCGTTTGCGGAAGCGTCGCCGAGGCGCCGTCGGCTGAGGTGAGCGACGAGTTGGCGATGAAAAGAATGGCGACGAGAACCGCCGATGGACGACCTGCGCTCCTGAGATTGTTCATGCGTCCTCCTTCGCTTCGCGCCGCAGCGCGGCAACGAGCGGCATGACGTTACCTGAAGGCGAAACAAGAAGCCCCCTGTCGTTGGCCAGAATTGGATCTTGTGACTTGACGGTAATCTGCGAGGGGGACCAGGCTGCCCGTCCATGTGGTCCATCGTGGTTGCCATGCTGGGCTCGCTCCGCTCAGCCCTGCGAGCGCGCAGGAGTCTGGTACTCGAGAACCTTGCGCTTCGGCAGCAGCTCGCCCTTCTGCGCCAGCGGTCTAGGCGGCCGCGGTTCGGAAGGTTCGACCAGCTCTTCTGGGTCCACCTTTCTCGGCGCTGGTCGCGCTGGCGCGATGTTCTGCACTTGGTGCGGCCCGAAACCGTTATCCGCTGGCATCGCCAGGGGTTCCGCGCCTTCTGGACTTGGAAGTCGAGGCCTCGAGGTCCAGGACGCCCGCCGATAGGCTCGGAGCTGAGAGGCCTGATCCAGAAGATGGCGCCCGCCAATCCGCTCTGGGGCGCGCCTCGGATCCATGGCGAGCTCCTCAAGCTCGGCTTCACCATCTCCCAGCGTTCGGTCGCCCGACTCATGCTGCGTCGGCGAGGGCCACCCTCGCAGTCTTGGAAAACTTTCCTCGCGAATCACGTCGCCGACCTAGTTGCCGTTGACTTTCTGGTCGTGCCCACTGCGACGTTCCGCATCCTCTTCGTGTTCGTGGTGCTGCTCCACCATCGCCGCCAGGTCGTCCACTTCAACGTGACAAGCGCACCGACCTCGGCCTGGACGGCCCAGCAGATGCTCGAGGCGTTCCCCGAAGACTCCGCTCCCAGGTACCTCCTCCGCGATCGCGATGCTGTCTATGGCAACACTTTCCGAAGACGCGTCGAAAGCATGGGCATCGCTGAAGTCCTGACCGCCGCGCGGTCGCCATGGCAGAACCCGTACGCCGAGCGCATGATCGGTACCATCCGGCGGGACCTCCTCGACCACGTGATCGTGTTCGGCGAGGGACATCTTCGTCGTCAGCTGCACCGCTACCTTCGCTATTACCACAGGGCGCGAACTCACCTCTCACTGGCGAAGGACGCGCCCGAACCACGGCCAGTAGAGCCACCAGAACTCGGGGGTGTTATCGCCCTGCCTCAGGTTGGTGGCCTGCATCATCGCTACGCTCGACGAGCCGCGTAGCGTCTCGATGAGCAGAGAAGGGTGCTCCCAGGGGAGCCCTCGCCTCTTGCCCTGTCGGTAGCTTGAAGCTCGACAGGCGGGGGCACGCAATCCGGGCTCCGATTCCGGGGGACCGACGCATGAAGCACAACGACCGGCAATCCGGTATTGGCCAAGCACAGTAATTCTGCAGCAACGTTTGTCACATGGCGCCATTCAGGTACGGGTGACCTGCAACTGCTCAGATCTGCAGCGACGGCCGGGCCCGCGTCCATCTCGGAGGATTCACCGAGTCGAGCGCGCGTCTCCCGCGAATCTGGGACACAGCCCCGCTTCGGCGGATTCGCCTCGCCCACTTGCCGGCACCGTGAACTCAAACACCGCGCCGCCAGGCACGTTCGCCGCCGCCCACAACCGTCCTCCGTGTGCCTCGATGATCGAACGTGAGATCGACAAGCCCATCCCCATGCCCCCGGGCTTGGTGGTGTAGAAAGCGTCGAAGACGTGATCCACGCTCGCAGGACTGAGCCCCGGACCCGTATCCCGCACCACGACGAGCACTCCGTCCGGCTCGGCTTTCTCGGTGCTGATCAACAAGTCTCGCGGTCCGTCGGTCGTGGGGGTCATCGCCTCGACGGCGTTGACGATCAGGTTGAGGATCACTTGCTGCAGCTGGATCCGGTCTGCCTGGATGGGCGGCAAGCCCTCCGCAAGCTGCGCCTCCACCGAGACGCGGCTCTTCATCGCTTCGCCACGCGTCAACGCAATCACCTCGCGGATCGCATGGTTGACGTCCAGGCTCTCCTTGCGCGGCAGCGTCTTCTGGATCATGCCGCGGATCCGGCCGACCACCTCGCCGGCTCGATTGCCGTCCTTGACGGTACGATCGAGAGCCTGCTGGACCTCGGCAAGATCCGGCGGCTGCGCTCTCAGCCAGCGCAGGGCCGTCTGAGCGTTGGTGACGACCGCGGCAATCGGCTGGTTGACTTCATGGGCGATCGAGGCCGTGAGCTGGCCCATGGTCGCAAGTCGATTTGCGTGCACCAGCTCCATCTGTACTTCGCGGTAGCGCCGCTCGCCTTCGCGCGCCTCAGCCTCCGCGCGCTTGCGCTCGGTCAGGTCGATCACGAACGCCACGCCCTGCTCGCGTCGATCATCGAACGCCGCCACGCCGAGAAGGACGGGCACGCGGCTGCCGTCTTTGCGGAAGAACTCCTTCTCGAACGGCTGGACTATCCCGGTCGTCTTCACCTCGTTCACTGCCCGTGCGTCGCGATCGCGCCATTCCGCCGGCGTCAGGTCCGTCCAGCGCACGCGGCCCGAGACCAGATCCGCACGCTCGTATCCCAGCATCCCGAGGAACGCGTCGTTCGCCTCGAGGACCCCACCATCGAGAGTCCAGATGGTGATCCCGATGATGTTGGCGTCGACCAGGCGCCGGATCTTCGTCTCGCGCTGTTCGAGCTCTCGGTGTGATGCCAGCAACGATCTCAAGTCGGCCTGCAAGACCTCGCGCGACTGGCGAAGGAGCTTGCGGTAAAGCTCGCTATATTCGTTCCTTTTGTTGTCGAGAACGCAAATCGTTCCAAAAATTTCCCCATCGGGCCAGCTGATCGGGAAACCCAGGTACGAGACCATTCCCAGCTTGATGTCAGGATTCGATTTCCATTCTTCATCCTGGAGGGCGTCGGGGACGAGCAGCGGTTTGCGGGTACTCATCACGGTCTCGCAATAGAGCCCGGTATTGAGACACGCGATTTCGTGCGGGTGGTAAGGATTCGCTTTGGACTCGCTGGATACGAAGACCTCGATGTTCGGAGGCTCGACTCGCATGATCAATGCGGATGGGACTTCCATGATCTCGGCAAGGAGATCCACGATTTCTTGCCACTTCTCGACGATCTCCGAGGGTACCTGGACACCGTGTGGCATGGCACTCCCCAACGATGCGGTGGGCGGCCTCAGCCCGGCGGATTCCATTCGTTGACGGGTAGCATGAATTCAAACGTCGTGCCAGGCCCGCTGTTTGGCGTCGCCCACAGCCTCAACAAGCGTGGAATTCGCCTCGCGATCGTCAACCACTCCGATGAGAACCTTTAACCGGTGGTGACCTCCGCCGACGTTTAACATCGTTTTCCCTTAAGCGTCCCCCTTAAAGGGGGACCCAAGTGGGGTGAACTCGCCCAACGGCCAATCGGACGGTTGCGGTGCTCCTGGAGTTCGCTGGCACCTTGCGCGTTTCGGCCATTGAGGCACCGGACGAAACCCTCGGGTCAAACGGCCACAGGGTTTCCGCGTGTGGAATTGCTCGGTTGACCTCAACAGTCGGATGGGGCACTGGGCGCGGCTATGAGGAGGCGAAGCTCTCCATGTCACGTCTGACCGGGTGAACCCCTAAAGCTGAACCCTTAAACGATCCTGGTGCTGCTGAATTGATGACCGGTGATCGGGTCGCAGCGCCGTGCCCTCAAGCCGGCCGCTCTATTCAGCAACGCGAGCAGTTGTTTCCCTACAGCCGTAGCGGCTGTGCCCATCACCCTGCAGGCCTTAGACACGTTGTCCAGCTGCGGTGGCCCGCGCCAGATAATGGTCCATCCGATGGCAGCCATGATCCGCACTGCCGAGTGCATTCATGGGTTCAGCCGTCGGGATCGAGTTTTGGCCAACGACACTACTAAGAAGATCGCAAACCGATGAAAAAGACGACAGCCGTCCATCAAGACCGGACAGCCGCGCCGCGAAGGGCGCGAGGGGCCCCCAAGTCGGAACATCGTTTTTCTGGTCGCTCAGCGAGAGCTGTCGCAAGAATTGCTAATCACAATTGCGAAGTACGAAGTGCCTGGATGCGAGCGTGCTCACTGGGGATGAAGCCTGGGCTTCCCTCCGCAAGCAAGTCTTCGCGCACATCATTGATACGTTGAGCCCCGGACCCGGCTGGGCTTCAAAGAACGAGAGGACGTCTTCGCGGATATTGGGCTCTTCATCGCTGGTCTGACGAGCGTAGCGGATTGGCTCGGCTCCATGACCGAGTTTTTTCCGCTCCAGCCGGGGGAGGTTGGCGGGGCGTCGTATCTCGAACGCTCCCGAGAACGCGCGAAGCGCGCGCTCGAAAAGATAGGCTGGGGCGCATGGCGCCTTCCTCGCACGCTGACCGACGCCGCCTATCGCCACTCCGTGCACTAAGTGCCGCGACGGTTCCGAGTGGACGCGCCATCTCGTTCTCAATCATTCCGGGTTTGAGAGCCGCGCAATCTCATGATGTCAATATAGCGACACGCGAGACGCCGAGACGTCGCTTCGCCACGGTTTCGACATGCGCACAGCGGATCCCTTCCGATAAAGCGTGGGTCGAAGAGGCAAAAGAGAATCTTGGATGTTTGGCACGCTGCCTGCAAAAGGACTCGTGCCTGCAACGCGGGACACGGTTTGCTCGACAAATGCACAATAAAGCCCGCGGAGGAGAAAGTTACGCCTACGTTCAATGTGATTGTGCCCGAGGGACGTCTCTCAAGCGAACAGAAAACCAAAGTCGCGGTGGCACTTGGTGGCACCTACAAAGAACTGACCGGGGTGCCAGAGAATCTCACCCAAGTGATCTTCATTGAGGTGAAGCGCGGCAACTCCTTCGTTGGTGGCGCGCCCCTCGACACCGATCAGATCAGCGTGGAGGGCCATCTCCGCGTCGGGCGCAGCGTAGAGGCCAAGCGTTCGCTAATAGAGCGAACAGTCGAAGCGGTCGCGCAAGCCGCTGCGATGCCGAAAAACCACGTGTGGGCTCATCTGGTGGATATGCCGGCGAGCCAGATAGCCGAGTTCGGTCACGTGGTGCCGGAGCCCGGCGGAGAGGCGGCTTGGATTGCGGCGTTGCCCGAGGCGGAGCGAAAGGAGATTGAGGCCATCGGCCCCGTCCGTCGGGCAAGTTAGTAGGTGCGAACGCTGGCATTGGTCTGGCGCAGAACCGAGCGCATCGAATCACTCGCGGCTTGAGACCCTTTATTCAGGCACTGCTAGCCAGAGCCGTCGAGAACAAAATCCGAGCATCGTCATGCCCCTGACGACTCGTTCAAGTACGCGGCGCTTGCGAACATGGAGTGCATGAATACGGGGGCACAAGCCGCATGATCAATGATCGATAAGAAAAACAACCGCGTTTTCGTGCCGAGTAAATCCCAAGTTCAGGTACGAACAACAGGAGGAAGAGTCACATGACCAGCATGACCAGCACACTCGGGCCCCACACGGTCGATCACCACATGACCCGCGTCGATATCCCCACCGGTATGGTCTTCGACACGTTCTGCGACGCCTTTGAACAAGCTGTTCCGGTCTTCGACTTCGCACACATCCGCGACATCACCGAAAATGGCGGCACGTGGCAAGACATCGCCGCGGCAGTAGCCGCAAATGCTCCCAACGACATGATGCGATACGCGACGCTCGACATGACCGCGCTTTACGCGACCACCGACCATCGCACAAAGGCCGTCGAGTACTTCGTCGGAAACCATGTGATCGCCGACCAGATGGTTCGCCGGGACCCGAAAATCTTGCTGTACGCGCCCTTGCGAATCCTGGTCCACGGGGACGGCGACGCGGTTGTCTCAATCGACCGGCCCAGCACCGTCTTCGCCAGCCTGGGCGTGCGAGAAATCGACGAGGTCGGCAGCTTGCTCGACCACAAAATCGGCGCCTTGCTTCGGGGCATCGGCGTGGACACCGGTGACGCTCTCGGTCGCAACACCGACCAACAAACCAGCTGACGCGGAGCGTCGCACGACCTCATCGGTCCCTGCAGTGGCTCACAGACCTCTCGGACCGACTGGGTCGCGGCTCGCCGCGGCTGCCTAAGAAACCCTCCAGCACCAAGGAGCCACACCATGACCGCAACAGAGAACCAAACGATCCAACCGCAGTTCCGCACTGTCGACGGATTGTCGATCCGCCTCGCCGAGAGCGAAGAGCGGGGCGACCACGCCCTCCTGCTGAGCCCGTGGCCCGAGAGCCTGTTCGCCTTCGAGCCAACGTGGGCGCGACTGGCCGAACACGCGCATCTGGTGGCGGTCGACCTGCCGGGCTACGGTCATTCCGAGCGTCGCGACGAGCTGCTGTCGCCGCGAGCGATGGGTGAGTTCGTGATCCGCCTCGTCGACGCGCTGGGCCTCGAGTGTCCACACGCCGTCGGACCCGACATCGGCACCCCGGCCCTGCTCTTTGCCGAGGCCGCAAATCCGGGTCGCTTTCGGAGCCTCGTCATTGGCAGCGCCGGCACGGCCTACCCGCTCCAGCTGGGCGAGCCCCTGAAGGACTGGGTCGAGGCCCCTGACACCGAGGCCTACCGCAGCCTCGACTCGCGGGAGCTCATCGCCGGCTTCCTGAGCAGCTCTATCACGCGCTACGCGCTGCCCGAGTCAACGCGCGAGGACTACCTCTCGTCTTACGAGGGCGACCGCTTCGTCGAGACGATGCGCTACCCGCGCGCCTACCCGACTGACCTGGCGATCCTCGCCGACCTGCTGCCGAAGATCCAGACGCCAGTGCAGATCATCAACGGAGCGCACGACCCGGTGGCATTGCCGGTCAACGCCGAGTACCTCCACCAGCGGCTGCCGAACAGCAAGCTCGACTTGCTCGATTCCGGGCACTTCGCCTGGGAGGACCGAGCCGACGAGTACGCCGCGCTCATCACGAGCTGGTGGGCCGATGGCTACACGACTTTCTGAATCTAGGAGGAGACGACGACGGACGAGCCGTTCCGCACGCCTCCGTTCCTTAGCTATATGCCCTGCTGTTCCTGGGAGGAATGCGAATCGGAGAGGCCGCGGCGCTGCGCTGGAGAGCCTACGACCCCTCGTTGAATTTGCTGGGTCGACTGCTCATCGCCTCCTCGTACAACCGGAAGAGGAAGCTCGAGAAGGCGGTCAAGACTGAGCGTCCTCGCGAGGTGCCAGTCCACCCTACCCTCGCCAAGATGCTCGCGCCCTGGAAGCTCGGCGGATGGGAGCGGCTGATGGGGCGTCAGCCGACACCGGATGACCTGCTCATTCCCTCGTTCGAACGCAAACATCTTCTCGACCCGCAGGTCCTCGAGCGCTTCCATCAAGACCTCCAGGCGCTGGGCTTCAGGCCGCGAAGAACGCACGACGCTCGGCGAACCTTCGTGAGCTTGTCCTTGGCGGATGGTGCGCGGAGGGACATCCTCCGCTGGATTACTCACGGCCCCGAGGGCGACATCGTCAGCCTGTACACGTCCCTCCCTTGGGCGGCGCTTTGCGAAGAGGTCACGAAGCTCAACATCGGCCTGCGCGCTGGTCAGCTACTCGAGCTGCGCAAGGCCTCGAATTCAAGCGGCGACCCAAGCGGAAGCGGCGGGGGCTTACTACAGTCCTTACTACAGACGCGGCGCGTCAACCCAGAAGCTTCTACATCGCGCGGGCTTAGACTCTCTTGCGCCAGTGCCCAGGGCGGGACTCGAACCCAATTTGAGGCGAAAAAAACTTTCGTCAGGTCGTGCGGTTACCCCACATCGCCTCGTCCTCACAAAAGTTTTCATCCCGCCCCGTCCGAATCAGTACCGCCGCTTCCGAGCCCAAACCGCGCTGGAGGGCAGCACTGGGGCAGCAAGAAAGTACCCCGCCGACCACTCAGAGAGGGCTCCGTTCCACATCGAGCTCCCGAGCCCTTTCCCATTTCGGCCTGTCCCACCGTGGTCGAGCCAGCATTGTTGCACGCCGCTCCAAGAATGACTTCATGAACAGAGCCACAGGCTGGTCAGGTGGCGAGATCAAGCGGGAAATCTCGGCCCACCGAGGTCGCCCCGAAATCGCTTGCAGTCACCGGCCCTGAAGCATCAAAGCATGTAGCTCAGGTCGGAACCGTGCGATGGGTAG
>Ga0209283_10000877_pt1 | contig 15647 bp, 14 predicted proteins | sample CZO8metaG_2_FD_188354 | JGI IMG/M metagenome (GOLD analysis project Ga0209283, IMG submission 188354) | Vadose zone soil microbial communities from the Eel River Critical Zone Observatory, Northern California, USA - CZOApr15con2H1.8 metaG... | ecosystem: Environmental > Terrestrial > Soil >...
TCGATAGGGGGTAGTTATCGACAACACCTTCAGGCGCGCTCCCCTCCGACACGAGTGAAGGACGCGCGCGATAGGGTAGGGCAGGCATGATCATCACCGTTCGAGTGCACCCCCGCGCGTCGCGCCCGAAAGCGAGTTGGAACGGAAATCTGCTCGAGGTCTGGGTTACAGCGCCTCCTGTGGGTGGTGCCGCCAACAAAGCTGTGATGAAGGCGGTCGCGGATCAGCTTGACGTGCCTGTTTCCGCGGTTGCCCTGCGTTCGGGTGGGCACTCGCGCACGAAGGTGGTGGAGGTTCTCGAGAGTCCTGGTTGAGCTCAGGACCGGCTTGGCAAACGGTTTAGAGAACTGTCTGCGGCCAGAGTAGGGACAGCCTCGAGGCAGAGCGAACCGCTAACTACTTCGCCCTCGGCGCCAATTCTTGGCTGTCATCGGTGCCCGGAGCAGACGTCAGCGGACGAAAGCGAATTTGCGCGGAGGTGCGTGGACGACCGCAGACGGTTTGAAGACCGCGGGATCAGCGTCCGCATGCGTCCATTAGCGTGCGCTCACGTTCTGACGGGGACCTCGATCTTCCGTGTTTGTCCGCCGCTGTCTGCAGACGAGCGCCACGTAGGCTGTCACCATGGCTGTCATCAGGGCGGCGAGTTGCCCATTCTGCATAGTGAGCATTGTTCCGTTCTGCGGGTCCGACTCACTGCTGGTGGACCCGCGTTCCCACAATGCGCACACCCCCCGCGTATTCGTCGGGCGGCCCCTGAGCTGGCATTCTCCTGCTCCCGGCCTACGCGACGCTGAGGCACTGGCAGCAACCCGACACTTTATGGAGGCGCAGCGGACCCTGCCGAAGGCGCTCCGGCGTCGCGCGACCGGCCCGGCCCGGCCCACGTGGGAGCAGCTGAAAGCTGAGGGCATAGAGGCCGAGCGGGAGCGGATGCGCGAGCGCGAGGATGCGATTCTCGGACCTCGGCTGACGCAGGAAATGCGACCGGCGTCGTAGCCGAATCACCGCGGAACAATTTCGGCGCGACTCCACCGTAAGGGTTATGCTTCAGGAACCGAAGTCCTGAAGCTGAAACGCGGGCGGTTCGTATGGGGGTGGACGAAATGGTTTCAGGGGGCGCCGTAGTGTACTGTCGAGCCGCAAGAGGAACCGCCTCACTCGGCCGGCATCCACCGCAATATGCTCAGGCGATCGTGGTTTTCGGCGCTTGACCACATCCGTTTGAGCAAGAGGTGCATATGACCCGAGCACGAATACTGAGCATGGTATCGGTTGCGGCGTTATCGGCCGCAGCTTTCTTGATTTCCGCGCCGCGGGTGCAAGGCGACAGCTATCCGTCTAAGCCGGTATGCGGCGCCAGCAACTCACCCCTCTGTACCGAAGTGGACAACTACCATTCCGCGTTCGGCTACTACGTCGGGCATGACGAGCCGTCCCTGCTCTTTTACTCGAGCACGCCTGGCTCGGGAAACAACGACCTGTACACGCTCGACCTGCCTAAAGATCCGCCGACCACTCCTGTGCAGGACGGCAGCGGAGGCACGTTCAACTTCCAGCTCCATCCGGCCTTCTGGTTCGGCATGGCCATGTGTGACGACCAGTCCGCCCCGAACCCTGGCGGGAGCTCGTTCGGTGCCACCGTGCCGTGCACGGCGGACAACGACGCCAACATCTTCAACAGCCCGGATCCCACGTCGCCCAGCTACATCGGACGTCACCCTGGGACCGCGTTCATGGAGATGCAGTTCTATCCGCCGGGATGGGCTCGGTGGCCCTTGGGCAACAGCTGCTCCGCTAGGCAGTGGTGCGCCGCGCTGAACATCGACAGCCTGTCGCAGAACCTGAACACGGGGCAGAATTTGAACTCGACCTGCGCTAGCGTCACCGGACTCGAATACGTGAACTTCGCGTTCATCACCCACAACGGTGTATCCCAGGCTCCTGCGAGCCCTGTCAATTCGACCCTGGCGACCTTCACGCCTGATGTCTCCAAAGACCTGTTCATGAACTCCGGCGACGCCTTGAGCGTGAAACTGCAGGATACGCCGGACGGTTTCCAGGTCGTCATCAACGACATGACGACCGGTGCGACGGGGTCGATGACGGCGAGCGCGTCGAACGGATTCGGTGAGGTCCAGTTCGCTCCATCTCCAGCGACCTCATGCGTCAACATTCCGACCAACTTCCACCCCATGTACTCGACCTCGAGCACGGAGACTCGGGTCCCGTGGGCGGCGCACTCCTACAACGTGGCCTTCTCCGACGAGATCGGACACTTCGAGTACTGCAACGGGGTCAACCCCCTGACCCTGACCTGCCACGCCCCCGGGGTGAACGACCCTGCGGGGTTGGACGGCGACGACGCCTTCTGCTTCAGCCCGGCCGAGTCAAGCACCGTCAGGATAGGCGGCTGCCTTGGGTCTGACCTCGACTTCGATGGCGTCCCGTACCAGAACACGTGGCCGGGGACGTTCAGCAATGCGACTCAGGACGCGCTGTTCCACCCGACGCCCATCATGTTCACGAGCCCCGTGTTCAATGGATCCGCGCAATACGCCCGGGCGGCTTTCGAGACCGACCTGCCGCGGATCGAGTTCGCCACGAACCCCCCGTGCCAGCGTCATATCTCGAACCCGGCGGACCCGAGCCCGGGCTCCGGCTGCGTGAACCCGCCGGTGGGAGCGACCTTCTATCCGTTCTACTCGACGACCGGGCCTGCTACGGCGTGCCTGTGGCAGGAGGGAGGTGCCTTCATTCCAGGAACGACGAACAACTTCGGCGGTAGCTCCACAGCGGAGTTCGGTCCGCTGCTCCCCCTCTTCTACCCGGCGAAGAACGGCCAGCCGAGCTTCCGTTACAACGACTTCCGCCAGATCCTGGCCTCGAACCCCTGCGTCTGATCTGAGCTTGCAGTGCGGGAGGTGGCTGCACCTCCCGCACCTTTCAAGCCGAAGGGGCCGAGAGTCCGACGCCAGACGCGACCTCGATCGGTCGCCGCGCTATTTGAGCTGGCGGCAGGGATTCTGGATCCTGTTCAGGCCGTCTGCATGATGACCAGCTCACTGAATTCAGCCTCGGTGTGGGACGGCAAAAGTGGATCGAGCTCATGCCGCCCTCGCGTAGACGTGATGAAGTCCGCCTAGGATCGGTCGACTGACGACGACGCCGCCCGACACCCTGTCAAAAGCAACTTAGCAGCGCTCGGTAACTAGGATCTTCACCTCGCCTCAGTCCGCTGCGTTCGGCCGTACAGGCGCGCGACGCACCGACTGGGGGGCATCCACAGGTCGCCGAAAGCGAAGCCTGCGGCACGGGAGGCCGAGTTGTGCTCGCCGCGAGTTCGGACCTCGTTGTGGCCTCCTTCGCCGTTCCCAGTTGTCAGGCGGCGCTCGGATGACCAGATCGCAGCTGGAACTTCCGCACCGCTACCCCGCACCAAATGACCTCAACGACTCCGAATGGCCATGCCCCAGCCAAAAAGCCATACACACTCGATAACAAGCAAGCGAACGGAAAGACCAGAGTGAAGGCACGATGCCGGCGCTCAAGTGCGTATGTCACCATCATGAGAGTCACCGCCACGACGCCAAACGCGGTGATCGCATTCATCCATCCATCCATCCCTCGGTCGCCCTCGCCGTGGAGCTCACCGCGCCCGGCTCGGCAACCCTTAGTGCCGCCGTGCTCGATTCGATTGATACCCGCCAGTTGAGGACCGCTCCTCGATTTCTACCATCCGCCGAACGACCTCGAGTCGTTTGCGCTTTATGAGCGCTATTTGCGCCGGGTGCCTATCCTCGGCGCCTGGTTGCCTCCGAGCTACCCTTTCATTCTCTCAATCTCCTCGGCCACCTTCTCGATTAGCGAACGCACGCATTCATTGGCCATATGCCGGGACACCTCTGGATGGCCGCTTGGGTCCCCCGCCAGGGCGCGGGCAAAAAGACCACTGACCGTCAGACGGGTCCCGGAGCCATGGGGCTGCAGAGTGAGTTCGATCTGAATGCGAGGAGTGAAAAGACGGTCCACTTCGAGAAGCTCGATGGAGCAAACGGTGGTATGGCCACGGCCCTGCGCCTCGGAGACTCTTAAACGGACCCGCCGTGGCGGGACTCCACCCAGGTTAACTTCGCGGCTGCCTTGAAGGCCTGCCTGGCCCAGCCAGGGCCACCCCGGAGTAAGTGCAACCTTGCGTGCATCCGCGTACGAGCTGAACGAGACGGTCTCGGCGTGTACACCCTGGATCAATCAGCTACATCGCTCCATACGTGCTTCCGATTGCCTCCACTCGGTGCCAGTGCGTGCACATGGGCCACGTCGACCTCGTAAACCGAAGGCCGATCCCACAGCAAGCATTCTGACTGCGGTCCCGATCTTCTGCCTGCACAAAACCAGAGCGCATCGCGGCGCCCGTCGGATCGAGGAGACTGCGTCAGCGCACCTCTACGAGGAGTCTGATCCCGGTCCTCTCCTGCCCGTCGAGTGTCAAGTCGACGAAGGACGGAATGCATATCAGGTCAAGGCCGGCGGGCGCGACGTAACCGCGCGATATAGCGATCGCCTTGATGGCCTGGTTGACGGCGCCGGCCCCGATGGCATGAACCTCGACACGCTGCTGACTCCGGATGACTCCTGCGATGGCGCCGGCCACCGAGACCGGCTTGGAGGCGGAAGCAACTTTGAGCACCTCACAGGGCGGCCTACCCTCACCCGTCATTCTTAGAAAACCTTCGTCAATTTGCGTTCTCGGTCGATGCGCTGGATCGGGCTGACCGTGAGACGCTGGAGTCGGGCCAAGGGGCGCCAGTCTAGGCCAGTGTGCCCTGCGGAGCTCGGAAGTCTCCTGAGGCGGTTGCTTTTCGGCGCGGTTCGGCGTGGAACGTGAACACATCCCCGGGGCTGACGTCGACCACTACCAAGTCCCCGTGCGAGATTCGGCCGCGGAGCAGCTCCTCGGAGAGTTGGTCCTCGATCCGGCTCGTGATCACCCGACGCAGCGGACGGGCACCGTAGATCCGATCGTAGCCCTCCTTGGCGAGAAGGTCCTTGGCTGCGTCTGTGACCTCGATGGTCATCTGTAGCTCAATCAGACGCTTGCCCAGCCGCTGCAGCTGAAGATCGACGATCTGCCGGATCTGGTGGGTGGTCAGGCTCTTGAAGACGACCAGGGCGTCCACTCGGTTCAGGAACTCGGGGCGGAACATCCGCTTCAGCTCCTCGTCGATCTTTTCCTTCGTGTTCTTGTGCCGCCGCTCGACCTCATCCGACTCGTCCACCACCGCGGGCTGGAAACCAAGCGAGGTCCCGGCCTGGTTGACATCGCGGATGCCAAGGTTCGAGGTCATGATGATCACCGTGTTCGCGAAGTTGACGGCCTTGCCCTTCGCGTCGCTGAGCCGGCCATCCTCGAGGATCTGCAGCAGCATGTTGAACACCTCGGGATGCGCCTTCTCGATCTCGTCGAAGAGGATCACCGAGTAGGGACGTCTCCGCACCGCTTCCGTTAGCTGGCCGCCTTCGTCGTAGCCGACGTAGCCCGGAGGCGAACCGACCAGGCGTGCCGTCGTATGGCGCTCCATGAATTCGGACATGTCGAGCTTGATAAGAGAGTCCTCGGAGTCGAACAGGTACTCGGCCAGCGCGCGAGCCAGCTCCGTCTTTCCGATTCCAGTCGGGCCGAGGAAGATGAACGAGCCGATCGGCCGGCGTGGGTCCTTGAGTCCCGCCCGCGCGCGGCGGACCGCCTGCGACACGGTGATGATGGCCTCGTCCTGGCCGACCAGCCGCTTGTGCAGCTCTTCTTCCATGCGCAGCAAGCGCGACGTCTCTTCCTCGACCAGGCGCGAGACGGGGACCCCGGTCCAAGCGGCCACGATCTGCGCGATGTCCTCCTCGCCCACCTCGGGGACGGTCTCGCCCAGCTTGTCACGCCAGGCGGACTCTTTCTTCGCGTAGTCGTCCTTGAGCTTGTTCGCACTGTCACCTACCGCGGCCGCGGTCTCATAGTCCAAATGCGTGTTCGCTTCCTCCTTCTCGGCTTGCAGCTTGTTGATCTCCTTCTGGAGCTCCTTGAGCTCGTCGGGGGTCGTGGTCAGCTTCATGCGCACGCGGGCCGACCCCTCATCGATGAGATCGATCGCCTTGTCGGGGAGGGCGCGGTCGCTGACGTAGCGGTCGCTCATAACGGCCGCCGCCCGGACGGCGGCGTCGGTGATGGTGACCCGGTGGTGCTTCTCGTAAAGCGACTTGACGCCCTGCAGGATGTCGATCGTCTCCAGCATGGTGGGCTGGTCGACGAAGACAGGCTGGAAGCGGCGCTCGAGGGCGGCGTCCTTCTCGATGTACTTGCGGTACTCGTTGAGCGTGCTCGCCCCGATGCATTGGATCTCGCCGCGCGCGAGAGCCGGCTTCAGGATGCTGGCGGCGTCGATAGCGCCTTCGGCGGCGCCGGCGCCGACTAGGGTATGGAGCTCGTCGATGAAGAGCACCACCTCGCGGGTGGAGCGAATCTCATCGAGGATCTTCTTCAGCCGCTCCTCGAACTCGCCCCGGTACTTTGTTCCGGCGACCAATGGGCCCATGTCGAGCGTAAGCACGCGCTTGTTCATGAGCGACTCGGGGACGTCACCAAGCGTGATCAGTTGAGCCAGGCCCTCGGCGATTGCAGTCTTGCCGACGCCTGCCTCGCCGACCAGGGCTGGGTTGTTCTTGGTCCTGCGGCTGAGGATTTGGATCACGCGCTCGATCTCGGTCTCGCGCCCTATAACAGGGTCGAGCTGATTCCGCCGCGCGAGCTCGGTCAGGTCGCGCCCGAACTGGTCCAAGAGCGGGGTCTTGGACGGCTTCTTGGGCGGCGGCTCGATATTTTCCACGGTGGAGTCGCGCAGTAAGCGCTCGATCTCGGCCTGCACCTTGTCCAGAGTGGCGCCGCGATCTTCAAGCACATGGGCGGCGATGCCTTCCCCTTCCCTGAGGAGCCCAAGAAGCAGATGCTCGGTACCGACGTAGTTGTGACCCATCCGGCGCGCTTCCTCGAAGGCGATCTCGAGGACCTTCTTGACGCGCGAGGTTGGGATGATCTGCTGGACGATGATCCGCTCGTTGCGGCCGACAATGGACTCAATCGCCTGGCGGACCTTTCCGATCTCGACGCCAAGGTTGTGAAGGACCTTGCTGGCCAGGCCCTCATCCTCGCGGAGCAGAGCCAGAAGCAGGTGCTCGGTACCGATATAGCTGTGATGTGACTTTTCGGCTTCTTCTTGGGCGAGCGACAGAGCCTTCTTGGCTAGCTCGGTGAACCTCTCGAACGGGTACACGTCCTTTAATCCTTGGGTCCGGGGCTAGGGCCACCACCTCCTCGTCTTCTTAAGAGTCGTTGCGGTCCGCCTGTACGGGCTTATACCCATTATCCACCGACCTCTCGTCGCCGGCCGTAGTGCGGAACAGCGCTTCGAGGCCACGCGTAAATGCCCCGGGGCGCCCAGCTACTCCAGGTAGTCCCGCAGCTTCTCGGAGCGCGAGGGATGGCGGAGCTTGCGCAGGGCCTTGACCTCGATCTGGCGGATGCGCTCGCGGGTCACGCCAAAGCGCTTGCCGACCTCTTCCAGGGTGCGCTCGTGACCGTCGATGAGCCCAAAGCGGAGCTGGAGCACGCGCCGCTCGCGTGGGATAAGGGTAGCGAGCGCGGCCTCGACCGCAAGTTGGAGCATGGTGATCGAGGCGATGTCCGAGGGGGACGTGGCCTCCTTGTCCTCGACGAAATCGCCGAGCTGGGAATCCTCTTCATGGCCGATCGGTGTCTCCAGCGAGATCGGCGCCTGCGCGAACTTGATGACCTCTCGCACCCGCTCGAGGGTGAGGCCCATCTCCTCGGCAATCTCCTCGTCGGTGGGCTCCCGGCCCAGAACCTCGAGCATGCGCCGCGAAACCCGGGCAAGCTTGTTGATGATCTCCCCCATGTGGACCGGGATGCGAATCGTCCGCGCCTGGTCGGCGATGGCGCGGGTGACAGCCTGCCGGATCCACCAAGTTGCGTAGGTCGAGAACTTGTAGCCCCTGTGGTAGTCGAACTTCTCGACCGCGCGGATCAAGCCCATGTTGCCCTCCTGGATCAGGTCGAGGAATGGCATCCCGCGGCCGATGTACTTCTTGGCGATGGACACGACCAGCCGGAGGTTGGCCTCAGTCAGGCGCTGCTTGGCCTCGTATGCGCGCCCATACCGCTCGGTCAGCCTGTAGCGGGCGATCCGGTAGGCCTCCAGCGCCTCCGCCCGAACCCTTGGCCGCGCCGCGCCGTTGGCCTGGCGCTTGCGGTCGGCCGCCGCCGCGTCGAGTAGGTTCTGCAGTTTCGAGAGGTCGTTGAGGCCGAGTAGCTCGTGCGCGATGTGAGCCTGCTGGCGCTTGCGCTTGATCAGGGCGAGGCGCTCGATGACGTCGGGCAGCGTCTCCTCCACCGACCGCTGACGGCCCTCGACCTCCTCGGCCACGCTCAGCGCCTTGAACGCATCGTGAAGCGGCTTGGCCTCGATGGCCTGCGCCAGCACGACCTCGTCGTTGGCGGTGAGCAGGCTGACGCGCCCGATTTCCTTGAGGTACATCCGCACCGGGTCGTCGAGGGAGACCGAGTCCATCATCTCGGTGTCAAGCAGCATCTCGTCGTCGATCTCCTCGATGTCCTTCTCCCCGTCCGCGACCGTGATACCCATTTCCCTAAAGACCTGGAAGACCAGGAACACCTGCTCCGGCTCGGCCTCCATCTCGGGGAATGAGTCGAGAATGTTGTCAGGAGTCAGGTAGCCTTGCTCCTTGCCCTTAACGATCAGGTCCTGGGCGACGCGGACCCGCTCGTCCTTGAGCTTTGACTCGATCGTAGCTAGCGTCTTCGCCAACTAGCCCTGTCCCCCTGTTAATCCTTTGACGCCCGCATCACCTGGACGAGGCGGCGATCCTCGGTCACGAGCATGGCGAGCTCGTCGCGGTCGGCTCTCCTGTCAGCCTACGCCGGGTGGAACCGGATGCTCGGGCGCACAGTCATCAGTTGAACTCAGCAGGTCACGTGCAGGATGGCGTTAGTGTCCTTACGGCCGCCATCTAGGATGGCGATGGCAGCTTTGGTCGGCAGGCTCAGGAGCTCCACCTTGCGAAGCTGGGCCTCCTTTCGCACTTCGGCCATCACTGGCAACCCGCCCTCGGCTCCGGTTCCTACCACCAGCCGGCGGCAACCCCACGGGATGTCTTCTTTGGTCGAGAGCGGTGTATGGCCATAGATGTCCCGATACTGCTTGGAGGCCTTCTTCTTTCGCTTCCGAATCTCACCCCGGTCGATGACCACGTCGTGCTCATAAGTCACGCCGTCGATCCGGATGGAGCCGAAGGAGAAACTCTCGAAGTGCACCGGTACTTCCCTGCTTGAGGTTACGCCCCGCACACGCGAGGCGCGGCGGAGTACGTTTCCAGGATCGTCTCCCTCACATGGTCCCGGCATGGCTCCGCGGCCCGGCCAAGTGGGCCCGCTACACCGCATGCCTGGTTGACAGCCGCCGGCCGCAGCGCTGTACTTGCGTGAGGAGGTGGGGTGACACATGGCTGTTTACGAGTTCGAGTGCCAATCCTGCGGTAAGCGCTTCGAGATAAGCGTGGCGATCACCGAGCACGGCCGCCTGAAAAACCGCCCACCGGTCTGTCCGAAGTGTGGTAAGCGCAAGACCCAGCAGCTCGCTTCGACTTTCAGCTGCAAGGCCCCTAGCAAGTACTGAGCGCTTCGCTGGTTAGCGAAACGCCACGCTGACCTGGCGAGGCGGTCGGCCACCTCGGCCAGGTTGCTGCCGGCCTGCCCTGCTTAACACTACCGTCGCCGGCGGGGAAATTAGGGCTTCGAGTGTTTCTCTGGGGCAGTTCGCCGCGCCACTTCACGACGCGCGCAGTCGATCGCTGAGGTCGGGTTGGCGTGCGTGATGTGCTCGCAGTTCCAGACTCCCTGGCCGTCCGATTGCTTGACCACTGCGGTGAAGTCAAGGCGCCCCGCTTGTTGAACGTAAGACGCCTGCAGGTCGGCAGCCACAACCCCATTCTGCTCTAAGCCATAGAGGGCAGACCGCCGACGACTCTCTGGAGGCATGCAGCTCGGGACAGGTGTGTTGAAGCCGTCCATTCATTCCCGTGGAGGATCAGTCGCGCCGCAGTCCCATGCCTCCGTGGCGCCTCCGCATCTCGAATGAGCGAGCGTGGTCGGGATGACCAGGAGCTGGACCTCCTGAACGCCTTCTGGATCAAGACAGCCCCCCGGCGAGGGCGAAACGTATCGTTGACGGAGCGCATGGAACCCCACGCCGTCAGAAGGGTCGGACAGGACTCGCCACTTGCGGTCACTTTCGCGGGTGGTGCGACCGGAGGCTGGCGGGTAGACCGCGTGGAACAGGTCCGGGGAGAGGGCTTGGACCGGGTTCCCCGCCTTGCGGTAGTCGAGGGCTCGGGCGCACCGATCCCCTCCGGTGCGCGCTGGGTCCTGCAAGGTGTAACGAGCAACGAGCGCTACGCAACCGAGCAGGAGCGCGAGGCTTTGCTGGCCGTACAAGAGCCACTGGGCAGGCCATCAGCAACGCGGGCGGCACTGATCCCGATCAAGAAGTCGGTTAACTGGTGGGCTCTCGCCCAAGACGAGCGCCGTGCCATCTTCGAAGAACGCTCGCACCACATAGGCACCGGTCTCGGGTACGTGCCAGCAATCGCGCGCCGCCTCCACCACAGCCGTGACTTGGGCCAACCCTTTGACTTCCTGACCTGGTTCGAGTACGCGCTGACAGCAGCCGATGCCTTCGAAGAGTTGGTGGGCCGGCTGCGGGCGACGGAGGAGTGGGCCTACGTCGAGCGTGAGGTCGACGTCCGTCTGATCCGCGAGCCTAGCACTGCGATCCTTAGATCGCCGAGCGGCTGAGCTCTATTTAGCACGCCCACACCTGCGGATACATGCCAGGGGTTTCCAACGGGAATGGGTGCGAGGCACACGTTATTGATTGCCTGTTTCCGGTCCGCAGCACCGACGCCGGTGCCCACCGGACTTTGGTGAAACTAACGGCCAAGTGAGGTCCCCGATGAGCACATGTCGCAGATGTCTGGGTTTGCCAAACCGTCGGGGTGCTTCTAGTAACGGCGGGATATCGCCAGCATCGGTCATGCGAGACCGTACCGAGTTACCAGGGAAGCCGGCCGGCCCCGTAACCGAACGGAAGCAGCGGACGCTGACCGCCTCCATCGGCTGCCATCACCCAGGTTTCTATCCGGTCGCCGCGGTTGGTCTCGAAGAGGATCTGGGATCCGTCTGGTGACCAAGCCGGGTTGTCGCAGTTGCGAGGCGGCGGACAGTTGCTGAGCGGCCGCCGGTTGCGACCGTCAGCATTCATCACCCAGACCTGGCCGTATTGCTGCTCGATCCCCGACCAGAAGGCGATGCGGTGCCCATCCGGCGACCAGACGGGCACATTGCTGTCCGGAAAGTCAGGGCCCAACGGCTCGGTGAGCCGGCGCGCGTCGCTTCCGTAGGGCGCCATCGTGAAGACCTCCGTGCGACCTTCGCGAGCAGACGCGAAGGCGATCCGGGTGCCATCCGGCGACCAGGACGGCGCGTTGCTGCCTCCCGGCGTCTCCGAGTGGGTCAGCTGGCGCTGGCCACTGCCATCGGCGTTCATAACCCAGATCTCTGGGTGACCGGTGCGAACCGATGTGAATGCGATCCTCGAGCCGTCGGGGGCCCAGGTCGGAACGAAGTTGCCACTGCCAGGCGGAAGGGTCAGCTGGTGCTGGCCACTGCCGTCGGAGTTCATCGCCCACAGCTCGGGAGCTCTCTGTGCGGCCCAAGTGAAGGCTATCTGGCGCCGGTCACGAGACCAGGATGGATAGGCCTTGAGGCCGTCGCTGCGGGTGAGCTGGCGGCGGCCCGAGCCGCCCGGATCCACGATGAAGATCTGCGGACGGGCGGCAATATCGGGAGCCACCACCAGGATGGCCGGGATGAGCGGCGGCGGAGCGGGACGATTTCCGAGCGGGCCAGATGTGAACCACGAGGCGAAGCCAGCGACGGCGACCACAGCCGCGATCACTTCGCGAGGCCCCGACGGCGGCATCCTGCTCAGCTCAGCCCCGGGCTGCAGGCCCGGTCAGGCGTAAAGGCCGCTCAGGTGGGCGCCACAATCGGACGGCCAGGTAGATTGCCGCCGCGATGTTGAGCAGGCCAAGAGATCCCACCAGAATCGGCGCTGGTGGGCCTATCCGTTCCAAGAGCGGACCCAGGATCGGGCCGATCAGAGGAGCGAACAGCGGGAAGCCCAGGCTGAACGGCACCGCCCCGAGTGCGGTAACAACGGCTTTATCGCGGATGCCCCAGAAGCGGGAGAGCCACACCAGGATGATGCCTCAGCTTTCTTCGCGCGGGAGCTCGACCCGCGACTGCCGAAGTAGTGGAGTTCATCGACCAACACCGGGACCGCTTCGGGGTCGAGCCGATCTGCCAGACGCTGCAGGTCGCCCCGTCTACTTATTACGCGGCGGTCTCGCGGCGGCTTTCGCCGCGTCAGCTGCGCGACCAAGAGCTCAAGGTCGAGATCGCTCGGGTGCACCGAGAGAACTTCGATGTCTACGGCACCGAGAAGGTCTGGCGCCAGCTCGGCCGCGAGCGCATCGAGGTCGGCCGCGACCATGTGGCCCGTCTGATGGCTGAGCTCGAACTCATGGGCGCGGTCCGCGGCAAGACCTGGAGAACAACGATCTGGAGGGGTGGTGATTTGGACTAGTTTCCGCTGGATGGCTACATCTACCGCTAACCGAGACTCGAATGCCATTCGTAGGCCGGCTCTTGATCGGCACGCCGTAAATCCGACCGGATTTGGAAGCTGTTCTTCGGCCTCAACCGTTCTAGCGTGACGAGTGGATCAGGACCGCCGACCTGGAATTCAGGTTAGGAGAACTGACGGCTGAAGACACATAAGATGTCACGTGTGACGCTGGTCGGCAAGGTCGCGTTGGTCACCGGCGCGGGCTCTGCAACGGGGATCGGAAATGCGATCGCACGTGCGTTGGCAACGGCCGGCGCCGAGGTCGTGCTGGGCGACATTGACATCGATGGCGCCACCCGCAACGCTGCGGCGATCGGAGCCGCGGGCCGGGCCATATTGATGGACGTGACTGACGAGAGCTCAGTTCAAGCCGCGGTGCACGAGATCGGACCCATCGACATCCTCGTCAACAACGCTGGTGTAACGCAGCGCATACCCATTTGGGAGCTCTCGACCAATGACTTCGACAGGCTGCTCTCAATCAACCTTCGGGGAGGTTTTGTTTGCCTCAGAGCCGTTGTCGCAGGAATGATGGCTCGCCGTTGGGGCCGGGTCATTTGGATCTCCAGCGTCGCCGGCAAGCAGGGAGGGGGAATCATCGGGACTGCCCACTACGCCGCCAGCAAGGCGGGTGTTATTGGGCTTTGCCAAGCTGCGGCCCGTGAGCTGGGCCCTTATGGCATCACCAGCAATGCGATTGCGCCTGGATTCATTCTCACGGGGATCGCGACCAAAGCACTCGACGCTAACCAGGAGGTCCAGCTCGACCGCACCATTAGCAACACGGCGCCGGTGCGCCGAAGCGGCGTACCAGAAGATGTTGCTAACGCGGCGCTCTTCCTAGCCTCCGCGGAGTCAAGCTATGTGACCGGCGAAGTGATTGACGTCAATGGCGGCATCTACTTCGACTGATAGATTTCAGCGCGTCAGCGGGTGTAGGCCGTTGTGCATGGGGGCCTGAGCTGCTAATGGCGAGCCATTATCGATAGCACCGCAGTCTGGCCAGCCCACTAATGGGATGACGCGCGCGCGAGGGCCGGTTGATCGCGCTAAGCGCCTCTTATCGAAACCAAGACACCATTGCTGAGCCGAGCCGACATACGAACGACCCACACGTCGAGCGCTAGCTTGCGCGAGCAGTTTAGTTGAAACTCAGCGGCGCGTTCGTCGAGCGACCCACCTTAGCCTCAACCTTGCGATCCCGGTGAATACCGCCACCAGCACAAGGATTCCGAGCGAAAGGAACGCGACCGGGAAATGGTTCTGGACCAATTGTTTCATCGGGGCGGGCCACCAGAGGTACGCGAGACACGCGACCACGAGGGAGGCGACGAACCACCCTCCACTCGTCCGCATCGCCAATCGAAGCAGAGACTGACGCACGGCCAGCGTCGATCTGGCTTCCTTTATGGACTCATCAATCTCGTCAATCAGGGTCGGAAACGCGTCGCCCGAGTCCAGCAAAGTCCTGTACCGGACACGTACGTGCTGACGCGATCGTTCTCGTCCGAAGACGACGGCCAAACTGGTGAACGTGAGCATCAAACTGGCGGCAGGCTGAAGACTCACAACGGTAATGAGCTGACCCAACGTCGATCTAAACGTGGATGGAAGGCTGAAATACACAAAAGTGCCGGCAAGTACGGCTACAGCTCCAAAAAGCACTTGCAGTAGCCTCTGACCTCGCCAGTCGATTTCTTGGTCGGCTGCCATACAACAGAGCGACTTGCAGTCCGGCTATTTAAACCCACGGTATCGAACCTTGCGCGCCTTGCCTGGCTCGTACTGAGGAAAGTAGTAACGACGATGCTCAGCATCGAAGCGGAGACCGCGTGCCGCACAAATTCGTGACATGGATCTGTTGAGGAGGTCGACTACCCATTTGGCCTTGTCTACATCCCGCAGCCAATCCTCGATGCGAACCTTGGTCGCCGATGATGGGTCTACGGATTGATTGAAAGGGTTCGCGGATTGCGACAGGTCATGGAAAGCAATGAGATTGCCATCCCTTTGTATGAATGGAGTTAGTTCGCCAGGTGCTGCTTTCAGCTTTTGGACGATCTCCGCAAAGGCGAAGTTTGTGGGGCCCAGAAACGCGAATCGGGGAAGGTGTTCTACCTCGAGCATGGTGCTATACACCGTGTCCGTACGGAACTCGATCACTACAGGGAACTCCTCCGTACCGAGGCGTTCCGCGACCCATTTCTCGTGATCGTCTTTCATCGCATGCAGTCGTTCGACTGTGTACTGCGCCACCCTCGCATCTACTAGCTGGTGGTGGCGAACGCACAGCAGAACGCGATTCGCGGCGAGATTGCGTTGTTCCAGAGTCAGCGGAGATACCCCACGGGGTCCGCTTGGGGCTTCGGCCACGATGTGGGCGGCTTCGCCTAAAACGACCTGGTCGTGTCCCGTTGCTTCCGGGACTAACGGCAGGCGACAGTCAGGAAAGGCACAGCGGTTACCGCTTCTTGCGTATAGCTTCTTAAGTTCGGTTTCCTTCATGTTGCGTGGCCGCAGTTCGATTATCTGCGCGTGTTGCCCGATCTCCCTGACGGGGACCCTATCAGCTAGACGGCCCTTAAGCTTGACCGATGTCTCGGCGTCAAAGGTTTCGCCGAGGCAGATAGGAATCTGCCAGCCTCGTTGCTACAGGCGTTGCTACACGGTTGCTACAGACCTGAGCACATGGCTCGGTGTCAGACCGATTTTCGAATTTACAATTGGCTCCGGACCAGGGATTCGAACCCTGAACCTTGCGGTTAACAGATCGCTGCGCCCCGTTCAGAAATACGGCTCTGATCTCGCTGAGTGCCG
>Ga0209283_10000879_pt1 | contig 15643 bp, 14 predicted proteins | sample CZO8metaG_2_FD_188354 | JGI IMG/M metagenome (GOLD analysis project Ga0209283, IMG submission 188354) | Vadose zone soil microbial communities from the Eel River Critical Zone Observatory, Northern California, USA - CZOApr15con2H1.8 metaG... | ecosystem: Environmental > Terrestrial > Soil >...
CCACGCCGAGCGCCTGCCCGAGCCGCAGGCCTTCATCGTTCACCGCGATGCACGCCCAAAGGATGAGGTTGTTGACCATCTTCGCGACCTGTCCGGCCCCCGCCGGCCCCAGATGGAAGATGTCCGAGGCGAACGCGCTGAAGACGGGTTTGCAGAGCTCGAAGGCGGCGGGGTCGCCCGCGCCGTAGACGAGAAGCTTCCCGGCGACCGCGGCCGCCTCGCCGCGCGCAAGGGGAATGTCGAGGAGAACGATGCCCCGCTCCCCAAGGCGCGCCGCGACCCGCTTCGAATAGCGAGGCGCAACCGTCGAGCCGAGCGCAACGACCAGACCGGGTTTCGCGCCCTCGAGCAAGCCCTCCTTTCCGAAAATCACCTCTTCGACCTCGCTGTCAAAGCCGACCACGACGATGACGAGGTCGCTCGCCTGCGCGACCTCGCGCGCGGAGGCCGCGCCGCGGGCGCCCCGCGCCATGGCTTTCTCTCGCGCTTGCGCGAGCGGGTCGTAGCCGATGACTTTGAAGCCCTTGGCGACGAGATGCCCCGCCATCGGGCATCCCATCTTGCCGAGACCCAGAATTCCCACCGTTTCAATGGATTTCATCTCATCAGTCCGCCTTGATTCCCGCTTCGCGGATCACCCTGCCCCACTTCTCGAAATCCTCCTTTACCTGTTTTGCGAACTGCTCGGGCGTGCCGGTGTTCGGCACCAGGCCCTGGCCTGCGAGCTGTTCGCGCATGTCGGGCTGGGCGACGATCGCGCGGATGTCCGAGTTGTACCTCGCGAGAATGTCCGCCGGCAGCCCCGGCGGCGCCCACACGCCGAGCCACAGGTCCACGTCATAGCCGGTCACGCCCTGCTCGTGCAGCGAGGGGATGTCGGGAAACAGCGGATGGCGACCTTTCAGGCTCTCGCCCAGCACCTTGATCTGGCCCGCCTTGATTTTCGGCAGCGCCACGTGAATCGGGAGGAACATCATCGGGATGACGCCCGCGATCAAGTCGTTCTCGGCCGAAGCCGAGCCCTTGTAGGGAACGTGAACGATATCCAGGCCGGCCTGCAGCTTGAGGAGCTCCATGCACAAGTGATGGTGCGTGCCGTTTCCCGGAGAGCCGTAGTTGAGCTTGCCGGGTTGGGACTTCACCCAGGCGATGAACTCGCGCAGCGTTCCGACGGGCGCCGATTTGTGCACCACCAGCGCGAGACTCGTCGAGCCGATGTTCGTGACAGCGGTGAGATCTTTCACCACGTCATAGGAGATCTTGGGGTACAGATGCGGCGCGGTGACGATCGACGCGGGGCCGACCATGATGGTATGGCCGTCTGGCGGGGCCTTCACCACCACCTCGGTGCCGATCGTTCCGGAGGCGCCCGGCCGGTTTTCGACGAAGAACGGCTGGTCCCAGCGCGCCTGCAGCCTGGGCGCGAGCAGCCGCGCGACGATGTCCGGGCCCGCGGCGGGCGTGAAGGGAACGATGATCCGCACCGGGCGCTTCGACAGGCCCTGCGCGAGCGCGGCGAACGGCGCGGCGGCCGCTGCCGCGGCAAGCGCGGCGAGCACGCGGCGGCGGGATGGGGCAAGGCCTCGGGTCATCGGATCTTCCTCCTCGAACTGGGATGCGAACGAGATTATAAAGGCCGCGCGCCGCCAGTCGATCCGCACGCCGGCGTTCCGGATGACCTTGTGTACTTCAAGACTTCATTTTTATATCGCCATGCCGCGGACAAGGCGATCGAGGATACTCCCGGCGAGCGATCCGGAGGCGATTGTCGTACCGGAGGTGAAGAGAGGCTCGCGCTGACGCCGAGCTCAGTGGAGCGTTCGGGCGAAAGTGCGCCCGCGCAGCAGCTCCAAGGCCTCGGGCCGCTCGGACACGATGTCCGCGACGGCATCGGCGATCGATTGGTAGGCTTCGTCATACTCCACTTCGGTGACCGGCGCGGAGAAGCCGAGCTCAGTGACGAAAAGCTCGTCCCGCAGGCTCGAGGGGTCTATATAGTCCGGCAGGCCGGTCCGATCCTGGAGCGAAAAGCCGGACAGATCGGGGAAGCGGCCGAACACCGCTCCGATTCGGGCCGAGAGTTCCGCTTCGACGCGGCTGAACTGCGGATACGGATTCATGGTCTGCGGCATCTCCGTAGGTTTTGCCCGACTCCGTAGATTCCGTTCGATTGCTAGGCTATCGTCGTCCCGCCACCGGGCCAATCGGGTAATTCCCGGGAAGGGCTTTCCAAAAACCTGAGCGGGATTCCGAGCCCATAGCTGCTTTAACGCAATTTCCAGGCCATCGATGACCGCTGTTTCGCGAGATCGATGCCTTCGGTAAGCCCAAAGAGCGTGACAAATTCACGGTCTCGCTCGAACGACTGCCCAGGACCGCTCGGCCAGCCCCGAACTACAATAGGCGCGCACAACGGAGGATCTCAGGGTGTCCGGGATTTCAGTGCGCCTGCTCGCTTTCGTCACCGCCGCGCTTGCCGCAGCGCCTCTCCTCGCGCCGGCGCAATCGTTCCCTTCGCGGCCGGTGAAGATCGTCGTGCCGACCTCCCCGGGCGGCGCGACCGACGCGTTCTCGCGCGCGCTGGCGCCGCGCTTGTCCGAGATCTGGGGACAGCCGGTGCTGGTCGAGAATCGCCCCGGCGCAAACCAGATCCTCGGCGCCGACTACGTGTCGAAGTCGGCGCCCGACGGCGCGACGCTCCTCGTCTCGGACGCCTCCTCGTTCGTGATCAACCCGCACCTCTACAGGAAGCTGCCCTACGACGGCTTGAACGGTTTCACGCCGGTCACGGTGCTGGTGCGTTTCCCGTGGGTGATCGCGGTGCACGCCTCGGTCCCGGCGGACACTTTCCAGGAATTCGCGGCGCTCGCGAAAGCGAAGCCCGGCTCGCTCTCCTACGGCTCCTTCGGCCTGGGCTCCTCGGCGCACATCAGCGTGGATTACCTCAAGAACCTGCTCGGCGTCGATATCGTGCACGTGCCCTACAAGGGCGCGGGACCCGCGGTCACCGATCTGCTTTCCGGCCGGATTCAGATGATGATGGTCACGCCGCTCCTGGTCGAGCCGCACGCGCGCGCGGGGAAGCTGAAACTCATCGCCGCGGCGACCGCGCAGCGCATTCCCGCGCTCCCCGAACTTCCCACGGTCGCCGAATCCGGCGTCCCCGGCTACGAGGCGGGAACGTGGTTCGCGCTGGTGGGGCCCGCGGGCATGCCGCGCGAGACCGTCGCCAGGATCTACGGCGACACGAGGAAAATCCTCGATAACCCGGCGTTTCGCGAGCAGTACGTGACACGGCAGTGGTTCGAGGTGGTCGGCAACACCCCCGAGCAGTTTGCCGAGTACCTCAAATCCGAATACGCGCGCTGGGACCGGCTGATCAGGTTATCGCGCGTGAGCGTGGAATAGCCGCGCCCGGACACCGCCCTCCATCACCGAAGAGGTCGGCGGAGAACCCGCGCTGACCGGTCGCTCCGGACGTCGGCCCGGAGTTGGTAGAATCTTTTCCGGTTCACCCGAGGAGGCGGGGATCAAAACGCAGTGATAGAGTGCGTACGCACTGGCCGCGGGCGGGTTCGGAAAAGAGATCGGCCGGGCGGGAAGGTTCGTTGAAGGAGGAGGGAAATTGGAAGTCGCAGTCATAGGCGGCGGCATCGGCGGGCTCACGCTCGCCCTTTACCTGCACCGCAACGGCATCCCTTGCCGGGTATACGAGGCCGCCGCCGAGTTCAAGCCGCTCGGGGTCGGCATCAATCTTTTCCCGCATGCGATGCGCCGACTGTTCGGGCTGGGGCTTGGCGAAGCGATCGCGCGCGTCGGCATCGAGGCGCGTGAGTTCACGTTCTTCAACCAGTACGGCCAGCTGATCTACAGCGAGCCCTGCGGGCGCTACGCCGGCTACGAGTTTCCCCACTACTCGTTCCATCGCGCCGACCTGCACGCCGTGCTCCACGACGCGGTCAGCTCGCGCATCGGCGCGGACGCCGTAGTCATGGCCCACAAGTACCGGCGCGTGGACCAGGACGAGCGCGGCGTCACGGTGCATTTCGAGCACCCTGTCAGCGCCGAGCCGCTTGCGTCCGTGCGCGCCGATGTCGCAGTCGCCTGCGACGGATTCCACTCTGCGGTGCGGCGTCAGTTCTATCCGGAGGAAGGACGGCCGTTCTTCGGCGGCATCAACCTGTGGCGCGGCGTCACGCGTGCAAAGCCCTTCCTCACCGGCGCGAGCGTGACGCGGGCCGGGCCGCTGCGCACCGGGAAACTCGTGGTCTATGCGGTCCGCAATCATCCCGACGGCATGCAGACGCTCAACTGGTCCTGCGAGGTGAAGAAGGACAGCTGGGCCGAGAACGACTGGAACAAGCGCGGGCGCCTCGAAGACTTCATCGGCTACTACCTCGACTGGCGCTTCGACTGGCTGGATGTTCCGGACATGCTGCGCCGCGCGGAATTCGTGCTCGAGTACCCGATGGTCGATCGCGATCCGGTCGAGCGCTGGAGCTTCGGGCGCGTGACGCTGCTCGGCGACGCGGCGCATCCGATGTACCCGCGCGGCGGCAACGGCGGCGCGCAGGCGATTCTCGACGCCGAGCGGCTCGCGCAGCTGCTCAAGGCTTCGCGCGATCCGGCGGCCGCGTTGCAGGCCTACCAGGCGGACCGCCTTCCGAGGACCACGCCCATCGTCCTCACCAACCGCACCGCGCCCCCCGACTTGATCATCGAGACGGTGGATTCGATCACCGGCGGCAAGCCGTTCCGGCGCATCGAGGACGTGATCGGCCGCGAAACGCTGGTCGAGATCTCCGAGCGCTACAAGCAGATCGCAGCGTGGGACATCGACTCGGTCAACCGCTGAGTCGCCGTGGATGGCATACTGATCGCCCGTACCGCTGCCGCACCGGCTTTGAGCGCCTGGAAGGAGGCAACCATGAAGAGCAAGTCTGTGCCGCACCTGATCGTTCTCGCCGCGGCGTGGCTCGGCGGGGTGACGTCCGCGCTCGCCCAGTCCCCTCAAGCGGGCTATCCGACGAAAGTGGTGAAGATCCTCGCGCCCTATTCGAGCGGTGCGGGCCCCTCGATATTCATGCGCATCATGGGCGACAAGCTCGCGAAAGCCTGGGGCCAGCAGGTGATCGTAGACTCACGGCCCGGTGCGAGCGGCTTCATCGCCATCGAGGCGGCGAAAAACGCGGCGCCCGACGGCCACGAGCTGCTCATCGTCAGCAACGCGCACGTGGCGATCAACCCGGCGCTGTACAAGAAGCTGCCCTACGACCCGGAGAAGGACTTCGTGCCGGTGGGGATGATCTACCACACGCCGTTTTTCATAACGGTGAAGACCGATGGGCCCTATCCGACGGTGCAGGCGCTCATCGCGGCCGCGAAAGCCAACCCGGGCAAGCTTACCTATGGCGCGCCGTATGTCGGCAGCCCGTCGCACCTCGGAGGCGCCGATCTCGAATACCGCACGGGCACGAAGATGGTTCTCGTGCCGTACAAGGACCAGTCGCAAATCTACGCGTCGATCGCGAACGGCGATCTCGACTGGATGCTTTCCACTCTCGGCTCGGCGCTGCCGCTGCTGAAGGCCGGACGCATCAAGTTGATCGCCGTCGCGGCGAAGCAGCGCTCCAAATCGGCGCCCGAGGTGCCCACGGTCGAGGAGGTGGGCGGACCCGCCGGTTTTGCGGTCGATGCCTGGATTGCCGTGCTCGCGCCGCGCGGCACGCCCCCGGAGCTCGTGCGCAGGATCAACGCCGACCTGAACAAGCAGCTCGGCGATCCCGACGTCCTCGAGCGCCTCAAGATCCTGGGCTTCGAGCCCTCTCCCGGAACTCCGGAGCAGCTCGCCGAGGAAATTCGCAGGGACACGAAAACCTACGGGGACCTGGTGCGCCGCACCGGCGCGACCGCCGACTGAGGCGGGCGGGTCGAACGGCTTTTTCTAGCGCCGGCGCGCGCCGGCGTCTTCGCGGGATTCGAGCAGCGCGCGGTACTTCCGCTCGATTTCGCGGACCCGTTCCTCGGCCTTCAGGCGCTCGGTGATGTCGTCCACCACCGCGAGACGCGCGGGTTGGCCGTCGAATTCGAGGTTGAAGGCGGTCACTTCGACGTCGATCAGCTCGCCGTTCTTCTTTCGGTGCCGCGCCACGCGCTGCATGTAGTCGCGGCTCTGGTCCTGGAAGTTCTTGAGCAGCTGGTCGATGTCGTCCGGGAGACGGATCTGCTCCGCCGTCATCGACAGGAACTCTTCCCTCGAATAGCCGTAATGCGCGATTGCGGCCTGGTTCACGGCGAGGAAAGCGAACGTCTTGTTGTGCACCACCCACATCGGATGGGGATGGATGTCGAAGAGCATGCGGTAGCGGTGCTCGCTGTCTTCCAGCGCCTTCTGCGCGCCCGCCGCGTCGGTGATGTCCTTGCCGACGCCGTGGTACCCCGTGAATTTCCCCTGGGCGTCGAAGACCGGCTCGCCGGTCACGCTCAAATAGCGCAGCTCGCCGGAGGTTTCGCGGGCGAGAAACACGAAGTCGGCGAACGGCTCGCGGCGCTCGAGCTTTTCGCGGTGCTGCTGCCAGACTCTTTCCGGAAGCGGCCCGAGATTGGGAAGCTCCCAGCGCGCCTTGCCGATGAAGGACTCCGGATCCACCCCCCGCTTTTCCAATCCCACCAGCTCCCGGAAGCGGAAGTTCTCGTCCTGCACCCAGTACCAGTCCGAGCTCAGCTCCACCATGCGGCGGAACCGGGATTCGCTCGCCTTGAGCGCGTCCTGCGCGCGCTTGAGCTCGGTGATGTCGTGGACGAGCACGACGAAGCATAGCGGCGCGCCCGATTTGTCGCGCACCAGCGTCCCCACGATCTGGACCCAGACGGGCGCGCCGTCCTTGCGCATATAACGCTTCTCGTAGACGTGCGCGTGGGACCTTCCCGACAGGAGCTCCTGCCGGAACTCCTGGTTGGATTCCAGATCGTCGGGATGGGTGATGTCCCGCACGGTTTTTTGCAGCAGCTCCGGCTCGTCGTAGCCGAGCATGCGGCACAGCGCCTCGTTGGCGCGCACGAAGCGGCCCTCCAACGATCCCACCACGATCCCGACCGCGGTCTGCCCGAAAAGCGCGCGAAACAGGACCTCGCCGCCCGGAACGGCGACTTCGTCTTGAGGATGTGGCGTCGATGACATGAATGCCGGGCCTCCCGAGCGGTCCGCGCGTCGCCCACGCCAACGCGGGCGGCGGTCCATTATCATATATGGAATACGGCACTCTGACATTTGTCGGAAACTCCCCGATAAGAAATTTGTTACGAAACGGACCGGCCGCCGTCCGGAAAGCGGGTATTCCCCATCAGGATTGACCCGCGGCCCGGCGCTTTCTTCGCTCGCGTTCGCTCCGGGGCGTCAGCGGCCCAGCGCTTCGTTCAGCACCCGCGCGAGGCGGATGCCCGCCTTCCTGATCTGGACCTCGATCACGGGCGCCGCCTGGCCGTAGTACGCCTGGTCGATCGCAACGACGCCGGCGATCCTGCGCCGGCAAGAAGCGGCCACCGGAAGCGCCGTATACACGAAGTCTCGGGCAATTTCGTGGCTTTCGCGGATCCAGTCGGAAATCGAGCCCTTTTCCCAGGCGGCTTTGTCGCTATCGCTCGGGGACGCCGACACGAAGGCGCGCTCGCCGCCGCGCCCGGCGACCAGCCTGCGCACCATGTGTACGTCCCAGAGGGCGTGCAGGTTGAGGTTGCCGTATGGCGGGTTGTCGCGTTGCCCGAAGAACGACACCTGAACGGCGTTGCCGCCTCGATCGCGACGATTTGAGGCGTGAAGGGGTTGATGGATATCGCCCACGAGGTGCACGATCCATTTGAGAGCCCGATTCCTCTGCGCAAGCCTTGCGCGCTCGTCGCTCAGAATCTTGAGCTGTCGGTCTATCTGCGCCGAGGCGCACTGTCGGTTCTTGCAATACCTGGAGTAGTCGGGCGTTTCGCAGAGTGGGATATCGTCGAAATGCAGGCGGCGTCCCGGCTTTTTGGGATCGTAATCCCTGATCTCGTCCGCCCAGGAAGCGACCTCGCCGAGCGTGCGCCTGCCCGAGAGCTGGCCGTCCGCCAGGCGGTCGTCCTTCAGCAGCTCGAGGACGCGCGCGCTTGCTTTCGGGTCGAGATGCCGGCTCGCGATGTCGCCGACCATGCGGTGGGCTTCCGGCCCCCAGGCAAAAGCGCCCCGCGCCAGGGAAAGCGCGAGCAGAGCGCAAAGGATCCGCGAGCTCAGCAAGAGATCGCGACGCCCGTTACTGCGGTTGAAAGCCGATGTCGCGCATGAGCTTGCCGTACTTGGCATAGTCGTTGCGGATGAGGTCGCCGAAATATTCGGGCGATTCGGCGACGACGATCAAACCGCCGGCGACCAGCTTTTCGCCCACTTCCGGCAGCTTGATCGCGCGATTGATCTCCTCGTTGAGCTTGAGCACGATCTCGCGCGGCGTCCCGGCCGGCGCGACGTAGCCGAACCAGCCGCCGGATTCGTAGCCGGGAACGTCCTCCGCCGCCGCGGGAACGCCGGGCCACAGCGGCACGCGCGTCTTGTTCGTGATCGCGAGCAGGCGCACCCGGCCCGAGCGCGCGTGAGGAGCGAGTGCCGTGATGCCGTCGATGGCCGCCTGCACCTGGCCGCCGATCACGTCGGTCACGATCTGTGCCGAGCCCTTGTAAGGAACGTGCGTGAAGGTGAATCCCGCCATCACGCGCAGCTGCTCGAAGGCGAGATGCGGAAAGCCGCCTTCGCCGTTGGTCGCCACCGTGAGCTTGCCCGGATTGGCCTTGGCCCACGCGACCATTTCTCCGACGGTCTTGAACGGCACTTCGGGATTGGCGACGATGCCGAGATAATTCGTCGTCGAGACCGCGATCGGCACAAAATCCTTCAAGGCGTCGTAGGGAATATTCTTGCTCGTGTGCGGCAGGACGACGAGATTCCCGCCCTGCCCGGCGGCGAGGGTATAGCCGTCGGGCGCGGACTTCGCGACGAAATCGAGGCCCAGCATGCCGCTCGCCCCGGGACGGTTCTCCACCAGCACCGGCTGGCCCAGCCGCTCGGTGATCTTCGGCCCGATCAGGCGCGACATGATGTCGGTGGTATTGCCCGGCGGGAACGGGACGATGATCTTGATCGGCTTCGAGGGCCAGGACTGCGCGGGCGCAGCGGCGGCGAACCCCAGAGCCAATGCGGCAAGCACGAATACGCGGAGCTGTCTCATCCTTGCTCTCCTCAACCGACTCCGATGATTCATCATTCTACGAGCGGCGATCGCCGCCGTCATTCCCGCGCAAGCGGAAATTCAGCGACCTGAAGTTCCCGGGTCGCTAACCAAGAAAACCCGGGACTTCCGGGGAATTTAGCCGTGCCACTCGTGTGATGACGCTCCTGCCATGTGTTCTTATGCGCACTTCGGTTCAGGGGATGGCGGCAAAGCGGCCAAGGGCGGACATTCGTCGACAATCGGCAACCGATGAATCAGCAGACTAACTAGCTCGTGAAAAAACGCTGCTCGACCCATCGTCGGTCGCAGGCTGTTACTGCAAGGTCCTGGCGCGACCGAGATTGCGAAGCAGCACCGCTGCGTTTTTCTCGCAAATCGCGTTAACTTCTTCGGCTGTAAAGACGCGCGCCAGCGTTTGGCGATCGGCATGTACCGAGGACTCGCCCGGCCATGCCGCGTCGCTCCCGTATATCAATCGGCGCGACGGGACGGACCGTCCGATCTCGGACAGGACGTCCGCTGCGCCATTGAATCCGCCGCGCCTGCTCGTTTCCTCAAGACGCGATGTGTCGAGGAGCACCCTGGGACAGTCTTTCGCAAATTCGAGAGCGACCTTCACGTTCTCCCCGCCGCAATGCGAAATGATGATTTGAATCTCCGGATGCCGTCCAAGGACTCGATTCAATACGTTTGCGGCCTCGACTTCTGGGAATCTATGCTCGTCATGGCGACTGATGTGAATGACAGCTGGCACTTCGGCTGCATCGCATGCTTCAAGCGCGGCAGTCAGCAGGTCGAGATCGGCCGCGCTAAACAATTCGAAGTGCTGGTACGAAAGGGCTTTGCGTTTCGAAACGGCCCTAACCACATGAGCGTAGTCCTTGCTTCGCGGATGCGTAAAAAGCGCGCATGCCACATCCCACTCCTGGGAAAACCGCAGGTATCTCGAATTGTCGGCCGGTGCCTGCGAAATTGCGCAGCCCATGGGAGGAACCCCCGAACCGGGAGCGCCTCGGGTCGACGCGACGTGAAAGTGGAAATCGACTGTCATTTGGATCACGCCTCCTACCAAGTAATGAAATAGGTCACCGGATGCAAGCTCTCCTGAATAGGATGCGCTCCGCCTTCGGGCAGGAACGCCAGATCGAAATCCTCGCTTGATGCAAATGCACGCGAGGAGACGCGAACATCCTCCAGGGCTGGATTCACTGTCCAATGAAATGTCGTTTGGTCTTTGGGATTGCTTATGAACAGGGCATAAAAGCGCCGCGCCTTCGAGATCGTCTCGACGGAATTCAAGATCACGGTGAGCGTATCGCGCGTAGTGAGCCTGGGGGTTTTTGCCTTGATGATAGAACGCTCCTTTTCGAATCTGAGCTGTAGAGGGTTACTCTGATCTAGCCAGACCGCACAGTCTTCCTCCCATCTTCCCTGCACATTGTTTCCGTTCAAATCCACGCTGATTTCGTAGCGCCCTTTTTTATGGTCGTCCCTCAGCTTCAAGGTAAATCGCCGTTTCACATTCACGTAAAGGTGAGAAGCGTTGCCAGGCTTCGGAGCGAATTGAACAGCCGTCGCCTCCGTCTTGATCCGAAAATCCGAGTTGTTCAGCGGATTCCTCGAAACGAAATTCGCAAGCGCTGCTCCCCCTGCCCCGCCAAGCAAAAAGGTCGCACCCGCGGGAATACCGTGCTCGATCGCGGCCTTGATAACAGTAGTTACAACCGAGGTCAGAATTCCTGGGTCAGACATCACTCACCTCCCTGACTGTCTCTGCATCCTTGATATTAACTGTCTCGCGTTCGCGAATGTTTTGCATCAGTGCAGTCGAGCCAGGAAGTAGGCGAGATCGAGGCGTGATACGAAATTTAATCCGCCCGTTACCGACGTCTTGTACCAATGCAACGCTACAGTGGTGCCGGATCGGTGCTCGGTACGCCCGGTTGCGCTCGATCGGAGCACCCGCGTGCGTTCGGGCGCCGAATCGGCGCTCCTTGTGCGATTCGTAACGAGCAGCAAATCATGCGGTCGCCGGGCGCAACAAGTCAAGCGCTGACGTGCTTGTCGCTCTCGGGCGAGTCGGGGCAGGGTAGTGATAGTACGTGCTGAAGAGAAACCTGCCGGTTGATCGTGCTGCTTTGGATCGCTTACCGTCAGGTCGCCTCACGGGCCAGAAGCGGACGCTGGCGAGACAGGTCATATCGGTCGAATAGCCTGAGACGTTCGAGCCCCGCTCGGCTCCTCGACTGGGGCTCGAACCAAGAACTGGGTAGCAGCTAGCGGGATTGACCGCTTCGGGTCGATAGCCGGCGTCGAGTGTCGGCTCCGCTCCCGATTTTATTCACCCGGGGACAGATTTCGCGGGGACGACGGCATTGGCTATCGCGCGGTGTCCAAATGCAGCGCTTTTGCGAGCCACGACGACACCAGCCGCTGGATCGCTTGTTCGCGCCCGTTGTAGAAGTGATCGCAGCCGGAAACGATTTCCACGTCGCACGGCCCGCCGGCGCGTGCCTGGAAATCCTCCGCCGGGTAATTCTTGCGCGGCTCCTGGTCGCCGCGGACATAGAGCGTCGGACAGGTTATCTTCGGCGCGAGCTCGAGGATATCAGGCGTCTCGGTGAGGCGGTCGAGGTAGCTCTCGGCGCTGATCGCGTACCACCAGCCGGGCATCAGCATCAGCTCGCGCCCGCGCCCCGCCGCGACGAGCTCCCTTGCACGCGTAGTGAACTCCTCGACGCGGTTCTGCGCCATGAGCCCAGCGCGGCTGGTGCGCTCGAGGATGCCCTTCCCGCCCATGTGCGCCGAAAGCAGCACGAGCGCGGGCGTTCCAGGATGATCTGCGACGTGCTGCACGGCGAGCATGCCGCCGTTGCTGTGCCCGATCACCACCGGATGCGCGAAGCCGCGCGCCGCTAGCCAGCGCGCCGCGCAACGATTGTCCTCGATGCCCTCGCGCGCAAGCTGGAACGCGCCGCCCTCAGGGGCGCGGCTGTTGCGCGTGGAAAGGATGTCGTGGCCGCGGCGGTTGAAGGCAAGGCAGGCCAGGCCGAGCTTGACCAGCACCGGCGGCAGGAAACGCGGCGCGCCGACATAGAAATTCATGGTGTTGCCGTGAAACAGCAGCACCGCTCCCGCTGCCTTGCCCTCGGGCTCGTAGTACAAGCCGTCGAGCGGAACCGTTTCGGTGGGAACGGAAACGAGCTCGGCACGCACCGGCGCCCCTACTTCGGCGGAATCACCGGCAACAGGAGCGAGGCCCGCCGTTTCCCGCCGAAGTGCAGCGTGACCTCGCCGCCGAAAATCGCCGGCGGCCGGTCGTCGTGGGCGAGGCCCGCGATCGGGAGCGGTCTTGGTCTTTGTCATTCTGCCTCCGGACGCTCAGCCAATCCGGGTTCGCCGCGGCGACTCACCGGGCAAAGCCAAGTAGAATTCTTTTCCATGTTTGCCGGAATCATAGCTGCCTTCGGCCTGTAGGATTCGACCATGCCTGAAATCTCCCGTTTCCTCGGCATCGTGATCACGATGTACTTCAACGATCACAATCCGCCGCATTTTCACGCACGCTATGAGGAGTCCCGGGCGCTTATCGGAATCGAGCCGCTGGAGCTTCGGGAAGGGCAGCTTCCTCCGCGCGTTCTCGGTCTGGTCATAGAGTGGGGGAAGATGCACCAGGCCGAGTTGATGCAGAACTGGACGACATTGGCCAAAGAGGGTATTTTCAGGCGGATCGCGCCGCTGGTTTGAGGAGAACGAAGATGATCTGGGTGACCGACGCCAAGACGCTTCCGGACTACCGACTGTGGGTCCGCTTTTCGGACGCCACCGAAGGCGAGGTCGACCTGAAGGACTTCATCGCGTCCGATGCGCGCCCGATTGTGGCGGCCCTTCGCGACCCAGCGGCGTTTTCGGCGATCCGCGTGGAAATGGACACGGTGGTCTGGGCGAATGGCTTCGATCTCGCACCGGAGTTCTTGCACGCGCGAGCGAAGGCTCACGCGTCCGCGTAGGCGCTAACTCATTTTCGGCCGCTTGAGTGCCGTAAACGGCTGCGGGGACCGCTGCCGGGCAGAAACCATTCAACCGTAACGCTGGCATCAAGAATAAAACGCTCAGCGGGCATATCGCGCCGTGCGAGTTTCCTTGAGATAGGCGCGGCCGGATTTTTCCCCGCGCACCGGTCTTGTCCGGCGCAAACCCGTCAACAACAATGCCGCAGTCCGCCGGCACGACGCGCGCGCCTTTGCCGGCGCGGGCCGAAGAAGGAGTACGCCGGGCGCCAAGGGTATCTTGACGAGTTTATCGGGAGCGTTCATGACCAGCTTCCAACGGTTCCCGCCATTATAGGAGAATTCTCCGGGATTCTCGTGCCCGCGCTAATCGCTCCAAGGATCGACGCAGGCTACACCGCAGAAAGCTCACAAGCCGATCTTCCTGCCGGTATCCCTGCTACGGTCGAGTTTGAGTCCAACGCCGGCGAGCGGCGACTTGCGGAAAAAATCGACGAGCCTGCCTTTGCGCCGCGACATCCTGCCGAAATCCCGCGCAGAGATGATCACGGCCGCATCCGCTCCGTGGAGGGTAATGACCTGCGGACCCTCGCTGCGAGCCTTGCGCACCACCTCGGAGAGCCGGTTCTTGGCGTCCTGAAGTGGCCACTTTGCCGCTGACATGAGCACCTCCGAATCTGGCTAGTCCGGCTATTCTAGGACCTCGGAGGTATCACCGGCAGCAACACGCTTGCTCGCCGCTTCGGCCCGAAGTGCAGCGTGACCTCGCCTCCGAAAATCTCAGGCGGCCGGTCGGTCGGATCGTCGTGCACGAAGGGTCCGCAGCCGCGCATGGGGTTCTTCATGTTGGATAGCGTCGCCGCCTCGCCCTGGTGCTCGTAGTCCTTGCCCCGGACGGTGAGCGCGATGCGCCAGCCGGCCGGCACGACGATGCAGGTCGGCCAGATCTCGACGTCGAGATCGACTACTTTTCCGGGCCTGAGCGGCAGCTTTTGCTCGTGGGCGTGGAACGGACGGAAAGGCAACGAACGCTCAAGATCGGTCATGCGGTGCGAAGCGCGCAGCCAGCCCTGCCCGATCGGCGTGCGCGGATCGAGCGCCCCCTGGAACAGCACTTCCTTTCCGTCCGGATCGAACACCCGCAGCACGGCGAAGATGTCCGCGTCGACGGTCGAAGACGAAATGAAAAGCTTCAATGCCGAAGGCCCCGTGATCTCGGTCTCCTTCTCGAGCGGCGGGGTGGAGAAGGTGAGGCCTTCGCCCGTCGCGTCATACGCGAGGGTGAAGGTCTTCCCCGCCGAGTCGCCGGAGGAAACCGGCGCGGTCGTCAGGCTCATGTCCGAGGGATCGAGACGAAAGCGGGTCCATTGGGTGCGCGCCAGCGGCCATTCGTTCTCCTCTCGCGGCACGAATTTTTCGCCCGGGTGGCGCACGTTCAGCAGAACGCGCGGCTGCCTGTCCCAGCCGTTGTCGATTCCCTTGAGGAAATGATCGAAAAAGCGCTTTTGCAGCTTCACCCCGTAGTCGGTGTAGAAGGGCGCCCAGTGCGAGCCGCCGTGCACCTCGAGCCACTTCTGCTTCGACGCCGCGCCCATAAATCCTTCGAAATTCCCGCGCGTGTGCAGACCCTGCCCGCCCCAGTTCGCCGCCGAAAGCAGCGGCGCGTTCACCTTCGACAAGTCCGCCGTGCGCTCGCGGTAATACGGCCCCTCCATCTCGCGCCCGAGCAGCGCGGCCCACATGTCCTCGCGCTTCTTCGCGAGCTCGTCGGGCGAAAGCGTCTCGGGACCGCAGACGAGCTCCCCGGTGACGCGGCTCTTCGCGCCGCGCTCGCCCTGGCCGTGCTGCACCGTCTTCACCTGCATGTCCTGCCAGTTCTTGCGGAAGGTGCAGACGATGCCGCCGTGGCGGTTGCCGTCGCGGTAGCTGTCGCACCAGCCTTCCCACACGCAGATCGCCGCGAGGTGCGGCGGCTGCGACGCCGCGGCGCGCCACTGGTTGCTCGCGTAATAGGAGATGCCGTTCATGCCGACCTTGCCGCTCGACCAGGACTGCGCCGCGGCCCATTCCACGCACCGGTGGATGTCGCGCGTCTCGCGCGCGTTGTTGTGGCAGAGGTAGCCGGGCGAGCGGCCCGCTCCGCGCGAGTCGACTCGGACGCACGCATAGCCCTCCGGCACCCACTTCTCCGGATCGACGACTTCCCAGTTCGCGTACTTGTTCGTCGTCCCTGAAACCGCATCCGGGTGCTCGCGCACCATGATCTCCCAGGCGGTTTTGTAGCCTTCCTGGAACGCGAGTCCCTTTCCGTAGGGGCCGTAGCTGAGGATCACCGGATAGCGGCCCTCTGCGACCGGGCGAAACACATCGGCCCGCAACACG
>Ga0209283_10000883_pt1 | contig 15604 bp, 12 predicted proteins | sample CZO8metaG_2_FD_188354 | JGI IMG/M metagenome (GOLD analysis project Ga0209283, IMG submission 188354) | Vadose zone soil microbial communities from the Eel River Critical Zone Observatory, Northern California, USA - CZOApr15con2H1.8 metaG... | ecosystem: Environmental > Terrestrial > Soil >...
CGGTTGTTGGACGGCGGGCAGCTGCCCGCGGTCGGGGGTCAGAAGCCGCACCTGGCGGTCAGCGTCGACATGGCCACCCTGAGCAAGGAGCCGGGCTCGATGGCGGCAGAGCTCGAGTGGTCGCAGCCGATTCCGGCCGAAACCGCCCGCCGGCTGGCGTGTGACGCCGCGATCACGCCCATCATCGATGGCGAGGCGGACCACACCAGCCGCGTGGTGCCGGGCGCGACGCGGCGCGCGCTGATCGCAAGAGACAAAGGCTGCAGGTTCCCTGGTTGTGACTGCCCGCCGGCGTGGACGGATGCCCACCACGTCAAACATTGGGCGGATGGTGGTCCGACCACCCTCGACAACCTGATCCTTCTTTGTCGCCGGCACCATCGGCTGGTACACGAAGAGGGCTGGACACTGGAGCTCGCGCAGGATCGAGAGCTGGTCGCGATCCCGCCCTAGCGTCGGATTTATCGCGATCCCGCTCTAGCGTCGCATGATCGGCGGCGGATCAGGGTTCGCAAATGCCTGGAGAGATAAGCCGCGCCAATGGGCGGTAGTCAACTGTTGGTCGTCGGCCGCATCCCTTCACGGAGATCTGGTAGCGAATCATCAAGTTCTCTTCTTGTTGCCACTAGCTCAAAAAACGCCTATAGTGGGGCTCGTGGCGTCTGGTCAGGCAGCGAGCGAGCCCGGCAAGGTGACTGTACCGATGCTGCGGACTCTTGATCTTCTCTTGTCACAACCCACTCGTGACGACTGGTTTGCCCTGCAGATCGTCCGAGACACCAAGCTCGGAAGCGGAACCGTTGTGCAGATACTTTTTCGACTCGAGCGTTGGGGCTGGGTTGTCAGCCGATGGGAAGACGTTGGTTACGCTCACGACCACCGGCGCCCGCGTCGGAAGTTCTACCGCTTGACCGGGACTGGAGCCCGGAAAGCAAGGCAGTTCGTCGAAGGTGCTATGCCTCGGCTACTCAGGCTGAGGCCAGCCTGACCGGCGGTGCCCGGAGGAGACGGCGATCCAAACGGCACTCAAGCCAACCACCACAAAGAACAGCGGCTTTGAAGTCGATGCGTTCGGAGGTAAACCTCTCCGAACTTTCCGACGAAGACTTCATTGACTATCTCACATGGCACTACCCGCCGGCCGTCGTTCGCGATCTCGTTGGGATTCAGCAAACATCCGCGATATTTCGGGAGCCGAGCTCCCGGAGGCCTGCCAAGAGGAGAAGTAACGGCAATCGTCGCGCAATCCATACGCCAGCTTATCCCCGTGTTCATCGGTACATCACGCATACGGTCGTATTGACCGTTGCGATCGCTATGACGGCGCACGCCGACTCTGGGCCCTTACTTATTGCGGGTGCCATCGGTTGCGTAACCCTCGGGGCCCTCTTCGTCGCAAAGGACGCGGTTCGCAGCGCAGTAGTCGTCACTTTGCGCGGCCGTACAAGAGCCAGCTCGTATGAGCTAACCGTTCGGGTCAAGACTCCATCTTCGGGCACCTCGACGGTCGCTCACGTCTTGAACCTCGTCTCGATATTCCTGCCCCCCGAAGATCGTGCCGGGTATGTCGAAGACCAGATTGGAAACCTCCTGGCGTCCGGAACGCGCGCCGAGTGGATGGATTATTTGATCGACCAAATTCTCGAACTGCCGCGTACGGCGTGGCAGCTATGGATGGAGCGCAGACGCGAGTCCGTGAAGTAAACGCTGGCCTCACGGACACCCTCCGCCAAGGGCAGGCCGAAGACTCCCTGTGGTCACTATGGCTCCGTCGCCACAACTAGAGTTCACGATGTTCGAGGGTTACCAGGCGGATGACGGTCCGACGACCCTCGAAAACCTGATCCTTTTGTGTCGCAGGCACCATCGGCTGGTACACGAAGAGGGCTGGACCCTGGTAGCTCGCGCAGAATCGAGAGCTGGTAGCCATCCCGCCTTAACAGCCTGGGCTGTTATCGCGATCGCGCCCCAGTAACGTCGCAGCGTGCTCGCCACCGTCGACTCCTGCGTGCTCGCCGGCCTCGAGGCCCGTCGCGTCGAGGTCCAGGCCGACAGCGCCAACGGAGAGACCAAGTTCTTTCTCGTCGGCCTGGCGGCAACCTCGGTCAAAGAAGCGCGTGAGCGTGTCCGGTCGGCGATCAAGAACAGCGGCCTGGATTTTCCGCGCAAGCGGCTGACTGTGAACCTCGCGCCGGCGGAGATGCGCAAGGAGGGCAGCGGGCTCGACCTCCCGATCGCCATCGCCATCGCGCTCGCGGAGGTCGGCAAACGGGCGCCGGCTCGCAGCGCATTTCTCGGCGAGCTCGCGCTCGATGGCGCCGTTCGGCACGTGGACGGCGTGCTGGTTGCGGCTCGATGCCTGAAGAGGCTGGGCTTCGATCGCTTCTTCGTGCCGGCGGCCGATGCGAGCGAGGCGGCACTCATCGAAGGTCTAGAGGTCATCCCGTGCGAACACCTGGCAGGCGTGTTCGCGCATCTGCTCGGCCAGACGCTGATCGCGCCCCAGTTCTTCACCGATGTCGCGCCCGACGCGACCGCCGGGATTCTCGACACCGACCTCGCCGAAGTCCACGGCCAGGAAGAGGCCCGACGGGCGATCGAGGTCGCCGCCGCGGGCGGCCACCACCTCCTGCTGAGCGGCGCGCCCGGTTCCGGGAAGACCATGCTCGCCCGCTGCCTGCCCGGCATCCTGCCGCCTCTCGAGCTGCCAGAGGCATTCGAGGTGGCGCAGGTCCGAAGCCTTCTTGGCGACCTCCTGCCCGGTCGCCCGCTCGACTGGACGCGCCCTTTCCGCGCTCCTCACCACGGCGTCTCCATGGCCGGGCTGATCGGCGGTGGTTCGGGCTTCGCGATGCCCGGTGAGATCAGCCGCGCCAACCATGGCGTCTTGTTCCTCGACGAGCTCGCAGAGTTCCAGGCCCCGGTTCTGCAGGCGCTGCGGCAGCCGCTGGAAACGGGACGGGTCACGATCACGCGGTCGGGCGGCTCCGTCACTTACCCGGCGCGCTTCACCCTGGTAGCGGCGACAAACCCATGCCCGTGCGGATGGCTAGGCGACCCGGTGCGCACATGCCGCTGCACGCAGGCCGTCGTCGACGGCTATCAGCGCCGCCTGTCCGGCCCGCTGCTCGACCGCATCGACCTCCAGGTCGGGGTGCGCCGCGTACCGCTGGTGGAGCTGGCCGCCGAGCCCCGCGGCGAGCCATCGCTTGCGGTGAGGGATCGGGTGCTGGCGGCGAGAGCGCGCCAGCAGGCACGCCAGGGATGCCTCAACGCCCAGCTGAAACCGAGCCGGCTGCGCCACCTCGCCGCGATGGAGCCTGGGTCGAAACGCACCCTCGAGCGCTGGTCGGAGCAGAAGGGGCTGACCGCCCGCGGCTTCCATCGGGCCTGGCGCGTGGCGCGGACCGCAGCCGACCTCGAAGGCACCGAGCTGATCGCGGACCGCCACGTCCTCGAGGCGCTCGGTTACAGGCTGCATGACGTCGCCGCTTGACCTGAGCACGCTGAACACGCGGGGGAGGTGGCCTCCACCGGACGGCCCGCGGGTGGCGATCGTCGGCTCGCGCCGCCCATCGCCTTATGGCGAGGCGGTCGCGGAGCAGCTCGCAGCCGACCTGGCCCGGGCCGGCGTGATCGTGGTCAGCGGCCTGGCCCTCGGCTGCGATGCCGCCGCCCATCGCGGCGCGCTCGTGGGAGGCGGAGTCACCGTCGCGGTCATGGGCACCGGCGTCGACATCGTCTATCCCGCCGCTCACTTTCGCCTCGCCGAGGAGATCGTCGCCGCAGGCGGAGCGCTGGTCAGCCAGTTCCCCGACGGGACGTCACCGCGCCGCCGGAACTTCCCGGCTCGCAACGTCACCCTGGCCGCGCTTTCCGACGTAGTGGTCGTCGTGGAAGCAGTCCAGGGGTCGGGCGCGCTGATCACGGCCGAGGCCGCGCTCGACCTACATAAAGAGGTAATGGCCGTGCCCGGGAGCATCTTCTCGCCGCTCTCCGTCGGCACTCACGCGCTTATCCGCGACGGGGCCGGGCTGGTCCAGAACGCCCGCGACGTGCTGGCCGCGCTGGGCGTGGGGCGTGAGGTCCTCGACGACCCCCTGGGCGCCCCGAAACGCCTCGGTTTCGCGCTGCCGGCGGAGCGGGACGGCATCCTCCTGCACCTCTCCGACGTCCTGGCGGTCAGCACCGCCGAGCTGGCCCGAAAGCTGCATCTCCCGGTCGCGGAGGTGCTCGGCCGGCTCACCTCCCTGGAGCTCGACGGCGCTGTGCGCCGTCACGGGGCGGGTTACGTAAGGGCATTGCGAACCGGCAAAGACTGAGCGTAGGATGCCCGCCTCAGAAGCCCGGAAGGCCGCCTAGGGAAGGAAATCGGCCTTTGGGGAATATAGGGAGAGCAATGTCCGAGGGTTTGATCATCGTCGAGTCGCCGGCCAAGGCGCGGACGCTGAAGCGGTTCCTGGGTGACCGTTTCGACGTCCTCGCCTCGATGGGCCACGTCCGCGACCTGCCCGCGAAGGAGATGGGGGTCGAGGTCGAGGCCGGCTTCAAGCCGCACTACGAGGTGGTCGAAAGCCGCCGCAAGACGATCAACGAGCTGACCTCGGCGACCAAGAAGGACCGCCAGAACGTCATCCTCGCCTCCGACCCCGACCGCGAGGGGGAGGCGATCGCCTGGCATCTGGCCGAGGTGCTCAAGCTGCGCTCTCCGAAGCGGATCGAGTTCCACGAGATCACTGCGGATGCGGTGCGCAAAGCGCTCGAGGCGCCGCGCGAGATCGACATGCGGCTGGTCAACGCCCAGCAGGCGCGCCGCGTGGTCGACCGGCTGGTCGGTTTCCGGCTCAGCCCGTTCCTGTGGAGCAAGGTCCAGAAGGGAATCGGGGCGGGCCGGGTGTCGTCCGTCGCGCTTCGGCTGGTCGTCGACCGCGAGGAGGAGATCCGGAAGTTCGTTCCGGTCGAGTCGTGGACGATCGACGTGGAGCTCTCCAAGCTCGCCGACGAGCGCCGGTTCCTAGCCCGACTGAACCGTCCCCGGAACGTTGAGGGCAGCGCCGACGCCGAGCCGAAGCTCGAGGTCAAGACGCAGGCTGAGGCGGACGCGATCGTGCAGGCGATGGAGGGCGCGACCTACAAGGTCCTCGGCGTGGAGAAGAAGCGCCGGACCAAGAGCTCCTACCTGCCGTACATCACCTCTACGCTTCAGCAGGACGCCTCCAGCCGGCTACGCTTCCGGCCCCGAAACACGATGCGCATCGCGCAGCAGTTGTACGAAGGCATCGAGCTGGGCGACGAGGGCTCGACCGGATTGATCACGTACATGCGCACGGACTCGACCCGCATCTCGGCCGAGGCGGAGGCCAAGGTCAAGGACCTGGTCAAGGAGAAGTTCGGCGACAAATATGTCGGCGGGCCAAGAGCCGCGAAGGCGAGCCCTGGCGCCCAGGACGCCCACGAGGCCATCCGACCGACAGACGTCAGCCGCACCCCGGAGTCCATCCGCAGGCACCTGAGCGCCGACCAGTTCAAGCTCTACGACCTGATCTGGCGCCGGTTCGTCGCGAGCCGCATGGCGCCCGCGGTCTACGACCAGACGCAGGCCGAGATCGAGGGTGGTGAGTACATCTTCAGAGCCACTGGTTCTGTGCTCACGTTCGACGGCTTCTACAAGGTCTGGGAGCGCGACGAGAACGGCGAAACGGACCTGCCCGACCTCGCCGCGGGCGAGGATCTTCAGTACCACGGCATCAAGCCTGAGCAGCACTTCACTCAGCCGCCGCCGCGTTACTCGGAGGCGACCCTGATCAAGGAGCTCGAGCAGCGCGGCATCGGGCGTCCGTCGACATACGCGCCCATCGTGGAGACGATCAAAGACCACGGGTATGTCGAGATCAAGGAGCGCCGCTTGCACCCCACCCGCATCGGTGAGGCCGTGAACGCGATCATGGTCGACCACTTCAAGGTCATCTCCGACGACGACTACACAGCCACGCTGGAGAAGCGGCTCGACGAGGTCGAGCGCGGCAATCGGGAGTGGGTGCCCGTGGTGAGCGATTTCTACGGGCCGCTGCAGAAGATGCTGGTGGCCGCCGAGAAGGCGATGCCGGCCGACACCGATGAGGAATGCCCGCTGTGCCACGAGGGACACCTGGTCATGAAGGCGAGCCGGTTCGGTCCGTTCCTGGGCTGCTCCCGGTACCCGAAGTGCAAGTTCCGGCGGGCGTCGGCGGCGAACGGTGAGGTGCCCGAGCCGAAGCTGCTCGACGAAATGTGCCCCGACTGCGGGAAGCCGCTGCAGCAGCGCGTCGGCCGCTACGGAGAGTTCGTCGGCTGCTCCGGCTACCCCGACTGCAAGTACATCAAGCGCGACGCGGCGCAGACCGAGGCGAAGCCGACCGGCGAGAAGTGCCCGTCGTGTGCGGAGGGGCAGCTCGTGGAGCGGACCGGACGGTTTGGACCATTCGTCGCCTGCTCGCGATACCCCGAGTGCAAGTACCGAGCCAACATCGGCAAGGACGGCAAGGTGCGCGAGGGTCCGAAGGTGCTGGACGAGCCGTGTCCCGTCTGCGGCAAGCCCCTGGTGGAGCGCCGCGGCCGCTACGGACCCTTCAAGTCCTGCTCCGACTATCCGAAGTGTCCGGGGCCGAAGGGCGTCAAGAAGCTCGAAACCGCTTCGTAACAAGGCGCCGGTCTCGGCGTTAGAGCCAGCGAGACCATGCGCGGCACCATCGCACTCCTGATCGCGACCGTGGCAGTTATCTCATGTGGCGCCTTACCACGCACATCCACCACCAGCCCGATCGCAAACACTTCGCCAACCGCCTCCCCGACCGCTTTCCCAACCGCCTCCCCGAGCCCCCCAACGAATCCGGCTTCGATCCCGAAACTGAGCGGAGTCTATGGATTGCTCTACTCGAGCCCAGATTCGGGTTCGACCGGAATCCTGCATCTCGTCAACGCCGACGCAAGCCTCGCCGCCAGCGTGCCGATGTCGTGGAATCAGGTAGGGGTGCTTTGCTCAGGCCGCCTCGACGGCGTGGACAACGTGCCTCCGGTCAGCGCGACCGATGGGCACGTGTACTTTCGAGAAGGCGAAACGATACGGATGGTCGTCCCGCCCAGCAGCGCTGTCGATGTAACAAAGGTTCCGGACAGCTCGTCGGTGATGAGCTTCTTCTCCGTCAGACCGGACGATCAGAGGATCGCCGTGGTCGTTGTGGACGTCTCCTCGCCGACGACGGTCACAACGCGCCTTTACGTCGAGGACCTCTTTGGCGGGGGCCATCACTCCGAGATCTATTCGGCCAGCGCAACCAAAGGTCAGAACCCTCTGACCCTCTGGCCGATGGGATGGCACCAGGGCAACCTCGTGCTCGCGGTGGTCCACGCGTGCATCTTCAGCCTTACCGAGCCTCCGACGGAATGGCATGTCTCGAACGCCACCACCGCCACGCGCGTGGCCACGATCAAGGGCAGCGGATGCGTGATGAGCACGTGGCCTTCGCCCGCGGGCGTCGCTTGCGCTGACAACATGGGCGCCACGACGCTCTATGACTGGGGTGGCAAAGCGGTCGCAGCGACGGGGCCGGGCATAGTCACGGGGCCGGGCATTCAGATTGTCGGGTCAAACACGGCCCTTTCGCCGGCAGGGAAGAGCATCTTCTTCTCGAATGGGCGTGTCGGACCGGGCTCCGCCACCCGTATCGTCCAGCTGGGCCCTGGGCCCTACGCAACCGTTCAGGACCACGCCGCTTGCGGGTGGATAGACGAGGATCACCTGCTGTCGACCGACGCGGTGATCACATTCCACGCCGAGACGCCCGGCAACCTGCAGATGACGGCTGTTGTCACACCCTTGCCCGGAAGCGCACTTCCAGCCCAGTCCACGCCGGGGAGCAGCTCCTGCGCCGGCCGGTTTCCCGGCGGTCTCTGATTACCCGCTCCGAGCCCTGGGTATACTCACCTGGCCAGTCCAACCGACTGAGTTAGCACGCCCGGGGCAATGCTCCTGTCCTTGAATCAAGGCCAGAACCGGGCGGAAGTGGAACAGGGAGGCAATCGAACGTGGCTCAGGTGACCCTCAAGCAGCTGCTGGAGGCGGGTGTCCACTTTGGACATCAGACCAGCCGTTGGAACCCAAAGATGCGTGCCTACATCTTCACCGCGCGCAACGGCATCCACATCATCGACCTGCAGAAGACGGTCCGCCTTCTCGACGACGCCTGGGACTTCGTCCGCGGCGTCGCGGCCAGCGGACGGCCCGTGCTGTTCGTCGGCACCAAGAAGCAGGCGCAGGAAACGATCCAGACCGAGGCCGCGCGCTGCGGCATGTACTTCGTCAACCGGCGCTGGATGGGCGGCATGCTCACGAACTTCAGCACCGTCAAGAAGCGCATCGACCGCCTGCAGGAGTTGCGGAAGATGCAGCAAGAGGGCCAATTCGAGCAGCTGTCGAAGAAGGAGGCTAAGAAGCTGCAGGACGAGCTCGACCGCCTCATGTTCCACTTCGACGGCATCGCGGACATGAAGCGGCTCCCGGGCGCCATCTACGTGGTCGACCCGCGCAAGGAGCACATCGCGGTCACCGAGGCCAACCGCCTGAAGATTCCCGTGGTCGCGATCGTCGACTCCAACTGCGATCCTGACCTCATCACGTACGTCATCCCGGGCAACGACGACGCCATCCGCGCCGTCAAGCTTCTGACCGGAAAGATCGCCGACGCCTGCCTGGACGGACGCCAGGAGGCGCAGGCGCGCGGAGAGATCCCGGCCGAGGTCGAGGAGCGCGAGTTCCTCGAGACCCCGCGGTACGAGGAGATCGAGGAGTACCTCGAGGACGAGGACGACTTCCTGCCCACCGTTTCGGAGGATGAGTTCATCGGCCGCACGGGCGAAGACGAGGAGGCGCGTTAGTGGCCGGGGTACCAATGGAGCTCGTCAAGAAGCTCCGCGAGATGTCGGGCGCCGGCATGATGGACTGCAAGAACGCGCTCGAGGAGGCCGACGCAGACCTCGAAAAGGCGTACACGATCCTGCGCGAAAAGGGCATCGCCAAGGCGGCCAAGCGGGCCGGCCGCTCGACCGGCCAGGGCGTGGTCGAGGCTTACCTTCACCGCACGACTCCTGATTTCCCGCCGCAGGTCGGGGTGTTGGTCGAGGTGAACTGCGAGACGGACTTCGTCGCCAAGGGCGAGGATTTCCGGAAGCTGACGCGCGAGATAGCCCTTCAGATCGCGGCGACCAATCCGAGGTGGGTTTCTCGCGACGACGTGCCCGATGACGTCCTCGTCGAGGAGCGGAACCTGTACGAGCGCAAGGCCGAGCAGGATGGCACGCCTGCGCAGGCAGTCGCCAAGCGGGTCGATGGTCAAGTCGAGAGCTTCATCAAAGAGACCGTTCTGCTGGAGCAGCCATACTTTCGGGAGCCAAAGCACACCGTCAAGGACTTGATCGCGGAGAACATCTCAAAGCTGCAGGAGAACATCACGGTGCGCCGGTTTGCCCGGTTCAACGTCCGCGAGGCCGATTAACTCCGGAATGGGCGATCGAACGCCGAAGTACAACCGCATCCTGCTCAAGCTGAGCGGCGAGGCGCTTGGCGGGGCGCGCGACTACGGCATCGATCTCGCCGTGGTGTCGACGATCGCAGGCCAGGTCAAACGAGTACACGAGATGGGCGTGCAGATCGCGCTCGTGGTGGGCGGCGGCAACATCTTTCGCGGCCTGGCCGCGAGTGAAAAGGGATTCGACCGCGCCACCGGCGACTACATGGGCATGCTCGCCACCGTCATCAACGCGCTCGCCCTGCAGGATGCGCTGGAGCGGACCGGCATCCCGGCCCGCACAATGACGGCGATCCAGATGCCGCAGGTCGCCGAGCCCTACATCCGGCGCCGCGCCGTGCGCCACCTGGAGAAGGGGCGGGTCGTCATCCTGGCTGCCGGCACCGGCAACCCGTACTTCACCACCGACACGACGGCCGCGCTGCGCGCGGTCGAGATCGAGGCCGACGTCATCCTGAAAGCGACCAAGGTCGATGGGGTCTACACGGCGGACCCAAAGCTCGACCCCAAGGCAGTCAAGCTCGAGCACCTCGACTATCTCGAGGTGCTGAACCGGGGCATCGAGGTCATGGACAACACCGCCCTGACGCTGTGCATGGACAACAACGTGCCGATCGTGGTCTTCAACCTACTCGAGCCGGGCAACATCGAGAGGGTCGTTCTCGGTGAGGAGATCGGCACTTTGGTCGGAGCGCTGGGATGATCGATCCATGATTGATCCCATACTCCGCGACGCCGAGTCGAAGATGTCCAAGTCGGTCGAGCACTTCTCCGCCGAGCTCGCCGGCATCCGGACCGGCCGAGCCAATCCCGCGCTCATCGACAAGGTCATGGTTCCGTACTACGGCACGCCGACCCCGCTCAACCAGCTGGCCCAGATCAGCGCGCCGGAACCGCGACTGCTGATCGTGCAGGTCTACGACAAGAGTCAGATCGGCGCCATCGAGAAGGCGCTGCGTACGGGCGAGCAGGGCCTGAACCCGGCGAGCGACGGCCAGGTCATCCGCGTTCCGATCCCGCCGCTGACCGAGGAACGACGCAAGGAGTACGTCAAGCTCGTGCGCCATAAGGCCGAGGAGGCGCGGGTGGCGATCCGCAACGTCCGCCGCGATGAGATCCACCGCGTGGACGCGATGCAGAAGGCGGGGGACGTGCCCGAGGATGAGTCGAAGCGCGCCCACGCCCGCCTGCAAAAGGTCACCGAGGGCCAGATCGAGCGGGTCGACGCGCTGGCGGGACGCAAAGAAGCCGAAGTCATGGAGCTTTAGACCACACTCCGGGCGGCATTACCTCCCGCGTACTCTTGCAAGGCTTGGACGCCTCAGTTCCTCGGCACATCGGGATCATCATGGACGGCAACGGCCGCTGGGCCCGGCGCCGCGGCCATCCGGCCAGCTTTGGTCACCGCGCCGGCGTGCGAGCCATCAAGCGTGTGCTCGATGGCTGCGAGCAGCTCGGGGTGCATGTTCTCTCCGTCTACGCCTTCTCGACCGAAAACTGGTCGCGGCCTCGGGCAGAGGTGCGGGCCCTGATGAGGCTCTTCCACGAAACCATGCAGCGTGAGATCGACGAGATGCATCGACGCGGTGTCCGTATTTTCGTCAGCGGGCGGCGGGACGGGCTGTCGCCGCGGATGCGGCAGCGAATCGACGAGGCCATCGCGCGCACGAGCTCAAACACCAACGGCGTCCTCAATGTGTGCTTGAACTACGGCGGGCGCGCGGAGATCGTCGACTCGGTGCGCAAGCTGGTGGAGGAAGGGGTGCACCCAGAGCAGATCGACGAGTCGGCGATCGCAGCGCGTCTCTACAATCCCGGCCTCCCGGACCCTGACCTCATCATCCGGACCGCAGGCGAGAGCCGCGTGAGCAACTTCCTGCTCTGGCAGTCCGCCTACTCGGAGATGCTCGTCTCGGAGACGCTGTGGCCTGACTTCGATGTCAATGACCTCAAGGCCGCGATCGCGGATTACAACGCTCGAATCCGCCGGTTTGGAGGCCGGCCCGAGCACGAGACAGCCCAGGCCAACGCGTCGCGATGACGACCGACAACCCCGCCGTCACGCGCCCTAAGCCGAGCCCGCTCATGGTCCGGATCCTCAGCGGCTCCATCTTCCTGGCCGTCGTCATCGCCGGTGTCTATGCGGGGCTGTATGGCGTCTATGCGCTCGTCATCATCCTGGCCGGTCTGGCCCTGTGGGAGTTCCTCGGCCTGTCGGAGGGCATGGGTTCACGAGCCCCCGCCTGGCTCCTGTTTCCGCTGGGCGCCTTCTTTGCGTTCAGCGGCACCGTGCTGAAGGAGGTCGACGTCAACCTGGTCCTCGCGCTCGCGCTGGTGGGGGGCCTGGCGGCATTTCTTGTCGTACCCGGCCGCCGGCAGGGCCTCGGCCGGTGGGCGATGGGGCTCGCCGGGGCGCTCTACATCGGCATGCCGTTCAACTACTACCTGCTGCTCTACACCTCGAAGCCAAATGGTTTCGTGTGGACGCTCTTCACGATCCTGGCGGTCGTCGCCAACGACGCCGCTGGACTTTTGGTGGGCAGCCGCATCGGCCGTCATCCGTTCTTCTCCACGATCAGCCCGCACAAGACGGTCGAGGGCGCGGTCGCCGGCATCCTGGCTTCGGTGATCGTGATGTTCATCGGCGTGTCGTTGATTGTTGGCGTCCCGCCCGTCTACGGAATCCTCATCGGCGCGCTCGTCGGAGTCAGCGCGCTGGTGGGCGATCTCGTCGAGTCACAGATGAAGCGAATCGCCGAGGTCAAGGATTCGTCCCATCTGATACCCGGTCACGGGGGAGTCCTCGACCGACTGGACTCGATCTTGTTTCCGCCCATCCTCGTCTACTTCGCCGCCACCACTCTCCATCTGATCCATTGAGATGACGCGCGCCATCAACGTCGCCATCCTCGGCGCCACCGGCTCTATCGGCCAGCAGACCCTGGACGTCATCGACCGCAACCCCGGGCGGCTACGACTGTTCGGCCTCACCGAGGGAAAGCGGTCGGCCAAGCGCAGCGCCGAATACCTGATCCAGGGCCAGGCCGGCGAACCGGATTTCGATGCGAGGGTGCACGCCATGGTCACCGATCCGCGCTGTGACCTGGTGGTGGTGGCCATTCCAGGAGCGCGTGCGCTTGCGCCGACGATGGCGGCGCTCGAGGCGGGGAAGGAGGTCGCGCTCGCGACCAAAGAAGTGCTGGTCATGGCCGGCGCGCTCGTGATGAAGGCAGCCGGGGCGCGCGGCATCCGGCCCGTGGACTCGGAGCACAGCGCCATCTGGCAGTGCTTGTGGGGCGAACAGCGAAAGAGCGTCCGCCGCCTGATCATCACCGCCAGCGGCGGGCCGTTCTGGGCGCATCCCGACCTCGACCTCGACCAGGTCACGGTCGAGCAGGCGCTCAACCACCCCCGCTGGTCGATGGGCCCGAAGGTGACGATCGATTCGGCGACCATGATGAACAAGGGCCTGGAGATGGTCGAGGCTCACCACCTGTTCGGGATGCCGCTCGAGCTGATCGAGGTCATCATCCACCCCCAAAGCGCGGTGCACTCGCTGGTGGAGTTCGTGGACGGTTCGCTGAAGGCTCAGATCGGCAGGCCCGACATGCGCCTGCCGATCGCGGTCGCACTCGGATATCCCGACCGCCTGCCGGATGCGGTGCCATCCACAGCGCTCGACGAGCTGGGGCCGCTCGAGTTCTACCCCCTCGACGAGGCCCGGTTCCCGGCCGTACGGCTGGCGAGAGGCGCCGCCCAGGCGGGTGGCGGCCGGCCGGCCGTGCTCAACGCCGCCAACGAGGAGGCGGTGAACGCGTTCCTGGGCCGCGAGATCCCATTCAGCCGCATCATCCAGACGGTTGAGCGCACCCTGGACGCGTTCCCAGGCGGCGGCGACGGGCTCGAGGACGTCCTGGAAGCGGATCGGTGGGCCCGGGCTTATGTGAAAAGGAAGTCCGGTAGTCTGAAGGCGTGAGCCTGCTCGTCAGCGTGGTCGCCATCGCGGGAGCCTTCCTGATCCTGATCGCGCCACACGAGGCCGGGCACTTTCTCCTCGCCAAGCTGTTCAAAGTGCGCGTGATCGAGTTCTCGATCGGCGCCGGGACGAGGCTGGTGTCCTTCACCCGCGGCGGCACCCTGTACGCCTTGAGGCTGCTGCCGATCCTCGGCTACGTGCGCATGGGCGGGATGGAGGCTGATGACTTCGAAGAGCCCAGTGGCTTCCACTCCAAGACCCCGTGGCAGAGGATCGCGATCCTGGTGGCTGGGCCGGCGGCGAACTTCCTGGTCGCGATCTTGCTCGTCACCGGCATCGGGCTGACGCAGCTCAACACCGACCCCGGCAAGGTCCTGGGCGTGGTCACCGGCTCGCCCGCGGCCGCGGCCGGCATGCAGCCAAATGACAGTATCCGCACCGTCAACGGCAAGCCCTTCAGTGCGCCCGGCATGCTCCTGGACGAGGAGCAAGCGACCAAAGGAGCGCCGCTGGTGTTGGGTGGGGTTCACTCCGACGGCAGGCCCTTCACGGTCACGGTGACACCAAACTGCACAACGTCCGGCACGAAGCTGACCTGCCAGATTGGCGTCGGGCTCCCCCGCAGGCTCTCCACCGTGGGCACGGCGATCACCGACGGGGTGAGCTTTCCATACGTCGCCATCGGCCAGATCGTCTCGGGGCTCGATTCGTTGATCAACGGGCAGGTCAAGGGGGGTCTGCTCGGACCCGATGGGCTGACCGGCCCGATTGGAATCGCGACCATCACGGCGCAATCGGTCAATCAGGGCCTGTTGAGCTACATCTTCCTGGTCGCCATTCTGTCCGTCGCGCTCGGCTTCACCAATCTTCTGCCCATCCCCGCGCTCGACGGGGGGCGGATCGTGGTCGCGTTGATCGAGTGGCTGCGCCGCCGTCCGTTCGATCGCAAGAGCGAGCTCAACGTCCAGCGCTGGGGCCTGGTCGCACTCCTGGCCCTTGCCGCGCTGATCAGCTTCCTGGACATCCAGCGGCTCGCGACCGGCACATTCGGTGGGAGTCACTGATGGTCCCGCGACGAAAATCGATCCCGGTCAACGTGGGCGGCGTGGTCATCGGGGGCGCCGCGCCGATCGCGGTGCAGACCATGACCAAGACGGACACTCGCGACGTCAAGGCGACGCTCCGGCAGATCCACGAGCTGAAAGAGGTGGGCTGCGAGATCGTGCGCCCGGCGGTTCCCGACCGCGAGGCGGCCGAGGCGCTCAAAGAGATCGTGAAGGGATCGCCGCTGCCGGTGATCGCCGACATCCATTACGACCACACCCTGGCGCTCCTGGCGATCGAGGCGGGGGTGCACTGCCTCCGGCTCAACCCCGGCAACATCCCCGACCGCGACAAGGTCATCAAGGTCGTCACGGCGGCCAAGGAACGCCAGATCCCGTTTCGGATCGGGGTCAACGCGGGCTCACTTCCCGAAGAGGTCCACAAGACCATGCGCGAGCAGCACCAGATCAATCGCGACGACCGCGAGCAGACGGCTGACCGCATGGTCGAGGTGGCGCTCGGGCACTGCAAGATCCTGGAAGAGCTCGATTACGGTCCGGGCTTCATCAAGGTCTCTCTGAAGTCGACCGACGTGTGGACCAACATCATGGCGAACCGCAAGTTCGCCGCCGCGCGCGCGTATCCGATCCACCTCGGCGTCACCGAATCAGGCCCAGTCGAAGCCGGCAGCATCCGCAGCGCCGTGGGCATGGGGATCCTGCTGAGCGAGGGCATCGGGGACACCATCCGCGTGTCGCTCGCCACCTCCGATCCGCGGGAGGAGGTGCGGGTCGCCCACGAGATCCTCAAGACGCTAGCCATCCGCAACGAGAGCGCGACCCTGGTCGCGTGCCCGACCTGCGGCCGCCTCGAGTACGACATGGTGCCCACCGTCAAGGCGGTCGAGGCGCACATCGCCCGGCTGAAGGTGCCGATCACAGTCGCTGTCATGGGCTGCGTCGTGAACGGACCCGCGGAAGCCCGCCACGCCGACATCGGCGTCACCGGCGGGCGCGGCAAG
>Ga0209283_10000894_pt1 | contig 15528 bp, 16 predicted proteins | sample CZO8metaG_2_FD_188354 | JGI IMG/M metagenome (GOLD analysis project Ga0209283, IMG submission 188354) | Vadose zone soil microbial communities from the Eel River Critical Zone Observatory, Northern California, USA - CZOApr15con2H1.8 metaG... | ecosystem: Environmental > Terrestrial > Soil >...
GCTGCGATCATCCAGCACTGGCCGCTGTGGGGCAGGGGTCTGGCCGTGATCTTGCCCTGGATCCCGCTCTTTGCCGCGGAAACTGCGTGGATGTACCGGAACTACGAGTATCTGGCACTCTTCTACGTGCTCGTCGTCACCCAGATCGGTCACCTCTTCGAGCACGTCGCGCAAGTCACCCAAATCCACGTCTTCCATCTCGCTGGGGCCAACGCGCGCGGCATCTTCGGCACGCTCGATCTCGAGTGGGTGCACTTCATCTGGAACACCTGGGTGTTGGTCGCGGTGCTGCTCCTGCTCCCGCGGTTTCGCAAGAATCCCTGGTTGTGGGCGACGCTGGGACTCTCGATCTGGCATGAGATCGAGCACCTCGTCGTGTTCTACGTCTATCTCACCACCGGACAGGCCGGGACGCCTGGGCTGCTGGCACGGGGAGGCCTGATCGGCGGCGGGCTACCGATCTCGCGGCCGGACCTACACTTCTTCTACAACCTAGTGGAGACTGTGCCACTGGTGATCGGCTTCCTGTGGCAGCTGTACCGGGCTTACGACCAACAACGGTGGGAGGGGGTTGTGCACTCGGCGCCGGCATCGACCCGCTAGGAGATTACTGCTCTGTACGGACTGCCTTAGATCGAGCCGTGGACCAAGCAAGTCCGCATCAGACGAAAGGTGCACGAGCATCGGAGTCGGGGTGCTTACGTCCCTCGGTCAGGAGGAGGTACGGGCATGAAAAAGGAAGTGCCGATTAGTCGCCAACCAGATTTCTGATTGATCTTCAGCACGACTCCCGCCGGAGGAGTGTGGCGATTTGGTGCGGGACAAAGCGGGCGGGTTAGCGCCCTGCCATTAATCCCGCGACCCAAAGCGTGAAAGGAGGTGCGTGATCGAGATGTGGAGGTGTCGCGAGGTGATGCGGTCCCCCGTCTTGAGCCCGCCGCCAATGCGTTGCGCGTCGATGCCAGCAATCGCCGAAGTCTCGGATGTTAACCTGCTTGCGAAAGGGGTGGAGTCATTATGAAGTTCTTCATGCGGGTCCGTCCACTGGCACTATGGGTCCTCATTCTCAGTCTTTCCGTGCTCGTCTTCGGCATTCCCACATCACCGTCGAAAGCGGCGGGTCCGGTGGCCATTACCTATTGGCACGGTCTGACCGGGCCGGACGGGAAATTCCTCACCGCGATGGCGGACCAATTCAACAAGGAACAGAGTGCGATTCGCGTCACCGCGAGTGTCTATCCCTGGGACGTCTTCTTTGATAAATGGGTTGCCGCAGCCGCGGCCGGTAACCCGCCTGACGTCGTCACCTACCACATCAACGAGATGCCGCAGTACCAGGAGAAGGGGATTCTCGTGCCCCTAGATGACCTCGTCAAGCAGGCGGGAATCGACATGGGCGCGTTTCCGAAGGTCGCTCGTGACGCAGCGTACCGCAACAACCAGCTGTGGGGGGTGCCTCTGGACATCCACCCCATCGCGCTCTACTACAACGTGGCCCTGGTAACGGCCGCCGGATTAGATCCTAGTAAGCCACCGACGAACCGCGACCAGTTTCTCACCTGGGCGAGGAAGCTCACCAAGGCCGATGGTAGCCAATACGGTGTCGCCATGCCCGGCACGAACGTCGATACGTTCCGTGTGTGGTGGGGCTGGATTTTCCAGAACGGCGGGAAATTCATCAGCGCGGACGGCAAGACGGCGGAGATGGACAACCCGAAGACCGCGGAAGCCCTCCAGTTCGCCGCAGACCTAGTGTACAAGTACAAAGTGGCTCCGCCTGGCGAGAGCGATCCCGACGCCGACTTCAAGAGCCAAAAGGTCGCTATGGAGTTCCAGGGACCCTGGTGGATCACCGGCTATCAGGACGCTGGCCTGAACTTCCGTACCGCCGCGCAACCAACAATCTTCAACCAGCCCGGGGTGTGGGCGAGTGACCACTTCTTCTCCCTGAGTCAGACGAAAGATCCGCAACGCCAGCTGGCCACGATTAAATTCGTCAAGTGGCTGGAAGACCACGCGCTACTGTGGAGTCAGGCGGGTCAGGTTCCGGCGAACGACAAGGTCCGCCTCAGCCCGGAGTACAAGTCGAGTAAGCTCTTCCCGTTCTTGAACGGGTTTCAGGCCGAGATCCCTTACGCGCACCTGACGCCATCGATCGTCCAGAGCACCGAGATCTTCGCTGAGAACGTGCAGACGCCGCTTGTCGTGAACTACCAGGCGGTCATGCTGAACAAGAAGAGCGCGTCGCAGGCGCTGAAGGATATGCAGCAGGGGATCCAAAGCGTTCTGAACCGGCCTTAACGAGCTGCTCGGGACGCATCTACTGATAGGAACGCACAGGCGGTGCCAGGAGGAGACGAGCGGTCGCGCTCGGAGACGCAGGCGGACAAGGCGGTGAGACGGACTGGCCGTGACGATGTGGGGCCAGCCGGAGCGGCGGTAAGGTGACATCCGAGCCGGGGTTTGTCCGCCGCATGCACGAGGTGTTGCGCCCGCAACGGCGGATCGGCGAGACGCTGGCCGCCTATCTCTTCCTGGCACCGTACTTGTTTGTCTTTTTGCTCTTCCTCCTGCTGCCGACGCTCGCCAGCATTGCCGTCAGTTTTACGCAGTGGGGCGTTCTGGGGTTTCCCCGGTGGCTTGGGTTGGCGAACTACCGCACCATCCTGAGCGACCCGATGTTCTGGCTGGCCTTCCGCAACACCCTGTACTTCGCACTGCTAACGGTCCCTCCGCTCGTCGCCGGCGGCCTCGGGCTCGCGGTGCTGTTCAACCAGCGCCTGGGGGGGCGGGTCGTGGCGCGCACGGTGGTGTTCATACCGTACGCGATCATGGTGACCGTCGTGGGCATGCTCTGGCGCTGGATGTACAATGCGAATTTCGGTCTGGTGAACTTCTACCTCGGCTCACTCGGCCTGCCTCAGGTCGCTTGGTTGACGGACGCCGCGTGGGCCATGCCCGGGGTGGCGATCAGCACGGCATGGTGGCAGATCGGGACCAATATGGTCATCTATCTGGCCGGGTTGCAGGAGATTCCGGTTGAACTGTATGAAGCCGCCCGTGTGGACGGCGCCGGACCCTGGCAATCGTTCCGGCACATCACCCTCCCGGGCTTGCATCTGATGCACGTCTTTGTCGTCCCTCTTTCAGTCATCGCTTCCCTACGGGCTTTCGGCCAAATCCTGGTGATGACACACGGGGGGCCCTTGGGATCGACCTACGTCCTGGTGCAGCACCTCTACGCCACCGGCTGGGTTAATTTCCGAATGGGCGAAGCCTCAGCTGTCGGGGTGATCCTGCTCCTGATTACCTTCATCTTTACGATCTTTCAGTTGCGGTACTTCCGCGCGATCTAAAGGAGAACATTGGTGCGCACCCTGGCGATTGCCCACCCCCGCTTAAGAGCCCGCCTGACTATCGGACGGGTGGCGGGGTACATCGCCCTCGTCGCCACGACCGCCGTCATGGCTGCCCCCCTGCTGTGGATGGTGTCCACGGCATTGAAACCGGAGAGCCAGATCTTTCGGTATCCGATCGAGTGGTTTCCGCAGACTCCCACGCTCAGCAACTTTGCGCGGGTGTTCACCGACTACCCGATTGGTCGCTGGTTCTTCAATAGTCTCACCGTGGCGTTGCTCACCACGGCGGTCGGCGTGCCCTTGTACACCCTGGCAGCGTATCCGCTGGCCCGGTTGAACTTCCCCGGCAAGCGGTTCATTTTTCTGGCGATCTTGGCCACGATGCTCATGCCGGTCGAAGCCACGATGGTGCCGCTGTTCTTGGGCCTCTCACGCCTGCGGTTTTCCGACAGCTACATCAGCCTCGTCATGCCGGTCGTGGCCAACGCCTTCGGCCTGTATCTGCTGACGCAATTCTTCCAGACGATCCCTTTGGAGTTGCGGGACGCCGCGGTCATCGACGGCGCGGGCCACGTCACCATACTGTGGCGCATCATCCTGCCGCTGTCCAAGCCAGCCCTGACCACGGTCTCCATCTTCACCTTCATGGCGAGCTGGAACAACTTTGTGTGGCCGTTTATCGTGACGAATACCGATTCTACGCGTACTCTGCCCGCTGGTCTGGCCGCGCTGATCGGCGGCGTCGATGTGGGAACGCGGTTCGGCATCAGCATGGCGAGCGCACTGATCGCCACCCTTCCGCCCCTGGTGATCTTCATCGCGCTGGAGCGCTACTTCGCCCAAGGGATCTCCCTGACCGGTACAAAGGGTTAAATCTCCTCGCTCTCCCGCCCGACTCCGTCTCGTGGTGGGTGGACCAGAGCCCTCGAAGTCCGCAACGCCGCCAGTGGCGGCGGATGGCGCTGACGCTCGAGGAACTCCTCAGGATTTACGAGCTGGTTTCTGTGGGGTGTAGACAACGCCAGCGCCGCGTCCCAGCACCAGGACGGTGCGGTGAGGGTGGCGCTCATACAGGTCGTCGACGAATTTGCCCGGCCGCTCCCCGTTCCTCTCGAAAAGGTCGTAGTGCAGCGGAATCGTTAGATCGAATCCGGCGGCATCCGCCAGATCGGCGGCCTCTCGATAGGTCATATTGCCGACGATACCGCGCTGTCGGCGGACGGAGTCCCGTCCGTTGATGACCACCAGGCCCACCGCGACACGGTGGCGTTGGAGAAGCTCGAGCAGGCCAGGATAGACCAACGTATCGCCGGAGTGGTAGACGCGGACGCCTTGCGCATCGAGGACGTATCCAAAGAACCGGTGGCCCAGACCCGGTTCCTGTTCTAGCTCCTCGTGGGCCGCGGGGATTGCCGCGAGCGTTAGGCCGGGGAGGGGAGCGATGGTCTCGTCTGCAGGCGGGACCAGGATGCGCTCGCGCGCGATCCCGGTTTCGGCCAAGATCCGCGCGGAACGGCCCGGGAGGACGAACCGGGCCCGCGGCGAGGCCCCAGCCACGATGGGCAACGTATCTAGGTCAAGGTGGTCTTCATGATCGTGCGTCACGAGGACCAGATCGGCATTCCGCACGGCTGCAGGGTCCACCATGCTGGGATATCGGCGGACGACGGGCTGCCCGCGTGCCCGCGTGACGTGTTCAACGAAGTCCGAGAGGTAGGGGTCGATGTATATTGTCCATCGCTCTGTCCGCAGCACGACGGACGCCTGTCCCAGGAACCAGATCCCCACAGAGCCTGACGGGACGGACGCCGCCTCGATCTGATCGATCAGGCTCATGGTGCCGCTGATCCTCGTTTGTCGTCCGCCGATTCCAGGGCGGGGTCGAGGATCACTTTGAGTGCGTGGGCCTGGGCCGTCGCAAGATCTGCAAACGCGGCAGGCGCCGCCCGCAGCGGCAGAACCGCATCGACAACGCCTGGCAGCCAGGACAGCGTGGGGAGCCGGTCTACCGACTGGCGGAACTCCTCCGGGGTGTAAGCGTACGAGCCGGCGATAGTGACTTCCGCGGTGACCACGCGCTGCATGGACACGGTGACGTCAGGCTCGGCGTTCCCGACCCAGACGACCGTCCCGCCAGGCCGCGCTAGCTCGATCGAGGCTGCGGCCGTGGTGCCCAGGCCGACTGCTTCGAAGACCGCGTCGAAACCCTCGGGCGCGTGACGACGCCGGATGTCCTCCCACGCGGTCTGCCCGGAATTTTCGACGGCAGCGCTAGGAACCAACGTCTTGACGCGATCCAGCCGGTCTGCGCGCACATCACAGACCACCACGTCCCTTTGGAGATCCGCCGGCATGGCCGCCAGTATCGTCACACCAATCATGCCGGCGCCAATGATGGCTACCTTGAAGGGGGCAGCCGGTGGGTGGCGTCCCGAACGCGCTAGCATTGCCCAGGCGTGCAGTCCCACCGCAAGCGGTTCCGCCAGCGCGCCGACCGCCGCGCTGATCCCCTTGGGGAGAGGGACGAGGTTAGTCACCGGGGCCAGGAAATACTCAGCCATGGCCCCGGCCACAGTCATCATCCCTAGTCCCTTCCGGTGCAGGCATAGGTGAGGGGCTCCGGCACGGCACGCGCTACAGTTGCCACACGACCACAGGGGATTGACGGCCACCAGCACACCAGGGCGGATCCCTTGTTCGTGTGCCTGTTGGGCTGGTCCAAACTCCACGATCTCGCCGACCGCCTCGTGTCCCATCACGAGCGGGGGGACCCTTCGTCCCGACCGTCCCGTGTAGCCGTGTACGTCAGAGCCACAGATGCCGACGGCGCGAGTGCGGAGGAGTGCTTCCCCAGGTCCGGGACGGCCGACTGGCAGCTCTTCGACCCGGAGGATACCAGGGCCGTGAAAGACAGCGCCTTTCATCTGCGGCGGGTCCCCGGAGCGGGGCGAAGCGAGGCCACTCGCCCCCATGTTGCCCGGATGTATCCGAGGGCCCGCGTCAGCCCGTCCAAACCCTCGGGGCCGTTGTACTCAGCCGAAAGCCATCCGTCGTACCCACTCGTCTGGAGCAGGCGGAAGATCGCGGGGAAATCGACGATGCCCTCACCGGCGGGAGCATGCAGGTACGTGCCCGGGCCCACCCTGTCGCTGCAGTGGACGTGAACGACGAGATCTTGGATCTCCGCGAGGACCGCCAACGGATCCTCCCCGATCATGACCTGGTTAGACGTATCGTAATTCACGCGCAGCCCGTGAGGGCCCAGGGTATGGACGATCTCCAGAAACGTCTCTGCCCGCTGCGCGAAGTCCGGATGGTCCCAAAAGTAGTCTTTGTAGTGGTTCTCAAACGCGAGAAACACCTGATGGCGGGCGGCATGGTCGAGTAACGGACGAACTGCGTCGACGACCCACCGGATGCCATCCACCCGGGTGGTCTGGGGGTGGGCCTGGCCGGCGGTAATGCGCACGCAGGTCGCGCCCAGTGCAGCGGCTACCTCGATGTCGTTGCGGGTTCGTGCGATCTCCGCAGTGCGCATCGTGGCGTCGGGGTGGGTGAAGTCGGGAGCGCATGTTACCTGCGATACACGGAGACGGCGCGCATTCAAGGCGGCCCGCAGTCGGTCGAGATCGCCGGGGGCGGTCGGGAGCATGCGCCAGTGAATCTCGGTCCCGTCAAGCGGAAGGCCTGCGGCGATCTCTAGCCAGTCGACCAGACTCAACGTCTGGTCCAAGACGATGGCCTTGAAGTAGATCATGGGGAGGCAGCTGTAGTTCATGGGGCCGATGCACCGCGCTGTCCTGGCCGTGGGACGGCCTCTCTCCGTCCAGTCCGACGAGGCGGGCGCCCGAGCGCTTGTCGGATGCCGTGTGCAGTGGCGAGCAGGTGGACGCGCACCTCTCGGCGTGCTCCCTCGATGTCACCTGCTCGATGCAGCGTAGGATGCGCTCGTGTGCCCGCAGCGCGGGAAAGACACCGCCCGCTCGCTTGGCACTGACCTCGCGGCTCGCCCGGAGCAACTCTCCGATCGGCTCGATTGAATCTGTAGGGGTAAGGGAGCCAAACTTCGTCGTAGAAAACATCCAAAGTCGACAGTACGTCGGCAATGGGAATGATTCCGGAGGAACAGGTCATAGTGAGTTTGTGACCGTCCTCACTCATACGCAACTGTGCGTGTCGAACCGTATACCCCACCCTTACCCATCCAGAGCCTTCCTTCCTTGTTAATTCCTCCCGGATCGGGCTTGCGTGCTTACGCATCCATGATCAATGCCCCACGAGTCCGCTCACTTGCGAGGCATTTACCAAAACTTCATCATTACCTGATACCTTCTTGCCTGTTCAACAGATGCACGCATCAGTACGGGAGGGGACTCGATGAATCAGCAAGATCTAGGTTCCGGGCGCGTGTGGCGCGTTTTCATGGTCGCCGCGTTTTTGGCACTTGGGTGGGGGCTTAGCGGGGCGTCAACGGCCGTCGGTCAACCGGGGCAGCCGGTCATCCTGGCGATCGGCCAGTGGCAGGGTATTGACTCATTCCATCAGACCCAGGGCAAAGCCATTCTGGTCCGGGTTCCTGACGGCCGTCGGTTCATCCGATTCGAGGACTTCAGGGTTACCAACGGGCCAGATCTCTACGTCTATCTGTCAGGACACCCATCCCCTCGGACCGGCGCTCAACTCCATGAGGGTGCCGCGTTCGAGGTGGCGCGGCTGAAGGGGAACATTGGCAGCCAGAACTACGAGCTGCCCGCTGACCTAGACCTCTCCAAGTTCAAGTCGGTCGCGATTTACTGCAAGCGGTTCAGTGTGATGTTTGGAAGCGCACAACTGATCACGCCGCCGTAACTTTAGGCGCGGGGAGCACCACAGGAGGCTGCTATGCGAAGACTACTGAGGCGGTATTGGTGGGTGGTTGTGATTCTGACTATGGTCTTGGCGCCGGTCGCCTGGTACCTGGGCTCGCCTCTGTTCCTAAATACGGCAGTTGATGAGCCGTTCCCAAAATAGGATAACCGCAGCTAACGCATGGATTCTCCAGATGTCTGCCGCACGGATCGAGGCTGATGAGGGCCGCATCATCGACCTTTGCCAATCCCCCGAGTTCTCTGCTGAACAGTTGAAGGCCCTCTATAGGGAAATTCGACCCGGCACCTACTGAGGGTAACGACGAAACTTGTGCGAAGACCATCGTCGATTCCGTAGACGAGCCCAAGGGGTTTCGTCATAGCTCGCATTGCCGTCGAGACGAGCGCTACGCTCCCCGGTGAAAGGGGTTCAGAAAGCAAAACGGAAGTAGAGGAAGTGCGGGCATTGTGTCATTCCGGGAACTTTGAGGGGGGAGCTCGATGGTCGACGAACGCGCTCAGCAGCGCAAAGCGTGGACGCGGCGCAGGTTGTTGCAAACGGCCGGACTTACCGCGGTGGTGGTGGCGGCCGATTCAGTGCTCGGCGACTTTGGCGGCTGGACGCGCGCGGCGGCGGTTGCGTTACCGAAGCCGCGCGCGGGGGCACGCATCCGGCTGCTCCAGTGGAATAGTTTCGTGCGAGCGGCCGACGACGAGCTCAGGCGTCAGGCGAAGGAGTGGGGCGACGCGAACGGCGTCACGGTTGACATCGAGACCGTCAGCGGCGACCAGCTGCAGCCGCGAACCGTTGCCGCGGTCGCGGCTGGTGATGGCCCCGATATTATCCAAATGCAGTACGGGTGGCCGCATCTGTACACTGCGTCCACAGTCGTGGTGACCAACGAAGTCAATACCCTCATTGAGCGCCTGGGCAAGGTGCACCCCGTCAACGAGGCCTTCTGTAAAGTCCGCGGCGAGTGGCGAGCCATCCCCTACACGCAGGTCCCGAACGCCTGGCATTACCGCACGGACTACTTCCAAAATGCCGGGGTCAAATCGTTCCCGAAGACCTGGGACGAGTTGATCGATGCCGGCAAGAGGGTCGCCGACGCCACCGGGAAGCCCATTGCGCAGACGGTCGGTCACGCCTACGGCGACTCCCTGACGATGTGGTACCCGGTGCTGTGGAGCTACGGCGGGGCGGAGGTAGACAAGGACGGCCGCACGGTCGTAATCAACTCCGCCGAGACAGAAGCGGCGCTCAAGTGGGCGATCCGCGCCGCGCAGAACGGCGTCAAGTGGTTCCCAGAGTGGCTGGACCCCGACAACAACCAGGCCTATCATGCCGACCGCATCAGCGCGACCCTCAACGGCGCCAGTATTTATATCCGCGAGATCGTCGAGTTCAAGAAATTCGATCAGGTCACCGGCCTGGCCGGTATGCCGGGAGGGCCGAAGGGGACCTTCACGCTGAACCTGGCCATGAATCACGCCGTCATGCGCTGGTCGAAGGAGCTAGAGACCGCGAAGGCTTTTCTCTTCTATATCATGGACAAAGCCAACTACTCGAAGTGGATGGCAGCCGCCCGAGGATACAACGCCGGCGTGTTCGAGGCCTTGTACGATGACCCTGTCTGGAAGAGCGACCCCAACCTCGCGGCGTTCCGCAACGTGGTCGTTGACCCTGCCGGCAAACCCATCGGCAACTGGCCGGGGTGGCCGGCGCGTCCGAGCAAATGGACCAGCCAGTCGCAAACGCAGTACGTCATTGCTGACATGTTCGCGAAGGCGATCTTCAGCGGCGACAGCAAGGCGGCGATGACCGAAGCGGAGGCCAAGCTAAAGGCGATCTACGGGCGTCCGTAACCGGCAGGGAGAACCGTGGACACGGTGAGCCGGCCAGCTCAGGCCGCGCAAGCGCCATTCCCGAAGTCGCATATCCGCTTCTTCGAACGAGAAGCGCCACTCGGATTCCTCCTGCTCGCGCCGACGCTCTTCATGCTGCTGGCGTTTCTCGCCTATCCATTCATGGTCGGACTGTGGCTCTCGGTCACCGACTCGGAAGTCGGTATGATCGGGCGGTTCGTGGGGCTAAGCAACTATCGGTTCGAGTTCCTCAACGACCCCGTATTCTTGACAAGCGTCTCGAACACGTTCGTCTACACAGCCGTGACCACGGTCTTCAAACTGGTGTTGGGACTGGTCATGGCCTTGGTCCTCAACCAAGCCTTTTCCCTGCAGCGCTTCGTCCGTGCTGCGCTACTCTTGCCGTGGATCATCCCCACGGTGCTCAGCACGCTCGCTTGGCGCTGGATGTTCGACCCGACCTTCAGCGTGGTCAACTGGGTCCTGACGCACAGCGGGCTCGCGGCGCGCGGCGTGGATTGGCTCGGCACCCCGCAGACGGCCATGGCGTCGTTGATTATCGTGAACGTCTGGCGCGGGGCTCCCTTCTACGGCATTTCCTTCCTCGCCGGGCTTCAGATCATCCCCGTCGAACTTTACGAGGCTGCCAAAATGGACGGGGCCACCCGCTGGCACCAGTTGCTCAACATCACCCTGCCCATGCTGCGGCCGGTGCTCCTGGTCGTCCTTCTCCTTTCGACGATCCTCACGTTTGCGGACTTTCAGCTACCTTTCGTGTTGACGAACGGGGCACCCTACAGCAGTTCACACGTGCTGGCGACCTGGGCTTACGCCCAGGCCATTCAAGGCGGCGCCATAGGGATCGGAGCCGCCGTTTCCCTCGTGCTCTTCCCGGTCCTCTCCATCGTGACCGCGGCCGTCCTTATCGTCTTGCGCAAGCAGGACTGATGGCGATCCAAGATCCGCCGCGGCCGTCCTCTCCCCTGGTGCCTCGGCGTGGGACTCGAGAGCCATCACCGCGGCCCCGCGGACACGAGATTGGCGATACTACGTTCGGCCGCTGGATGCGAATCTACGTCCCGGTCCTGCTCATGCTCCTGGTCGCGCTCTTTCCGTTCTACTGGATGTTAATCACGTCGTTCAAGTCCCCGTCGGAACTGCTCGACTTCAGCCAGAGTCCGCTTTTTGTGATCAAGCCGACCCTCGAGCATTATCGCCACCTCTTCACGCAAACTAACTTCGCCCGCTGGACCCTCAACACCGCGGTCGTGGCGGTGGCCTCCACCTTGATCTCCCTGCTGTGCAGCATTCTCGCCGGCTATTCGCTGGCCCGGCTGCGCTACCCCGGCGCCAGTGCGATCGGCTGGGGGGTCTTCGTCACCTACCTGGTACCGCCGACGCTGCTTTTCCTTCCGTTGGTCCTCCTGATCCGCGAGTTACACCTCTTCAATAACCTCTGGTCCTTGATTCTCACCTACCCGACATTCTTGATTCCGTTCAGTACCTGGCTGTTGATCGGGTACTTCAAGAGCATCCCACGCGAGCTCGAGGAATCTGCACTGATGGATGGCGCGACCCGAGTCCAGGCGTTGCTTAGGATCATCGCTCCCCTTGCCTTCCCGGGAATCCTGTCCGCCGCCATGTTTGCCTTCACGCTTTCGTGGAACGAGTTCCTCTACTCATTGATTTTCATGAACGACACCATCGCCAAGACCATCCCCGTAGGGGTCACGAGTGAGCTGATCCGCGGTGACGACTTCTTCTGGGGCGAGCTGATGGCGGCGTCGCTGCTCGGCTCGCTCCCGGTGGCGCTCCTCTACTCCTTCTTCGTCGATCGCTTTGTGGCTGGGATGACCGCGGGCGCCGTGAAGGGCTAGACCAACTGTCCGCTGATGCTGTCACGGCGACAGGGCTTCTACGTCCAGGCCGCCCTGCCGGCCCCTGCGCTCCTAATCGTGACGGGAGCGATTGCCTATCCACTTGGGCTTGAGCTCTGGTTCAGCCTGAGCAACGCTCAGGTCGGTCAGTTTGGCAATTTCGTCGGGCTCGCGAACTACGCTTATCTCCTCCACCAGCCGACGTACCACCAAGCACTGGTCAACACCCTCATCTACACGGTTGCGACCATCACTATTAAGGCGATCCTGGGGATGGCAGTCGCTCTTGCCATAGCGCGTCACTTTCCCGGTCGCCGCCTAGTCTACGCCTTCCTTTTCCTGCCCTTTGTCTTCCCCATGACCATGGGGACGATGGCCTGGTATTACCTCTTAAGCAACGTCCATGGTGCGCTCAACTACATCTTGATGCAGTCGAAGCTGGTTCCGGATGGGGTTAATTGGCTGGGTAGCTCCGGTCCGCTGCCAATGGCAAGCTTGATCACGGTAAACGTCTGGCACGAGACTGGCCTTTTCGCCGTCCTCTTGCTGGCCGGCCTGCGCTCGATCGGAAGCGAGATGATCGACTCGGCTCGGTTGGACGGCGCAACTAGCACCCAGCTCTTCCTTCACGTCGTCCTCCCCTTGCTGCGGCCTGCCCTAGTGCTGGGAGCGGCGCTCGCCCTCATGGGATCGTTCGGCGACTTCGCCATCGTCCATGTCTTGACCAACGGCGGTCCCGCCAACCACACGCAGACGATCCCCCACTTGGCCTTTATGGTCGCCCTCCGCGACGGCGACGTGGGGGTGGGCGGCGCCGTGGCCATCTCGCTCCTGCCTGTCTATTTCCTTATGCTGGCCTATCTGCTGCGGACGGTGCGCCGGTGATTGCTCGCCGATTGGCTGCGGGTGGATTCCTCGGGATCATGCTGGCCTTTTCCCTCGCCCCGCTCTACTGGATGCTGGTCGTCTCCTTGAAAGGCGGCAAATCTCAGCTGATCAGCGGAAATCCCTGGTGGCCGGGCGTGCAGTTTACCCTGGAGAACTACGCGCGGGTGGTCGGGAATTCCGACTTCGGGCGGCTCCTCCTCAACACGGCGCTGGTGACCCTGGTGACCATCGCCATCGTCTCACTATGGACCGATCCAATTGGTCAAAGCCGAAGACTACTATAGGTACGGCGTGCGCGTGAAAGGAGGCAAAGGTATCACGCTGCCTGATGATATCGAGAATTCTCTTGACTTAGTGTTTGGTCTCGAAGGGGAAAGAAGGCGGCAGTTTGAGCGTGCGGCAGCCTACTTCGACCAGGCAGAGACGGTTTGGTGGGATTCTAACTCTCTGGGCTATGTTGCTTTGGTCACCGCTCTTGAGTCTCTAATGAAGAAACCGGAGAGGTGCGAAGTTTGCCGCCAGCCATTGGCCGCAGCGATGGAACGATGCACCAGATGCAATCAGCCTCGATACAGGACGACACGGCAGTTCATTGAGTTCCTTGAGACTTATGCGCCTGGTATTCGAGATCTGGCATTCGAAAAGGATGTTCTTTACGGCGTGAGGTCTGATTTAGCCCACGGGAATGACGTCATGCACGCCGACATGATGCCGTTGTTTCTCTTTAGCGCCCAGCAACTGAGGGAGTCGCGCCTCCACCTGATGCTCCAGCGGGTTGCGGCCACAGCAATCGTCAACTGGCTTCGAGCTCAGGTTAGCAGGATATGACTACCATCATAGAAACCTGTACAGCAGCAGTTTTGCCTGGGGGCATGCGAGGGAAGAGAAGGGACGCGCTGGTCACCGCTTCTTAGTAGTCGGCCCTGATATTCATTGCCTCATCCACCCAGTCCTCCATATTCTCTTTGATGTGATCGTAGACGCGGGTGCTGGTCGTATAGGGTGGATCATATGCTTTCACGATTTTTGACAGTTTCGTTACGTCACCTCTCTTCATCGTGAAATCATCAAACGGGTTTCTACCCTTGGCCGACTGATTGCGAAGTCTGTCCTGGAGGTTGTGGATATAGATTCCCACTACTCCCTTGCCGTCATTCCACGACTCTTCGATCTCATACTTGATCCATTTTCTGCCTGCAGTGTTCGTGCCGATCAAAACTACAGTGCAAGACTTGCCTTCCAATTGTTCAGCGACCCACCTCCGAATCGTGTCATCCCCGCCCCGCGTGATCGTTTCCCAGTCATTGTCTGAAAATGGGGCGTTCCCTTCGATGACGCCCATGTTTCGTACTTGTGACGCTCTCCAGTTGTCTTGATTGTAATGAAAACTGAAGAAAACCTTGCGCGCCATAAGGTTCTGGCGTCCCCTTCACTGATAAAGTTTCACAAGCAGCATCACGACGACGATGGAACCAAGAATGATTCCGTGGAAGATCAGCAGCGTCGTGGAAAAGATTACGTCAGACCAGCACCTGATTTCATGTTTGACAATGAATGTATTCATAGAGAAGTCCACGTCTTCTTCCTTCAGTTTTCGAACATGATCATAAAGTGCTCGAAAGAGGCGTTCCTGCCACAAGAAATAGCCATCCAAAATCCAAAAAGCGATCGCAGGGAAGTACGCCAGGTATACAAAATGCGCCTTACCCTGACCCGCTGTTAGTGCAAAAAGTGCGGATACAAGAACGACGGTCCATCCCTTGAGCAGAAAGGAATCAGAGGACAACCTGTTTACAATGCCCTGGATCATCTCAAGGTGGGCGAGCTTCTTGTCCAACATGTTCGCCTCGATTGGTGACCGTGTTTCGCCGTCTGCCTATGTCTCAAAGCAGCCCTCTCCACAGGTGGAATTGGTCTTCCAAACGGCCTACCCATGCGTTGTTGCGATCTCCCGGGATTTGAGATCCTCAAGAAACAACTCGCCGACACGGCGGAGATTCCCTTTCTGAAAGAATAGGTCCCGAACGATTGCCGGATCGCTGGCATGAAGACTTACGATTCTGCCTTGTCTTGTCTGCTGCAAGAGTTCTTTCAATCGGCTCGGAAGGTGCGCCCGCAGATAATCGAAAACCGCCGAACCAGCGCCACCGTGATTCAACCGCTCTGTGAGAGCCTCCCACATAGATTCGTAGTTTGTCCGGGGGACTCGGATCCCGCGGGTGATGAAATATGCCTGCTTCTGATTCTTGGTTCCCGGAATATGCTCAAGCACAGTGATGAAGGCCGCTTCGATCGCCGCCACGTCTTTTGCGAGAAGCATGTCAGACTTCTACGTCCTTTTCGCGCCGAGCTCGGATTTGGCACGTCCATGCTAGCATGATCAGCACCGAGGACCCGGTTTCCCTCCGGCCGGTCTCGCGTCGGCAGTTCTCGCGTCACTTCGAAGAGGGCGATTCTAGCACAAGCACGGCCTCGCGCGGGAAGTTCACGGTTACCGCCTGCCCCCGCTGGGGTAGGGAGAGCGAAGGGTTGTTGAACAAGTCCAGCGAGATCGCGTTGTCCTTGAAGCGGACGCGGACCCGCACGATCGAGCCCAGGAAGTTCACGTCTTCGACCGTGCCCTGCATCCGGTTGCCGTCCCCGGCGGCCTCACCGAGCGAGACGATTTCCGGGCGAAGCGCCACCGAACAC
>Ga0209283_10000896_pt1 | contig 15523 bp, 10 predicted proteins | sample CZO8metaG_2_FD_188354 | JGI IMG/M metagenome (GOLD analysis project Ga0209283, IMG submission 188354) | Vadose zone soil microbial communities from the Eel River Critical Zone Observatory, Northern California, USA - CZOApr15con2H1.8 metaG... | ecosystem: Environmental > Terrestrial > Soil >...
AAGATGGGTAAAATTCCGCGGCATCTGCCGCGGCCTCATTGAAGCGGTCTGGCGGCCAGCATTCGGTCGGCATCCAGCGGAAAAATTCCGCGGCATCTGCCGCAGCCTCATTAAAATCTCGCTTTAACTTGCTTAGTGGAAAGAGCTGCGCCAATTCTTCGAATTTCCGCCTCAGGGCTGGTGCGGTAGCTTGTGCGGGTGCGGCTTGAGGATTTCGTCGAGCTGCTCGCGCGTGAGGAGCTTCTTCTCGAGCGCCACCTGGTACACGGTCTTGCCGCTCGCGAGCGCTTCGCGGGCGACTTCGCTTGCGCTCGAGTAGCCGATATAGGGGCTGAGCGCGGTCGCGTCGCCGGTGGGGTTCTCGAGCATCTTCGCCAGGCGCTCGCGGTTGGCGCTGATGCCCGTGACGCAGCGTTCGCGCAGCGTGTCGCAGCCGCGCGTGAGGTGCATCAAGCTCTTGAACAGGCTGTGCGCGATGATCGGCTCGAAGGCGTTCAGCTGCAGCTGACCGGCTTCGGCGGCGAAGCTCACCGTGATGTCGTTGCCGATCACCTCGAAGGCGATCTGGTTCACGACCTCCGGGATCACCGGGTTCACCTTGCCCGGCATGATCGAGGAGCCTGCCTGCACCGCCGGCAGGTTGATCTCGCCGAAGCCCGCCATGGGCCCCGAAGACAGAAGCCGCAGGTCGTTGCACACCTTGGAGAGCTTCACGGCGATGCGCTTCAAGACGCCCGAGAGCTGCACGAAGGCCCCCGCGTCCTGCGTCGCCTCCACGAGATTCGACGCGGTGACGAGATGGATCCCGGTGATGTCGGAAAGGCGCTCGCGCACGAGCGCCGCGTAATCCGGGTGCGCGTTGATGCCCGTGCCGATCGCGGTCGCCCCGAGGTTGATCTCGGTGATCAGCAGCGCCGCTTCCTTGAGGCGCGCCTCGTCTTCCTCGAGCATCACGGCGTAGGTGCTGAACTCCTGGCCGAGGGTCATCGGCACGGCGTCCTGCAATTGCGTGCGGCCCATCTTCAGCACGTCGGCGAACTCGCGCGCCTTCTCGTCGAAGGCAAGGCGCAGCTCGCGCATGGCCGCGGCGAGCCGGTCGATCGCGAAGTGCAGCGCGATCTTCACCGCCGTCGGGTAGACGTCGTTGGTGCTCTGGCTCATGTTGACGTCCTCGACCGGACGCAGGAACCCGTATTCGCCGCGCGCGTGGCCGAGGAACTCGAGCGCGCGATTGGCGATGACCTCGTTCGCGTTCATGTTCGTGGACGTGCCCGCCCCGCCCTGGATCACGTCGACGACGAACTCCTCCAGCAGCTCGCCCTCGCGGATCTGCTCGCACGCCCTCACGATGGCTTGGGCTTTTTCATCGGGAAGAAGGCCCAGTGCGCTGTTTGCGAGCGCCGCCGCCTGCTTCACGCAGGCGAGCGCGCGAACGAGCTCCGGGTAGATCGAGATCGAGGTGCCCGTGATCGGAAAATTCTCCAGCGCCCGCAGCGTGTGGATGCCGTAATAGGCCTCGGCCGGCACGGCGCGCTCGCCCAGCAGATCGTGCTCGATGCGAACCGGGGCCTGGCTCATGCGAAAATCGTCCGAGTAAACCCGCGGCGCGCGGCTTGGACAAAGGGTTCGGGACTGCCGTAGAATCGTTTGCCCCCGCGACCGGAGGCGAATCCGGCCGCGCGCGGCCTGCGCGATTGCCAACGATGGGAGACTGACATGACCCGAACGATCCGAATCATACTTGCTGCACTCGCCTGCGTCATCCTTGCAGCGAGCGCCGCGGCCCAGGAGGGCACGCTCAAGAAGATCAAGGACAGCGGCTCGATCACCATCGGGCACCGTGATGCGTCGGTGCCGTTCTCCTACTACGACGACAAGCAGCAGCCGGTCGGCTACGCCGTCGACCTGTGCTTGCGCATCGTCGACGCGGTGAAGAGCGAGCTCAAAATGCCGAAGCTCGACGTCAGGTACCAGCTGGTGACCTCGGCGAACCGCATCCCGCTGATGGCGAACGGCACCATCGACCTCGAGTGCGGCTCGACCACCAACAACCTGGAGCGCCAGAAGCAGGTGGGGTTCACGATCACGCATTTCGTGACCGCGAACCGCTGGGTGGCGAAGAAGGCTTCGAACATCAAGGCGCTCCCGGATCTCAAGGGGAAGACCATCGTCTCCACGGCCGGAACGACCAACATCAAGCAGATCACCGAGATCAACGCGGCGCAGAACCTGGGCATGAACATCATCTCGGCGAACGGCCACGCGGAGGCGTTCCAGATGGTCGAGACCGGCCGCGCAGTAGCCTTCGTCATGGACGACATCCTGCTCTACAGCCTGGCCGCCCAGTCGCGCAGCCCCGGCGATTATGCGATCTCGCCCGAAGCGCTCTCCGTCGAGCCCTACGGCATCATGCTGCGCAAGGACGACGCCGCGTTCAAGAAGGTCGTCGACAACGCGATGATCCAGACCTACAAGTCGGGGGCGATCGACGCCATCTACGGCAAGTGGTTCCTGAACCCCATTCCGCCCCGGGGCCTCAACCTCAACGTGCCGATGAGCGGGCCGTTCAAGAAGGTGATCGCCAACCCGACGGATTCCGGAGACCCCGCGGCGTACAAGTAAGCAGTCCCGTAGCTTTCACGCGGCGCGTTTTCCGGGAGGGGCGTGAACTACAACTGGTACTGGAAGGTCCTGCTCGAGCCCGAGCCCGGCGGCACCGGCACCTACCTTCATTACCTCGTCGTCGGCCTGGGCTGGACGCTCGCCACGGCTCTTGCGGCCTGGGTGATCGCGCTCGCCGTCGGCGGGGCGGTCGGCACGCTGCGCACGACCCCCATGAAGTGGGCGGTGCGCCTCGGCAACCTCTATGTCGAGATCTTCCGCAACATCCCGCTCATCGTGCAGATGTTCCTGTGGTTTTTCGTCTTCCCGGAGTTCCTTCCCAAGGCGGCGGGCGATGCGATCAAGCAAATGCCGCCGCCCTGGGGCTCGTATGTCCCGGCCGTGCTGTGCCTCGGCATCTTCACCTCGGTGCGCGTCGCCGAGCAGGTCAAGGCGGGCATCATGTCGCTGCCGCGCGGGCAAGGCATGGCGGGCACCGCGACGGGGCTCACGCCGGCGCAGACCTACCGCTACGTCATCCTGCCGCAGGCTTTCCGCATCATCCTGCCGCCTCTCACCTCTGAATTCATGAACGTCATCAAGAATTCCTCGGTGGCGCTGACCATCGGGCTGCTGGAATTGACCGGACGCGCGCGGGCCATGCAGGAATTCAGCTTCCGCGTGTTCGAGGCCTTTGCGACGGCGACGGTGATTTATCTGCTCACGAACCTGATCGTCGTGCTTCTCATGCGGGCCCTCGAGAAGAAGGTGCGGGTACCCGGCCTGATCGCCGCGGGCGGCGCGCCGCAGGCGGGGCATTAAATGCAAAATCTACGATGTGTTGCAGCGCAGAGACGGCCTGCGCCGCAACACGAGGGTTAAAAAAAAGCAATGGACTCCGGCTTCGATTTCGACGTCATCCAGCGCTCGCTCCCCTACCTCTTCAGGGAGGGGATGACGTTCACCGTCACGCTCACGGTCATGGCGATGACCGGAGGAATCATTTTCGGCACGCTGCTCGCGATGATGCGGCTGTCGAGCTTCCGCCCGCTTTCGATCGCGGCCGGAGCCTACGTCAATCTCATGCGCTCGGTGCCGCTGGTGCTCGTGATCTTCTGGTTCTTCTTCCTCGTGCCCTACATCGGGGCCTGGGCGATCGGCGCCAAGGAGCCGATCAGGGTCGGCGCGTTCTGGTCGAGCGTCATCACGTTCACCATGTTCGAGGCGGCGTACTACTGCGAGATCATGCGCGCGGGCATCCAGTCGATCGCGCGCGGCCAGGTCTGGGCGGGCTACGCGCTGGGACTGGACTACTGGCAGACGATGGGACGGATCGTGTTGCCTCAGGCCTTCCGCAACATGCTGCCGGTGCTCCTCACGCAGACGATCATCCTGTTCCAGGACACCTCGCTCGTGTACGTGATCTCCGCCACGGATTTCCTGGGCGCCGCCGCGAAGATCGCGAACCGCGACTACCGCCTGGTCGAGATGTATACCTTCGTGGCGGTCGTGTATTTTGCCGTCTCCTACGGCCTGTCGACGCTGGTGAAGCGCCTGCAGGAACGCATCGCCGTCATCCGGTGAGACTCGCATGATCTCGATAAAGAACGTCAGCAAGTGGTACGGAAGCTTCCAGGTGCTCACCGGCTGCTCGACCGAAGTGAAAAATGGGGAGGTCGTGGTCGTGTGCGGCCCTTCCGGGAGCGGCAAGTCGACGCTCATCAAGTGCGTGAACGGCCTCGAGCCTTTCCAGAAGGGCGAGATCACGGTCGACGGCATCTCGGTCGGCGACCCGAAGACCGACCTGCCGAGGCTGCGCTCCAGGATCGGCATGGTGTTCCAGAACTTCGAGCTGTTCCCGCACATGACGGTGATGCGCAATCTCACCCTCGCGCAGGTGAAGGTGCTCGGCCGCAGCCTCGATGAGGCGACGCAAAAAGGCCTGAAGCTGCTCGAGCGGGTCGGGCTCGCGGCGCACAGGGACAAGTACCCCGGCCAGCTCTCCGGAGGCCAGCAGCAGCGCGTCGCCATCGCGCGCGCGCTCGCCATGGACCCGATCGCGATGCTGTTCGACGAGCCGACCTCGGCCCTCGATCCCGAGATGATCAACGAGGTGCTCGATGTCATGGTCGAGCTCGCCCGCGAAGGCATGACGATGATGGTGGTCACCCACGAGATGGGCTTTGCGCGCATGGTCGCGCACCGAGTGATCTTCATGGATCGCGGCGAGATCGTCGAGGACGCGCTGAAGGAGGATTTCTTCGGCAAGCCGCGCTCGGAGCGCGCGCAGCAGTTCCTCTCCAAGATTCTGCATCACTGACCCTCACCCCTCTCCCGCCTGCGGGGTGAAGCGGGGTTTCAGCAGACGTGCCTGCGCACGTCTGCTGCCGCTGAACGCCAATCGCGCTGCATCGCGATTGGCCGGGGTGGAGGCGAGCGTAGCGAGCGGGTGAGGGCAAGTCCGCAGCGCCGCTTCCGCGGTACACTTGCGCCTTTTTGGGCGATCGGACGGAACATGCCGAACCAAAGCGTCAAGCTGCTGTTTGCTCTGTTCACGCTTTCCGGCTTCACCGGCCTCATCTACGAGTCCGTCTGGTCGCACTATCTGAAGCTCTTCCTCGGCGCGGCGGCGTTCGCGCAGTCTTTCGTGCTGGCCGCGTTCATGGGGGGCCTGGCGCTCGGGGCGTGGCTTGCGAGCCGCTGGAGCTCGCGCCTGAAGAACCTGCTCGCCGCGTACGGCTGGATCGAGGCGGCGATCGGCGTCGCCGCACTCTACTTCCACGAAGCGTACGTGCTGCTTACGCAGGCTTCGCTCGATCACGTCATCCCGGCGCTCGGCTCGCCGGGGGCCGTCGAGATATTCAAGTACACGCTGTGCGCCGCGCTGATCGTGCCGCAGACGGTGCTGCTTGGAATGACTTTCCCCCTGTTGAGCGGAGCCGTGATCCGCCGCGAGCCCCACGCGAGCGGCCATCATCTGGCGATGCTGTACTTCACCAACTCGATCGGCGCCGCGATCGGCGCGCTCGCCGCCGCGTTCTGGCTGCTCGGCTGGCTCGGCATGCCGGGAACGATGCGCCTTGCGGGCGCGCTGAACCTCGCGCTCGCCGCCGCGGTGCTCGCGATCGCGCGCGGCGGCGAGCCCGCGCCGTTTTCCGCGCAGCCGCAAAGCGGGACCGCGCCCACGGGGAGGTACATTGCGAGGCTGTTCCTCGCGGGCGCGTTCGTCACCGGACTGGCCTCTTTCGTCTACGAAATCGTCTGGATCAGGATGCTCTCGCTCGTGCTCGGCTCCTCGTTCCACGCGTTCGAGCTGATGCTTTCGGCCTTCATCACCGGGCTCGCCCTCGGCGGCCTGTGGATCCGGCGCCGTATCGACCACATCGCCGACCCGGTTCGCTATGCGGGCCTGATACAGGTCGTCATGGGCCTCGCGGCGCTGGCGACCATTTTCGTCTATCACCGGACCTTCGACTGGATGGAATGGGCGCTCGGAATACTCCAGCGCAACGACAGCGCCTATCCCGTGTTCAATCTGTTCAGCCACGCGCTCGCGTTCGCCGTGATGCTGCCCGCGACCTTTCTCGCCGGGATGACGTTGCCGCTGTTTACGCACGTGCTGTTGCGTGGAGGGGGCGGCGAGCGTGCGATCGGCCAGGTATACGCCGCCAACACGCTCGGCGCGATCGCAGGCGTGCTCATCGCCGTGCACCTGCTCGTGCCCGAGGCCGGCCTCAAGCTCGCGCTCGTGCTCGGAGCCGCCGCGGACATGCTGCTCGGGGCGTGGCTGCTGCGCTACTCGCAGGCCGCTTTCCGCCGGGCCCACGCCTTCGCCGCGGTGATCCTCGGCATGCTTGCCGCGACCGCAACGGCGCGCGCCGAGGTGCTGGAGCCCGAGCGCCTTGCCTCGGGCGTGTTCCGCTACGGCCGCGCGGCGCCCGAAGAGCAGCAAGTGTTTTTTTACCGCGACGGAAAAACGGCTTCGGTCGCCGTGCTCGGCGGTAAAGGAAGCCGGGTGACCATCTCCACCAACGGCAAGCCCGATGCGGCGATGTACCTCGATCCGGGCGACCCGCCCACCGGGGACGAATACACGATGACGCTGCTCGCCGCGCTGCCGCTCCTCATCAAGCCCGACGCCCGCAGTTATGCCAATATCGGGTGGGGCTCCGGGCTCACCGCCACGGTATTGCTGTCGCACGGCGGGCCGCGCGAGGTCCACACGATCGAGATCGAACCCGCGATGGTGGCGGGCGCGCGTTCCTTCTTCCCGCGGAACATCCGGGCCTACCGCGACCCGCGCAGCCAGGTTTATTTCGAGGACGCGAAGAGCTATTTTGCGCGCCACGGCAGACGCTACGACGTGATCATCTCCGAGCCGTCCAACCCCTGGGTCAACGGCGTCGCGGGCCTGTTCACCGCCGAGTTCTACCGGGAGACCAAGCGATACCTCGCGCCGGAAGGCCTGTTCGTGCAGTGGCTGCAGCTCTACGAACTCAACGACCGGCTGCTCGGCTCCATGCTCGCGGCGCTCGCGGAGAGCTTCGCGGACTACGAGGTCTACGCGGCGAATTCCGGAGATCTGGTGGTGGTCGCGGTCGCAGAAGGCCGTGTGCCGCGTCCCGGCTCCCTGCCGGAAAAGGAACAGGTCTTCATGCAGCAGCTCGACCGCATCGGAATCAAGCGACGTGAGGAAATCGCCGCGCGCAGTGTCGGCACCAAGAGTGTGATCGCGCCGCTATTAGCGCCGCTTGCGCCCCTGATCAACTCGGACTTCCACCCGCTCGTTCAGCTCGAGGCCCCCCGCGCACGCTTTCAAGCGAGCAGCGCCCGGGCAGCTCTTGCACTCGGGGAGGCGCCGCTGCCGATTCTCGAGATGGCGGGCGGCGCAACCATCACGTACTTGCGCGAGCCGGCGGCCGCGAGCGAGCTGTCCCCGCCCGTGCTCATCCAGTCGACGGCTCTGCTGCTCGAACGCGGGCTCAAGGATCGTTCCGCCGATCCGCTGCGCGTCAGCGACGAGCGCGCGCGCCTCGCGCTGCTCGCGCTCAAGCAGCCGGGTGCGTTGTGCGGCGCCGAGCCGCCTGAGGCGGCAATCGAGCAGCTGCATTGGGTTGCCACCGTGACTCTCTCGTATCTCGCGCCCGCGCCGCGGCGCGCGCTCTGGATCGAGCGCAAGTGGCTGGACTGCGCGCCCGCCCGGCTGTCACCGCACCTGCGCGAAAGGCTCGACGTGTACGCCGCGATCGCGGCGCGCGATGCGCGCGCCATGCTCGAGCGCGCGCGGGCGCTGCTCGCCGGGCCGGCACGCGGCGGAGACGAATGGGGGCGCTTCCTGCTCCTCACCGCGATGCTCGGGGGGCACGTCGCAGGCGAGCACGAGGAAGCGGGCCGCCTCTGGCTCAAGTACCGCACGGCGTTCTATCCGAACGGTGAAATTCCGCCGAACGTGGTGTACGTGGTGAATCTCCACTGACTCGGACCGAGTCGAGCTGACGGGCTGTTGAAAAAGGGGGCGCGCCCCCTTTTTCAACAACCTTCTAGCCCTTCAGGGAACGGGCCCGGATCGCGTCCAGAGTCGTGGATGCAGTGATGGCCTGTGGGTCGATGCGAACCTCGATCAGGGCGGGCCTTCCCGCTCTTGCCGCGCGTTCGAACGCTGGCGCGAACTGCGCGGTCTCCTCGACCGTCTCCCCGTGCGCGCCGTAGGCGCGGGCGAGCGCGGCGAAGTCCGGGTTTCTCAGCGAAGTGCCGTAGACGCGCCCCGGGAATTCGCGCTCCTGGTGCATGCGGATCGTGCCGTACATGTCGTTGTTGATCACGATGAAAATCACGGGCAGCTCGTACTGCACCGCAGTGGCGAGCTCCTGCCCGTTCATGAGGAAATCGCCGTCGCCGTTGATCGAGACGACCAGGCGCTCCGGGTGCGCGACTTTCGCCGCGACGCCCGCGGGAACTCCGTAGCCCATCGAGCCGTTGGTGGGCGCGACCTGGGTGCGCAGCCCCGGATAGCGATAGAAGCGCGATATCCAGCCGGCGAAATTTCCCGCGCCGTTGGCTACGATTGCGTCCTCGGGCAGGCGCTCGCGAAGCCAGGCGACGATCTCGGCGAGCTGCACCTTGCCCGGGTTCGGGGCGGGTTTCGTCCACTCCAGGTAGTCCGCCCGCGCCTGCTCGCGCCAGGTTCTCCACGCGGCCCCGTCCACTTTCAGGTTTTTCAGCGCCGCGACGATCTGCGGCATGCCGGAATTGATCAGCAGCTCGCCCTGGTACACGCGCCCGAGCTCCTCGGCGCCTGCGTGCACGTGGACGAGCTTTTGCCTCGGGCGCGGCGGCTCGACGAGCGTGTAGGCGCCGGTGGTCATCTCGCCCAGTCGCGCGCCGATCACGAGCAGGAGGTCCGAGCCGCGCACGCGCTCGGCGAGCTTCGGGTTGATGCCGATGCCGACGTCGCCCACGTAGTGATCGTGGCGGTTGTCGAACAGGTCCTGGAAGCGGAACGAGCAGGCGATGGGCAGGCCGCAGTTTTGCGCAAACGCCTGCAGGTCGCGGCAGGCTTCTCGCGTCCACACTGTGCCGCCGAGGATCGCCAATGGACGCTTCGCTTGCGCGAGCAGCGCGCGGAGTTTCTCCAGGTCGCCGGCGGATGGACTCCCCTGCACCACCTGGTAGGGCGCGACGTCGGGCACGCTCGCCGTCTGCGTGAGCATGTCCTCGGGCAGCGCGAGCACTACCGGCCCCGGACGGCCCGACATCGCCAGGTGGAAAGCGTGGCTCACGTACTCGTGCATGCGGTCGGCGCGCTCGATCTGCGCGACCCACTTCGCCATCGGCCCGAACATATGGCGATAGTCCATTTCCTGGAACGACTCGCGGTCGGCGAACTCGCCCGGCACCTGGCCGATGAAAAGAATCATCGGCGTAGAGTCCTGGAACGCGGTGTGCACGCCGATCGAGGCGTTGGTCGCGCCCGGGCCGCGGGTGACCAAGCAGATCCCGGGGCGCCCGGTGACCTTGGCCCAGGCCTCGGCCATGTAGGCGGCGCCGCCGTCCTGGCGCGCGACGATCAGGCGGATCGACTCGCGCGCATCGTAGAGCGCATCGAGCACGGCGAGATAACTCTCGCCGGGCACGCAGAAGGCGGTGTCGACGCCGTGAATCCTCAGCGCGTCGACGAGTATTTGCGCCGCGGTCCTGGGTGTGCCGGTGCTTGCCATCGCGAAGACGGTGCCTGGAGAGGCGCAACTATACCGCAGCGGTGCGGCCCGCGGGCCGATTGGATAGAATCGAACGGACGCCGCATCGAAATCCATGGTCGACGACATTCCCGGCTTGCGCCGCATCCTCAAGACGAGCAAGGTCATCGCGGTCGTCGGCCTTTCGGGCGACTGGTTCCGGCCGAGCTACTTCGCGGCGAAATACATGCTCGAGCACGGCTACACCGTGATCCCCGTCAATCCGAGATACGACGCCATCCTCGGCCAGAAAAGCTACAAGTCGCTGCGCGATATCCCGGTGAAGGTGGACATCGTCGACTGCTTCAGGAAAACCGAGGAGATCATGCCGATCGCCGAGGACGCGATCGCGATCGGCGCGAAAGTGCTGTGGCAGCAACTGGGCGTGAAAAACGCCGAAGCGGCAAGAAAGGCCGAAGCGGCAGGACTCGACGCGGTGATGGATCGCTGCGTCAAGATCGAGCACGGGCGGCTCTTCGGCGGTCTCAACTGGTGCGGGGTCAACACGAAGGTGATTTCCGCCAAGCGCCCGCAGTGGCTGTCCTGACGCATTAGCCCCGGCCTCCGCCCACAGCAGGCCCTTTCGTGGCTGCGGCATCCGCCCAGACGTGCGTCGGACCGTGTCAGGAAAACCCTTACACGTCGTGTCGGAAATGCTCTGAGCGGATGTTCCTCACGTGGGCGTCCCTTGCAACCCGGGTGCGTTGGAGCTATACAGTTCGCGATGAAACGCGCGCCGTTTTCTGCAATCGCGGGAGCGCTGCTCGTGCTCCTCGGCGGCACGGTGATGCTCGGCTGGTGGATGCAGCTATCCCCTCTGGTGCGCGTGCTGCCGGGTTTCGCGCCGATGGTATTCAACACGGCGTTGTGCTTTGTTCTGGCCGGCAGCGCGCTGCTGACGCCGGTTTCCGATGCGCAACAACACGAGCGCGTCACCGCGGTCCTGGGCGGCGCGCTCGCAATCATCGCGACCTGGGTGCTCGCCGAGCATCTCTTGCAGACCGATCTCGGCATCGATTGGGCTCCGCTTCACGACTGGCTGCACGACTCCGATCCGAACCCAGGCCGGATGTCGTCCGGCGCCGTGTGCGGATTCCTGATGAGCGGAGCGGTGCTGATTCTTGCGACGCGCGTACGCCGCCCGTGGATGGGCGCTGTGGTCCGGCTGCTGACCCTGGGGATCGGGGCCATTGGCGTGCTCGGGCTGGTGGGTTATCTCGTGAGCGCTCCCTTGCTTTTCCCGCAGTATCTTTTCGTGGGCGTGGCGGTGCACACCGCCGCGGGACTACTCGTTCTCGCGGTCGGCCTGCGGTCCGCCTGGAGGCGGTTCGAATGGGGCCGGGTGCCGCTGTTTGCGAGGGACGACGACCGGATCACGTTCGTCGGCGCGACGATTCTGGCCGCGGTCGCGCTGGCCGCCGGGATCGCGAGCTTCGCCATTCTTCAGGGCAGGGTTCAAACCCTGGTCGGTGACAACGCGCTCGCAGCGTTGACGCGCCGCACCGACATGTTTCGGGACTTGATCGAGTTGCGCGAAGTCAATGCCCGGATCGCCGCGACGCGCCCCGCGGTGCTGCGCAATCTGCGCGTGATACACACCGGCCGCGACGACGGCTCGAACATTGCAAACGTCAAAGCGGTCGTCGACAGTTTCCTGAAGCAGGGGTTCAACGCCCTTGCCTACCACGATGCGGATGACGAGGTCGTCGCGAGCGGAGGCGCTTTCGTGCAAGCGCCGGCAATGGTAGTGACGCTTGTAACCCCCGACAAACCGGAGCTGCTGTGGGACGGCGGCTTCCTGCTGCGCGACCGCATCCGCCTGCGCGACTCCACGGGGGAGGTTGGCACCGTGCTCGCCGAGCAACCCCTCACGGCGCTGACGCGACTCGCGCAAGACATGTCTGGAATGGGCGCGACCGGGGAAATGGTGTTGTGCATGTCGCGCCAAGAACGTCTGCATTGTTTTCCCAACCAGCTCAATCCCCGGGCCTTCTCGACCTCGCTGGTCAACGTCGCCGGCGAGCTCCTCCCAATGACCCGCGCCCTGCGCGGCGAGTCCGGCGTGATCGTCACCCGGGATTACCGGGCGCAGAACGTGGTCGCCGCCTACGGCCCCATAGGCAATTTGGGCCTTGGGATGGTGGTCAAGATCGACGCGGCCGAGATATTTCAGCCGATCCGCGAGCAGTTGCAGATCGTCATCGGTCTTCTGCTCCTCCTCGTCGCGGGAGGGACGCTGCTGCTGCGCTCGCAAATCAGGCCGCTCGCGACCAATCTGCGCGAAAGCCGCGAGCAATTTCGGGCTGTGACAGAAACCGCTAGCGACGCGATTATTTCAGCCGACGGGCAAGGCACTATCATCTATTTCAATCAGGCAGCCGAGCGCATCTTCGGCTATTCGGCAAGGGAGGCACTCGGCGAGCCGTTGACACTATTGATGCCGGAGCGGTTCCAACAGCCGCACGCGCTGGGCTTCCAACGGTTCCTTGCCACCAGGCAAGCCCGAATCATCGGAAAGACCCTCGAGCTGGTCGCAAGAAACAAGGACGGAAAAGAGTTCCCGATAGAGATTTCCGTCGCCAACTGGACTACAGCAAATGGAAATTTCTTCACGGCGATCCTGCGCGACATCACGTCCCGCAAGAAAGCCGAGGACGCGCTGACAACGCGTACTGCCGAGCTCGAGACCGTCAATCGCGAGCTTGAGGCGTTTTCCTATTCCGTCTCGCACGATCTGCGGGCGCCGCTGCGCCACGTCGACGGCTTCTCGGACATGCTGCGCGAGGAGTGCGGGCCGGCCCTGAATCAGGCCGGACGGCGCTATCTCGACACCATCACCGAATCGGTTAAGCAGATGGGTAGGCTGATAGACGATCTGCTGATGTTTTCCAAGATGGGCCGCGTCGAGATGCGTCAATCGCAGGTCAGCATAAGCGATCTCGTGGCGGAGGCCATTCAGGAGCTGTCGAGCGAGACGAACGGCCGCAGGGTCGAGTGGGAGATTCAATCCCTGCCCGGCGTGTGGGGAGACCGAGCGATGCTGAAACAGGTCTGGGCCAACCTGCTGTCGAACTCGATCAAATATACCCGGCCCCGCGGTTCGGCGAAGATCAGGATCGGCTGCAGCAGGAAGAACGGCGAACTGGAGTTCTACGTGCAGGACAACGGAGCGGGATTCGACATGAAATACGCCGACAAGCTCTTCGGGGTGTTCCAGAGGCTGCACCGGGCCGAGGAATTCGAGGGCACGGGCATCGGTCTCGCCAACGTGCGGCGGATCGTCACCCGCCACGGCGGGCGAACCTGGGCCGAGGCGAAACCCGATGAAGGCGCCACCTTTTATTTCACGCTTCGGGATTCCGCGGAGGAGTAGCTCATGGCCGAGTTGAGACCGATTCTCCTGGTCGAGGACAGCTTGAAGGATATCGAGCTGGTGCTTGCGGCTTTGAAGAAAAACAATTTTGCCAACGAAGTCGTCGTCGCCCGCGACGGCGCCGAGGCGCTCGACTACCTTTATCGGCGCGGGAAATTCCAGTCTCAGGCCGGCGGCCTGCCCATCGTCATGCTGCTCGACCTGAAAATGCCCAAGGTGGACGGCCTCGAGGTGCTGAGGCAGATCAAGGGCGATGAGGCGCTCAAACTCCTGCCGGTCGTGATGCTGACGTCGTCCCGCGAGGAAGAAGATCTCGTGAAGAGCTATCGGTTGGGAGTCAACGCCTACGTGGTCAAGCCGGTCGGTTTCCAGCAGTTTGTCGACGCCATCAAGCAAACCGGCATGTTCTGGGCCGTCATCAACGAACCGCCGCCTCAAACGACGAGTTGACGCGATCGAAGTCCGAGCAACATGGCCGAGCCAGTCAAAATCCTGCTTGTCGAAGATGTCGAGCAGGACGCCGAGCTGGCGTTGCATGAACTGAAGCGCGCGGGACTCATCTTCCAAAGTCGCAGAGTGGAGACGGAGTCCGACTTTCGGCGCGAACTCAGGGACTTTAAACCCGATATCATCGTTTCGGATTTTTCGCTGCCGCGCTTCAGCGGGAGGGCAGCGCTCGCGATTGCGCGCGAGTCGGAAGTCGAAATTCCTTTCATCTTTGTTTCCGGAACGATCGGCGAGGACGTCGCAGTCGAGGCGATGAAGTCCGGCGCCAACGACTATGTCATGAAAATCAATCTCGCCCGGCTGGGCCCAGCGATCGAGCGCGAGTTGCGGGACGCGGAGGGGCGGCGGGGACGCAGGCTCGCGGAAGAGAGATTGCGGGAGAGCGAGGCGGGGCTGCACCGTGCCCAGCTCATGGCGAAGATTGCGCACATCATCACAGGGCCGGACGGATCGTTCGAGCGCTGGTCCGATACCCTGCCGCAGCTGATCGGGGTCGAACCTGCGCAAATGCCCCGGAGCACGCGCGAGTGGCTGGACCTCCTGCATCCGGACGATCGTGAAAGGTTTCGCGCAACGGCCATCGAGGCCGCCCGCGCGGGTACGCGCAAGGACGTCGAGTACCGGCTGCGGCGCGCCGACGGCGAATGGAGTCGGGTACGCCAGGTGATCGAGCCGCTCCAGAGCCAGGCCGATGCCGAAGGCGCAACGCGATGGTTCAGCACGCTGCAGGACGTGACCGAGCACAGGCTCGCGGAGGAAAAAATCCTCCGCCTCACGCGTGTCTATGCGGTGCTGAGCGGAATCAACGCGCTCATCGTCCGCGTGCGCGATCGGGACGAGCTTTTCCGCGAGGCGTGCCGGATCGCGGTGGAGGCCGGGAAATTCAAACTCGCCTGGCTCGGCGTGGTCGATCGTGAGGCGTTGCGAGTGGAGCCGGTTGCCTGGCACGGCGGCGAGCAGGATTACTTCCAGTTGATGCCCTTGGCGCTGAACGAGTCCGATCCCGAACAATATGGGCTGGCCGGACGGGCGATCAGAGAGCGACGAGCGATGGTTGTCGAGGACATGACGAAGGATCCGCGAGTCTTGCTGCGCAAGGAAGCCTTGGAGCGCGGCTTTCATTCTCTGGTCGTGCTGCCTTTGCTGGTGTCGGAGGAGGTAGTCGGCGTGCTGGCCTTGTACGCGTCGGAGGTCGGGTTTTTCGATGAGGAGGAAATGAAGCTCCTCATTGAACTCTCCGGTGACATCTCGTTTGCGCTCGACCACATCGCAAAAGCGGAGAAGCTCGATTACCTCGCCTACTACGACTCGCTCACGGGTCTGGCCAACCGCAGCTTGTTCCACGAGCGTCTCGTGCAATATGTGAACGCAGCCCAAAGCGAAAAAAGCAAGCTTGCCGTTGCCGTGGTGGACGTCGACCGGTTCAAGATCATCAATGACTCCCTTGGCAGGCAGGCGGGCGACGAGCTGCTCAGGCAGATCGCCGAGCGCATCGAGGGCCACGCGGGCCCGATCCGGATGGCACGGATCAGCGCCGACCGCTTCGCGATCGTGCGCTCGGGTGTGAGCTCCGAGAGCGAAGTTGCGCGGCTCGTCGAGCAATGGCTTGCGGAGTGCTTCGGTCCGCCTTACGTGGTGAGCGGCACCGAGCTCAGGGTCTCCGCCAAGGCCGGTGTTGCGTTGTTCCCCAACGATGGCGCCGACGCGGACGCTTTGTTCCAGAATGCCGAAGCAGCATTGAAGAAGGCAAAGGCGACCGGGGAACGGTATCTGTTCCACACGCAACAGATGACCGAAAGGATCGGCG
>Ga0209283_10000903_pt1 | contig 15460 bp, 14 predicted proteins | sample CZO8metaG_2_FD_188354 | JGI IMG/M metagenome (GOLD analysis project Ga0209283, IMG submission 188354) | Vadose zone soil microbial communities from the Eel River Critical Zone Observatory, Northern California, USA - CZOApr15con2H1.8 metaG... | ecosystem: Environmental > Terrestrial > Soil >...
ATGATCCGGGTCTGCCCCCAGAGGGGATTTTCCTGCGCCACCCGCCGGATCAGTTCCCGGACCTCAAGGGGGATTCGCTTCCGTCCTGGTTTTCCCTGCTTTGACCGCCAACGCCAATAGGTGCGCTAGCCCTGTGCATGCCACCTTAAGACCGTCTCGGGCTTAACGATTACCAAGCAGTCTTTCCAGCCCGCAAACCAGCGGCACATCAGCATCCAGAACCGCCGGTCCCGATCCAGAATCCGTGGATATTTCTGTTTGCGTGTCAGCACGGAAAGCTGTTGGCGTAGACAGACATTCTCCAGCACCAACAGCGTTTTGGGCTTGCAACGTGCGATGAAAAATCGCAACAACCAGGGCATAGCGACCTCCCGGTTATTGTTGTCGGGAGGTTACCCTCTGATCGCCGAAAACGTTTAGTCCTGGTTGAAGACCGAGATTATGGTTTGCGCTCAAATCCGGCCTGGGTGAAATGCTTGTCGAAGGTAAGGGCGGTTTTGAGCTTCAAGCGCTTCATGACGGTGAATGAGACGCAGTCGGTGAAGGAATAGCGTTTGTCCCGATAGCGCTGAAACAACTGCCAGGTCTCCTCAAACAACGGCTCGTCGACGTACACAAAATGCACCGAGGGGCTACTTAGCAGATAGCGACCGATCTCCACGGCCTTGGTATGATGGCCACGGCTGTTGAAGAAGGTCACCACCTCATTGAACACATAGAAGGTCGTGACGAGTGACGCTGGAGATTCTTGGTAGCGTTCCCAGAATGCCACGGCCTCAGCGTGGTGCTGGTCGTCACCCGCCTCCAGGGCGATGAGGAAGCCGGTATCGAGAAAGAAAGGCGTCACGCGCCGGGATAAAGGTACTCGTCATGACGTTCTGAGGCGTCGGACACGCCGCTTTTGACCGGATGCTTGCCGAGTTTAAAGACAGGATCATCCGCGGCAGGGATCGGCAGCACCACGATCCGACCGTGCTCCTGGCGGATCTCGACCTGCTTTGCTCCCTTAAGCAATTTCTTCGGGATCAATACTCCATCTTTTTTGACTACCGCCTTCATGATAGAAGCTCCAGTAATTTGTTTTCAATCATAGCCGTCTCCACCCCCCCTTAGCAAGGGCAATCAATCCCAATGACCATGCGGGGCGATGTCTGGACGTCGCTATTTCTACGACGGCCAAGGCAACGTGCATGGGCAAATGGGGTCACATCTTGTATCTTAACATTCTAGGTGCTAACCTACCCGCATGGCCCGCCCGCTTCGTATCGAATATCCCGGTGCTGTTTATCACCTCACATCACGCGGCAACGCCCGCAAGAAAATCTTTCTTAACGACAGCGACCGCGACGAGTTTCTCGCCACTTTGGGCTGGGTGGTGGAGCGATTCGGATGGCGGTGCCATGCCTACTGTTTAATGGACAACCATTTTCACCTGCTCATCGAGACGCCGCAGCCCAACCTCTCCCTGGGGATGCGGCAATTAAACGGCGTCTATACCCAGCGGTTTAACCGTCGTCACAAACGGGTCGGACACCTGTTTCAAGGCCGATTCAAGGCCATTTTGGTGGAGCGGGACAGTTATCTCTTAGCGCTTGCGCGCTATATCGTTCTCAACCCAATACGCGCCAAGATGGTCCCCTCTGTGGCGTATTACCCCTGGAGCAGCTACCCGGCGACAGTGGGTCTTGCCCCGGCTCCGGCTTGGCTTACCCTTGACGGAATACTCAGCCCCTTCGCTTCCACCCAAAGCGTTGCCCGCAAGCGCTACGCGGCCTTTGTCGCGCAAGGCATTGCGCAAGCCCCACCATGGTCTGCGCTCAAAGGGCAAGCCTTGCTAGGCGGGGAGGCCTTCATCAAGAAGATGGCGCCCCACTTACAGGAAAGATCGTGCGAGGTCACCAAGCGGCAGCGTTTGCTGCACCGCCCGACTCTGAAACAAGTGTTTGCCGATACAAAAACCAAGAAGGTGCGCAATGCCGCGATGGCACGGGCTTATCGTGAATATGGCTATACGCAAGCCGAGATCGCCCGTACCCTCGACCTGCATTATGCGACGGTGAGCCGTCTGATCAAGGCGGGGGAAGATAAAATGGCAAAAGGCAAGATGTGACCCCGGTGACCGCGCTGGAGTGAAAATGAATAAATTCGTGAATCTTATTTTCGCGCTTGTCTTGGCGGCTATTTGTAGTGGCTGCAAACAGTACAAGGAAATTAGGGTTGAGGTGTCCAATGGAGAGATCGCATTTCTACTTCCGCAGCTTCCGAAGCTTGGTACCCTTTATATCGAACAGTTGAACACTGAGAAGGATGCGTTTCAGATGGTGTGGTCAATTAGTTTTGTTTCGAGTGTTGCTGAGCCTCGCACAATTGAACGAATTGTGTATGGAAAAGTACCGACGGAAGCAAAAGTTGATGTAGTGTCGGAGTCGAAACCACTCAAGGCCGGCGTCCTATACACGGTGGCAATGGACGTTGGACCTATTGTTGCAAAAGGGCTTTTTATTATTGAAAAGAGTGGGGCAGAAATGAAAGTTAGGAATTTAACCTACCGAGAGGCAGACGATTTTCGGAGGGCAAATCGGACCTATCAGTAATTCTGCACACAACGAAGGGGCCGGGTTGAGGTATCCCCTAATGTAGTCCCATCTCAGACCAAAAGCCCCGGATTTTTGATATAGTGGTTTTTGATCGCATCGGCGCACCAATAGGTCAAGGCGCCGAGAGTATCCGTCGGATTGTAGCCGGCGTTTTGCGGATAGGTGTTTGACCCTACGACAAACAAGTTGGGCACGTCCCAGTTCTGCAAATATTTGTTCACCACGCTGGTTTTTGGATCAACGCCCATGATCGCGCCACCGGTGTTATGCGTGGTCTGGTAGGGGACGATGCTGTAGTGTTTGCTGAGCGCCTGCCGGCGAATTTTGTTCGGCCGCATGGCCTTGGCGATTTTCTCCGCCTGGTCAGTTAGATAATTCGACCGTTTAAGTTCGTTGTCGTGCCAATCGAAGGTCACCCTAAGCAGGGGGGTTCCATAAATATCCCGGTAAGTGGGATCCAAATCCAGATAATTATCACGGTAAGAGATCACTCCGCCGTGAGTGGAAATAACCAGGGAACGACCATAATAGTGGGCTGCGGCTGTTTTCCACTCCGCGCCCCAACGCGGTACGCCTTCCGGCACTGGATGATACTGGATCGGCCGGCTGCCGGTAGTCCAGGCGGCGAGGTAACCGCCGCCGATGAATCCCAGATTGCTGTGGTCGAAATTGTCGCCATTGAAGTCATCGACAATCATACCCAATGCACCTGCCCCCATAAAGGGGTTGAAATTTTTATCTTCAAAGAAGGCAGTGACGCCGCTGGTTGCTTGATAAGCATAGTTTCTGCCGACCACGCCGGTCCCGCTGGCGGGGTCATAAGGCGCGCCGATCTTGGAATATAATAAAAGCCGCACATTATTCAATATATAAGAGGCCAACAAAATGATGTCCGCCGGCTGTTCGAATTCCTGTCCGCTGGTAATATCAACGTAGCTCACGCTGACTGCGCGTTTCCCGGAGGAATCCAGATTGATTTTGGTTACGTGCGATTGTGTGCGCAGCTCGAAGTTTTTGTTTTTCAGCAGGACCGGCAAAACCGTGGTCTGCGGACTGGCTTTGGCGCTGACTTCACAGCCGAACCGTTCACAGTAACCGCAGTAAACGCAGGTGCCTAAAGGGACGCCATCAGGATTAGTGTAAGGCCGGGTCACGTTGGCGGAAGGGGCAGGGAAGGGATGCAGGCCGAGATCTTCTGCGGCTTTTTTAAACATCGCTCCCTGATAACTGACCTTCATCGGCGGGTTGGGATAATCGCGTTGCCGCGGCCCCTCGAACGGATTACCTCCTGTCTGCTTCTTGCCTTTTAAATTCCCGGCCTTGCCGGCAATGCCGCAGGTGTATTCAAATTTGTCGAAGAACGGTTCCAGTTCGTCAAAAGTGACCCCCCAATCCTGGATCGTGGAATCTTCCGGAACTGCATCTTTGCCATAGCGCGCTAGCGTCCGGCTTCGAGTCTCGAAATCCCAGGGAAGAAAGCGAAAACACATTCCATTCCAGTGCACGCCGGCGCCACCCAGGCCTTCGCCCGGCAAGAAGGAACCGAGCTGGCGCATCGGCAAGGCGGTTTGTTTGCTGTTGTTGCGGAAAGTGATGGTCTCGCGCGACAGATCTTGCATCAGCTCATAGCGTACCGCATATTTAAGTTCGTCGTGGATGCCGGGAAGCTGAAAATCCGGATTGGTGGAACGGTCGCGGCCGCGTTCGAGGCCGACGACTTGCAGCCCAGCTTGGGTTAATTCTTTGCCAAGAATGCCGCCGGTCCAGCCGACTCCGACGAGTACGACATCCACCGGTTTTAGTTTGGTTGCCACGATTCCCTCCAGCAATTACTTTTTCGCGATGTCCTCAATAAGAGGATGAATGGGATGTCCATGGTGGTCGAGTTGCACTAAGTGTTGCTGCACGTCGCCCAGACTGACCGGCACCCGGTTGTACGGTTGATTGTATTGCTCAATAAAGCCGATGTAAGCGGCGGCTACGCCGGGAAACCCGACCAATTTCCAACCTGCTTTGTCGCGGTTTCCGCCGTAAGCAGGATCGGCAAAGAAACCTTCCACCGTGTTGGCGTAGACCATTTCAAAAAAAATTTTGCCCGGCAGGTCGTCCAGCTCAATTTCTCCTTTCTCCAAACCTTTAAGCACCTCGTCTTGTTGTGCCGGCGACAGTGTGTTGAAAGATTTGCCATATTTACCGTTGCAGTAAGCGTTAACATTGTTGATGCCGATCCGATACACTTGCTGAGGGGTAAGCGGCAACTGATAACCCTGCTCAGGCGTGCCTTCGCCCCAAGGGCCTTGGCGGTAATTTTTCCCCATCGTCCCGTAAGCTCCATCAAGCTGCTGGTCGATGAAGTACGAAACGCCGGCCTCTAGTGCGCCGGGGTTTTGATCATCAGCGGGAATCAAGCGGCTTATAGCCGCTTCAACAAACGCCGCTTCTGGTGCGCTCAAGAACGTATAGGCTTGTTGACGTAAGGCGATGGGTTTTTGGTTGGCGAGCGGCTTCTGGGATCGAGCAGTAGGTTGTGTGGCGGTAGGCTGTGTATAGGCTGGGGATTTTGTTTCTGCGGCATTCGACAGAATGGAGATTGGAACCGCAGTCGCCGCTCCTGCTACCCCAAGTCCTTTCAAAAAACGACGCCGACCGAGCTGGTCCGTCATTCCATCTCCTTAATTTGTCGCGAATCCTTGCTGAGGTTTCGCTTCTACATCTATCACCTAACAATGCAGGAAGAACGAAGGTGTGTCTGTCGAAAGTACACTATGCGACCGCGTTATAAGGAACAATAGGACTTAGGGGGGAACTCTGCCTTTGATTAATTCATAGGCCATGGCTTAGAGCGCACAATGTATGCGATTGTTCGATGGCCTGGGCGATGCCACTAATTGCGTATGTGCGCTGTTTGCGGGAAACCGAGTTGATGCAGGGATTGTTTGATTTCATCGAGGATCATGGGATCGTCGATGGTGGGCGGGGTTTTATATTCCTCGCCATCGGCGATTTTGCGTATAGTCCCGCGTAGGATTTTTCCAGAGCGGGTTTTGGGTAAGCGTTTGACCACGGCGGCCAGTTTGAAGGAGGCGACCGGGCCGATATTGTCGCGCACCAGTTTAACCAGCTCGCGCATGATGTCGTCAGGATTGCGGTTAACCCCTGCCTTGAGGACCGCCAGCCCCAAGGGGATCTGCCCCTTCAGCTCATCCGCCACGCCCACCACGGCGCATTCAGCCACATCGGGGTGAGACGCAAGAACCTCTTCCATCGCACCGGTGGATAAGCGGTGGCCGGCGACATTGATGATGTCGTCGATGCGGCTCATGACGGAAACGTAGCCGTCTTCGTCGCGATAACCGGCATCGCCGGTTAGATAATAACCAGGATACCGGCTGAGGTAAGCCTCGACATAGTGCTGGTCGTTATTCCATAGGGTGGGCAAGGCGCCCGGCGGCAACGGCAGCTTAATGACGATATTGCCGATTTTCCCATTGGGCATCTCGTTGCCATGTTCATCCAGGAAATGCACGGCATAGCCGGGCACCGGCTTGGTGGGGGAACCGGGTTTCACCGGCAGCGGCTCGATACCCATGCAATTGGCGACGATCGCCCAGCCGGTTTCAGTCTGCCACCAATGATCGATTACCGGCACGTTGAGCAGGTTCCGCGCCCACAGCAGGGTATCGGGGTCACACCGTTCGCCGGCCAAAAACAGGGTACGGAAACACGAGAGGTCGTATTTTTTGAGATACTGGCCGGTTGGATCTTCTTTCTTGATGGCGCGGAAAGCGGTGGGCGCGGTAAAGAGCGCGCCTACTTTATGTTGCGAGATTACGCGCCAGAAAGCGCCGGGGTCGGGCGTGCCCACGGGCTTGCCTTCGTACATGATGGTGGTGCAGCCCTTGAGCAGCGGCGCATAAACAATGTAGGAATGGCCTACGACCCAGCCGACATCGGACGCGGCCCAATAAACATCCCCCGCTTCTACGTTGTATACATTCTTCATGGACCATTTCAAGGCGACCGCGTGGCCGCCATGATCGCGCACTATGCCTTTGGGCTGGCCGGTGGTTCCGGATGTGTAGAGGATATAAAGCGGATCGGTGGCGGCGAGCGGCACGCAGTCGACCGGCCTGGCCTCGGCCAAGAGTTCCTGCCAATCATGATCGCGCCCACGCTGCATCATCGCCAAGCACTGGGGGCGCTGCAAAATAATGCAAGCTTCCGGTTTGTGCCGGGAAAGTGCGATGGCCTCGTCCAACAGCGGCTTGTACTCTATTACGCGGTTCAGCTCCAGGCCGCACGAGGCGCTCAATATGAGCCGCGGTTTAGCGTCGTCAATGCGCGCCGCCAACTCACGTGCGGCGAAACCGCCGAATACCACCGAGTGGATAGCGCCGATGCGCGCGCATGCCAGCATGGCGATGACCGCTTGCGGCACCATAGGCAGGTAAATAATGACGCGGTCGCCTTTTTGCACACCCTGGCGGCGCAGAACGCCGGCGAACAAGGCGATATCATCGCGCAACTCACGATAGTTCCAGGTAGCGATAGTGTCAGTGATCGGGCTATCGTAAATCAATGCGGGTTGATCGCCGCGACCGTTCTCGACATGAAAGTCGATTGCGTTGTAGCAGGTGTTGAGTTCACCGCCGCTGAACCAGCGATAGAACGGCGGATTGCTGTCATCCAGCACCTTGCGCCAGCGCCGATACCAGTGGATATCGGCGGCCGCCTCCGCCCAGAAGCCTTGCGGATCCTTAAGTGAGCGCTCATACGCAGCCTGGTAGTTTGGTTTGTTCATTTGCCATCTCCATCGATGTTAGTATCCGCGCCGCTCACCTTATCCGACCATAGATGCCGCCGCTTAACAAGCGCAGTGGGTGTCAAGCCGCCTGCCGGTCCAGCCATACTTCCAGACCTTGAGTGTTAAGCTCAATATCCATCTTCAGAAACGCATCAATAGTTTGCGTGGATAGCGTGCAGCCGTGCGCCACCAATCGCTCTTGCAAATTTCGGCGCATAGCGGCGGCGATACACTGATGGCGTTCCGCGCCTGCATTGGCATGTTCCCTGGCCATGCGCACAAACGCGTCCAGACCGGCGTGCAAATCCTGGCTCAAGCGCTTGAGGTGCGTCACCCGGCTATAGTGGGTGACGTAGATCGCGCGCGGGCCAAAGCTCATCAGCCGATCGATCGAGGCATGAGCGGCATCGGCATCGAACTGTGGTGGACTTGTGGTAGGAAAAATAAATTCACCGGTCGCCGTGTCGAACTCACGATAGGATATACCAAAAGTATCGCCGGCGAAGATGGCGCGGTTGATTTCATCGATAATGCAATAATGATGATAGGCGTGGCCGGGGGTGTCGATAAACAGGAGTTCGCGTCCGCCCAGCTTGAGGATATCGCCATCGTTTACTTCGATGACACGCTCGCGCGCCACCGGCACGATCTCGCCGTACATTTCGTGCGCGCGCGCCGCGCCGTATACTTCCCGGGTGCCGGCGATTAACTTCGCAGGATCAATAATGTGACGCGCGCCGCGCGGGTGCACGACTATACGAGCCGCGGGTAAATGCCGCATCAATTCGCCGGCGCCGCCGGCATGATCCAGATGCACATGGGTAAGCAGTACATATTTTACCTGCGCGCGCGACAGGCCCTTCTGTTGCAGCGCATCCAGCAATACCGGCACCGAGTAAGTCGTGCCGGTATCAACGAATGCAGCCTCCGTCCCTTCCACAATCAAATGGCTTGCGTCCAGGCGCGGGCGCACGTATTCCGTGTCAATGCCGGTAATGCCATGATCGAAATCAATACACTTGGCGCGCGCCATAGTCATATTTTTCCTAAATCGGAGAGGCAAGCGATTGCGGGAAATTCTACCATCTTTTAACTCATAACCGGGCCGGCGACAATGGCTGAAAGATCAAGCTCAAGGGGCTGGTAGGTTATTGAAAAAGTCCATCCGTGGCCTTTTTCATCACCCTGCTAGTTTTAATTGTCTCTACTATAACGCCTGCATTACAATAACGCGCTTATACCACTTCCCATTTAACAGGACTAATGCACGAAAATAAATCCGCGGGCGCGCGCCTGCGCGCCGCCGTCGACAGCGAACGGCCACTGCAGGTAATAGGCACGATCAATGCTTATACCGCCCTATTGGCTCAGCAGAGTGGATTTAAAGCGATTTATCTCTCCGGTGCCGGTGTCGCCAATGCCTCCTTTGGTTTGCCGGATCTCGGCCTCACCACGCTCAATGATGTGTGTGAAGACGTGCGGCGCGTCACCCTGGCGAGTGGACTGCCTTTGCTGGTGGATGCCGATACCGGCTGGGGTGCGGCGTTCATGATCGCCCGTACCGTGCGCGAGCTGACGCGCGCGGGCGCGGGCGGCATGCACATCGAAGACCAGGTGCAGGCCAAGCGTTGCGGCCACCGGCCCAACAAGGCCCTGGTGTCCCCGCAAGAAATGGTCGACCGCATCAAAGCGGCGGTGGATGCGCGCGGCGACGATGATTTCGTGATCATGGCGCGCACCGACGCACGCGCCGGCGAAGGCTTGCAAGCGGCAATAGCGCGCGCTTCGGCTTACGTCGAGGCGGGTGCCGACATGATTTTTGCCGAGGCTTTGCACGAGCTGTCGGAATATCGCGCCTGTGCCGAGACGGTAAAAGTACCGGTGCTGGCTAACATCACCGAGTTCGGCAAGACGCCGCTGCTCACCGTGCGGGAACTCGGTAATGCGGGGGTGCGGCTGGTGCTGTATCCGTTGTCCGCTTTCCGCGCCATGAGCGCAGCCGCGCTCAAGGTATACCGGGCCATTCGTAGCGAAGGCACGCAAAAGAACATCCTCGATTTAATGCAGACCCGCGCTGAACTTTATGAGGTGTTGGGATACCACGACTATGAGCGCAAGCTCGATCAGTTGTTTACGAAGGAGGAAGATCAATGAGTGTGAAGAACGCGGCCGCCGGCCTGCGCGGGATCTCCGCCGGCAAAACCGCCATTGCCACCGTAGGGCATGAAGGCGAGGGCCTCAGTTACCGCGGTTACGACATCATGGATTTGGCGGACCACGCCGCGTTTGAAGAGGTGGCGTATTTACTGCTCCATGGCAAGCTGCCGACGCAGGCGGAATTGGATGCTTACGTAATCAGGCTTAAGAAACAGCGCGGGTTGCCTCAGGCGCTTAAGGATATGTTGGAGCGTATCCCGGCACAAGCCCATCCGATGGACGTGATGCGCACCGGGTGCTCCATGCTGGGCGTCCTGGAACCGGAGCGGGATTTCAGCCGGCAGCATGATGTCGCCGATCGTTTACTGGCGGTATTCCCATCCATCCTGCTTTACTGGTATCGCTATGTGCGTGACGGCAAGCGTATCGGTACCGAGACCGATGATGATTCGATTGCCGGCCATTTCCTGCATCTGTTGCACGGCAAGACGCCCGCGGAGCTGATGCGGCGCGGCATGGATGTAACTCTGATCTTGTACGCCGAGCATGAATTCAATGCCTCCACCTTTACCGCGCGCGTGTGCGCCGCCACGCTGTCTGATTTCTATTCCGCCGTGACCGGCGCCATCGGCAGCCTGCGCGGTCCACTGCATGGCGGCGCCAACGAAGCGGCGATGGAACTCATCGAGAAATTCCCTACGCCGAAAGACGCCGCGGAAAAGGTCGCAGATATGCTGGCACGCAAGGAAAAAATCATGGGTTTCGGCCACGCCGTGTACCGCCAGCGCGATCCGCGCAATGTGGTGATCAAGGGCTGGTCGAAAAAATTATCCGAGGCAACCGGTGATCCCAGGCAACTCTTTGCCATTTCCGAGGCGATTGAGAACCTCATGTGGCGGGAAAAGAAACTCTTCCCTAATCTGGATTTTTACAGCGCCTCGGCTTATCACTTCATGAGCATTCCCACGCCGCTGTTTACGCCTATTTTCGTATGCGCACGCATCGCCGGCTGGGCGGCGCATATCATGGAACAACGCGCCGATAACCGCCTGATCCGCCCGGGTGCCGATTATGTCGGTCCCGGCAAACAGGAGTGGGTGCAAATCGAGCGGCGTGCGTAAACGATGCGCTCGGCACAGCGGCCTAAGCCAGACCCGGAACTGGTAGCGATCGCAGAATACGTATTGCGCTACGACGTCACACACCAGCAAGCGGCGATGGAGACGGCTCGTTACTGCTTAATGGATACGCTGGGTTGCGGTCTTTTGGCGCTAAACTATCCGGCTTGCACCAAACTACTGGGCCCTTTAGTGCCGGGCGCGACTCTCGCCGGCGGGGCGCGCGTCCCCGGCACCTCTTGTGAACTGGATCCGGTGCAGGGCGCTTTCAATATCGGCGCCATGATCCGCTGGCTGGATTACAACGACACCTGGCTCGCGGCCGAGTGGGGCCACCCTTCGGATAACTTGGGCGCCATCCTGGCTACAGCCGATTATCTCAGCCGCTTGGCGGTTACTGAAGGTAAAAAACCATTGACTATGCGCGAGGTATTGAGCGCTATGATCAAGGCGCACGAGGTTCAGGGGGTGATCGCGTTGGAAAACAGTTTCAACCGGATCGGTCTGGATCACGTCTTGCTGGTGCGCGTCGCTTCCGCCGCCGTAGTCACCGCCATGCTGGGCGGCACGTACGAACAAGTCATCAACGCCGTGTCCAATGCCTTCATCGACGGCGGCGCTCTGCGTACTTACCGGCATGCGCCCAATACCGGTTCGCGCAAGAGTTGGGCCGCCGGCGATGCCACCAGTCGCGCCGTGCGCCTGGCGCTGATGGCGATACGCGGCGAGATGGGTTATCCGTCCGCGTTAAGCGCCCCGGTCTGGGGATTCCAGGACGCGCTATTCAAAGGGAAACCGCTGAAGTTTAACCAGGGTTATGGCACGTATGTGATGGAGAACATCCTATTCAAGATTGCATTTCCGGCCGAGTTCCATGCGCAGACAGCGGTGGAAGCGGCGCTGGTACTGCATCCACAGGTCCAGCGCCGGCTGGATGACATCGAGCGAGCCGTCATCGAGACCCAGGAGGCAGCGGTGCGCATCATCGATAAGACCGGGCCGCTGGCGAATCCCGCCGACCGCGATCATTGTCTTCAGTATATGGTAGCGGTAGCGCTGATCTTTGGGCGCCTGAGCGCAGACGATTACGAGGATGCCGTGGCCGCGGATGTCCGTATCGACGCTTTGCGCAGCCGTATGACTGTCATTGAAAACAAGCAATTCAGCAAAAATTATCTCGATCCCGGGCAGCGCTCCATCGGCAATGCCGTGCAGGTGTTCTTCAAGGACGGTAGCCGCACTGAACGAGTCGCGGTGGAATACCCGCTCGGGCATCGCCGCCGCCGCAGCGAGGGCATCCCCTTGCTGCTGGAGAAATTCGCGCGCAACATCGCGACGCGCCTATCCCCGGAAAAATGTAGCGTCCTCACCGAATTGTGCCTGGATCAGGAGCGCCTGGAGAAAACGCCGGTGCATGCATTCATGTCCCTGATGGTTGTTTAGCCGGCGCCGGAATCTGACTCCTAATTAAACCGGGCGGCAATCAGAGGTTCCTTAGAAATTTAAATGGTGTGATTATTTTGATTGCCAAGCCGTATATACTGTTTATAGAGTTAAGGCCGAACTATGAAGAAGAATACAGCCATCTTTATTATTGTAACCGGCGCCTTGGCAATTACGGCCTGCAGTCGGGAGGGTTCTCAATCAGTCGCCCGATCGAGGCCGGCGGCGCAATATAGTCCCAACTTTGATCCCGGCAAGATAGCGCGTGGGGCTAAGATATTCGAGGAGAATTGCGCGCAATGCCATGGGCCGCAGGCGCAGGGGCACCCCGATTGGCAGACGCCGAGCGACGGAAGCTTTACCGCCGCGCCGCCTTTGGACGGCAGCGGCAACGAGCATAAACGTTCAAAATCAGAGCTGCTGAATGTCATCAGAAACGGGGTACGTAAAAATGGTCTCGAGGTCATGCCGGCATGGCAGGGACGTTTAAGCAATCAAGACCTCGAAGACGCCGTGACCTGGTTTCAGTCCTTATGGCCGCCGGAGGTGTATAAGGAATGGAATACCGTCAATAGCGCTAATCCCTCGCGGGAGGCGAAGCCATAAATAGTACCCGCGCCGTTCCCGCGGGCGGCCGCTTAAATAAAAATATGACCGCAGGCTCCTCTGTCCTAATGCTCTCTCCGATTCCATGACCGGCTTTGCCGTGTTGCTTATCGTGGTCGCCGCTTTTATCCATGCGAGCTGGAATTTTTTGGCAAAACGCGCGGGTGGCGGGGCCGCCTTTGTATGGCTTTTTGGCGCTGTTTCCGCGCTTCTTTATACGCCTCTCGCCGTCGCTCTTATTTTGTTGCAAGGCCCGCATCTGGGGCCCATTGAATTGACGTTTATCTTCGGCAGCGCGGCGATACATGCGGTGTATTTTCTGATGCTGCAGCGCGGTTATCGCGTCGGTGATCTATCGCTGGTGTATCCGCTGGCGCGTGGAACCGGCCCCCTGCTGTCGGTGCTTGCCGCCATCGCTTTTTTCGCTGAACGGCCAAGCAGGCTCGCGCTTATAGGCACCGTTCTTATCATCGCCGGTGTGTTTGCGCTGGCAACAGGCGGGACGAATTGGCGTCGGGCGATCATCAGCAACCAGCGAGCGGTAGGCTATGGCCTCTTAACCGGCAGCCTTATCGCTTGTTACACCCTATGGGATAAACACGCGGTAAGCGCATTACTGATCCCGCCGCTGGTGCTCGATTGGGGCAGCAATTTTGGCCGTACACTTTTGGTTTCGCCTTATGCCCTGCGCCATTGGCATGAGGTGCGCGCGCAATGGAAGTCGCATCGCTTCGAGGCGATCGCCGTGGGCATTCTCTGCCCGCTGTCCTATATCCTTGTGCTTACTGCATTGGTATTTACGCCGGTAAGTTACGTAGCGCCGGCACGTGAAATCAGCATCGTATTCGGGGTCTTGATGGGCGCGCATCTACTGGCAGAAGAAGGCTTGCGACTGCGCCTTACGGCGGCGGGCGCCATGGTAGTGGGTGTCATTGGGCTGAGCATCGGTTGATTGTTGAAGGAGGACTTAGGTTACCGCGGTTACCGTGTTTTTAGTGTATCAATTGATCGGCGAAATTTTAGCGGGGTGATGAAAAACTCTGGCACTGAAGTTACGATGAGATTGGATGTACTCATGACGGCACTGCTGCTCCCAATTTTAATTAGCAGTTTGGGTTTGATTTAGCTCAATATGACCCCATCTTTCTGGTGATATAAATTAAAAGTAAATTTTTAACGTGACGCCTATGGCAAAATCAGATCAAGTAACCCGCTTATCCCTTTCCGGCCTGCATTGCGCCGGCTGCGTAACTACGGTTGAAACCGCGCTTAAGGCCGTGCCCGGCGTAACACAAGCGGCGGTGAACCTGACTGAGCGAACCGCGACTGTGAAAGGCGATGTGTCGGTTCCGGCGTTGATTCAAGCGGTAGCGCAGTCCGGCTATAGCGCGGCTGAACCGAAAAGCGACGCCGAGGAAGCGGGAAAAGAAGCGGCGGAATTCGCCTATTATCGCGCGCTATTGCATAAAACCCTAGTGGCGGCGGTGGTCGGCGCACCTTTATTTGTTGCCGAACCTTTGGGGTTATTACCGTCATTGATGCATGCCCAAGGCCGGATGTTTTGGCTGTTCGTGGGCATCGCCAGCCTGTTTGTATTGGTTTATTCCGGCGGCCATTTTTTTACCGGCGCCTGGAAGGCATTTAAAGCGCATAACGCGACCATGGATACCCTCATCGCCCTCGGCACCGGTGTGGCATGGCTGTATTCCATGGTTATTGTCGCGTTCCCTGAGTTAGCGCCACCGCTTGCGCGTCATGCCTATTTCGAAGCCGCGACCGTAATCATCGCGTTAATCAATCTCGGCGCGGCATTGGAAATGCGCGCGCGCGGCAAAACCTCGGAAGCGGTTAAACGCTTGCTCAATCTCCAACCCAAGATCGCGCGCGTGATTCGCAATGGCGAAGAAGCGGATATTAACATCGCCGAGATCGGCCTCGACGAAACTATCCGGGTGCGCCCCGGCGAGAAGGTCCCGATAGACGGCGTAATTATTGAAGGCCATTCCAGCGTCGACGAGTCGATGCTGACCGGCGAGCCGATGCCTAAAGAGAAAAATCCGGATGATGAAGTGGTGGGAGGGACGCTGAATAAATCCGGCAGTTTTTTATTTCAGGCGAAACACATCGGCAAGGATACGGCGCTGGCACGTATTGCCGAGATGGTGCGCCAGGCGCAAAATGCGAAACCTTCTATTGGACGCTTGGCGGATAAAATCTCGGCGGTGTTCGTTCCTTCAGTGCTGATTATTTCAGTCATCACTTTTCTCGCCTGGTTTGATTTTGGACCGGCGCCTGCGCTCAGTTACGGTTTGGTCACCGCCATGACGGTTTTGATCATCGCCTGCCCATGCGCGCTCGGGCTTGCCACGCCGATGTCTATTATGGTCGGGGTCGGGAAGGCGGCGGAGCAGGGCGTTCTTATCCGCAATGGAGAGGCATTGCAACAGGCCGTCAAGCTCACTACCATCGTGCTCGATAAGACCGGCACTATCACCCAAGGACAGCCGGCCGTGACAGCGTTAATTCCCGCTGCCGGGTGGGACGAGGCTAAGCTATTACAATGGGCGGCCAGCATCGAAGTCGCTTCCGAGCACCCGCTGGCGAGCGCCATTATCGGCTTGGCAAAACAGCGGAGGCTGGCACTAATGCCGTTAAACGATTTTCGCGCCATCGGCGGGCACGGCGTGAGCGCTAAGGTGAATGGTAATTTGGTTTTATTCGGCAATGAGAAACTG
>Ga0209283_10000904_pt1 | contig 15456 bp, 20 predicted proteins | sample CZO8metaG_2_FD_188354 | JGI IMG/M metagenome (GOLD analysis project Ga0209283, IMG submission 188354) | Vadose zone soil microbial communities from the Eel River Critical Zone Observatory, Northern California, USA - CZOApr15con2H1.8 metaG... | ecosystem: Environmental > Terrestrial > Soil >...
GAGACCGGCGGCATTGATCGACGGAGTCCAAGGCTTCCGAGCCGGGCGCATCTCGCAACCGGAACTGAATGCGCTTTACGATTCTGCCGTCCAAGACACAGTTCAGCGTCTGGAAGCCACCGGATCGCCGGTCATTACGGATGGTGAACAGGCCAAGCACAGCTTCGCCACCTATTCCATCTATGGCCTGGAGAACCTGTCGCCGGATGGCGTGCCGATTTTGTTCGCGGACGGACACATCCGAAACTTTCCCCGACTAACCTCCGGACCGTTCAGGTACAAGACCCCGGCCGATGTTTACCTGGAAATAGCCCAGCGGTATGCGCATGTGCCGCTCAAGCAAGCGGTCGTCTCGGCCTCGGCGTTGAGCCTGCTGTATCCGCAAGGCGGCATCCGGGGCTATTCACGAGAAGAGTATCTTGATGCCCTGATTGCTGAGCAGGAGGGCGAAATTCGGCGTTGTCTGAACAAGGGCGCACATGTGGTTCAGATGGACTTCACGGAAGGACGGCTGTCGATCAAGTTGGACCCGACGCGACGCCTGCTACACAGTTTCATCGACCTGAACAATCTGGTGCTGGAGCGCTTTTCCGCCGAGGAGCGGAGGCGCATAGGGGTGCACACCTGCCCAGGCGCCGATCGCCACTCAACCCATAGCGCGGATGTGGACTACGCTGAGCTCCTGCCCCGCTTGTTCGAGCTGCAGGCGACCAACTTTTATGTGCAACTGGCAAGCGAGCCTGACCGCAAGCGTGTCCTGAAAATGATTCGAGACCACGCCAAGGATGGGCAACGGATCTTCGTGGGAGTGATCGATCCACTCAATCCGCGTGTCGAGACTCCAGAAGAGGTCAGGGACCGTGCCCTCGAGGCTGCCGAATACATTCGACCGGATCGATTGGGAACGACGGACGACTGCGGATTTGCCCCCTTCAGCGACGACACGTCACGCACTCGGGAAACAGCGTTCGAGAAGATTCGGGCCCGTGTCGCTGGGACGGCCATGGCCAGCACCGTGCTCGGTCTCGGATAGGGCGACTGGTGGGCGAATACTGGTGCGGATCCATACAGGCCGAGCGCCAGTGAGCTGAATGTCGATGCCAGAGCAACGCGAAACCCACGAGGTGATTCTGGACCGACTCCACCGAAGACTGCGGACTCTGTGTCAGTGCACCAGTACGTTCTTTCAAGCCGAGAGCGAGCAGGAGCTGCTGCAGTCTATTTGCGAAATTCTCGTGGCAGGCGGCGAGGTTCGGCTGGCCTGGATTGGCTACTGCGAGGATGATGCCGAGAAGACCGTTCGGCCGGTGGCCCAGGCGGGATCCGGCCTCGATTACCTGGAGCGCGTCAAGACTTCCTGGGGCGAGATGGAAACCGGTCAGGGTCCAGCCGGCATTGCGGCTCGGACCGGCAAAGCTTGTTGGGTCGATGATATCCGGACAGATCCGAGGTGTTCTCCTTGGCGAGTCGCCGCCCTCGCACGCGGCTACGCTTCGTGCATGGCGGTTCCGTTGATCGCCTATGGCAAGCCACGGGGCACAGTGGATCTTCGTGGCACGCTCAATCTTTACTCCGCGGAGTGCAACGCCTTTGATGAGAGCGCGGTCGAACACTATACCGGTTTGGCGACGTCCGTGGCATATGCCGTGACGGCGCTCCGCGGCCATCTCGCGGAAGACCTGGCATACGGGGTGACGGCGCTCCGTGCTCGCGCGGAGCGCAAGCAGGCCGAGGAAGCGCTGCACCAGGCGCGGGAGGAACTCGCGCACGTCACGCGGGTGACGACGCTGGGCGAGCTCGCCGCCTCCATCGCCCATGAGATCAACCAGCCGCTGGCGGCCATCATCGCTGACGCCAACGCGTGCCTCCACTGGCTGGAAGCGGACCGACCCGACCTGGACAGTGTCCGAGAGGCGCTGGCCGCCGTCGTGAAGGACGGCGACCGGGCGGCGGAGGTGATCACCCGGATTCGCGCCCTTCTGTCGCGATCGTCGGTCGCCCACCGGCCGTGTGACCTCGCCGGGGTCATCCGCGACGTACTTCTCCTGGTGGGTCCCGAGCTCGGGCGACACGAGACCGTCCTGCAAACGTCACTGGCGTCCGACCTGCCGCCGGTCATGGGCGATCGGGTCCAGCTCCAGCAGGTTCTCCTGAACTTGCTCTTGAATGCCGCCGAGGCCGTCCGAAACGTCCCGCCGGAGCGGCGTCGGCTGGTCGTGCGCTCGACCCTCGAACAGCGTGACGATGGCTCCTGGGCAGTCGTCGCGGTGGAGGATGCCGGCGTCGGCTTCCGCGAGGAGCAGGCGGCCCGCCTGTTCGAGGCGTTCTACACGACGAAGCCAGGGGGATTGGGCATGGGGCTGTGCATCAGCCGCTCGATCATGGACGGGCACCGGGGACGACTCTGGGCGACGGCAAACTCGGGCCACGGCGCCACCTTTCACTTCGCGCTGCCGGGGATTCGATGACGTCGGGTGCGGCCGTGGCCTTCGTCGTCGACGAGCAAGATTGGAATCGGTCAGGTGAAGGCGGCAGGCGCAAGCGCGCAGAGGTTTCGCTCGAGCAAGCACGCGACGAGCTGGAGGCAAAGGTCCAGGAGTGGACCGCGGCTCCGCTTTGAGCAGCCATCCCAAATGAAGACTGGAGGTGGCCGCGATGACCACCGAGATGCGGAAGACCGGAATCGACGTCGTCGGCGACATGCCCTGGGGCACGCACGTTTGTCTCTTCTACGAGACGAAAGAGGATCTCCTCGACACGTTGGTCTCCTATTGCAAGGCTGGATTGGAAAGCCAGGAGTTCTGCCTGTGGGTGGTTGCCGAGCCCGTGAGGGAGGAAGAGGCCAGGCATGCGTTGAAACAAGTCGTTCCTGATCTTGCTCGATACCTGGCGGACCACAGCATAGACATCGTCTCTGCCGGCGACTGGTATCTGCAAGGGGGCTCGTTTGATCTCAAGAGAGTGATGAGCGGTTGGCATGAAAGACTCGCTCTCGCATTGGCCAGAGGGTACGCCGGCGTGAGAGTGACCGGAGATACGGCCTGGCTCGAAAAGAAGGACTGGAAGGGCTTCTGCGAATACGAAGAGACGCTCAACGAGTCTATCGCCAATCAGCGCCTGGCCGTGCTGTGCACGTACCCGCTCGCCGCATGCGGAGCTGCGGAAATCCTGGATGTGGCGCGTACACACCAGTTTGCCATCGCAAAGCGACACGAGAGTTGGGAAATTATCGAAACCCCCGGGCTCAAGCAAGCCAAGGCCGAAATCACGCGCATGAACGAGGAGCTCGAACAACGTGTCGTGGAACGGACCAGCCAACTGACGGCTGTCAACGAAGAGCTGAGAAAGGAAATTCTCGAGCGCAAGCGGGCCGAGGAAGCGCTGCACCAGGCGCGGGAGGAACTCGCGCACGCCACGCGGGTGACGACGCTGGGCGAGCTCGCCGCCTCCATCGCCCACGAGATCAATCAGCCGCTGGCGGCCATCATCGCTGACGCCAACGCGTGCCTTCACTGGCTGGAAGCGGACCGACCCGACCTGGACAGTGTCCGAGAGGCCTTGGCCGCCGTCGCGAAGGACGGCGATCGGGCCGCGGAGGTGATCACCCGGATTCGCGGCCTGCTCGCGCGAGCGTCGGTCGCCCACGGGCCATGCGATATGGCCGGTGTCATCGGTGACGTGCTTCCGCTCGTGCGTCCGGAACTCGGGCGACACGGCATGATTCTGCAAATGTTCCTGGCGCCAGACCTGCCGCCGGTCAGGGGCGATCGGATCCAGCTCCAGCAGGTCCTTCTGAACTTGCTGGTGAATGCTGTTGAGGCCTCGAGGGAGGTCCCGCCGGAACGGCGCCGGCTGACCCTGCATTCGACCGTCGAGTACCGTGACGATGGACCCTGGGCGGTCGTCGGGGTCGAAGATGGCGGCGTCGGTTTCCGCGAGCCTGAGGCGGACCGCCTGTTCGAGGCGTTCTACACGACGAAGCCGGGGGGGCTCGGGATGGGGCTATCGATCAGCCGCTCGATCATCGAGGGGCATGGGGGACGGCTGTGGGCGACGGCGAATGCGGATCACGGCGCCACTTTCCACTTCGCCCTGCCGGGGATGCAATGAGCTCGGAGAGCCCGGTCGTCTTCGTCGTCGACGATGACCGGGCCTTTCGCGATGCCCTTCGGCGGCTGCTCACGTCCGTGGGGCTGTCCGTGGAAGTCTTCCCGAGCGCTCAGGCGTTCCTGAGCAACCCGAGACGGCATGCTCCAGGATGCCTCGTGCTCGACGTCCGCCTCCCGGGGTTGAGCGGCCTCGACCTTCAGCAGGAACTTGCCAACACGGACACGACGCTGCCGATCATCTTCCTCACCGGGCACGGCGACATTCCCATGTCGGTCCGGGCCATGAAGGCCGGTGCGGTCGAGTTTCTCACGAAGCCGTTTCGCGAGCAGGACCTGCTCGACGCCATTCGCCACGCGATCGATCGTGATCGCGTGGCACGCACGGAGAGGCTGGAGCTCGCCGAGCTTCGTCGCCGGTATGACTTGCTGACTCCTCGCGAGCGGGACGTGATGGGCGCCACCGTCGCCGGTCTGCTCAACAAGCAGATCGCCGGGCAGCTGGGAACCAGCGAAGCCACTGTCAAGGAACAGCGTGGGCACGTGATGCAGAAGATGCAGGCCGGGTCTCTGGCCGATCTGGTCCGGAGCGCCTCGCGCCTTGGAATTACCCCTGCCGGGAGTGGGCCAACCCCACCAAGGTAGGGTAGACGCTTCCCGCCCGGCAAACTAGCCTAGCAGCAGATCGACGCCGAACGGATGGCCTTGCATCACGGTGGACTGCACGGACGTCGTGATGTTGGCGAGAGCTCGAAGGGAGAGCACGGAGATGAGTCTTCAAATGACGCTCGAGCCGAAACCCACCATCAGCGCAGTTCAGGAACGGCGTGCCGATCGGGATCGTGAGCTTGTGGAAGCCCTCCGGCTGCACGAGCCGACCGCGGCCGAGCGCCTCGTCGCCACGTACGGCGACCGCGCGTATCGCTTGGCCACGGGCATCACGGGAAATGCGCAGGATGCAGAGGAAGTCGTGCAGGACGTGTTCTGGACCGTGGTCCGAAAGATCGACACGTTCAGGGGTGAGTCGGCCTTCGGCTCCTGGCTCTACCGGATCGTGGCGAACGCGGCCTACCAGAAGGTCCGAGGCCGGCAGAGCCGACGCGCAGAGCTGTCCTTGGATGACGTGCTGCCGCTCTTCGATGAGCAAGGCCGACACGTCGCACCCATGGCCGACTGGTCGGCGCGCGTGGAAGACCACGCGGTCCAGACCGAATTGCGGGTGGCGCTGACCTCGGCGATCGACAAATTGCCCGCCGACTATCGGACCGCGGTGCTGTTGCGCGACGTCGAGGGCCTGTCGCATCTCCAGATCGCCGAAGTCTTGAGCCTCAGCGTCCCCACTGTGAAGTCTCGGGTGCACCGCGCCCGGTTGTTTCTCCGGAAGCAGCTGGGCGACACGATGACGACGTTGGGTGCGCCGATAGCCACTGAAGGCGGGTCGTGATCGATGGGAACCCGGGCGGCACGACGGCGATTACCGGTGACTTCGTGCTGACCGACAAGGAAGTCAATCCTGTCGCGCGGACGCTGCGGCAGCACGGCATCGACGTGACAGCGATTCACAACCATGGGCTGCTCGACAAGCCGCGCCTCTTCTACATGCACTTCTGGGCCGTGGATGTCCCGGCGAAGCTCGCGCAGGGGTTGAAGGCGGCGCTCGACCAGACGAACAGTCAGAGGTGACGCGATGATGCCATGACGCCAGTGGTTCAAGGCCGCACTGGCGGCGCTCGCGCCTTCAGTGCGAGCCGGAGCGCACGCATCCTCGCTGCTCCAGCGGAGATCAAGTTGCCCGACGACACACCGACGCAAGCCTTCGACTTCGAGACGAGAGGGATCGAGGGCTGGACGACCGTGAGTGGCCGGTGGGTGGTGGAAGAGATGGCCGGCGCGTCGAGCGGCAAGAAGGTTCTCACCCAACGCGCGACGAAGAATTCGGAAGCCCTCGGGATTCGACGCGACCGAGTTACCCCTGCCGGGAGTAGCCCAACCCGATCAAGGTAGGGTAGACGCGTCCCGCCCCACAACCTAGCCTAGTAGCAGATCGACTCGACTCCGACGTTCACTGAGGGACAGCGAGGGACGCATGGGCGAGCGCAACAGGCAGGTGGTCTCCGTCGTGGATGATGACGAATCACTGCGTCGGTCCCTCCGGAATCTCCTGCGGTCGGTGGGCTTCGGCGTCGAGACGTTCGCCTCGGCGGAAGAGTTCTTGAGGTCGGCCCAGCGAGAGAACACCGGTTGCCTGGTGCTCGATCTGCGGATGACCGGGATGAGCGGCCTCGACCTCCTCCGGCATCTCGCAGTCGCAGATTCCCGCATTCCTGCTGTCATCCTGACTGCTCACGGCGACGAGGAGACGCGCCGGCGATCCCTGCAGGCCGGCGCGGTCGCGTTCCTCGACAAGCCCTTCCACAGCGATGCGCTGCTGGATGCGGTACGGGCCGCCCTCCGTTGAGCCAGGAGCGCCGACTCTCGAGGTGGAGGACATGGACATGAGCCTTGAAGCGGTTCTCGAACTCGAAACGAGCACGGTCGCTGATCGGCCGCGTGCCGACCGGGATCTCGACCTCCTGGAAGCGCTTCGACTGCATGAGCCGGCGGCGGCGGAGTGTCTTGTCGCCACGTACGGTGAGCGCGCGTATCGCTTGGCTACGAGCATCACGGGAAACGGGCAGGATGCAGAGGAAGTCGTGCAGGACGCGTTCTGGACCGTGGTCCGGAAGATCGATACGTTCAGGGGTGCGTCGGCCTTCGGCTCCTGGCTCTACCGGATCGTCTCGAACGCGGCCTACCAGAAACTCCGCGGCCGGCAGAGCCGAAGTCGAGACCTGTCCTTGGATGAGGTGCTCCCGTCGTTCGATGCACGGGGCCACTACGTCGGACCCATCGACGATTGGTCGGCCCGCGTGGACGACCCCTCGGTCCAGACCGAATTGCGGATGGCGCTGACCTCGGCGATCGACGAATTGCCTCCCGTCTCTCGGACGGTGCTGGTCCTGCGCGACGTCGAGGGCCTGTCGAATCTCGAGATCGCGGAAGCTTTGGGCCTTAGCGTCCCCATCGTGAAGTCTCGCGTGCACCGCGCCCGGCTGTTTCTCCGGAAACAGCTAGGCGATGCCATGACGACGTTGGATGCAACGGTCGCCACTTCATGCGGCTCGTGAATCAGATAGCCGAGGCAGACGGGACATCAATGGAAGGCATGCTGGAGGCTCACCCTGCGACGACCGGCGTGGCCGATGGGACGAGCAGCGACCTGCCGGCGTACAGACTCCGACGTGTGACTCAGTACATCGAGGAGAATCTGCAGCGGGAGCTTCGGCTCGCGGAGCTCAGTGCCCTCGTGCACATGAGCCCCTACCATTTCGCGCGACTCTTCAAGCGAAGCGCCGGCGTGCCCCCGCATCGATTCCTGGTTCGGTGCCGGATCGACGCGGCGCGAACGGTACTGGCGACTCGAACGGCGCGGATCGCCGAGATCGCGCAGTTAGTGGGATTTCGGACGCCGAGTCACTTCACGACGACGTTTCGACGGGTCACCGGGATGACGCCGAGCGCGTACCGCAGCGAGGCCGGCGCCGCGAGTGCAGGGAGTACCTCCGTTGCGTCCACGGCTGATGCCTTCGACGTCATCCGCGGTGCTGCCATTGGGGGAGCCCAACCGCGCCTCGCGAGGAACTCGAGTGGCGCGCCAGAGCAGGCGGCAGCATCTTCCTCCACGTAAAGAACCGCTGGTAAGCCGTGTCGAAGCTGAGACGCTCGTAGAGCGCCATCAGCCGCGGCTCATCGTCCGGACCGACCGGACGAAGACGCACGCACCGTTGCGGAGCATGACGGTGTGCTCGAGCTCTTTGGGGTATCCCAGCGGATTTTGCGGCGAGGATCCTTGCTGCGCATGAGTCCCAATGGCATCAACGAAGTTTTTCGCAAGAATGCATAAATCCAGGCGAATAAGTGGCAACCAGCGTCCCAGTACGACCGTCACAACGACGACTCATATCGAACACAGCGCATGGTTGCTTCACGGGGCAGACGATGACGATTGCTGGGCAATCGAGCGGTATGACCGACACACGGCCGCGGCTGGAGGTGCCGGCCTGGCGCGAATCGATCGTGCAGGGCTTCATGCGGGTCGAAGACGCGGTCTACGCCGGCCTGGGAACGCTCCTCGCAGCGATCGCGTTAGTGCTGCTCGTCGCAGTCGCCGTCGCCTTCGTGCGGGCGCTTCTCGGCGCCACTCTACCCGACCATGCCGTGGAGCTTCTCGACCAGATCCTCCTCATCCTGATGATCGTCGAGCTTCTCTACACCGTGCAGGTCTCCTTCCGTGAGCACGCGCTCGTGCCGGAACCCTTCCTGATTGTCGGGTTGATCGCCGCCATCCGCCGCCTGCTGGTGCTCACCGCCGAGTTCGCGCGATTCCTCGAGAAGGGCGGCGGGGCGTTCCAGGGGGCGATGCTCGAGCTGGGACTGCTGACGGTGATGATCGTGGCCCTCGTGGGCTCACTCGTCAGTCTGAGAAAGCGGCCTCACGTTGTCGCCGACCATGCGTGAGCGATTGAACCGGATACCCTTCTTCAACCAATGCATGGCGACGCGGTCACGACTGTTACGTGAAGCCCGGGGACGGGTGGAGTATTTGTGCCCGTGACACTGACGCTGACCCAGAACGGTACCGCTGTGAATGGCACCATCAGCGTCGGCGGGCGGCCGGACTACTCGGGCGATGTCACCGGCTCGGTCCAGGGCGAGTTGCTGAAGCTGGCGCTACAGACCACGACGCTCGCTGAGCTCCGGGTCAAACAGGACACGATCACCGGTGAGCCGTTTCCCGGGCTTCCACTGAACCTCCGCCGCTCGAAATAGACAGGCCAGGAGTGCGACCGGCGGCGGCGCGCTGCCGGCCGCACCCCAGCTTGATGCAGGCGGGGATCACTGGTTCAAGCTCGACTGTTCGATGGAGCTCGAACCAGACGGGGGCAGGCCGTTCGCGGCTACATCACCAACGAATACGGGGAGCCCGCCGAGCCGTTACGCATGCTTGCGCAGGCCCTGGATGCGTCCGGCGCGGTCGTCGGCCAGCAGATCGCGTGGCTTCCCGAGGGCGTCGGTGGATTCGAGCGGAGCTGGAGGAGGTTGCCCTCGGGATCCTTTCAAGCGACTTAAGAAAGCCAATCATGCGCGGTGACTTGCACCACCACACGCCGCAACTCGTCGGGGTCGAAGGGCTTCGCCAGCGTGAGCGCTCGAGTTCGGTCGAGGAACGCCGCGGTTTCGGCACCCAGCGCGTCGCCGGTAAAGAAGATCCAGCGATTCACGAGGTCCGGCCGGCTGTGCTCCACCTGCTGGTATAGGGCCGGACCGTCCAACCCGGGCATCCGCATGTCGCAGAAGACGATGTCGTATGAGTGGGCCCGAATCTTCTCGAGCGCGACGGCCCCGTTGGTGGCCGTGTCCACATCGTGACCGTCCTCAGTCAGCATCTCCGTGAGCAAATCCGCCACGTCCGGCTCGTCGTCCACGACGAGAATCCTGTACAGCCGCGCTGAACGCGACGCCTCCGGTCTCATCATGCTCTCGACCTCCTCCGACGGCGCACCCGCCGGGATCTCGACTCGGAACGTCGCCCCCTGGCCGGGAGCGCTCTTCACCGAGATCACGCCTCGGTGCCGCTCCACGATGCTCTGGCAGAGCGCGAGCCCGAGCCCTGTCCCGTGGCCGGGCGGTTTCGTCGTGAAGAACGGCTCGAAGATCGGTCACCTCGAGTGTGATCCGCTGGCCCTGGTGCCCCGTCGCGATGGTGAGCCGGCGATCTTCGGTGGCGCCGTGCCAGGCAGCATCTTGGCGGCCTACAGACAGCAGATTGAAGAGCTCGTGCGCGAGGCCCGCGAGGAGCTGGCCCATTGCTCCGAGCTTCTCGCTCTGGTAGAGCACCTCGGCCTGGGCCTTATGCTCCGCCGCGCGCAGCCGCCTCTGCTCGAGGGTCTGACTGACCGCCGGCCCGAGGCGCGCCCGCCGATCCTCGAGCAGGCAATCGATCGCGCCCTGCTTCATCAGCGCCACGGCAGCTTCCTCGCCGATCGTGCCGGACACGACGATGAACGGAACGCGCAGCTCGCGCTCCCGCAGGATCTCGAGAGCGCGCGCGGCGCTGAAGGACGGCGGGCCCAAGAGATCCACATACTCGGCTTCGGTCACCACGCGACGCCAGTCGGGGGCGAACCCCGCACGCCTCAGTTCGGCGACCATCAGCTCGGCGTCCGCCACGGCCTCTTCGATGATCAGCACGTGGACCGGTGTGGGCGCCAGCACGTCTTTCTCCCCGGCCCCTACGCCGTCGGGGGCTGGTTGCACGGCAGCATTCTAGGCTCGGGCCGGGACGCGTGTCTGTCAGCTACCCGACACCGCCAGTGAGAACCGAGACGCTCGACGTGGGCCGTTTTTTGAAATTGGCCTCAGTCCATAGCATCCACCCTCGAGGGATCCGGCAGGACAAGCTGCCCGCCGCGACGCGTGACCAGGCCGGCATCGGTCAACTCCCTGAGAAGGAGGCTGACCGTCTGCCGCGATGTGCCGATCATCATCCCTATCTCCTCGTGAGTCAGCGGCAGTCCGACTGTGAGCCCCGCATCGTCGCGGTGGCCGTGCTCCATCCCGATTCGTAAGAGAAACCGCGCCAGGCGGCGTCGCGCGTCCAGGGAAACCAGATCTTGGACACGACTCTGGAGATCAATGACACGCCAGGCGAGCCTCCTTGTTATCGAGTACAGGACCGCGTTGTGGACTCGTAGCATCGCGATGAAGGCGGCGCGGGGAACGTGCAGAATCCTCGATGCAACCCTGGCTTGGCCGAAGCCTTCGCGAGACCTGTCGCTCAGTACCGATGTCTCGCCGAAGATTTCGCCCGGTCTGACGTACCCGAGCGTGAACTCTGAGCCTGTCGCCGTCACTCGAAAGAGCCGGACGAGGCCGTCCTCCAGCACGTAGACCTGCCGCGGGGTGCGCGAGGGGCCGTACACCAACTCTCCGGTCTTGTAGGTTCGCGCCGTCGACATCCGACGGAGGGCCCTTGCTTGACCAGCGGGCAACGTGCGAAGCCAGTCCGCCTTGCGAGCGTGATCGGTCACGTGAGCGTTCGTTCAGAGGCAGAAGTTGGTCGTAGCGTGAGCTGATCGCTCTCCGAGCTCTACAGCGCCGGGCCGCTGGCGACGCCGGGACGAGCACCTCTCGGCCGCCGATGGTTCGAATCCATCGGGCCACGCTACCCCCGGGCCGGGATGCTTGTCTGTCAACTACACGACACCGCCAATACGCAGAACGACCTCAGGCAATCGCCTCCAGCCGGGCGGGATTCGGGAGGTCGAGTTGCCCACCACGGCGCGTGATCAAGCCAGCGCGAGAGAGCTCACCAAGGTGGACACTCACCGTCTGCCGCGACGTGCCGATGAAGGATGCGATCTCCGCGTGGGTCAGCGACAGCGTGACCGTGAGACCTTCGCCGGCGCGCCGGCCGTGCTCCGTCGCAACCCGAAGGAGAAAGCGCGCCAGACGACGACGGGCGTCCAGAAAGATGAGATCCTCAGCGCGCCCCTGGTAGTCGATAACACGTCCGGCGATCGTCCTTGTCACCGCATAGAGCACCGGGTTGTAGGCCCGTAGGGTCGCCACGAAGGCAGCACGGGGAATCCGCAGAATCTTCGAGGCGACTCTCGCCTGGGCAAACCCCTCTCGAGGTCTGTCGCTCACCACCGACATCTCGCCGAAGAGCTCCCCAGGCCGAGCATAACGGAGCGTGAATTCCTGGCCGGTCGGTGTCAGCCGAAAGAGGCGGACGAGGCCATCCTCCAGGACATAGACGTGCCTCGGATCGGGGGAAGGACTGAACACCAGCTCTCCGGCCTGATAATCTCGGATCGTCGACGCTCTGCGGAGTACTCTCACCGCGGCAGCCGGCATCCCTCGCAGCCAATCCAACCCGCGGGCGTGCAAGCAGACGGTAGACATCCTTTCAGATATGCCGCCGGACACGCGGTGGCGGGCCTCTCGAGGCCTGCGAGCCATTTTCTGTGACGCCCCTCCCACTACGTCGGACGCGGACGCACTCGTTCCGGTTGGCCTTTCCTTCCGACATTTCAGCCATTCTTCCGAGAAATTCGATCATCAGAGCGCCGCACGATAGTCCGACGGCGTCATCCCGACGACCCGCCGGAACACCCGACCGAAGTGGCTCTGGCTCTCGAACCCGCTCAGAAGCGCCACCTCCAGGACGGATCGCCTGGGATCCCGCAGCAGACGCTTCGCACGCTTGATTCGCTGCTCAACCACGTAACGATGTGGGCTCGTGCTCATACGCTCTCGAAAGAGGACGGCAAAGTGGTGTGGACTCATGCCCGCGGTTCGGGCCAGATCGGCGAGGCTCACGTCCTGATCTAGATGAGCTGCGATGTAGTCCAGGACCTGGCGAAGTCGGTATGTCGGCAGTCCGTTGCGAACCGGCCGCATCTGCGTCGGCGGGACGCCGTAGCGACGAGCGAGGTAGACGGCGAGCGCCGTGCCGAGCGACTCACCGTACAGTCGCCCGGCCGGGGAGCCGTCCTCTAGGTCAGCGCGAAGTGCGAGGAGCATCGATGCGACATGCGGATCCGTAAGATTCCACTGGGGCGTCAACTCGATGGCGGCGCTCGGGGTGGCCTCGTCGAGCGCTCGCGAGAGCAGCTCGGGATGCAGGGCCACCGAGACCGTCGCGATCGGACCCTCCGCCAAGAATCGATGCCGGGAGCCCCGCGGCATGAGCATGATCGTGTGGGGCTCAAGCGACCCCGCGTGGATCCCGTCGCCGGCGACCAGCGCGGCGCGCACCGAAGCATTCGTGATCAAGTGCACCGCGTGAGTCGCGTGCTCATGGTCGGCAATTTCGCCGGGAGGAATGTGAAGCACCTCGAGCGCCATCCCATCCCACTGCACTGCCCGGCTGGACAAGACGGCGGGCGCCGGCAGGAGTGGAATCGTGCGTCCGTTTCGTACCACCTCAATGCCCGGTACGCGCATCATGCTCATCTGTAGCCCATCCGCTCGTCACCCCGATCGACGCAATGTTCGTTGGGGAGCGAGAGGACGATTTTGATGATCGGCTTGAGCCCGTCTTTGAGAGGGCGGATGGGCGTGGAGCGGTGTAAACACGCATTCCTTTTCGCAAGAATGTGAACGCAGGCTCACGGATCCGTTGCCGGTCGTCCATGCTCGGTCCATCCGCGGCCGTTCCGGGTCTTGCCGATTCTTGCTGAAAGCGATCGCCCGATGCGCTACCGCGCGCCCATTCCACATCCGAAGAGGCGGAGCGTTGACTCCAGGGTTGTCAAGTTCCCCCGGGATGGACCCGCGGGGGCGGAGTCACAACAAAGAGGAGGAAGGCAATGTTTCGCATGGGTGGCGCAGCGGTGGTGGCAGCAACGTTGTTTGTGGCCGTGAGCGGGTCGGCGATGATCGCGGCGGCGGCGGATCCGGCCGGCACGGTGCTGGCGCAGGCCAAGGACCCCGCGCAGGAGCGGACCCGCCAGGACTGCATCAGGAACGGTGGGTGGTATACGGAAGGCGGCTGCGAGTACGAGACCAAGGCCAAGGCCGCGGCAATGGAGCGTGACAAGCAGGCGTGCCAGCGGGACGGCGGCTATTGGGATACGGCCGCCGGCGGCTGCGAGATGGAATCGAAAGGGAAGGCCAAGCAGTAGGGGCGCGACGGCTCGAGGCGACTGTGCTGCCGGCTCACGGGCATGGCGTTCCGACCCGTGCCCGTGAGCACGCCGGCAGGCGTGCGCGCGAGCACCCGCCATGATCGGGGGGTCGAAGGGAGCGACCGTGACACGGGTGGTCCTCGCACTACTCCTGTTGACCGGGCTCGTCGCAGGCACCGACCTCGCACTGCGGGTAGGCTTCCTGCCGCGCCGGTCGAGCAACGCGCTCTGGACGGAACACCGCGCGTTGCCCGTCTCGGACGTGGGAACCCTGGCGCCGGACTGGGTCCGGATCGCGCGGACGCTCCGCCCAGCGGTCGTCCACATTGGCGCTTGGGAGATCGACGCTGGCAAGCCGATCTACCTCGGCCTGGGGTCAGGCGTGATCGTCAACCCCGATGGGTACATCGTCACGAACCAACACGTCATCGAGAGGGCCGCGGAGCTCCGCGTGAAGCTGGCCGACGGGCGCGAGCTGATTGCGACGGTTGTCGGCCAGGATTCCACGGTGGACCTGGCGCTCCTCAAGATCGAGGCCCGCGACTTGCCCGTGATCCCGCTCGGCGACTCGTCAACGCTGCAAGTGGGCGAGCCCGTCATGGCCATCGGCAGCCCCTTTGGCTTTGATCAGACGGCCACCGTCGGCATCGTGAGCGCCCTCGACCGCGAGATCGAATTGAAGCCGAACAGCCGCTTCATCCAGACGGACGCGAACATCAATCCGGGGAACAGCGGCGGCCCGCTGATCAACCGACGAGGCCAGGCGATCGGCATTAATACCGTGGTCTTCACCAAGGCGGGTGGGAACACCGGCATAAGCTTTGCCATCCCGACGAGGTTCGCGGAACCGATCCTGACTCGGCTGGCTGCCGAGCGAGGGACGGGCCCGACGGCTCCACGGCGATGACCAGTTTCACGAGTTGCTTTCGGCCGGCTGCGGGGTGAAGGACCGGGTATCCCCGATAGAGTCTGCGGGGCGGCGCAGGCATGTCGGCGACGTTCCACGCGCCGATCGCTGGATCCGTCGGCTACGATGCGTTCGGCTGCTTCTCTTGGGGTGTGAGCGTCTGAGTCTGGGCGAGCTCCTCGCTACCCGCGATTTCAACGCCCAGGTTCGGCAACGCCAAGGAGAGCGTCGCGGCCAGCAACGCGACCGGCACGGCGAGCAGAGCCTTGCGAGTCTTCATTCTTCAATCTGTCACGGGAGGGGCAGAGTTGAGGAAGCCCCGCCAGATTCCGGCCCTGAGCGGCGAGGGGCCGCCCACGAGCCGGCCTGGCGTGGGATGCAGATCAGTCGCCCGCGGTCGGGCTGACGTCCGCCTGCGTATCGGCTCCGACAGGCGCGATGCTGTTGAGCTCGTTCCTGTCGCCCTCATGAACGAAGTCGACCAGTACCCGCATGCCTTCCTGGATGTTTTGGAGCATCCGGGGGTCGGTCGTGCGTAGCTCGGTGCCATCCGCGAGCTGGATCAGATTGAGGTCGCGATCGATGAAGCGCACGGTGCCTACTTCCCGGGCGCCATACGAATCGTCCGGACCGCCGGCCACAGCGTGTCCGAAGGACATCGCCACGCCGAGCGCCATTGTTGCTAGCAACATTTGATACCGCATGTGTT
>Ga0209283_10000914_pt1 | contig 15397 bp, 19 predicted proteins | sample CZO8metaG_2_FD_188354 | JGI IMG/M metagenome (GOLD analysis project Ga0209283, IMG submission 188354) | Vadose zone soil microbial communities from the Eel River Critical Zone Observatory, Northern California, USA - CZOApr15con2H1.8 metaG... | ecosystem: Environmental > Terrestrial > Soil >...
AATAGTCTCTTGCCCATCATGCTAGTTCGACTCTATGTGGATTAGACGTCTGAGTCAACGAAAGGATACATCGTCTCCAGGACAATAGACTGTGTCTGTCGTTTTATTCTCCTGGGTGATCACACCTGCACTCGGTTTCAAGCTGGTGTTGAACCGGAAGATACCTGCGCATCGGCGCGAGTCCGAGGAAAATCGCCGCAATGGCGATCAGAATTGATATTGCCGTTGCCTTGTACTCGCCATGGACAACGGCGTAACGCAATCACAGCGCTGCGCTCTTCGTCAGCCCGATCACGCCGTGCTTGGTTGCGTTATAGATGGCCCGGCCCGGAATGCCGATGAGACCGCTGATAGAAGAATTGTTGACGATGGCCCCGCCACCTTGTTTTCGCATCTGGAGCAACTCGTATTTCATGCAGAGAAAGACACTGCGGAGACTGATCGCATTCACTCGCTCGAATTCTTGACTAGTGGCATCAGCAGTTTCAACGGCGAGGCTCATGACACCGGCGTTGTTGAACGCCGCATCCAACCGCCCAAATGCTGAAACGGTCTGCTCGACCATCGCCTTCACCTGAGCTTCATCGGTGACATCGGAGCGGATGGCAATCGCCTTATGGCCGGCAGCGACCAGGCGCTCGGCGGCTGTCCGCACTGCTGATTCATTGATGTCGCGAGCGCGACCGCAGAACCCTCTGCAGCGAATGCCTGCGCCGCAGCCAGCCCCATGCCGGACCCTGCCCCAGTGACTAGTGCGACCTTGTTCTCAAACGACAAATTCATTGACTGGTTCCTCCTCACTGTCATGCCCAGGCAGCTTCGTTCATTCATGCCCCATCGGCGTGGGTTGGTTCACCGGGCTGATGCCGCGATAGCTCCACAGGTCCGATCCGCAGACGCATGTAGCCGCGAGCCGGATGATTGCATCCGTTGGCTTGGTGATCTTTGGCTCGGGAGTGTCCTCAAAACGGATGTCCCCGGTTCCATAAAACACGGTTCCTCGCATGGTTCGTCTCTTCTTTAGCGCATGACGTAGCCGCCGTCGATCGAGATCGACTGGCCGGTAACGTAGCTCGCGGCTGAGCTGCAGAGCCACAAGACAGCATCGGCGATCTCCTCGGGCCGCCCCATCCGCCCCATCGGCACGAAGGTATTCAGCATCTTATTCAACTCTTCTCCCTGACCTTCAGCGATCATCTTGTCGGACATGGGCGTCTGGATCATGCCCGGGCAGACGTCGTTAACGCGAATGCCGCGCGCAGCATATTCGAGAGCAGCGCTCTTGGTGAATCCGATCACTCCATGCTTTGCGGCATGGTAGGTCCCGCGTCGGGCGCCGCCTATAAGACCTCCAAGCGAAGAGCAATTCACGATGGCCCCGCTTCCTTGCTTGCGCATCTGTTGCAGCTCGAACTTCATACAACTCCAGACCCCGCGGAGATTGATCGCCATCACCCGGTCGTAATCGTCACGGGGAGAATCGGCAGTTTCTGCAAGGACATTTTGTACGCCGGCATTGTTGTAGGCTGCATCGAGCTGTCCGAAAGTGGCGACAGTCTGCTGAACCATTGCTTCTACTTGGGTGTCATCCGCCACGTCACAGCGGATGGCCCGTGTCTTATAGCCCTTGCCAGCGATCTCTTTGGCTGCGGACTGCACCGCCTTCTCATTCCAGTCCGCCAACACCACAGACGCACCTGATTCGTCCGCCAACACCACAGACGCACCTGATTCGGCAAAAGCCCTGGCCGTCGCAAGACCCAATCCAGATGCGGCGCCCGTCACGAGCGCCACTTTGTTTTCAAACGAGATGTTCATGATGATCTCCTCACCTTCTTGTTTTTGCTTTCTCTCACTTCATGAGCCGATACTGCTCGTCGGTGACCTTCTCTAGCCAGTTCACCGCTGTGCCGTCCACTTGCTCCTGGAACGCGATGTGCGTCATGGTTGTGGTTGGCGTTGCACCATGCCAGTGCTTGACGCCGGCCGGAATCCAAACGACGTCTCCCTTGCGAATCACCTGAACAGGGCCGCCCCATTGCTGAACCCAGCCGACACCATCTGTGACGATCAAGATCTGGCCAAGTGGATGGGTGTGCCAGGCCGATCGCGCTCCGGGCTGGAATCTGACCTGGCCACCGCTCGACCGGGCTGGTTCCTTCGCGTCGAAAAGAGACTGAACGCGAACCGTGCCCGTGAAGCGATCCGCAGCGCCTGCTATGACCTTTTGCGAGCTCGTCGGCGTAATTGAGATCTGCGTGCTGCCACTCTGTGCAATTCCAACGACCGGCATAGTTGCGAGAGACAGAAGCGCTGTGCAGGTCGAAAATAACTTCCTCATGGTCGAGTAGCCCTTTCTCGTACCTTCCAAGGCTATCCAGCAAAGCCTCCGGGCGCTTTCCCGATCCTGCCAATTCTTTGCCTAATCCTGCTTGGAATCTTAATTTCGTGCACGCAGAGGGTTGCCTCGCGGTACGCTAGTTTTGAGGGAGGAGCGCGAGATGGTGAGGGGAACGAGAAAAACGGAGGCTCCCGATCCAGTGGTGATCGAGATGAGGCGATCATTGGCGCGGCGGATTGCTGCGCGTACGAGAAAGGAAGGGGAACACAAGACTGCTATACCAGGACTGATCCTTTACCACCGTACGTCGCCGACTCCCTGCTATCGAGCATCCTATGAGCCGAGTCTCAGTATCTTTGTGCAGGGACGGAAGCGGATCAATCTCGGAGGCACGGAGTATTTGTGTGATGGATCATCGTTTCTGTTGTCATCGATCGACGTGCCTGCGGAAAGCCAGATCGTTGAGGCCTCCGAGAAAGTGCCGTTGCTCTGTATGTTTCTAAGCCTCGACATGCCGACGGTCCGGGAGGTTCTCAGCCGTGACGACGTGCCCGAAACTAGGGCTTCATCGCACCGTCAAGGGTTCGCGGTCGGTGAGACGACTCTCGGATTGCTAAGCGCAAGTAGCCGCTTGCTTGATCTTCTTGAGACGCCTGAGGACATTCCGTTCCTCAGCCACTTAATCCAGCGTGAAATCCTGTACCGCATCCTTAGGACGCCGCAGGCGGAACGGCTACGCGCAATCGCGACGAGTGGCGATCTGAGTCAAAGAACAACGAGAGCTATTGCCTGGCTGAGAGCCAACTTTGCCAAGCCTTTGCATATGGAAGAACTCGCATCGACCGCAAGGATGGGCGTTTCCACCCTCCATCATCAGTTCCGAGCGCTTACCGCAATGAGCCCGCTGCAGTATCAGAAACAATTGCGGCTCCAGACCGCGCGCCAGCGAATGTTGATGGACGGTCTCGATGCCACAAGCGCTGGGTACGAGGTCGGCTACGAGAGTGTGAGTCAATTCAGCCGCGAGTACAGTCGATTCTTCGGCCAACCGCCAATGCGCGATATCAAAACTCTTCGCGCCACCAGTGTTGTTGCCGCGTGATCAAAATGGCGGGAGCGACGGGACTCGAACCCGCGACCTCCTGCGTGACAGGCAGGTGTTCTAACCAACTGAACTACGTCCCTCGCAAACTGACTAAGAATGACTTCCCGCTCCGTCCACAGCCTTGCAGTGTCTTGCACTGCCTTGCAGGTCCTTCGACATGACAGAGGAGCATTCTTGCCACCCTTGAGTGCAGTGCGGCCAATCCTAAAGTTGGCAAATAGTTGGCAAATTGGTTTTTTGAGAGATATTCCCCGAAAGGGGAAAAGTGAGAATAGCCGCGTATTTACTGGTGATTTGAATGGTGGGCCTGGGTGGACTTGAACCACCGACCTCGCCCTTATCAGGGGCTTTTATGGTGCTATATGCATAGTATTATGCGTCTGCCTGCCAAGCAGGTGTGTTAGTCGCAGGTTTGCTCAGGAGCACAAAGTCTTCTTCCAAAATTGTATAGAGCATATTGCTGTTAAGCGAAATGATGGAGGTTCGAATCCTCCCCGGGGAGCCAAAACTCTTTGTACTCAAGTAATTACAGAGTATGGGTAGAGAATTCGGCCCTCGGCCGAATCCGATGGACCATTCACTCCGCAGCCCAATGCTGGTCCATGGTCGTTAATTCAAATCAAGCCTGTCCACTTAAAACCTCTGGAGTAGTTAGAGCCAGCTAACTGAGGCTCGATGAGCCGCAGCCTAAAGCTGACCAACTTCGCAAGCTCGTCGAGGAGGATCTCGAGGTGTGCTGCGCGAGGGATTCGGGCGCTGTCCGAAGAGCGCTGATGGAGACGGAAGTGTGTGCGCCGTTCTTCACGCCGACTGATACCAAAGTATCGCCGATACCATCGTCCAATTGTTTCGCCTCCACGCTTCTGGTGTGATTGCTTCGTGGCAAGTGACTCAATACGGCCTTGCGCAACGAAGAGCTATTCAGAAAAGGATCGACTTTGAGGCTCGCAGAGTACAGTGCACCACCAACATCGATCTAAATCCAATAGGCCGGTCGAAAAAAGGAGCTTAGAGGTGGCAAATACGGCGAAAACGGCAATTGTTACAGGTGCCTCGCGAGGGATCGGAGCGGGTCTCGTCGAAGCGTTCCTGAAGCGAGGTTACAACGTAGTCGCGAACTCGCGGAACATTACAAAAGCAAATCCATTCTCAACGGCCGCGAATGTTGCACTCGTTGACGGAGACATCGGCGACCCGCGTACGGCCGCAAAGATTGTGGATACTGCCATATCGCGATTTGGCCGAATCGACGTGCTAGTCAACAATGCGGGCGTTTTTATTCCGAAGCCCTTCACGGAATACACGACGGAGGACTTCAACACTCTAGTCTCGACAACTCTTGCAGGCTTTTTGTACGTGTCGCAGCTCGCGGTAAAGCAAATGTTACGGCAGAAGTCGGGCAGCATCGTCAACATCTCAACGACCCTGGTTGACCAACCGATTGCGGGTGTAGGAGCGGCCGTTCAAATTATGTTGAAGGGCGCTTTGAATGCGGTGACACGCGCCCTCGCCATCGAATATGCGAAGGACGGCATTCGAGTAAATACCATAGCGCCGGGAGTGATCAATACTCCCATGCACAAACCTGAGACCCACGATTTCCTGAAAGGGTTGCACCCGGTTGGCAGGATCGGTGAAGTCAAAGAAATCGTCGATGCAGTTTTGTTCTTGACGGACGCGACGTTCACCTCGGGTGAGATATTGCACGTGGATGGCGGCGCGCACGCGGGTAAATGGTGACCGGCGCAAGGAGAAAAAAGGATGACTACTTATCAAGAAATTAACGCAGCCGCTCGCTCAACACAGGACGACATCAAAGTTCGGTACACCGCCAAGACCCATACTTCAGGCGGTCGCCGCGGCGGCGTCTCTCGAAGTGACGACGGCCGCTTGGATGTTAAGTTCTCGGCTCCGGGAGTCCCCGGAACTGGTACCAATCCGGAGCAGTTGTTTGCCGCTGGTTGGTCGGCCTGTTTCATTAGTGCAATGGGAGTTGTGGCCAACAAGATGAAGGTGAAACTTCCGGCTGACGCAGCCGTCGATGCCGAAATCGACCTGTGCAATTCTGGCGACGTTTATTTTCTCCGAGCGCGTCTTAACGTCAGCCTGCCGGGTTTGGACCGCGAAGTCGCCCAGGCCATTGTGGACGCCACACACGGCGAGACATGTGCATATTCCAACGCTACGCGGGGCAACATCGACGTTGCGGTCAACGTGGTGTAGGCCGGACCTGTTGCAAACCGTTTTAAAAGGACTGCGTCGGCTCTCGCGGGCTGATTCAGGACTTCAATCTTGAGGCAACGAAGGAGAAGAATATGAAACTCTCGCAAGCGTACCGAACTGCTTTGATAGCAATTGCAGGATTTTTACTGACACCGATGTTTTACAGCGGACCGGTCGCTCAGACCAAATCTCCTCAAGGTGTTAGAAATATTGTCATTGTTCACGGGGCGTGGGCCGACGGATCAAGCTGGTCCAAAGTGATTCCAGTACTTCAAGCCAAGGGATTTCATGTAGTCGCCGTGCAGAACCCATTAACCTCGCTGGCTGACGACGTTGCCGCCACCAAGCGCGCCATCGCATGGCAGGATGGGCCTGTACTGTTAGTGGGCCATTCCTACGGAGGAGTGGTTATCACGGAGGCAGGAAACGATCCAAAAGTCGTCGGGTTGGTTTATGTGGCTGCGCTCGCGCCGTCGGATGGTGAGTCTGTTGCTTCAGTCACCAAACCGTTTCCGCCGGCTCCGCTAGGCAGCGAGGTCCGGGCGGATGCTGAAGGTTTTCTGACGGTGACTCCAAAGGGAATCGCTGAAGACTTCGCGCAGGACCTGTCAGACAAAGAGAAGCAGGTGTTGACGGCAACACAGACTCCGACAGCAGCGGCTGTGTTTGGGGCCACGATCACGACCGCCGCGTGGAAGACCAAGCCATCTTGGTACGTGATTGCCAGCAACGATCGCGCTGTCTCTCCAGAGCTTCAGAAGGCCGAAGCGGCTGCAATGAAAGCTACATCGATCACTGTTCCCTCCAGTCACGTGCCAATGCTTTCTCACCCTAAAGAAGTCGCAGACCTAATCGAGCAAGCCGCAGCGAAAGTCGGGAGTCACTGAACCCATGACCGCAATGAAATTAGAAGATGCCCGCCGCGTAATCAGCGCGGCGGAGAAGAAAGCCAGGGAAATTGGCCAGCCCATGAACATCGCAGTGGCTGACGAAGGCGGAAACATCGTTGCGCACGTTCGTATGGACAACGCATGGATTGGCAGCATTGATATTTCTATGAAGAAGGCTTACACGTCGCGCGCATTCGACATTGAAACGAAAGAATTGGCAAAGCATTCTCAATCGGGTGGCGAGTTCTTCGGCATTCATGTTTCAAACAACGGCAAAATCATGATTTTTGCTGGCGGCATCCCGCTGAAGCTGGATGGCAAGGTCGTAGGGGCGATTGGCGTGAGCGGTGGTTCCGGCGATCAAGATCATGCCGTCGCTGCGGCCGGTGCCGCCGCGTTCTGACCCGGCTGAACGAACCGCCGCCCTACAAAGAAAGGAGGATTATTCAATGTCGCATCACTACTCTGGCCCTGACTTCGGCTTCCCTCAGGGGGACGCCCGACTAGACTTCACGGATTTGTACGCCTTTCCCAAGCCGGGAGACCCTGAGAAATCCATCCTGATTATGAATGTGCATCCGTCTGCCGGCGAAAACCCTCCTGGACCTACGTCGATAGAGCCTTTCGCACCCGAAGCACTGTACGAGCTCAAGATTGATACCGATGGTGATGCGATTGCCGATATCGCGTACCGGGTGCGCTTCTCAGCGTTCGAGCGCGCGGCACAAACGGCGATTCTCCGCCGCGTTGATGGCCCGCAAGCCGCCGGTACCGGCGATGGCGGGCGGGTGATCGTCGATAGGGCGCCGGTTTCATTAGGGCGCGAAGCGAAGGTTACAGAGGCAGGCGATACCCGCTTCTTTGCCGGCTGGCGCAGCGACCCTTTCTTCTGCGACGTGGAAGGCGCGAAGAACAACTTGCAGTTCACGGGCGACGATTTCTTCGTTAACAAAGATGTGTGCAGCATCGTTCTTGAACTACCGAACTCCGCTCTGGGGGCAAAAGAAGTTCGTCTGTGGGCCCGCGCGCTGACGCCAGATGATGGTGGTGGCTGGCGTCAAGTCGAACGCGGAGCCCGGCCCGCGCAAGCGGTGATACTTGTCGAGGAAAGAGATGCCTACCTCGGAGGTGAACCGGCGACCGATGGGCGTTTCCTTGCTTCCTTCGCGCACGCTCTGGAGCACACAGGTGGATATACTTCGGCCGAGGCGAAGCGCGTGGCGGCGACACTGCTCCCAGATATTTTGCCTTATGACTCTTCGCGACCGGCGTCTTTTCCCGATAACGGCCGGACACTCATCGACGATGCCTTCGATTTTTTCATGCGCGTTCTCACGAATGGCAAGGTCAACGGGGACAACGTAGGGCCCCACGGCGATTTGTTACTCGGGTTTCCTTATGTAGGACCACCTCATCAAGACCGCGTGACGAAAGCTGCCCGATAAGACGCCCCCAACGCAAAACCAAAAGTGAAACCAAAATGATAAGGAGGCAACAAACATGAAGGATCAAAATTACGCAGCAACAAAGACTCCTGAGATACGTCTGGCCAAGCGCTCGCCCGAGTATTGGCGAGTCACGTTTGACTACCCACCGCTCAACATCTTCGGGCCCGAAATGCTTCCGCAAGTGAACGAGATCATCACGGCAATCGAAACTGACGAGCGAGTTAAGGTGGTTGTCTTTGACAGCGCCGTTGAAGGGTTCTTTCTGATTCATTTGGATTTTCTTGCAAAACTTGACGATTTGGCGCACCTCCCGCCTGGACCCACAGGCTTGCATCCATGGCCCGAAATGCTCGTGCGCCTGAGTCGTACATCTGTCGTGTCGATAGCACTGATTCGGGGGCGAGCGACTGGTATGGGGAGTGAGCTTGCCCTTGCTTGCGACATGCGTTTTGCGAGTCGCGAAAAAGCCATCTTGTCGCAGTTTGAAGTTGGCGCCGGCTTGGTGCCTGGCGGCGGCCCTATGGCGCGACTGTCGCGCCTCATGGGAAGAGGACGCGCACTCGAAGTAATTCTAAGCGCGGACGACGTCTCAGGCGACTTGGCCGAGCGCTACGGCTACGTGAATCGTTCGTTGCCGGATGCCGATCTCGACGGGTTTGTCGATGCGCTTGCCACCCGAATCGCCTCCTTCGACAAACAGACAATCGCCGATGCCAAGCGCCTGGTCAACGTTGCCAGTTTGCCGCCTGACATCGAAATCGAATCCGGGTGGAACGCTTGCGTTGCTTCGATGGGACGACCGGCCACGCAGCAGAGAATCAAAACGCTGTTAGAGAGAGGCTTTTGCAAACCCGGCGACGCAGAAAATCGCTTGGGAGATTTCGTAGGACGCTGAGCATCGATAACGGCGCAGCCTCGAACGGCACACCGTGAAAAATAAGAACGCAGACGATCAACCGAAACTGCAGGAGCGAATCAATGAATACGGGCCCGAAAGAGAAAATCTTAAACGACGATAACTCTCGTCCTGTCACTGCCGAGCAGCGATTAACGCAACTTGGCATCAAGCTTCCAGCGCCGCCTGAGCCCTTCGGCATCTACGCGGAAGCGGTGCAGACAGGCAACATGCTCTTTCTCACCGGAATGCTTCCCACTGCAGGCCGCGAAGCGAAATTCATAGGGCGCATCGGCGCGGAACTCGACGTACAAACGGGACGCAAGGCTGCTTACATGGCTGCGGTCAACGCCCTCGCTGTCGCGCGGCAGCATTTGGGATCGCTCGACAGAGTTACGCGGATCGTCCGGCTCGGCGTGTTCGTCGCCACTTCGGGAGATGTCCGGGAGCAGCCAAAAATCGCTAACGGCGCTTCAGAGTTGTTGCAGGACGTTTTCGGAAAAGACAAAAACCCTACACGCCTGGTGTACGGCGTAGCCAGCCTTCCGCTCGGCGTGCCAGTCGAACTGGAATTAATTTTTGAGGTGTCCGCGTAATGCCGCCCCGTTGGAATGAGAACCGGCTCACAGCGAAACTTGGGATCGACTATCCAGTCATTCAAGGTCCGCTCGGCGGATTGTCATCACAAAAATTGACGGCAGCGGTCTCCAACTTTGGCGGACTCGGATCGTTTGGTGCGCACGGCTTGGCTCCGGAGGCGATCAAGGACGTCATCGGAGAGATTCGCTCCCTTACATCGAAACCGTTCGCAATGAACTTGTGGGTATCGATGGAAGACGAAGGCGCCCGAACGTCGGATGAAGCCGCCTTCAACGGCGCCCTCGCCACACTCGCCGCCCACCTCGACGCGTTGGGAGCGCCCCGGCCGAAGTACAAGCCATATTCGCCACTGCGATTTGAGGATCAGGCTCGCGCGCTGCTGGATGCAAAAGTGCCTGTCTTCAGTTTCATCGTAGGAATTCCACCGAGAGAAATCTTGGATGAGTGCCGCACGAAAGGCATCGTCACCATCGGCGGTGCAACCACACCAGATGAAGCTGCAGCACTCAACGACGCGGGCGTAGACGCCATCGTTGCTTCCGGATTCGAAGCCGGAGGCCACCGCGGTTCGTTCCTCCGCGCCGCGGAGGATTCACTTACAGGCACTTTTTCGCTCGTCCCTCAGATTGCCGACATGGTCAATGTGCCGGTGATTGCCGCCGGTGGCATCGCAGATGCGCGCGGCGTAATCGCCGCCCTGGCTCTTGGCGCAGAGGCCGTGCAAATGGGAACGGTATTCCTGGCGTGCGAGGAGTCCGGCGCCAGCCTCCTTCATCGCCAGGCTTTACGAGGGAGAAAAGCCGGGCACACCGCGCTGCCAGCCTCCTTCATCGCCAGGCTTTACGAGGGGAAAAAGCGGGGCACACCGCGCTGACAAAGGGCTTCACCGGAAGACTCGCGCGGGGAATTCACAACCGCTTGCTGGAGGAGTTGAACCAGGAGGCAACGGCGATTCTACCGTATCCGTTGCAACGAAGACTCGTCAGAAACCTCTCGATAGCAGCCGAGGCGGCGGGTCGAGCGGATCTTCTGCCTCTGTGGGCGGGGCAAAGCGCCAATCTTTCGGCTTGCACCGACTCATCGGCTTTCTTGCGCTCATTGGTCGAGGAAGTTTCCGAAATCGCGGGACCCATCATTCAGTGGAGCGCAGCCCGCCGTGAAAAGCAAATTTTTAAGTAAGGAGAAAAAGAGAATGAAAATGTCAAATATCACCAACAAAGTTGTGGTAATCACCGGAGCCAGCAGCGGCATTGGGGAAAGCACCGCGAAGCTTCTCGCAGAACAAGGAGCAAAAGTTGTGCTAGGAGCGCGGCGTTCGAACAGGATCGACGCAGTGGTTCAAGAGATCTCGGCCAGCGGCGGCAAGGCCATCGGATTTGCTACCGATGTGACCAAGCGCGCAGAAGTGGAAGCGCTCATCCAACGGGCCGTTGACGGTTTTGGCCGCGTCGATGTGCTCCTTAATAACGCCGGTATTATGCCCATCGCACCGATCGGGGCCCTCAAGGTAGATGAATGGGACCGGCAGATTGACGTCAATATCAAAGGACTTCTATATGGGGTTGCCGCTGCCTTGCCTCACATGCAGAAGCAGAAGAGCGGCCACATCATTAACATGGCTTCCGTTTTCGGGATCAAAATGTTCGCCCCCGGCGGGACGGTCTACTGCGCCACCAAGGCGGCTGTGCGCGCGTTGACTGAAGGGCTGCGGATGGAACTGCACTCACAAAATATCCGCTGCACGATGATCTCACCTGGCGCGGTTGCCACAGAACTGCCGGAGAGCAGCTCGGACGAAGGGACCAGAAAAAATTTGCGCGAGTTCATGAAAATGGCCATCCCAGCCAGCACGATCGCGACAGCGATCGCTTACGCAATCGAGCAGCCGGTCGACGTGGAAGTTGATGAGATGGTCATCCGCCCAACCGTACAGGACTTCTAACGCGGAGACAAACTATGCGTTCTTTCAGCTCGTCCCGTTGGCCCAGATTCCTTCAGGTTTCTCGTGTGGTGCTGGTGGTTTCTATGATGCTCGCAATATTTCAACTGCCGGTGCACACGCAGGGAAAGGAACGTCCCGTGAAACACCCGACTCTTTATCGCACGATACAGGTAGACGGGCTCTCCATCTTTTACAGAGAGGCCGGGCCGAAAGACGCACCAACGCTTTTGCTGTTGCACGGGCTTCCTTCCTCATCCCGGATGTTCGAGCCCCTGTTCTCTCGGCTTTCCGATCACTATCACCTTGTCGCGCCCGATTACCCCGGCTTCGGACACAGTGACTGGCCAGACCCGACAAAATTTGCGTACACATTCGATCACATCGCCGAAACCATGAATCACTTTACCGAAGGTCTTGGGCTATCGCGCTACACGCTTTACATGCAGGATTACGGCGGCCCCGTGGGTTTTCGCATGGCCTTGGCACATCCGGACCGAATCGAGGGTCTTATCATCCAGGATGCTGTGGCGCACAACGAGGGCCTGGGCGCGATCTGGAAGACGCGTCGGGCCTTTTGGGCCGACCGCGCCGCTAACGAAAGCGCGCTTCGTAGCAACCTCTTGTCGTTGCAGACGACGCGGACGCGCCATGTCGGAAGCGATTCCAACGTGGAACGCTATGACCCCGATCTGTGGACGGATGAATTTGCTTTTCTCAACCAGCCCGGCCAGGTCGAGATTCAGAGTGACCTCTTCTACGACTACCGTACCAACGTCGAAAACTATCCCAAATGGCAAGCTTGGATGCGTGAGAAGCAGCCGAGCCTGCTGGTGATTTGGGGCAAGTACGAGGCATCGTTTGACTCCTCGGAGCCGGAATCGTACCGGCGAGATGTGCCAAATGCCGAAGTCCACATTGTCGATGGTGGTCATTTCGCGCTGGATACGGCAGCGGATGATATTGCGGCGCTGGTAGGTCAGTTCATGAAGATGCAGAAATGAGTACAAGGACTCGCGAAGCATTCGAGAGTTCAACTTAGTCAAGGAGGCATGATTTTATGAGCAAGAGATTCGGACTATTGGCAATTCGACTGTTGGTGTCTGTGAACCTTCTGTATGCCGCCATCTTTGCCAAGTTTGCAGGGGTGCCACAGTCGGTGGCCCTGTTCACGCAGATGTCGCAAGCGGTCCACGGGTTGATTTCTCAGCCGGTATTTCGACTGGGATCTGGTGTTTTCGAAACCACGGTGGCGGTTCTGTTCCTGATTCCGAAGACAGCCAGATTGGGGGCAAAGTTGGTCATTTTGTGGATGACGGCCATTATTCTCAGTCACATTTTTGTGTTGGGATACGGCGTGTTCTTTGTCGATGCTCTCGTCTTGATGGTGCTGGCTGTTATCTATCTCCTGCTGGCGCATAGGCAATCCTATCGGGGCGAACCCGAAAGTCTGGGAACGATGGCTGCTGTACTAACGCACAAAAAATAGTCGGGCGAACAGATGGAAGCGAAGCCACAACATCCTGACATTAGTGCCCTCAGCGCAGGTTCACGTTGTCGATGGCGGCCATTTCTCCCTCGACACCGCCCCAGACGAGATCGCCGCACGAGTACGTGAGTTTATGGATATGCCGAAAGAATCAGTCCAAGGAGAAGAAATCATGGCAACAGCAACGACGCCTGCCCGGCCCCCTTTCCCGCCGTTCACCCGCGAGAGCGCGATGCAAAAGGTGCGCCTCGCTGAAGATGGTTGGAATACTCGCGATCCTGCAAAAGTAGCTCTGGCATACGCGATCGATTCACGATGGAGGAATCGATCGGAATTCATCAACGGACGAGACGAAGCTATTGCTTTCCTCTCTCGCAAGTGGGCCAAGTCGTTGGGAGTTCATATGTTCAGGTTTGTCGCCACCATCCTTGTCGCGATCTTGCTGTCAGCGCCCCTCGTAGCGGGAATCACGCCGTTTCCGGCCAGCTTTCACACGCAAGTGGTTCCGACGAACGGCACCAGCCTCTACGTCCGAGTCGGCGGCAAGGGTCCGGCCGTGGTGCTGTTGCATGGCTTCGGCGATACGGGTGATATGTGGGCCCCCCTGGCAATTATTCTGGCCAAAGACCATACCGTGATCGTCCCCGACCTGCGCGGCATGGGTATGTCCGATCACCCGGATACCGGCTACACCAAGAAGAACCAGGCGGTCGACATTGCCGGCGTCATGGATGCACTCAAGGTCCAGAAGGCAGACCTGGTCACACATGACATCGGCAATATGGTCGGCTATGCGTTGGCTGCTCAATATCCGGCCCGGGTCACGCGCTGGGTGGTGATCGATGCACCGCTGCCCGGAATAGGCGATTGGGACAACATCACTCGCAGCCCGATGCTGTGGCACTTCAATTTCCGGGGTCCTGACGAGGAGCGTCTGGTGCAGGGCCGGGAGCGCATCTACCTCGATCGCTTCTGGAACGAGTTGTCCGGAAACCCGAAGGGGATCGATGAAGATACGCGGCAGCACTATGCTGCCCTGTACGCACGGCCGCATGCGATGCACGATGCCTTCGAGCAGTTTGGAGCATTCAGCCAGGACGCCACCGACAACAAGGCGTTGCTCGCCACGGGCGGCAAGATCACAATGCCGGTGTTTGCCATCGGTGCCGAGAAGTTTTTCGGCAAGGGTATGGCCGACGAGATGCGGTTCGCCGCCAGCAACGTCACGGGCGGCATCGTGCCCAATTCCGGGCACTGGATCATGGAGGAGAATCCACAGGCCACCATCAAGTTGGTTACAGATTTCCTCGCCAAGTAGGCTTGGGCTTCAGACAATCTGACCCGAGGGCGCGGAAAATGGGGAGCAGGTCAAGACGAGATCGCCGCAGGAGTACGTGAGTTTATGGGTATGCCGAAAGAATCAGTCTAAGGAGAAGAAAATTATGGCAACAGCAACGACGCCTGCCCGCCCCCCTTTCCCGCCGTTCACACGCGACAGTGCGATGCAAAAGGTGCGCCACGCTGAAGATGCTTGGAATACTCGCGATCCTGCAAAAGTGGCTCTGGCATACACGATCGATTCACGATGGAGGAATCGATCGGAATTCATCAACGGACGAAACGAAGTTATCGCTTTCCTCTCTCGTAAGTGGGCCAAGGAGCTGGACTACAGGCTTATCAAGGAAATGTGGGCGTTTACTGGGAACCGGATCGCCGTCCGCTTCGCTTACGAGTGGCACGACGACTCGGATCACTGGTATCGCTCCTACGGCAATGAAAACTGGGAATTCAGTGATGATGGCCTCATGGTTTCACGGTTTGCATCAATCAACGACATTCCCATTCTGGGATCAGAGCGCAAATATCACTGGGTGCTCGGGCGTCGTCCCGATGACCACCCAGGGTTAAGCGACCTCGGCCTCTAGTTCTCTCATGCCGGCGGAGTCTCACCATCAAGAGTGGTGAAGTATCAGCCTTTCGGCGCGGGTGCGGGGCCGAGTCTCGCGGCCATTTTCACCAAGTCGGCGAAAGAGTCGGCCTTCATTTTCTGCATCACCTGGCCTCGGTGTGCCTTCACGGTGATCTCGCTGATGCCAAGTTCCCCGCCGACTTGTTTATTTAGCAGACCGGAGGCGACCAACGCCATGACCTCCCGTTCACGACGCGTGAGTGACTCGTACCGGTCGCGGAGCGCCTGCATCTCCGCCTCATGCCCCAGTGCAGTCTTGCTCCGCTCGATGGCGTTCCGGATCGCGCTCAACAGCACGTCATCACTGAATGGCTTCGTCAAGAATTCGACAGCTCCCGCCTTCATGGCCTGAACCGTCATCGGCACATCACCGTATCCCGTGATGAAGATGATTGGCACGTCGGTCCGTTCGATTGCCACCCGCTTCTGCAGCTCTAGACCGTTAAGGCCTGGAAGAGATACGTCCAGTACAAGGCAGCTCGGAACGAGCGCTCGTGG
>Ga0209283_10000922_pt1 | contig 15341 bp, 22 predicted proteins | sample CZO8metaG_2_FD_188354 | JGI IMG/M metagenome (GOLD analysis project Ga0209283, IMG submission 188354) | Vadose zone soil microbial communities from the Eel River Critical Zone Observatory, Northern California, USA - CZOApr15con2H1.8 metaG... | ecosystem: Environmental > Terrestrial > Soil >...
GGCGAAGTTGCGGATAGACGAGCGGCATCAGCTCAGTCAGCGCTTGAGCGTCGCCATTCCCCCACTTCAGGAGTAGGACGGTTATTTCGTGTGAGGACGCCGCGAGCATGCCCCCCCTGCGTGCTAACGCTCCGGCATTCATCAACTGACAGAGGAAGTCAACTCCGCGAGTGAAGTCCCTGCTGGCGGAACTGCCTCTTGATCCGTTTTGTCCAGCCTTTGCGCGTAATAGGGGCCGACAGACCCCGGCATAAGTCAGAGCGCTTGTAATTGCTTCAGTCCAACAAACCAACACGGAGATTCTATGAGATCAAAGCTCGCAATGAAGATGATTGTCGTTGTCCTTGCCAGCATCGCGCACTCAGCGTGGGCCGAAGAGGAATGCTCGCTCAGCACCGTCGGTCGTTCGCTTGGCACCAAACAACAAGCGCTTTTGAATTGTTCGGTCGTCGACTACCCAAATGCAACCGACACGGCGATTGGTTCAATCAATGCGAGCGGTGATTTCGCAGGCGAATACATCGTCGCCGGCAGGCCGTACGGCTTCATTAATACAGCAGGAGAATTCACGAGCGTTGACTATCCTAACAGCACAAGCACAATTGTCTACGGGCTGAACGACTATGGCGATTCTGCTGGAACGTACAGGGTGCCCGATACCACTGCCCACGGATTTGTTCGCGACGGCAGCGGAGCTTTCACAGCAATTGATTTCACTGGCGCCCCAAACACCCGGCTTCGTGGAATCGATAACGAGGGGCTAATTTCAGGTGATTACTGTGATGAGGTGGATCTTGCGAGATGTAATTTCTCGGGGATGACCAGTGGGATCAGGCACGGCTTTACGCTCGCAAATGACAACTTTAATGTAATCGATGTTCCGGACTCCACCTATACTGAAACGTGGGGACACAGTATTGGAACGGGCGAGACGTTCGGTCGATACCGTGATTTTAGTGGTCACTCACACCTCTATGTTTTAAACACTGACGGCACTTTCAACACCATTGATTTTCCAGGTGCTGTTGAGACAGCCTACGGCAACTACAACGACGTTGGCGGCATCAACAATTCAGGTGACATCGCCAGCGCATACTGCAGCGCTGCGCCCTGTCCAGTGACATCCGCGGACATCCCCCAACATCCCGGTGTAGTCCATGGCGGAATCCTGACGCACTGTGGCAGGTTTTTCACGGTAGACTATCCGGGCGCAGCTGGAACTATCCTGTTCGGCGTAAATGACGACCGTCAGGTCGTTGGAGCGATCGTCACCGCAGACGGTCATTCTCGTGGCCTGCTGTGTCAGTGATGGGCTTGCGTTGCCGAATTACGTTATCCGTACGTGGGCTTGGCCAAACTCTCCCGAGGACTTCGAATCTGAAGGTCAAGGTCGGTCGGGGGTTCAACCCCACCGTTGGGGATCGAGGCGATAGACGTAACGCTTGTTGACCAGACGAAGCCGAGCGTCTGAGCGGAAGCCTGTCCGACGATCACCGTGCTGCCGCGCGCCGTTGCAGCTCGTTGGGTAGTAACTCCCTGCATCGGTGTGTCTTGGCATGGCACTTGGAGCAGACTCGAAGCTAGCCTGCGATCATTAGCTTTCTCGTTGTCCCAATATGTTGACCGAAATGAGCCGGTGGATCGGTGCTGCCTTAGGTTGCTTGAAACATGTCAGCAGGGACGCAGGGACGAACTCGAAAGCACACTTTCGAGACAGCGAAGCGGGTGATCACCAGGACCGCGATCCTGGTCGCAGCAGCCGCAGAGATCGCCACGGCAACGGCCCGCCGTTGCCATACGCGAAGAGATCGCCGGTTGCCTTGAGTCTGGCAGCCCTGGAAGATCCAGATCGAAAAAAAGCTGGAACCTCGATCGCGCGTAGCGATCGGCGGTGGCGAGGACAGCCCGGGACCGCGAAAGCCAATGGATATGGCCATCCCTGGCCGCAAGCGTCTAACCTGTGCGTTCTATGGCAACTCAATCGGACGTGCTTCGAGTGCACCAACTGGGCGAGCTACTCGACTACGACGGGGTTGCGGTGCTGTTGGGGATCAGCAAGCGCACCCTTCAGCGTTTAGTGGAGTCCAAAGCGTTGGTTCCGGTCTACGTCAGCCCGCATCGACCCCGTTTTCGGATTGAAGACATCGCGGAGTACAGGCTGCGGGGAATCCAACGACCTTGAAGGGAGCAGCATGGATTTCACGGCGTATCTGAAGGCCCTGGGCGCTCTGCTAGGCGGCAGCGCAGTTGTGGCGGTCGGAACAGTCGTAGGCATCAAATGGCTGGCGGAGAGGTGGTTCGAAAGACGATTCGAGTCGTACAAAGCCGAGCTAGGTAACCTGACCGAGCAACTCAAATATGTTTTGCAAAAAGAGATGCTCAAGGCGCAGCTTTCCACCAGCAAGGTTCACGAGGTTTATCCCAGGCTCTACGGAAAGATCTTGAGAGCGCACGGTGCTGTCGCCGGGCTGATGGGCTTGCGATTTGCGTCTACTTACGAGGGATACAATCAGCAAGACTTCAGGAAGCTTCTGGTAAGGGAGCGTCTCCCCTTCGGGGAGACCGATCGACTCCTCAAGGTCATTGAGGCTGACCGCGAAAGCGGAATCGAGGAGTTGAAGCAAGTGCTGCGTAGAGTCGAATTGCATAGGGGGCGACTGCTGGTCCAAAGGGCGAAAAACTACCGCATCCTGAAGGCCCTCTACTTGTCCCAGGAGGTCACTTCGCTCGCCGATGGGCTAACAACCGGCATTTACAACTACTGGGTGGACGTAGAGGTTGGGGAAATGCCCGACAATCCCATGCCTCTGAACTATCGACAATTGAGGAAACAATTGACGGAGCTTGACGGTAGCCTTGAACAGCTGAAGCAACTCATGCGCAAGGAATTGCTGCCCAAGGAGTAGAAACGGCGGTCGAACCTTCCGACGGGTAAGAACAACGTGGAGTTTTTTTCCCGTAACAACTCGAAGTCGGTGGCCGTCAGGTGGCCGTAAGCACGCTCCGACAGTCGGGAAGAGAAGGCAAGAGCCGGACTGAGCCGGGACGGAGTTTCTGAAGAGTTTTCGTAGGGTACGCGGTAAGGTTGCGTCTCGGTTATGGTTTTCGTGCCCTAGTTCAAATCTTCGAATCCCGTCGGGGACACTAACGGAAGAGGTAGAAAGCGCAGACAGAATAGGACGTTCCGGGTTGACGCGCCGTGTCTGTAGTAAGGGCTGTAGTAAATTTTCGGCGGCCCCGTCTGAATTCGCGACTTTGGGAAGCACAATGAGCCTGCCTTCGCGCAGCCCGATCTTGAGCTTCGCCACCTCTTCGCAAAGCGTGGTCCATGGCAGCGTTGTGTAGGCGCTGACGATGTCGCCCTCGGGACCGTGCGTAATCCAGCGCAAGATGTCCTTCCGCGCGCCGTCTGCTTGAGCAAGGCTGATGAGAGTTCGGCGAGAGTCGTACTGGCGCCGCTTGCGAAGCCCGAGTACCTCGCAGTCACGGCGGAACCAGTAGAGAGGAATGCGCGTCGCGGTTTCGGCCGTCCTGTTTGGGCACAAGGACGTCGTCCGGACGTGGCGGGCGCGCCATGGTGCGTTCCCATCCGCCAAGCTTCCAGGCCGCTAGCACTCGGGCCAGAGTTGGATGAATGGGAACCTCGCGAGGCTGTCCGGTCTTGACCGACTTCTCGAGCCGCGTCCGCGTGTCGAATGATGCAGCCACGAGGAGCTTGCCGAGAGGTTCGAGCGATGCGTCGTATGCGCGAAAGCGAAGTGCCGAGACCTCTCCGGTTCGAAGCCCTCCCAGGAACGCGATGGAATAGAAAACTCTCCGATCCTCGGGAATGCGCTCATCGGAGATCAGCTGCTCGACTTCTTCGCGGGTGAACACGGCTCCGCTGCGCCAGGTCGGGTCCTTGTCTATTTTCGCCGGCAGCTCGCCCCGTTTGATAGAGCATGGGTTGGATTCGATCAGCTCGTCGGCGACCGCGTCCTCGAACATTCGGTGGAGGACTCCGTAGACATGCCTCACCGTCCGGGGCGCGAGTTGCGCCCTCCCCTGCCCGACTTTCGCCTTGAGGCTGCGAACGAGGGTCCGGATGTGGCTCGGTCGGACTTCGGTGAGGAAGAGCTCGCCGAGCTCTGGCAGCGCGTGACGCTGCAAACGCGCCTCATCGTCGCCGGCACTGGCAACATTCCGAACGCGTCTGTCCTCGATCCAGCGCACCAGGTAGCGTTTGACGGTAAACGGACCGAGCGCCGCTTCTCCGAGGCTGGCAGTGGCTTGAATGCGCCGTTCGATGGCCTCCAGGAGCTTGCCAGCCTTGGACTCCTGCCCGACGGTGAACTTAGTCGGCGCATATTTCCGAGCGCCGTTCATGTCCTTGTACCCTGCTCGGCGACAATTACTTCTCCCGACCGCATTGACTCGCTCAAAATGTTACCGAGCGGGGGTCGTTGCCTCACGAAGTCTGCTACCAGCGGTGGCGGACCAAGGAGGTCACGATGGCAAGGAAGATCACCGTTGCAACCAGAGGAGAGCTCCTCCGAGCAATCGGCGAACGGTATCGAGCAAGCGCGAGAAAAGAGAAGCTTCGAATTCTCGACGAGTTCGTGGCGCTGACGGGGTACCACCGCAAGCACGCGATTCGGGTTCTGAAGGCCGAGTCTCGGGCCGCGGAGATCGAAACGCGACGACCACGCCTACGCCTGTACGATGAGGCCGTCCGAGCAGCGGTGATTGTCCTGTGGGAGGCGTCTGACCGGGTTTGCGGCAAGCGGCTGCGGCCGTTGTTGTCGGTTCTGGTACCCGCGCTTGAGCGTCATGGGCATCTTCAACTCGACAAAGTCGTGCGTGAGCACGTGCTCGCCGCCAGCGCCGCGACCCTCGATCGATTGCTCACGGGTACGCGTGCAGCGATTAATGGTGAGCGTTCTCGGCCCAGGGCGATGCCCGGCGTTCGCCGAAGCATTCCTGTACGCACGTTCGCTGACTGGAAGGAATCGCAACCTGGCTACATGGAAGCTGACCTTGTTTTCCACAGCGGCGATGACGTCTCGGGCAGTTTTGTCCATACCCTCACGCTCACCGACATCGCCTCGGGATGGACTGAATGCGTGGCGCTTCCAGTGCGGGATGGCGCACTAATTGTGGATGCTCTGGAACACCTCAGGACCACGATGCCTTTTCGCTTGCGTGGTTTCGACACAGACAACGGTGGCGAGTTTGTGAATGAGCCTGTGCTCAATTACTGCGCCAGGCATGGGATTGTATTCACTCGATCGCGCCCCTACCGAAAGAATGACCAGGCGTGGGTCGAGCAAAAGAACGGCTCGGTGGTTCGGCGGCTCGTCGGTTACCGCAGGCTCGAGGGCCTCGGCGCGGCCCAGGTACTCGCCCGACTCTACGCGGCGTCGCGACTGTTCGTGAACTTCTTTCAGCCGTCCTTCAAGCTGCTCCAGAAGATTCGGATCGGCGCGCGTGTCAAGAAGACATACCTGTCACCGCAGACGCCTTGTGCAAGGCTCTTGTCGTTGCCGGCAATGACCGACGAGATGAAGGAACGGCTCCGAGCGGTTGCCTTGAGCCTCGATCCGCTGAGCCTGCTCGATGAGATCCGTGCAATGCAGCATCAGCTTGCTGGACTCGCAGCGGGCACGACGATGCACGTCGTTTCTCATCGCGGCGATCAGCTCGAGGAGTTTCTCAAGAGCCTTGCGACAGCGTGGCAAGAGGGCGAGGTCCGGGCAACTCACCGGACCGAACCAAAGCCGGTTCGGGATTGGCGCACGCGGAAAGATCCATTCGAGAACGTCTGGCCTCGCGTGTGCGAATGGCTCGAGGCTGACCCAGACCGCGTCGGGAAAGAGCTATTCCGTCGTCTTCAGGCGGAGAGTCCCGGAGCCTTCCACGACGGACAGCTGCGGACGCTTCAGCGGAGGATCAGGCTGTGGCGTGCTGCAGCTGCGAGGCAGCTTGTGTTCGCGGCGTCCACGTCGAAACGCGCTGAATCAGCCGCCGGATGACGTTGCGCATGAAAACGAGACCGCTGGCTGCCCGCAGGAGCGACGATCGACACCCCCGGAGCTATCTGGCTTTTTATCTGGCTACCCCCCTTCACCTCGATCGCAGCCGCCTCCACCGCCGTCCACAGCTTATCGGTCCTTCCCCCGAACCCCCATCCACTTTGTCACAACGCAGGGAGGAGATCGCCGACGTCGAGCCTTTGATCACGAACTACGACGATGAAATTCACTCAAATGAACTGGTAACATTCTTCCGTGAGGCAACACGAAGCGAAGAAGTAGTTGACGCCAAGGAGTACCCAATCCAGAGCTTGTTTCCTCGCGCGTACACGGTTCCCATGCTCACCTCCCTCGAGTCCTGCCGAGGATCGCTATCGCGTGCTCCTCAATGTCAATCTCCTTGCCTGCGCTATCGGTGCTTGCGGAGAGAAAACGCAGCAGCTCAGCCCGGCGGATGCGTACCACATGGCCCTGCCCATACCGTCTGAGTCCTCTCGTCATCCAATCGCGCACCGTCGCTTCGCTGACCCGGGTGAGCTGCGCGGCTTCCTTCACCGAGAGAAACTCGCTTTCTGCGTTCGGCGCCGCGCGAAGCTGTTCGATTGCCAAGCGAAGCTCCTCGCGAAGAACACGCTTCAATTCCTCGCGCACGACTGCGCGTACGCTTTCTTCGAGGCTCACGCAGCCTCCTGGGCGTCTAGGAGAGTCTGTGGAGTCGCCACTGTTGTGGGCGGCCTGCTCTGTTGACCGTTCATGAGCCCTGTCTCCGAGTCATTGGCCGGCCGCGCTGAGTCGCTCCACCAAGGCTTGCATCTCTTCGACCGTTGGCGGGTAGGACGGAGGCGCTTCCCTTTGCGCCCTGGCCTTCGCCCTCATCTCCTTAAACGCCAGGACTGTCTCATTGTAGAAACGGCGCACGGTCGCGACGTCTCTTAGGGAGAGGCCACGTTCTTGGACGACCGGAGCAGGTCGTTGTTCCCGGTTCGAGCGGCCACCGAGTATCCTCAGCAACTCATCGCGGGCTCCGTCGATGGTAAGCGCTCGCGCGGGGCAAGTCTGCGTCCCCAATCTCTCGTGCCATTGCCGTATCGCTTCGTTGATTGCCTTTGCGCGATGGGGCGTGCGAACGAGAAACAGAACTTCAGGAACGTAGTTGTCGGGGTACGACCGAGCGTAGAAGGTCTGGGTGGCGCTGGCATCGACGTAGCTGCGAAGAAAGCCTTCGTAGCTCTGGACTTTCCCGATGGTCGAGCCCGGCTTGGGGTGTGCCACCCCGAGGATGGGGTGCGTCCCCATCTCGCACTCAAGGAAGAATCGCCGCTGGGCGCTCGGAATTTCGAGTACGGCGTCAGGAAGCACTAGGCGATCGGGCGTCCTGCTTCCGGGTCCAAGGTGTTGCTTCCAAGGCAGCCGAACGGTGTCAGAGGGAATCCAACGGAAGTCATCCTGCTTAGCTCGCGCATAGCCGCCGCCTGTCGGCATCATCAATGCGACGAAGAGCTCGTTGAGCACGATGGTGTGCTCACGAAACGCGGCGCTGACGTCGTGCCTGGGAATCTTGACCGCTGTTCCCAGGACAATCTCCGGGACGGTGTAACCCGTACTTGTCAGCGTCCACATGTCGAAACGATGGCCTTCGTACGTTCGATAGAAGAGACGTCGAATGTATGCGGGCTTGAAACCTCGAGGGCCCTCGCCGGCGAGACGCATGAAGCGCCTTCTCATGTTGTCGATATTTCGGGACCCATAGAGGAGTTTGGAGAGTTGTTCCGTGGAAAGGTACCTCGCAACGCCCAACAGTCCGGTCAATTGTCGATCTCTGTCCGTCAATCGCGCCTTCGTTACCGCCGCGACGACCGGCGCCCTCCGCACGTTTGCTCTTGCTGTTTCACTAGGGGAATTGTTGATGCTCACAGGTGTCAAAGTTGTCATTGTGTTTGCACTACCATTGAAATTTGGTTGTCAAATGAAGCCCCACCCCTGCCGTTTTTGAGTCTGTTTTTTGCCATCCCCGGCCGCTGATCCCTTCCTCCGTCGTTGGGAGGGAGGGATCAGCGGGCGGGGTGCGGTGTCCAGCACTGCTGCCAATGCGGCAGGGGTGAAGTTGAATCGCGAGCTAAATCGTCACTTCGCGGCTGGAACCCTACCGCCAGGGTTACAGCCGGGATGACATGAAGGCCTACCCAATCGAAAATAACCCTCGCTGTCAGTTTGGAGGTAACTTTCGACGTAAGCTTCGTCAGCGTTGACTGCGCCTTCTCTGGCGCCGTTGCCGTTTCGAGATTTCATTTGCCCTGAGCTTGTGTTGCTGAAGTTTGTCGCGCTTACTCTGGCCTGTGGTGCTCGCCGGCGTCGGACAATCATCATTGCGGCCGTGGCCCCCAACAAGTCTTTCATCGTTTGCCGGACCTTCTGCTCGCGGCTCCTTCCTCGAGCAGCGTTTGGTATCTGAGGGCGAGTAGATGCCGAACGTATTCCCGGGGCGTGTGTATCTTGAGGTTCTTCATATCGGCCTCGAGTATCTCCACCTGGATGCGGGGCAGGCCGAACATGGTTCGATGATCGTCGATGAGCTCCCGCACGAACGCAGTCGTGCTCCCGAGTCTTTTCGCTTCCTCCTTGATGGTGGCGGCTTGTTCGGGCGTGAAGCGGAAGGACTGTGCAAAGTAATCGTCTCTCGCTGGCGTTTTGGGCATTGGATTTGCTCTCTCTCGATAGGGCGCGTTGCATCATTGCATCAAACCATAGTAAATCTAAAGATGGATTTCAAGAGGGCAGTTTTGTCCGTTCACTGGGACTACACGATCCAGGTGATCACGATGCGCCGATTTTGCTGATCACGATGGGCCGGCGCGCGCAACAGGAGTTTGATTCGGCTGGAGCTTTTGCCGAGGAATACGAAGACAGCCACCTTCTCCGGATCTTCGCCCATGAAGTCGCGAGCAACGGCCTCAGCGGTGTCAAAGCTTTTGCGCATGTCCTGCACCGCTGAGGGCAGACGAGAATCCGAACCCCGGCTGGGAGCATTCAACGTGCCTCCAGCACGTCGAGTAGGCGTTGGAGTGAAGTGGGATCGAATTGAACGGGCAGGCGGACCTTGAGCCCATTTGCGCAGGGTGACTTCGAGCAGCTCCGGAGAGGCGGCCGGCGGCATTGAGGACGCGATCACCTCGACAAACCTTGGAGCAGGTTGCTGGCGCCGCTCGCGAGCGGCCTTCGCTTCCCATCCAGGCTCTCGCGTATGCCGACTCAGCGCCCACTTCCAATGCCGGAGCGTTGTTTCCTTCACGCAACGCCAAGACCCGAGGTGGGAGCCCAGTGCGGTAATTCTGCACGCTGGGATCTGTGCGGGGGGCGGACCGAGCCGATGCTGGCGAAGGTCCGACCCTACCGCGACCGTTCAATTCTGTTGGAATCCGCGGCGGAGGGGCACGCCTGGGGCGCAAGATTTCCCCTCTGCGCGGTACAGGCAGCTCTCCTGTGTAGCCTTTGGGCGCGTCAGAGCCGGTACCCTTCGGCGCTCCTGAGAAATGACCCACCTCTGCTGGTGAGAAATGGACCATCTTCGGTCTCAGCGGCGAGCAAGCCGCGCGGCAATTGGCGCGGCGAGATCGGCGGCACAGGGGGTCTGGGGGCTGTAGGCCCCCAGGGGGCGGGCATGTCCCGCGGAGGTGAAGTAGATCGTCGCCGGTTCGGGGCGCGGTCAACGTCTCAGCCCTCAACTGGCCGGGTTTGACGAGATCACAACTGGCCGGTTTTGGGTGATCACCGAGGTTGGCGGTAGCCGCGATACGGTCCATCCAAGGCGGGCCCCGGCGGATCTCCATCGTACAACGTCGCGAAGCTTGCAGCGTCTTGCACGTCCACCTGGTGGAGCAGCACTCGCATCGACACCGTGAGCGAAGGCGCTCCCCTAGCCTGGGTGAAATCGCCACCGTCGCGTTCGAGTTGTTGGGGTATGGGTGGACAGTGTCCTTGTGCATCTGCACGCGGTTCACATATCCGAAGAGGTCATACTCTCCCGTTCCCGCTGAGGACATCTTCCGTCAGATCAGCCTTGGCGAATTCAAACCGCATCCGCCCAGCAAATAGCACCGCACCTGCGCACCGTCAGCACGCGATCCGCCGAACACGTTCAGAAAGTCAAAAAGCTAGCGTCCCGCTCCGATCCGATCACGATCGTCCGATCGGGGTGTTCACGATGGTCGGAATACGCAGGAGATCTTGATGTGCCCCGCACCTGGTACAACCCAATTCATCCACAACTCCCCTTGGTGGTAACCACGAAACGGCCCGTCTAAGTACCTGGCCGGGCGGATCGCCGTTCGTACACCATCATCAGTCCATGTTTGGCCGGATTTCAACTGACCGCTGAGGCTCATGATACAGTGAAGAAAATGTAGAAGGTGATCACGATGACGGAACAAACAAACAACACAAGTCCCAGATTGGATCGGCGACGGACCGCTGCGTATAGGCTAAGAAGCGCTGCGATCGCAGCAAGCGGAAGATGCCACGCGGCTACAAAAGTCAGCGGACCTCCGGCCTTGGCCAGAATTCTTGAGACGAAGACAAGGTAAAGCAGAGCGGAGAAAACGAGTACTGCTCCGGCGAGGAAGCTGAGCAAGTCCGACATCAGTCGTTCTTTCAACAAGCCGGGTCCCCTCCTCATCAGTGCACGGCGTCGTAGCCAATGCGTTCAGCCTCTTTGGCCGAGCACTTCCCGGTTGGAGCACTTCCTCCACAGCGTACCAGCGCATCATTCGTCGCGATCGGGGCCATTTGGTGAGCGAGCTCATGCATAACCGTTGAAGCGATCCACCTTCTCTTCCACTCCGGATCGGTCCGAATGGAATCGATGATCATCCGCCGCATCATTCGGTTTCGGCCCGCGATTTGAACCGGCAAGCTGGCGAGGGGCATGAGCGCGTCCATGAAGTCCGGATAGGTCTCGCCCCACACCCAGCTGTGCATTCCCCCCATCGAGGTGCCCATCACCAGGCGCAGATGGTTGATCCGCAGATGCTGGGTGAGCAGCAGGTAGTGGGCGCGAACCATGTCGTCGTAGTCGTAGTGAGGAAATCGCGTGTGAAGCCCATCGCTCGGTTTGCTCGATTGGCCATGGCCGATCCCGTCGGGCCAGAACGATGAAGTAGCGGCTGGCGTCCAAGGGCTGGCCCGGCCCAAAGAGCACCCCCGCGAAGCTGTAGTTGAGGAACTGTCCCGAGGAGCCGCTGGTTCCATGCAACACGATGATCGCGTTGGTGACCTGGCCCTTAGCGTTTCGGTTGGGCGCTCCCAGGGTTTGGTAGTGAAGCTTAAGCTCGGGGAGAACCTCCCCGCTCTTGAATTGGAAATCTCGCACCACGTAATCGCCCTCGGTCGTCGCTAAGTAGCTCGCCGCAAGCGCTGGGGCGGCTGGCCAAGGGCGAACAGAAAGCCCAAGGTGAATCTCATGGTTCCTCCCAAAGCCGCCGAAACTAGCAGAGTTATGTCCCCCTCGGGACCGTGGGTAACCCAGCGAAGGATGTCCTTTCGCGCTCCATCCGCTCGCGCGAGGCTGATGAACGTTCGGCGCGAGTCATATTGCCCCCCGACACCGAGAGGCGGTCTTTGCTTGATTGTTGGTGTAAGTCGGGAGGATGGTGGCGGTGGGGCAGATGTCCCGGGCAGAGCTCGTGGTGAAGTGGCGCCGAAAGGCGTTTCAACTGGGGCAAAAAAACCATGGCGGTTACTGACAAGAAAAGGCTGTGCGTTTGGGCAGGATTGGCGGTGAGCCATTTCTTCTTCGCGGCCGCCATGGCCAACGCGTCTTCCAACAACGTTTCGGGGGTGGTGGGGAATGGGGGGGATGTCAGCTTCGAGGACGCGCAAAACTTTGCTGCGGGGAGCGCGCCTAGCTCCGTGGCGTTAGGGGATTTCAATGGGGACGGGATAGCGGACCTGGCGGTGGCCAACCGGGGCTCCAGCGACGTCTCGGTTTTATTGGGAAACGGGGATGGGAGCTTCCAGCCGGCGAGCAATTTTGGCGTCGAAAGCGGGCCTCCTTACGACCTGGTGGTGGCCGACTTTAACGGAGATGGAGTGCAAGACCTCGCAATGAACATCGGCCTTACCAGCTCCGGATTCTCGGTTTTTTTGGGAAATGGAGATGCGAGCTTCCGGCTAGTGTGGACCAATTTCGTAGGCGTCCATGGAGCTTCGTGCCTCGCCGCAGGGGACTTCGACGGAGACGGGTTGCCGGACCTTGTAATGGCCGTCGGCTACAATTCGGTCGCAGTGTTCTTGGGGAACGGAGATGGAACCTTTCAGGCTCCGCCCCGCATTGAGTTTGGAAACGATATTGTCCAATGCGTCGCGGTGGCGGACTTCAATGGGGACGGAGTGCCAGACCTGGCAGTGACTCACTACAGGGGCCCACTACCACCATTTTACACCTCGCTACTGTTGGGAAACGGAGATGGGACATTTCAGTCGCCGCACACCGCATTCGGGGACCTTGGGCCGGTCGCGGTAGGAGACTTTAACGGTGACGGCTTCCCGGACTTAGCCGTATTCGGACACTATAGTGGCACCCACATTTCAGTGCTCCTGGGCGGTCCCGATGGAATCCTCCACAATCGCGGATTCTTTGACTCGGGCGGCACCGTTCAGTCGATCGCGGTGGGGGACTTCCGCGGCGTTGGGTTCGCAGATCTGGCCCTCCTGCACCCCAATAACCTGTCAGTGGCGTTGGGCAATGGGGACGGTAGCTTCCGGTTGATGACGACCAGCTTCGGGGTGGGCGGAGGTGCTTCGTCCGCGGCGGTCGGGGACTTCAATGGCGACGGATTGCCAGACGTAGCCGTAGCGAACTCTGGTACCAACGACGTCTCGGTGTTGATCAACAACACGACTCATTGATCCGGCGTCTTTCCTAGCGGACATCGAGAAGGCCATAGAGGCCCTTGAAACGAATGTGCAAACCCTCCCGACGCAGGCAGACTGCGATCGTGCAGCTGTTACCGCAGAGTAATTGAGCGTTGCGTCCGGCTTTCCACGCCCTCAGGCCTGTCGCCGGGTCCTCGAGGTGGCCCGCGCAGACCCCACGCCCGCGGACGGCGACGCGGCGGTCGCAGCCTGCTCCTCGGCGCGCCCCACGTCGCGCACCACGCGCGCGAGCCGCGCGACGAGCTTGGGCAGCTCGATGCGAAAGATCGCGGCGATCGTGTGCGCGGCGTCGCTCAATGCTTCCGCTGCTCGAGGGCCTTCTGCTCGAGGGCCTTCTTCGCGGCCACTCGCTCGGGGCTCACCGGCAGATCCTCGAGCTCCAGGATCTGCCGGATCTCGACCTCGACGTGCTCGCCCGGGTGCACCTCGGTCGAGAACGGGATCCGCTTGGCCCACTCGACGGCCTCTTCCTTCGATCGAACCTGGATGATCCAGTAGCCGCCGATCAGCTCCTTGGCCTCGGCGAACGGCCCGTCGATCACGGTGCGCTTGGTGCCGCTGAACTGCACGCGCACGCCCTGGGCGGTCGGCGCGAGGCCGTTGAGGTCGAGCAGCACGCCGGCGCGCTGCAGCTCGTCGTTGTAACGCCCCATCGCTTCCAACTGGGCAGGGTCGGGCAGGCCGGTGTACGCGGGGGGCTTGACGATCATCATGAAACGCATCGCGGTCTCCTTGGTGGGTGTGTACATCGAGGCGACGAACGACCCGCCCACGGATCGACACGTGCGCGAAAAAAAGATTTCGCCATGCGACTTCAGCGGGTTACGGCGCGCTGCGATGGATCACGCGCTGCGTCCGGCGGTGACGCAGGAAGACGAACAGCGCGGTGAACGCGAGCAACCCGACGACGATCGTGGCCGTGAGCCACGCACGCTGGGTGAACGCGCACGACTCCTTGACCGCGAGCAGCAGCGCGCCGAGCCCGACCAGCATCCAGCCCCTGCTCGCGCCCTCCCGCACAGCGCGTCGTTCACGTTCAGTCGCGGCATATGCGTACCCTACGCGAACTCAGCGTCAGGACTCAACCGTAAAGCTCGCTGTAGGGGCACTGCACCGGCCGCCTTCGACTCGCCGGCCAACAGCTCGGCCAATCGGAGGTGTCTGGTCCAAAGATTTGCGGTCGGGTTATTCTTAGTTCATGTCCCGAGTCTTAAAGTGGAACGGCAAAGATCTCCCCGATGAGCTGCGGTCATTGCCCGCGGGTCGTTACGTCGTCGAGCCCGTCGATGAGGCTCCAGTCTTGACGCCTGAAGAGGAACAGGGGCTCGTGGAGGCTCTTCAGGCTGTTGACCGGGGAGAAGGCGAATCAGCAAAGGAAGTCCGCCGCGCGATAGGCAAGGCATTAAAGCGTTGAGAATCGTCTACGCGCCTAAGGCCCGCGCGGACCTTCAGACATGCGTGGGGTTCATCGCGAAGGACAACCCGATGGCCGCCACACATCTCGCAGAGCGTGTGTTCGCACTCCTCGACCGGCTTGCAGCCGGGGAATTGGAGTTGCCCAGAGCAGCAACTCTACAACGGGCAGCTGGTGCGACGTTGGCCCGTTCCGCCGCTGCGAGTGTATTACCAGCGCCTGGCTCACGAGCTACGAGTCCTTCGCATCTACCACCACGCGCGACGGCCAATCACACGCTAAAACTGGACTCCTCCAGCACCACTATCAGCTCGGGGAAGCGCGTTCTCGGCAATCGTTGTCGGCGAGGCCGGTGAAACGCGCACGGCTTCGTCGTTTTGGCGGTGGGTCGAGCTTTCCGGAGATCAGGCGGTACGAAGCAACTCATTGCCGATCCAGATCGCCGCATTTGGCACAGGACGCACGATTCGTGCGGCAGGGTTGCCGAGGTCTGGTCGTGCTCGCCACGGGCAGCCAGGGCTGTTCCTGCTGTTCCTGCAACCTTCTTGAAGGAGCCAACGGCCATCATTCGCTTTGCTCCAGGTGACGCAGTAGATCGAGCAAGGCTCGCCGGAGGGCCTTCTCGTCGCCAGCGCGCAGCCAAACCGTCCGGACGGCGGCGAGCTCATCGGCAATTCGATTTTGCCACTCGGCTCGAGACGGGTTTACTACATTACTACAGTCATCCTTCGGCTGACCGCATTCGGCGCGCTTGGATTCATCGGAAATACCCGAAACTTCTGGCGAGATGCCATCAGACTGCACCTGTTGATGCTCGCTCTCGCGGCTTCGAATCCCGTCGGGGACACTCAGCGCGCTCGTCCAAGTGCGTGAGATGGAAGGCGTTTTGGATTGACGCGTACCGGTCGCCCAGCGGGGAATTCGCGACGGCGATCGCCGCGGCGGGCGCGAGGAGCAGGACGACACCGCCCGAAGCCGGCAAACTT
>Ga0209283_10000925_pt1 | contig 15334 bp, 8 predicted proteins | sample CZO8metaG_2_FD_188354 | JGI IMG/M metagenome (GOLD analysis project Ga0209283, IMG submission 188354) | Vadose zone soil microbial communities from the Eel River Critical Zone Observatory, Northern California, USA - CZOApr15con2H1.8 metaG... | ecosystem: Environmental > Terrestrial > Soil >...
TCGTGTCCTTGCTCGATGCGATCCGAGTGCGTCCCGAGGTCTCGCTTCCCGCCAGCATGCGTTCCGGCGTCTACCTGCAGCGGGCCGCGCAGGCCTGGGCTCTGTTCGAGGGGCGGGACTTCGTGCTGCCCGACGACGTCAAGCTGCTCGCTACGCCGGTGCTGGCGCACCGGCTCGGCATGAGAGGACGCGCTCAGGCGTCCGAGGTCGTCGATGAGGTGGTCGCCGCGGTCCCACTACCACCACTGAGGACGCACTAACTGAAGCCCAGGCTCGTCGGCGCGGGAATTCTGGTCGCGGCAGTCTTCTATTTCGGCGCGACGTCCGAGGTTGCGTGGCTGTTCCTGCTCGGCTACTGGATCGTGGCTCTGGTGTTCGCCGCGCTCTTGTACGCCATCTGGAATGTGTCCCGGGTCCGTGGCACGTACCGCCTCGCCGCGGTCAGGTTCAGTCCTGCCGACTCGCCGCGATCGGAGCTTCCGGAGTCGATCTTGCGGAACAGTCCGAAGGCGGTCATCTTCGAAGGCGACCAACTCCGCATCAAGCTGGGCGCACGGACGGTCGGGGGCGCGCGGGGTCCGGTACGAGTCAAGGGTCGCGTCGCCGGCGCCGAGCTGAATGCAGCTTCTGGCCTGGTGCCGAAATCAGGTTGGGAGGAGCAGCGGCTGATCGGTCCGGTCCGTCGGGGCGCGGTCCAGGCCACGTCCTGGGTCCTGGACGCATCCGATCCGCTGGGCCTGTTCACATTCGATGTTCATTGGAAGGACCGCGAGCTGGGCGTCGTACTCCCGCGGTTCACCTCGCTCGCCTCGCGACCGCAAATGCGCGAGCTGGACGCGAGCATCGCGGCGCCGCGCGCCGGCTCGGGTACTGAGATGTTCGGAGTGCGCGAGTATCGCCCCGGCGATCCCCTGCGCCGTATCCATTGGCGCTCGAGCGCGCGTCACGGGGAATTGATCGTGCGCGAGTTCGAGCCGCCCGGCGTACAGACCCTGGGCATCTTCTGTGACCCGTCGCCGCCCACGCCCGAGGCCGCTGACCAGATTGCCCGTCTGGCCGCATCTGAGGCCTGGGATTGCCTCCGCAGCGGCGGTCGCGTCGTGCTGTGGGCGCCCGGCGCCGAGCCGTCCCCGCCGAGCGAATCGCGGTCTCTGTGGGCGCTGCTGGAATGGCTGGCTCGATACCCGAACAAGGCCGATGGGCTCGCAGCTGCACCGCCTCGTGTCGGTGACGCGATCGCGGTCACAGCCACCGCCAACCCCGAGATCGACGACGCGCTCGCGACCATCCGACATCGAGGCGGCACGGTCCGCGCATGGGTCGTCGGCGACGCCGACGTCGGTACAGAGATCAACGTGCAGCGAGCGGGCCTGGAGTGGCCGCTGCCGTGAGGGCGCCCAGGCTCCGCCTCCCAGCATCGCCTGTCGAGAACTCATTGGAGGGCCGGGCCTTCGTCTTCTCGGGCTTTGCGGTCGCGGTGCTGGCCGCGGTCCTGTACGGCGAGGACTACGTCGTTCCCGCGGTCGGCGTCGCCGTCGCCGCCATCGGGCATGTGGTCAGCTATCGAGAGCGCGCCCAAAAGCGGGCGATGCGCCGCCAGATCATCCTCGCCAGCCTCGTTTTTGCGTCGCTCGGCTACTTCCTGGCGGACTCGGTCGGAGCCTTCTTCGGCGGGGTCCTGCCGCAGGCGAACTTCGCGATCCTCCTGGTCGCGGTCACGAGCTTCGACCTGAAAACCCGTCGGAACTGCTACTCGAGCCTTTGGATCAGCCTCGCGATCCTCTACCTCGCCGCGGTCTATGCCTGGGACTACCCGTTCGGCGTCCTGCTGGGGCTGTGGACCGTGTGCCTGGCCGGCTTCTGGGTAGCGTCGCACCTGCGTCGCATGGACGCCCCCCTCGTACTGCCGGTGCCGGCGGTCGCCACGGCTCTCGTCGCGGCGCTTGCGCTTGGCCTCGCTGCGTTCATCCTCATCCCGCAGCCGAGCATCGACCCCAACGGTCCGGTGGTGGTGTCGCTCCCCAACTACGCCGGGTTCAAAGGGGAGCTCGAGAACCCGGCCCTGCCGCTGGTTCAGCTGAGCGGTGACCCTTCCGGGGCTACCGGCAGCGTCGACCTTCATTTCCGGGGCCGGCTCGGGGACGCGCCGGTGATGTATGTGCGGACGGGCGCTCCGGCGTACTGGCGGGGGCTGGTTTTCGACACCTATCGAAACGGTGTCTGGACGGCTTCCAACCGCGGCTTTGTCACCATGCAGCCGTACGTCCCGGCCAGGCTGCTCCCGCTGGCGCCTCCCCACAACCTGGGCACCTTCGTGCAGGTCTTTCGCGTCCTCAGGCCATTGCCCGGCGTGATCAGCGCCGCCTATCCGATCCAGAGCCTTTACGCGCCGGTGTCGTCTCTGCGCGAGGACGCCTACGGAACGTTCCGCACGCCAGACCTGTTGCGGCCGGGCCAGACCTATTCCGTCGTCTCCTACTTGCCCAATCTTTCGCCAGACGAGTTGAGACAGGATCCATACGTCTTCAATCCACCGGACGGCAACCCAGCCTATATGGAGGCGGGATCGCTCTCGCGGAAGGCGTTTGACCTTGCCTACAGCGTGACCCACAACTACGGCTCCAACCAATTCGACCTGGTGATGGCGCTCACGAGCTACCTGCAGCAGAACTTCCAGTACACGCAGCAGCTCGGCCACGTGCCGGCCGGAAAAGACCCGGTCGACTGGTTTCTGTTCGACGCTAAGAAGGGTTACTGCGAGCAGTTCGCCACGGCCGAGACGATGATGCTGCGGGGCCTCGGCATCCCCGCGCGCCTGGCGACGGGCTACGCGACCGGCGACTACAACCCGGTCCTCGACCAGTCGGTCGTGCGCGAGCACGATGCGCACGCTTGGGTCGAGGTGTGGTTCCAGGGCCACGGCTGGGTTCCCTTCGACCCTACGCCAGGCGTAGCGGGGCTGGCGGCCACACAGTTCCCGAATCACTGGGCCGCCTCCGGAATCGCGCGGCTCATCCCGCACCTCAGCATCGGCGCACCGATGGCGGTGCTGGGATCGCTCGGGGCGCTGGCGGTGGTGCCGCCTGCGGTTGTGATCGCCTTGCTGGTGACTCTGCTGTGGGCATGGATGCGCACCTGGCGCCGGAGGGCTGCGGTCGCGAGGCGGGCGCCTCCCGGCGAATCTGAGCTCTTGCGCCTTTATGAGCGCGTGCAGCGCCGCCTTGGACGTCGGCGCGCGCCGCCCGAGACGCCGTTGGAGTACTGGCTTGCCCACGCCCCTCTCCCCATCGCAGAGGGGGGATTGCTCGACGACCTCACGGTCTTGGTCAACGAGGGCGCATACGCCGGCCGCTGGCCCGACCCCGCGCGGGTGCGCGAGCTCGAGCGGCGACTATCCTGACGGCCATGGCTGACACACCGGCCGACCTGATGCGTTTGGTTGCGCTGATGCACGGATTCAGATCGACTCAGACCATCTACGTTTTCGCCAAGCTCGGGCTCGCGGACCACCTCGCGGATTCGCCGCTGACGGCGGCCGAGCTCGCCTCGACGGTGGACGCCGACCCCGCAAGCCTCGGCCGCGTCCTTCGTCTCGCCGCGTATTACGGCGTCGTGACCGAGCTTCGCGAGGGCCGCTTCGAGCTGACTCCATTTGGACAGCCGCTACGCAGCGACGCGAAAGAATCGATAGCCCCGACGGCGATCATGCTCGGGCAAGAGCATTACCGCGCGTGGGGGTCGCTGCTCCATGCAGTCATTAGGGGCGAGTCTGCATTCCAGCACGTGTACGGCATGCCGATGTTCGATTACCTGGCCAAGCATGCCGACGCGCAGGCCGACTTCGACGCGGCTATGGGCTCAGGCACCGAAGTGTTCCTCAGGTCACTCGTTGGTTTGTACGACTTCTCAGAATCGCGCCTAATGGTCGACGTCGGCGGTGGCAATGGCTCGGTCTCGGCGGTCATCCTAAAGCAGAACCCATCACTGGAGGCGGTGATCTACGACCAACCACAAGTGCTGGACGCAGCCGATCGCTACTTGACGGCAGCGGGCGTCCGATCGCGATGCCGGTTGGTGCCAGGCGACTTCTTCAGTTCGGTTCCCGATGACGGCGACCTCTACATCCTGTCGAAAATCGTCCACGACTGGGATGATGAGCGCGCGGTTCGCATCCTGCGGAACTGCCGAACTTCGATGAAGCCGAGCGCGGCCGTGCTGTTGCTCGAAGCAGTGTTGCCGGAGCACGGGCGCCCATCGGTAGCGACCATGTTTGACGTCAACATGATGGTGATGCTGACCGGTCGGGAGCGGACTGAGGCGCAGTTCCGCTCGTTGCTGGCCGGCGCCGACCTGCGCCTGACCAGTGTGGTTGCAATCTCAGATCGCTTGAGCCTGATCGAAGCCAGGCACCCGTAGCAGTTATCCTGACCGCCCCGCAAGAAGCGTGAGTTGCTGGATGAGGTGGAGTGGGCGCGCGCACCCAATCAGCTGATCACGTGAACCCGCCGGTCTACCTTCGCCCATCTCGTGTCGGCTGTAAGGATGGCGTCAGCGTTAATAGTCGCCCCGACGGCTAGAACGAATGCATCAGGAAGGCGTAGGGCCTTGTGGCCTGACCGATAACCGGCTGCCGACCGAGCGACGGATCTATCGATGTTCTGAACCTGATCGACGATCGTGTCAACAAACGCTTCTGTAGTCCGAACGGCGTCGGCTCCGAGCCGACTCGCGCCGACAAGCACTTCGGCCAGGGCACTGGCGGGAAGGATGATGTCGTCGCCGGTAGCTCTCGCCTTTTTGAGCGCTCGAGTGGCGCTGGCGTGATGCGAGTCCCCTGGGTCGAGCACGCCCAGAATCACGCTTGCGTCTACGACTACTGATCCCATTCTTTTCGAAGGGCCTCAAGATCCGTGGCCGCGGATAGTCCGGGCAGCACGCCGACGAAGTTGTCGAGGGGATCGTGATCGTGGACCAACAGGATTCGCCCCCTAGCCTCGACCGTCACTCGCAACTCATCGCCAACCTGAACGCGTGCCTTGGCCAACGCAGCGACCGGAAGAGTCACCTGATTCTTGCGAGAAACGCGAGTGACTCCTTTGCTGCGCTTTACTTTTGCTCGCATGGAGTAAAGTTTACTCGGGCTGCGGTGCCGCGTGCCCTAATTCGATGTCTCGAAGCGTTTATCCTGACCGCCCATGGCCCAGGCGACCAAGACCACCGGCGCCGAGCAAATCCGCTGGGACCTGACCGACCTGTTCCAGTCGCCTACCGACCCGGCGATCGAGGAAACCCTCGCCGAGGCGCAAACGCGAGCGAAGGCGTTCGAAGCCCGCTACAAGGGCAAGGTCGTGAAGCTCCCTCCCAAAGAGTTCGCGGCGATGATGCGCGAGCTCGAGGAAGACGAGGAGCTCGCCGCCAGGCCTGACGTCTACGCATATCTCCTCCACAGCCAGAACACAGAAGATGCTGCGGCCGGCCGGCTCCTGGCGCGTGTGCGCGAGGCAGGGGCGGAGCGGGCAAGCCATGGCGTCTTCTTCAGTCTGGAGCTCGCGCACATCAGCGACGACCAGGCCGCGCGTCTGTATGCCGACCCGGAGTCGGCTCGCTATCGCCATACGGTTGAGGAGGCGCGGAAGTTCCGGCCGCACCAGTTGTCTGAACCGGAAGAGCGGGTGCTCACCGATTTCAGCCCCGTTGGCAACTCGGCCTGGAACCGCCTGTTCGAAGAGCTTTGCGCCCGCATTCGGGTCGACCTCGACGGGCGGAGAGTGCCGCTGGACGAGGCCCTGGTCCGCCTCCGCGAAGCGAATCGGAAGGTGCGCCGCGAGGCGAGCGCCGCGATCACGGCTGCGCTGGATCAGGACGTGCGCACCCGCGGCTACATCTTCAACGTCATCCTTGGTGAGAAGGCGATCGACGACCGCCTGCGTCACTTCCCGACGTGGATCTCGTCGCGCAACCTCGCCAACGAAACCTCGGACGAGGCGGTGCAAGCGCTGATCGAGGCGGTCACCGGGCGCTACGACGTGTGCGTGCGCTACTACCGCGTCAAGAAAAGGCTCCTGGGAGTCGGCGACCTGCATGAGTGGGACCGCTACGCGCCCGTCGGCGAGGTGGCCCGCGACCTGAGCTGGGATGAGGCCAAGGAGCTCGTGCTCGGGTCATACAGCCGGTTCTCGAAGCGGGCGGCCGATCTGGTCGAAGACTTTTTCAAGCACGGTTGGATCGATGCCCCGGTGGCCCCGGGCAAGGCGGGTGGCGCCTACTGCATGCCCGTGACTCCGCGCCACCACCCATACGTGCTGCTCAACTTCACCGGCAAGCTGCGCGACGCGCTTGTGATGGCCCACGAGCTCGGCCACGGACTCCACGATCGCCTGGCCTCCAGACAGCACATCTTCGATTTCCATCCGCCGCTGACCCTCGCCGAGACCGCGTCGGTGTTCGGCGAGGCGCTGACGTTCGACCGCATCATGGCCGAGGAGAAGGACCCGAAGATTCGCCTGGCCATGCTGTGCACGCAGGTCGAGGACGCATTCTCGACTGTGTTCCGCCAGGTGGCGTTCAACCGCTACGAGGACGCCTGCCACACGGCGAGGCGCAAGGAGGGCGAGCTGGCTGTCGAGCAGCTCGGCGAGATCTTCCAGGAAAAGCTTCAGCCCATGTTCGGCGACGCGCTGATCCTCACCGACGAGCACAAGGTGTGGTGGAGCTACGTCGGACACTTCTTGCATACGCCGGGCTACGTGTACGCATACGCGTTCGGCAACCTGCTCGCTTTGTCCGTGTACCACCGCTACCTGGAGGCGGGGCCGAGCTTCGTCGACGACTACCTGGAGTTTCTGGCGGCGGGCGGTTCCACAAGACCGGATGAGCTCGTGCGCCGGCTGGGCATGGACATCACGGACCCCGGGTTCTGGGATTCCGGCCTGAAGATCCTCGAAGGCATGGTGACCGAGGTGGAGCGACTGGCGCCGGCCGGCCGGTAACGCTTCTGGCCGCCGGCTGGTCCCATGGAGTGTTTTTCGACCCGATTTCCACAGACCGATAGACTTAACGTCGAATACACGCCGGGGACCCGCGAAGTTGCGTCGCGGGGGGTGCCACTCGCAAGTGGTAGGGAGTGAGATGACCGTCACCACCGAGGCGCTTGCCACCACCGATCTCGAGTTTGCGCGCCAGCTGGGTCAGCAGCTGCGGGTCGATTCCATCCGCTCCAGCACCGCCGCCGGCTCCGGGCATCCGACGTCCTCGATGTCCGCCGCCGACCTCACCGCGGTTCTGATCACACGGTATTTGCAATACGACTGGAACAAGCCCAAGGATCCCAACAACGACCACCTGATCTTCTCGAAGGGCCACGCCTCGCCGCTCGTCTACGCGATGTTCAAGGCGGCCGGCGCCATTACCGACGCCGAGATGATGACCTTCCGCAAGTTCGGCTCACGCCTGCAGGGCCACCCGACCCCCGCGATCCCCTGGGTGGACGTCGCCACCGGCTCCCTCGGCCAGGGTCTGCCGATCGCCGTCGGCATCGCCCTGGCCGGCCAGAAGCTCGACAACCTCCCCTACCACGTCTGGGTGCTGTGCGGAGACTCGGAGCTCGCCGAGGGCTCGATCTGGGAGGGCTTCGACAAGGCGGGCTTTTACCAGCTGGCCAACCTCACGGCCATCCTCGACATCAACCGGCTCGGCCAGCGCGGCGAGACCGAGTATGGCTGGACCCTCGACACCTACCGCCGCCGGGTGGAGGCCTTCGGCTGCTTCCCGATCGTCATTGACGGCCACGACGTCACCGCGATCGACCGCGCCTACGGCACCGCGCTGTCGGCGACGGGCAAGCCGACCGTGATCATCGCCAAGACGATCAAGGGCAAGGGGTTCTCGGAGATCGAGAACAAGGACGGCTGGCATGGCAAGGCACTCCCGCCGGACATGGCCGAGCGGGCGATCAAGGAGCTCGGCGGGATCCGCCACCTCAAGGTCAAGACCGCCAAGCCCGAGTCCGGCCAGCCGGCCATCAAGCACACCGACGCGGTGGTCACGCTGCCGACTTACACGAAAGAGGACAAGGTCGCCACGCGCAAGGCATACGGCGACGCTCTCGTCGCCCTGGGGGCGATCCCGGACGTGGTCGCGATGGATGGCGAGGTTTCCAACTCCACGCACGCGGACGAGTTCGCGAAGGCCTACCCGGATCGGTTCTTCGAGATCTACATCGCAGAGCAGCAGCTCGTGGCGACGGCGGTCGGCATGAGCGTCCGCGGCTACCGGCCGTTTGCTTCGACGTTTGCCGCCTTCTTCGCACGCGCCTATGACTTCATCCGGATGGCCGGCATCTCGCAGGCGAACATCCGGCTGGTCGGCTCGCACGCGGGCGTCGAGATTGGGCAGGACGGCCCGTCGCAGATGGCCCTCGAAGACCTGGCTTCGATGCGTGCGATCCACACGTCGACGGTGCTGTATCCGAGCGATCCCAACCAGACCGCCAAGCTGGTTCGCCTGATGGCTGACGAGGGCGGAATCATCTACATGCGCACCACGCGCGGAGCCTATCCCACCATATACGGGCCCAACGAAGCCTTCAAGATCGGTGGCTCGAAGGTGGTGCGCCAGAGTCCGAAGGACAGGGTCACCCTCATCGGCGCGGGCGTCACGCTGCACAACTGCCTGATGGCCGCGGACACGCTCGCCCAGAAGAAGATCTCCGCGCGCGTGATCGACCTCTATTCGGTGAAGCCGGTCGACGTGAAGACGCTGCGCGAGGCGGCGCGCGCGACCAAGGGCAGGTTCGTCATCGTCGAGGACCATTACCCGGAGGGCGGACTTGGCGCGGCTGTGCTCGAGGCGTTCGCGGCTGAAGACAGCCTGCACGTCGCCCACCTCGCGGTGAAGGGCCTGCCGACGTCCGGCAAACCGGAGGAGCTCATGAACGCCGCCGGGATCTCGGCCCGGCACATCGTGGCGGCCGCAACCAAGCTTCTCGCCGGGAAGTAGTCGCATGGCGACAGCGACCCGCATACCGCCACCGGTAAAGGAGCTCAAGCGCCTCGGCCAGTCGCTGTGGCTGGACAACATCCGCCGCCAGCTGATCACCTCCGGCGAGCTCGCCCGCCTGCGCGACGAAGGCCTCAGCGGCGTCACGTCCAACCCGACCATCTTCGAGAAGGCCGTCAGCGGCTCGAACGACTACGACGAAGCCATGGTCCAGCTGGTGAGGGCGGGTCACAAGCCCGAAGAGATTCTCTGGGAGCTGATGGTTGAGGACGTCTCGGCCGCGGCGGACGTCTTCCGCCCGATTTACGACAAGACCAAAGGCCACGACGGCTTCGTCAGCATCGAGGTGTCGCCGACGGTCGCCAACAGCACCCGGCGCACCATCGCGTTCGCCGAAGACCTGAGGGAGCGATGCCGCCGGCCCAACGTGATGGTGAAGATCCCAGCCACCAAGGAAGGCATCGGCGCGATCTACGACCAGATCTCCAAGGGCCACAACATCAACATCACGCTGATCTTCTCGGTCGACCGGTACGGCGAGGTGATGGAGGCCTACTTGTCGGGCCTCGAGAAGCTGCACAAGGGCGGCGGCGAGCTGCGCAGTGTCGCCAGCGTGGCCAGCTTCTTCGTCAGCCGCGTGGACACCAAGGTCGACAAGACCCTGGCCCAGAAGATCGAGCTGAGCACCGATCCCGCGCAGAAGCGCGCGCTCGAGCGTCTGTACGGGAAGGCCGCGATTGCGAACTCCAAGATCGCTTACGAGCGTTTCCGCCGGACCTTCAGCGGCCCGCGCTGGGACCGGCTGAAGAAGGCAGGCGCCCAGCTGCAGCGTCCGCTTTGGGCGAGCACCTCGACCAAGGACCCGCGCTATCCCGACACCTATTACGTCGAGGAGCTGATCGGCCCCGACACGGTCGACACCATCCCTCCGGCCACGCTCGCCGCCTTCCGGGAGCACGGCGAGGCGCGGCGCAGCATCGATGAGAACTTCGATGTGGCGAAGCGCCAGCTGAAGCAGCTCGCCGAGTTCGGCGTCGACCTCGACCAGGTCACGCGCGACCTGGAGGTCGAGGGCGTCGAGGCCTTCACCAAGTCTTTTGAGAGCTTGCTCGCCACCATCAAGAAGGAGAGCCAGAACATCAAGGCGGGCAAGGGGCCGCGGCAGTGGTACAGCCTCGGCGCGCTCCAGCCCAACGCGGACGTGCGGGTGGCACAGCTTCAGAAGGCCGAAGCACCACGGCGCTTGTGGGCCAAGGACTCGACGCTGTGGACCTCGGATCCCGCCAAGCGGGAGGAGATCCGCGACCGCCTCGGCTGGCTGAACGTGGCCGAAAAGATGCTCGAGCACGCGCCCGAGCTTCGACAGCTCGCCACCGACGGCCGCGCGTACTCCGACGTCGTCCTCCTCGGCATGGGCGGTTCGAGCCTGTGCCCGGACGTGTTGAGAAACACCTTCGGCCCGGTGCGCGGCCATCCGCGGCTGCATGTCCTCGACACCACCGACCCCGCCACGATCCTGGCGGTGCGCTCGCGCATCCGCATCCAGGACACGCTGTTCATCGTCGCGTCGAAGTCGGGTGAGACGACCGAGACCCTGTCCCACTTCGCCTACTTCTGGAAGGAGGTGAACAGTGGCGGAAGGGACGGGATGGCTGGACGGCACTTTGCCGCCATCACCGACCCAGGCACATCGCTGGAGAAGCTGGCCAAGGATCACGGCTTCCGCTGGATATTTCGCAACCCACCGGACATCGGCGGCCGCTACTCCGCCCTTAGCTATTTCGGGCTAGTCCCAGGTGCCTTGATGGGCGTCGACGTGACCGAGCTGCTCGAGCGCGCCGTCGAGATGGCGCACTCGTGCGCGGATACCGTGCCCGCCGCAGACAACCCGGGCGTGTGGCTGGGCGGCGTCATGGGCGAGCTCGCTCTGCAGGGCCGCAACAAGCTGACGCTCGTCGCGTCGCCCAGGATCGCGACTTTCGGCTACTGGGTGGAGCAGCTGATCGCCGAGAGCACGGGCAAGCAGGGCAAGGGGATCGTGCCCGTCGAGGGCGAACCGCTGGGCAGGCCGGCGGTGTACGGCGACGACCGGCTGTTCGTGTACATCCGCATGGACGCGGATCCACCCAACAAAGCAGTGCAGGCGCTCGAGAAGGCGGGCCAGCCGGTGGTCACCCTGACGCTGCGCGACAAGCTCGATCTCGGCGGCGAATTTTTGCGCTGGGAGATCGCCACCGCGATCGCGGGGTCGGTCCTCGGCATCGACCCGTTCGACCAGCCCAACGTGCAGGAGTCGAAGGACAACACCAAGAAGGTCCTCGCCAAGTACCGCGCCAGCGGCAAGCTCCCGAAGGCGGAGTCGGTGCCGGCGGCCAAGTCTCGAGCGGGCTTGAAAACGCTGCTCGGCCAGGCCAAGCGCGGGGCGTACTTCGCGATCATGGCCTACACCACGCGTACGACCGCCTCGCAGGCCGCCATCGCCTCGATTCGAACTTCGGTCCGCGACACGACCCATTACGCCACCACCGCGGGCTACGGGCCTCGCTTCCTCCACTCGACCGGACAGCTGCACAAGGGCGGCCCCAAGGTCGGCCTTTTCCTGCAGATCGTGCAGGACGACACGAAAGACGTGGCCATTCCCGGCCAGCCGTACAGCTTCTCGATCCTCAAGCAGGCGCAGTCGCTGGGCGACCTGGAGTCGCTGGCATCGCGCCGGCTCCCTGTGCTGCGGGTGACGCTCGGCCGGGAGGCGGCGGCGGGCTGGAAGGCCCTGGCGGCGGCGGTTCGAACGGCGGTCAGATAGGGGTGTTCACGCCCCTCTCCCTAACCCTCCCCCCGATGGGGGGAGGGGATTCGTAAAGGAGCGACAGCGATGGAGATGGGGATGGTCGGCCTGGGCCGCATGGGCGGCAACATGGTCCTCCGGCTGATGAAGCGCGGCCACCGCATGATCGCCTACGACCGCTCGGCCGACGCGATCAAGGAGAAGGCCTCGCAGGGAGCGGTCGGAGCCTTCACCGTCGAGGACTTCGTCAAAGCGTTTCAAACGAAGCCGCGCGTGATGTGGGTGATGGTCCCGGCCGGCGATCCCACGACCGAAGCCATCGATCAGCTCGCGGCGCTGGGCGACCCGGGCGACATCATCATCGACGGCGGCAACACCAACTGGAAGGTCGCCATGGGGGATGCCGCGCGGGTCAAGGCGAAGGGCATGCACTACATGGACGCAGGAACTTCGGGCGGGATCTGGGGCCTCGCCAACGGCTACAGCCTGATGGTGGGCGGTGAGAAAGACTCGTTCGACCATTGCCTACCGCTGCTCAAAGACCTCGCGCCAGACGACGGAGGACTCGTCTACACAGGTCCTGAGGGCTCAGGGCATTTCGTGAAGATGGTGCACAACGGCGTCGAGTACGGCCTCATGCAGGCGTACGCCGAAGGCTTCCAGGTGATGAAGCTTTCCAAAGCCTTCCCGAGTATGGACATGCACGCGATCGCCGAGGCCTGGCGCACCGGCAGCGTGGTGCGCTCGTGGTTGCTGGACCTGATCGCGAGAGGCCTGGAGGCTGATCCCGAGCTCTCCACGATCAAGGGCTACGTCGAAGACACCGGCGAAGGCCGCTGGACGGTCGAGGCGGCGATCGACGAATCCGTGCCAGTGCCGATCATCGCCGAGTCGCTGTTTGCACGATTCCGCAGCCGCATGGAGAACACGTTTGGCGACCGCATGCTCGCGATGATGCGAAATCAATTCGGCGGACATGCAGTAGTGACCGACGCCAAGGGCGAGACAGCCCAGCGTTGAGCACGACAGCGACTGTGGCGCCCAATCCGCTCGCCGAAGGGCTGCACGACTACCGCGTTGCCGAACCGGCGGTGATGGTGATCTTCGGCGCCACCGGTGACCTCAGCGGTCGCAAGCTGCTGCCTGCCCTCTACAACCTGGCCAAGCAGCGCCTGCTCCCGGCGGGCTTCGCGGTGGTGGGCGCGGCGATCGACGACCTGAGCGACGACGCGTTTCGCAAGCGCGCCACTGACAAGATCACGACCTTCTCGCGCACGCAGCCCGTCGATCCACAGGTGCTGCAGTCATTCCTGGAAGCGCTGTTCTACGTGAAGGTCGATTTCGGCAAGCTCGACGACTTCAAAACACTCGCACGAAAGCTCGACGAGCTCGACCACGCACGGCATGTCGGTGGCAACCGGGTGTTGTACTGCGCGACCCCGCCACCGACGTACGAGACCATCACCGAGCAGCTGCGAGCTGCTGGACTGAACTCAGGCGACGGCTACCACCGGATCGTGGTCGAGAAGCCGTTCGGCACTGACCTCAAGTCGGCGCGCGAGCTGAACAAGATCGTGCAGCGCGTCTTCCACGAGGACTCCGTCTATCGAATCGACCACTACCTGGGCAAAGAGACGGTCCAGAACATCATGGCGTTCCGGTTCGCCAACACCATCTTCGAGCCGGTGTGGAACTGCCACTTCATCGACTCGGTGCAGATCACAGCGGCCGAAGAGCTCGGAATCGAAAACCGCGGCGCCTACTACGACAAAGCCGGCACGCTGCGAGACATCGTCCAGAACCACGCGCTGCAGCTGCTGGCGCTCACGGCCATGGAGCCGCCCGTCGAGTTCGAGGCGGGCGCGGTCCGCGATGAAAAGGTGAAAGTGTTGAAGGCGGTGCGGCCGCTGGCCGACCAAGAGATCGCGAAGGCCACCGTCCGCGGCCAGTACACAAGCGGATACGTGCTCGGCGAGCACGTTCACGGTTATCGAGAGGAGCCAGACGTCGCGAACGGCTCGTTGACCGAGACTTTCGTCGCGCTGCGCGTCTTCGTCGACAACTGGCGCTGGGCCGGTGTCCCCTTTTACATCCGCGCCGGCAAGCGCATGCCGAAGCGCGCGACCGAGATCCGCATCCAGTTCAACCGCCCGCCGCACCTCACCTTCGGGCGCAATGCTGCACAGGAGCTCGACCCCAACGCCATCACGCTGCGCATACAGCCGGAGGAGGGCATCTCGCTGAAGTTCGGGGCCAAGGTGCCGGCCGCCGGTATCCGCCTCCGGAGCGTCGCGATGGACTTCCTGTACGCGTCGTCGTTCCTCGTCGAGGCGCCGGAGGCATACGAGCGGCTCCTGCTCGACTGCATGATCGGCGACCCGACGCTGTTCACACGCGCCGACGAGGTCGAGGCGGCGTGGACGCTGGTCGATCCCATCGAGGCTGCGTGGCGCGATGGGCGGCCGTCTCTGCAGATGTATGCGGGGGGAACGTGGGGGCCTCAGTCGGCGGCCAAGCTGGTCGAGGCGGACGGCAGGGAATGGCACAGACCGTGAACCAGCCGTCGCCCGGCCCGCTCGAATGGAAGGGCGAGGGAGTCACGATCGCCCAGGTCCTCGACGCGCTCACCGATTTCCGAAACAAGTTCGCTAAGGCCCAGGTCCCCGACGACGACCATCCCCATCCGCGGAACACGGTGATGACGCTGATCGCGGTGGCCGCGACGGAAGCAGAAGAGAAACGAGCCATCAGCGAATCCACGGCGATCGCGATGCACCATCCATCGCTGGTGATCGTGGTGAGGGACCAGGCCGAGGTCAAGGAAGGCCGCATCGACGCCTCGATTGCCGCGCCTTTGATACCGGCGGAGGGCGGCGCCGACCTTCCCTCGCACTACGAGCTGGTGACGCTGCACGTTCGCGGCGCTGCGGCGTCGCATTTAGGTGCGCTCGTCGATCCGCTGCTGGTCAGCGGCGTGCCCACGAACATCTGGTGGCTCGGCACGCCGCCGTTCGGCTCGCGCGAGCTTCGCGATGCGCTGCAGGTCGCCGACGCGCTGGTTGTCGACTCCGGGCGATTCGCTCGTCCCTATCACTCGTTCCTCGGCCTCGCGGACACCATCGCCCACGCGCACAAGCGACTTGGCATGGCCGACCTGCACTGGGCGCGCCTCGACCCATGGCGCGAGACGATTGCGCAGTTCTTCGCTCCGGTCGCCCGGCGGTCGTTCCTGTCCGGAATCACGTCGATCGGCATCGACTACACCGGGCAGGGACGCGGCAACCGGATCCCGTCTTCGGTGCTCGTGGGCTGGATCGCGAGCGCCTTGGGTTGGAAGCTCCAGCGGGCGACCGGCGGCCCTGGAGGCGTGGTGTCGGCCCAGTACGAAGCCGAGACATGGAGGGTGGTCGACGTCGCCTTCCGGTCGGTCGTCAAGCCGGGCCTGGTCGAAGGCGAGGTCGGCACCGTCCGCGTCGAGGGTTCAGCGGGCGGAACTACGTTCAGGCTGTCGATCGCGCGCGCCCCTGAGCGGATCCGGCGCCAGGCCCCTGA
>Ga0209283_10000927_pt1 | contig 15328 bp, 14 predicted proteins | sample CZO8metaG_2_FD_188354 | JGI IMG/M metagenome (GOLD analysis project Ga0209283, IMG submission 188354) | Vadose zone soil microbial communities from the Eel River Critical Zone Observatory, Northern California, USA - CZOApr15con2H1.8 metaG... | ecosystem: Environmental > Terrestrial > Soil >...
CCGAGCATCGGACGCTCGGCAGCTCACGGCCCGGATCGAGAAGGCGCTCGAACAGCACACGGGCATGGCGATCAAGGTGCTTGTCATGGACCACAAGACCCTGAAGAAGACGGTCGACGCGATTCCGCGTAACTGGGTCGACGACAAAACGATGCGGACCTATGTCCTGTTGCTGTGGAAGGAGCTCCACGATCGCGGGATCCTCGACCGTCTCCCGATCAAGCCCGGCGTCGATGAGCTCATGTACACGCCCGGTGCTGTCGTCTGGCGCGTCGATCGCGAGAACGTAGGCAGGAGCCAGATGAACAGAATCGTCGGCACGCCTCTCTACAAGAAGATCACCATCCGCAGCGCCAACACGATGCGAAAGCTCAACGAGCTGACCGCGACACCTGCACGCCCGCCTGCGGCAGGCTGAAGTGGTCGGAAGATTGCGTCCTCGGAGCTACGAGCCAGTGGAGCGCGGGACGAGTTTCATCGTCGTAGATCGCGCCTCAGGAGTCAGCACGCTGTTGAGAATGCTTCCGGCGTATCGGCGGTATTTGGCCCGATAGGCAGAGTCGATTTCGTCGTCGATGTCGTGGTCGGCGTCGATGAATGTGACGTCTTGGTTAACACCGCCTGCCCGTATTCGACCCTTGTGACTCTCCTGCGTACCACGGAACCAATGAGCACTGCTCCCCCTAACCGATCGGACGTATAGGTCGTCGCCATGCCGGACTGCCCACACCGTCACCGGTTTCCCCAGCGTGCCGTCGCGCCGGACTGACGCGATGTGCACTTCTTCCGCTTTCCCGAGCTTGTCGAGTTGGTCGCTCGACCACTGCGTCATCGGGTCCCCGCGATCGTGCTTTCCCTCGTGGCGGCAGGGGTCGCCGGCACGCGCAGGTACCGCTCCCACCATTCGATGACAGCGCGCATGTGGCGTACGCGGTTCCAGGGCTTGCCCACGACCGTTATCGCGTGAGGCTCGCCATGGAAAATGATGAGCTCGACCTCCCGCCCGAGCTTGAGCAGACGCGCGTAGACCTGCTCAGCCTCCTCGAGCGGGGTCCGAAGGTCACCCGTCGAGGCGATGATCCGCAGCGGTGTCGTCATCCGGTCCACATAGGTCACCGGAGACAACCGCCTGAACAGCTCAGGTTCTTCCCATGGCTCTGCGTCGAACGAGAGTGGACCGAAGTTCCAGCCAATATCGCTCGATCCGTAGAAGGCCTGCAGGTCGGTGACAGGCCGCATTGAGATGGCGGCCCGGAAGCGATCGGTGTGGCCGATCACCCAGAGTGTGGAGTAGCCGCCATAGCTGGCGCCGGTGACGCCGAGCCGCTCGGGATCCGCGATGCCCTCGGCGATCGCCTTGTCAACCAGCGCCATCCAGACGGGAAAGTCGAGCTCGCCCCACCTCCCTGTTAGGCAGACAGAGTATTCCTGCTCGTAGGTTTGGCTTCCTGGCGAATTGCAGAACAGGATCGCGTAACCCTGGCCGGCCAGCGTCTGCATCACGTGCGAGAAGGACCAACCCCACGCGGCGTGGGGGCCGCCATGGATGTTGAGGATGGCCGGTACACGACCGCCGGAGTATCCCGGTGGCAGGAGAACCCAGGCGTCGGTCCTCCGGCCTTCATGTTCGAAGTCCATGACGCGGACCTGCCCGAGGGCGCGCTCGCGGATCCAGGGATTCGGATCAAAGAGCACGCGTTCGTCGCTGCCATCCCCATTGGCGATCCGCAGCGTCAGCGGGTCGTCGAAGGATGTGCTGAGGAACGCCAGGCGGCCACCGCCAAAGCTGAAGGCCGGAATCACTCGATCGCCGCTCAACACCGGCTCGGGGGGACCGCCGCCACACGCGACACGGTCGACATAGATGCGGCCGCGATCAGTCATGGGCGTGTATAGAGACTCGCCATCATCCGTCCAGACCAGTTCTGGCACCTCGCGCGGCGGCAGCATATCGGCCATGACACCTGCCCACACCGATCGGTCGATACCGGCGGTCCGGTCTTCGCCGGCCACGAAGAGACGCTGGTTGCGCGCGGAGATGGAACCTGGCCCCGGGCCGATGGCCACATATCCCAGGGTGCCACCCGGGGCGAAGGCGAAGGTCGTGACCGTCGCGCCCCCCGGCGTCAGACACTCTGGCTCACCGCCTCCAGGGTCGATCGTCCAGATGTCGACCACCTCTGACTGCCACCAGTCGCCGGCGTGGTTGGCCAGGTAAGCGATACGACCGTCAGGCGTCCACCGCGGCCGTGCCGCCGGCCATGGGCCTTCAGTGAGTTGCCGCAGCCCGTCGTTTTCACCCGAGCTATCGACCAGCCACACCTGAGGTTCCTCGTCGTCGAGCTGCCCCAACCCGTCCATTCGGTAACGGAAGCGGCGGACCAGGTAGCGCACCCGCTCCTGGTAGCGCTTGCGAGCCTCTTCGTCATCCTTTGCCGGCGGCATGTCCGGGTCCTTGGGCCAATCCGGACGCCCGAGCAGGGCCAGCCGGCGCCCGTCTGGCGACCAATCGAATTCAAGAATGCCGCGAGGCAGGCGGGCAGCCCTTGTCGGTTCGCCGCCGGCGAGGTCGAGGATGTAGAGATCGTTACTCCACTCGTGCTCGCGGTTCGCGAGGAAGGCGAGGCGCTTGCCATCGGGCGAGAAACGTGGGCGATGGTCCCGCCGCGGACCGCGAGTCAGCTGCCGCGGCGGTGCAGATCCATCAGCGGGGACGATCCAGATCGCGCTGCGCTGCTGGTTGGCGTCGGGGTCCTGGGTGAGGACGGTGACTGCGACCAGGTCACCTGCCGGAGAGACGGCAGGGTCGGCCAGCATCCGGACCACCAGGATGTCCTCCGGTCGAAGTGGCTCAGCCACGAAACCAGACGCTAGCACGCTAATGAAAGACCGTGCGGTCGCGAGACTTCCGTGGCTCGAACGAGACGCGCATCAACTCTCAGGGGGCGGCGCCGGTCATGTGGCCGGCGCCGCAAATAGTCAGCTCCCGTGGCTGCAATCGGTGGGGGTCAGAGGGGAGTGACCGGGATGCAGATCTCGCTTTCGAATTCGCCCGTCTTCTGGTCGAAGCTCGCATCAATCGGGTAATGCTCGAAGGATGGGCGTGAGTCGAGCTGCATGCCGCTGCCCGGGAGCCAATCGCGCAACAGCCAGTCCCAAGCCTCACCGATCTGCCTGTCGGTGCCCTTGAACCTGCCGACCGCGTACTTGCCGCCTGGGATCACGGTGATCTGGTGATCCCCCGCGCCGATGAAGTTCTCGGGCACTTCCACAGCGGCGTCGTAGCGCACCTTCTCGGGTGCCGTGATGCCTGGGTCGTCGTGGCTGATGCCGTACCGCGACCGGCCGTAGAGGCCGTTCGTTTGCATCCACGGATCCACCTTCGTGATCCAGAAGTCTGAAACGGGTTTGCCAACGGGCCCGACGTAACGGAGGTAAGCGACGGTGGTCGGTTGTCTGTCGACGATTGTTACTTTCATGCTTCCATGATTCCCTGACGCTGCTGCAGGCGCCTGATCGAGCTTGCTTTTCAGCTGATCGCGATTGCTGACTTGCGCGGCCCGCCACGCAGTCGGCGTGGAGCCGAACCGGGTTTTGAACGCCCGGGCAAATGCCTCGGTGGAACCAAAGCCGACGGAGAGAGCAACCTGCAGGACCGGGAGACGCGGCTGCGCGACCAGTCGCAGGGCCGCCGTTTCCAGTCGTCGCCGGCGCATGTAGTCGCCGAGCGTCTCGCCGAACCACGCGGTGAAAAGGCGGTGAAAGTGAAACGGCGAGAAATTGGCGACCTTGGCCAGCGCATCGAGCTCCAATTGTTCGTCCAGCCGCCGGTCGATGTACTCGAGCACGCGGTGCATGCGAGCGGTGTACTCCGCGCGGCTATCCCGAATCAGCGCGACCCCGGGGACTCTCCCGCTGCCAGCTCTTGCAGATGTTCGGCGACGTCCCACGTCCAGAATTCGACCACATGGCCGCCGGGGTCGGTCACGTAGGCGGCGCGCCCGCGACCATGACCGTACCTCGCGTGGTCGTGGTCAAGCACGGTGTAGCCCCGTTCTCGAAGCCGGTCAACGACCGCTTCGTATGCTCCCTCTGGGAGTCCCATCGCGTAGTGGACGTGCACGCCGCCGCGCCCTCCGCCCAACCCGATCTGCGGCCGCCACAGGCCGATGCGAGTCCGGTCCGCGGCCATCACCCAGACCGTCTCGTCGGCCCAGCGCTCGACGACCGGAAAGCCAAGGACCCCGGCATAGAATTCCTCGGCCGCTGCCAGGTCGCTCTGCTCGAGCGCGATCTCGCACACTCCGTTGACTGGAACTGCGTTATCGCTGTCCATGACCTTTATTTTCTCGCGGAGTCGATAAACGACGCCTGCTCGTGGCGGGCCTTTTCGCGGGGAGCGTCGCCGCGAAGTCGAGGCCCTGCTGAACCCAGGCCGCGAGCGCCGCCTCCGTCCGGAAGCCTTCAGGGTCGATGAGCACGAAGCCAGATAAGGGCCGGCCGGCGAATTCCATCGGCCGGACGTGAGGCCGAGCCAGCGCCCGCTCACGCGCTTCCGCGCCGACCCGAACCATCAGAGCGCTGCCCGCGACGCCGCAGCACATGCTGCCGCCGACCACGAAGGAAAGGCCTCCGACCATCCGCTTCTCGACCACTTCTTTCTGGCTCGAGAGGCATCGCCGGACTCGTTCCGCGACCTTCAGGTCGTAGCCCATGGCCTCACTGGTCCTTGCCCTCCAGGCGGCCTCGGTCGAAGCGCATTCGGTTGATGACCGCCCCCAGCAAGAGCACCATGCTCAGCAGGTAGGTCCACGTGCCCACCACGAAGAGGAGGCCGAAGCTACGTCCGTAAGTGGCCGCACCGTGCGACAGCTGGAGATAGATCGGGAAGGCCAGGTTCAGCAGCTCGATTGACAGGCCCGCGACGAGGGCGCCGGGCCACACCTCCGAGAAGCGGGTCCTTCGGTTGGGGACGACGCGGTAGATGACCAGGAGCAGGGCCGTCATCACGATCCATCCGAAGCCAAACCCGAGCAACGCGAGTCCCGGCGCGAGAGCCAACGCCGTACTGATGCCCACCGATGCGCCCACCGCGAGGAGGAAGACCGCCAGCATCACCACACCCATCACTCGCGTTCGCCAGAAGGGTCGGGAGCCGCAGATGTAGATCTGGTTCAGCGCGAACTCCATCGACGAGAACAGGTTGGTGCCGCTCCACAGCAGCGCCAGCAACGAGAAAACCGCCAGAGCGCCGGCCGACGTCTTGGCGTGCTGGAAAGTTCGCAGCATCCCGGCCTGCTCGCTCGGTGGAAGCGCGACCACCAGCACCTTTTCCACCGCGCCCTTGATGTCGTCTGATTGAGGAAACAGTCCCACCAGGGCAATCAGCCCAAGCATCAGCGGGAACATTGAAAGGAAGGCATTGAAGGCCAATCCTGCTGCGTGATCGGAAGCGTGGCTTGCGAAATACGCCATCACGATGCTCAGTGGCGGCCGCCGCCGCCAGGCGCTCAACTTTTGCGTGGTCGCCATTATCGGAGGGACCGGACTCGATTGCCCGGTCCCTCGTCCATTGCTGCGCCTTTAGCTCGCCTTGCTGGCGAATTCGTTCGTGTAGGTCTCGCTGAGGTTGGACGTCTTGCCCTTGAAGCTGGGCACATAATTCTGCTGGATCCGCATCACGGTCTCAGGTCCGCCTACCGGCATCTTGCAGTCCGTCCCGAATATGGAAAGCTGGTTCTGAAGAGCCGTGACGTAGAGGTCCTTGTTGCTGGCGTAGTAGTCGGCCGGCATCTTATCTGCGATCTGCGCGGCCGTGTGCGTGTGGATGAACTTCAGTGTCTTGACATAGGCGTTGACGAGCCGCTGCGCGACGCCCTTGTTGGCGTTGACCCAGTCGTTCTTGGCGAAGATCCCGATGAAGGGGTAGTCGCCTCCCAGCGCTGCACGCGTTGAAGCCGGCGTTCGGAGGTCGACCAGCACAGTGCCTTTGCCAGTCGAGGTCAGACGGGAGATGGTGGGCTCGGTCGTCATGCCGCCGTCGATCCTCTGCTGGTCGATCGCGGCGATGAACGTGTCGCCCGCGCCCACGGCGATGAAGTGCTCCTTGGTCGGGTCGAGCCCCGCTTTGCCGAGGATCGCCAGGGTCAAGGTGTGGGTGCCGGAGCCGATGGAGGTGACCCCGAGGTTCTTACCCAGCAGGTCCGCTGGCGATTTGATCGAGCCGGCCTTGCGGGAGTCGATCACCTCCGCCTCACCCGGCGCAATCCCGAACTGGCAGATCGTCTCGATCTTCTTGCCGAGCGCGTTGAGCTCCATCGGGTGTGAGTAAGCGCCCGAGCCGGCATCAACATTTCCGGCCACGACCTCTTCCTCGGAGCCTTGCCCAGAGCCCTCGTCGACGAGTGTGACGTCGAGGTACTGGTCTTTGAAATAGCCGAGCCGCTGCGCGAGCATGTTCGGCAGGTAGATCTGCTTGTTGAGCCCGCCGACCATGATCTTCAAGGAGGCCGTTGCAGGGACTCCAGGGGCCGGCGGAGCAGTGCTGCCACAACCGACCAGCACCGCGAGAGCCGCGAGGGCGGTGAACAACCGTCGACTGAGAGATCGCATACGCCGTTCCTCCTTCAAATCCGTGTCTCGGTGGCGACCGGCGGCCGCCACTTGATCAGACGGTCTTCGAGCGCTGTGATCAGTGCCTCTGCCAACAGCGCCATGGCAGCCAGGAGCCCCATACCCGCGAACACGCCGGCCGCGTCGAAGTTGTTTTTCGCCGCGTAGATCAGCTCGCCGACACCCGAAGTCGCGCCGAAGAGCTCTCCGACCACCGCGCCCACCAACGCGAGCCCGAAGCTCGTGTGGAGGCTGGCGACTATCCAGGAGAGGGCTGAGGGGATGAGGATCTCGGTTGTCAGCTGCCGGTCGCCGGCGCCGAGGATGCGAGCGTTGGCGATGAGATTGCGGTCGACCTCGCGGACGCCCTGGAACGCGTTGAAAAAGACGACGAAGAAGACGAGGACCGCGGCGGTCGCGATCTTCGATTTGATGTCGAGACCCAGGGAGATGGCGAAGAGAGCGCCGACCACTACGCGCGGAATGGCGTTGGCGGCCTTGATGTACGGACCGAGGACATCGGACAGCAGCCGGCTGCGGCCGAGCGCCACACCGAAGACGACGCCGAGGATCGATCCCACGACGAAGCCGCCGACTGTCTCCTCCATTGTCGTCAGCACCTGATCCCACAGCGGGCCAAGGTCGGTTCCCTGGGTGATCCAGTACCAGGTCTTGGCGACGATCGCGGATGGCTGCGACCAGAAGAAGACGTCGACCCAACCGAGCCGCGTCGTGAGCTCCCAGCTGCCGAGAAACACGACGGCGACCAGCAGTCGAAGGCCCGCCACATTCATCTGCCCGCGCTGCGCCTCGCGCCGCCTTTTGGCGGCGAGGTCGACCACCGGTCGCCCCGGATCGCTCACGAGGACGCTAAGCCGCGCCGCTGCGCTTCTGACGTTCATAGCTCACCGCCACCTCGTCCCGCAGGTCGTTCCAGATCTCTTGGTAGATCTCCACGAAGCGGGGCTCGAAACGGATCTCGGCCACGTTGCGCGGACGCTGCAGATCGACCTTGTAGTTGCTCTTGACCGTGCCCGGCCCAGCAGTGATGACGAATACCCGGTCGCTCAGGGAGATCGCCTCTTCGAGGTCGTGGGTCACAAACACGACGGACGCCGAGCTGGCCGCCCACAGGCCGAGGAGCTCGTTCTCCATCAGCGAGCGTGTTTGAACGTCGAGGGCGCTGAACGGCTCGTCCATCAGGAGGATGCGCGGGCCGTTGATCAGGCTTTGCGCGAGCGCCACCCGCTTGCGCATCCCGCCCGACAGCTGGTACGGATACCGGTCCTCGAAACCGGCCAGTCCGACGCGGGCGATCCAGTCGCGAGCCTTCACGCGGGCGTCCCGATTCGAAAGTCCGTGGTAGCGAGGGCCCGCGGCCACGTTCTCGAGGACCGTCTTCCAGGGGAAGACCGCGTCGGACTGGAACATGTAGCCGATCCCGTCGGCGATGCCGATGACGGGCCTGCCGAGCACCTCCACCTCGCCTTCGCTCGGCAGCTCTAGTCCTGAGATCAGGGCCAGAGTCGTCGACTTGCCGCAGCCGGTCGGCCCGACGACGGCGCAGAACTCACCCGGCTCGACCGCAAGGTTGAGATCTCGCAAAGCGGTGTAGACGCCGCCTGAGGGAGTCAGGAATCGTTTGGTCACGCCACGAAGCTCGATCGCCGGGGCCATCAATGTTGACTCTGGGAGGCCAGGCCGGCGACCACAATCCATGCGGTCGTTGTGGCCGTTTTGGTCTTTTTGGTCGCAGCGCGCCAGTCGGATTGCGTACTACGATCCGACTGGATCCCGTGAAGACGCGGTTACCGCTCGCCTATCAAATCCTGGCCTTTCAGGTCGGCATCCTCTTGCTGTCGGCACTGCTGGGAGGCGCGGCCGCGGTGTGGCAGGCCGGCCAGCAGCTCGACCACCAGTACGAGCAGCGTTCGCTCGCGATCGCGGAGTCGGTCGCGTCCAACACCGCAGTCCAGCAAGCCCTACTCGCGGGCGACACTGATGGGCTGATCCAGAGAACGGCGGAGTCCGTCCGGCATTCGACGGGAGCGACCTACGTGGTGGTCGCCAACCGCCAGGGCATCCGGTTCTCGCACCCGAACCCGGCCATGATCGGCAAGCCGCTTGACGAGGAACCGGCCGTCGTGCTGGCCGGCCACACGTGGGTTGGAGTCCAGCGCGGCACTCTCGGTATATCAGCGCGCGGAAAGGCGCCGATCTTCTTCAACGGCCAGGTCATAGGGCTCGTCTCAGTTGGCTTCCTCGAGGCGACCGTGTGGCAGCAGCTGCTGAACGAGCTGCCGGGGTTTGCGCTCACTGTCCTGCTGGCGCTCGCCCTCGGAGCAGCAGGCTCGATGTGGCTGGCGTCCCGTTTGAAGCGGCAGACATTTGGGCTCGAGCCGTACGAGATTGCGGGCCTTCTCGAGGAGCGGGAGGCGAGCCTGCAGGGCATCCACGAAGGGGCCATCGCCACGGATCGAACCGGCACCATCACGCTGGCCAACGACGAGGCTCGCCGCCTCCTCGCCCTGCCGGCCGATTGCGTGGGCACCAAAGTCTCGCAAGTCGTCCCACAGGGACGTCTGCTGAAGTTCCTCTCCGGCGGACTGAACGACGAGGACGAGGTGCTGCTGGCGGGCGACCGTGTGCTCCTGGCCAGCCGGAGGTCGATTCGGGTCCGCGGCATCGAGATCGGCCACGTCGTGACGCTGCGCGATACGACCGAGCTCACCGACCTGGCGCGCGGCCTGGGCGTGGACAGCCTCACCGAAGCGCTTCGCGCTCAGGCGCACGAGTTCGCCAATCGCTTGCACACGATCGCGGGACTGGTCCAGATGGGACGGGCCGATGAGGCGATGAAGCTCATCGCGCAGACCTCCGGCGTCCACCAGGAGCTCACCGAGGCGCTACTCGAGCGGGTTGGCGATCCCGTCCTCGGAGCACTCTTGCTGGCCAAAGCGGCGCTGGCGTCGGAGCGAGGAATCGAGCTTCGCGTCAGCGACGACACGGTCATGACGCGCAGCTCGCTCGACAGCGAGGACCTGATCACACTGCTCGGAAACCTCGTGGACAACGCCCTCGACGCGGCCGCATCGTCGACCGGCGAGCGGTGGGTCAGCGTCTCCGTGACCGAGCACGATGCCGAGATCGTCATCAAGGTTCACGACTCTGGCCCGGGCATCGCCGAGGGACTCGACGGACAGATCTTCCAGGAAGGCTTCAGCACCAAGTCGGCTCCCGGTCACAAGCGTCGCGGGTTCGGGCTCGCCCTCGTACGCCAGGTTGCGCGCCGGCACGGCGGGGACGTGACGGTGGTCAATGACGGCGGCGCCTACTTCACGGCGCAGCTGCCCCTGCGGATTCCGGCCAAGCCATGATCCGGACCCTCGTCGTCGACGATGACTTCCGCGTCGCCGACCTCCACTGCGCTTACGTCGAAAGAGTCACGGGCTTTGCGGTAGCGGGCCGCGCCCACACCGGCGTCCAGGCCCTCCAGAACGTCGACCGCCTTCGGCCCGACCTTGTCCTGCTCGATATCTACCTACCGGACATGTCGGGCCTCGAAGTCCTGCAGCAGTTGCGCGAAGACGATCACCCGCCGGTCGACGTCATCTCGATAACCGCCGCTCGCGAGGTCGAAAGCCTGCGCAGCGCGATGCGGGGTGGCGTCGTCCATTATTTGATCAAGCCGTTCCTGTTTGCCACCTTCGAGGAGAAGCTCCTGTCATACGCCGCTGCGCACCAGAGAATCACTCGCCTCGGCAGGGCCGAGCAGGGTGACGTCGATCGCATATTTGGCGCCTTGCGCACGGCTCGCAACGAGCCATTGCCGAAAGGCCTGTCCGACGCGACGCTCGCTCTGATCTCGCAGGCGCTCAAGCTGTCAGGCAGCGGGCTGGCCGCGACCGCCGTGGCCGAGGCTGCTGGCGTGAGTCGCGTGACGGCTCGCCGCTACCTCGATCACCTCTGTCAGCTGGGCAAGGCTGAGCTGACGATGCGCTATGGCAGCCCGGGCCGGCCCGAGCACCGCTACCGACTCATAGTCAATTGATGCTCGGCGAGCGGTAGCGATCCCTTCACCTCGACGCAGCCGGCCCGCAGCAACGCCTTAACCGGCATGCGCGACCGTCGTCAGCGTGAGGGCGGCGGCCTCATCTCCGATGTTGCACGTCGCGGCATGAACGTGGAGAATCGGGGACAAGGCAAGCGGGCTCTTCACGTCTGTTGGCGTTTCTGAAGACGGAGGTGGGTTGTGACTGAACGACTTCGACGGAGGCTGCTCTCCCTGGCCGCGCTCGTTCCGCTGGTCGGGGCCGCGTTTGTGGGCTTTGCGACTAGCGTCACCGCAGCGCCGATCCAGGCGACAGCGAACGGAACCTGCCAGCTGAACTCGGCCAAAGGCCAGATCCAGCACGTGATCAACATCCAGTTCGACAACACCCACTTCACGCGGGACAACCCGAGTGTCCCCTCTGACCTGGAGCAGATGCCCAACCTGCTGAACTTCATCGTGGGCAACGGTGTGCTGCTCACGAACCATCACACACCCCTGATCTCCCACACGGCAACCGACATCCTGACTTCGTTCACCGGCGTGTACGGCGACCGGATGGGCGTTCCAGTTTCGAACAGCTTCCGCTACTTCAACCCGAACGGGACCTCGAACCTCGGAGTCTCGTTTGCGTACTGGACCGATCCGATCTTCGACCCGACCACCTCCAGCCCGACCGACACCAAGTTCAACATGCTGACGGCGGACGGGATGAACGCACCCGCGCCCTGGGTGCCTTACACGCGGGCAGGATGCAACGTCGGCCAGGTGGCGACGGCGAACACGGTGCTCGAGAACATTGCAACCGACATTCCGACCGTCTTCGGCGCCGGGTCGCCCCAGGCCAAGGAAGTCTCGTTGGACCCTGGGTGCCACTTGCAGACTATCGACTGCCAGGCGTTCAGCGACTTCGTCGGCATCGGTGTTCACTGTGCAGCCGGCAGCACCCTCTGTTCGGCCGCCAACGGCGGGCAGGTGGACATCCTGCCTGACGAGCCCAAGGGCTACACCGGCTACATGGGCCTTTTCGGCCACAAGTACGTGGCCCCGCAGGTCAGCCCGAGCAGCCCGTTGACCGACCTCAACGGCAGCGTCATCCAGGACCACCACACACCCGTCAGTCACATCGGCTTCCCTGGCTTCGACGGCATGTCGGCAGCCGTCTCGCTGTCGTATGTCGCCGCGATGCAAGAGCACGGCATCCCGATCACCTATGCGTACATCTCGGACGCGCACGACAAGCACCCGAGCGGGCCATCGTATGGACCCGGCCAAGCGGCTTACGTCGCGGCGCTCGCCCAGTACGACGACGCCTTCGGCAAGTTCTTCAAGCGTCTTGCCGACGACGGCATCAACCAGGGCAACACCCTGTTCGTCTTCACCGCGGACGAGGGCGACCACTTCGCCGGCGGCCCGGCCAGCCCAGCGGGATGTGATGGCGTGACCGTTCCGTGCACGTACGCCAAGATCGGCGAGGTCAACGCCAACTATGCGGGCCTGCTCGCCACCGAACAGGGCGTTACAACGCCCTTCAAGGTACATTCCGACTCGGCGCCGACCGTCTACATCACCGGCAACCCCGCGCGCGACGCCGCAGTCACACGGACGTTCGAGCGGGCGACGAGCCAGCTGACGGCAGTGAGCCCGATCACTGGCAATACGGACACGATCACGAAGTTCCTCGCCGACCCGGTGGAGATGAAGGCTCTGCACATGATCACATCGGACCCCGCACGCACACCCACATTCACGCTCTTCGCGGACCCGAACTACTTCCTGTTCGCTGCCGCTCCGAACTGCAACTCGCCATGCGTGACCGAGCAGCCGGGGTTCGCGTGGAATCATGGTGACGTCCAACCCGAGATCACGACGGCATGGCTGGGCATGGTCGGCCCCGGCGTCGACCAGGTCGGTATCGACAGCACGACCTGGTCCGACCACACGGACATAAGGCCGACGCTGATGGTCCTGCTGGGGCTCAAAGACGACTACAGCCACGACGGCCGCGCTCTCACCGAGGTCTTGAGCGGCTGGGCCAGACCTGCGGCGACCAAGAAGTCAGGGGCCTACATCAAGTTGGCTCAGACCTACAAGCAGATCGACGCGGCGGTCGGCCAGTTCGGCCTCGCCACGCTTTCGGCGTCGACGCTTGCCATCGAGAGCAACTCATCCGGTGATAGCACCTACGCAAACGTCGAGAACCAGCTCGCCACGCTCACGACCAAGCGCCATGACCTCGCCCACACGATGATCAGCCTGCTCGAAGGCGCCGAGTTCGACGGGCAGTCCATCAACGAGCAGCAGGCGCAGCCGCTCGTGGCGCAGGGCCAGGCGTTGATCGCGGAGGCCAACGCCCTGGCGTCGTAACCGCAGCTGCTACCGCTGCCCGATCTTGGCGAGGTCGGCGACCGCCTCGTCGTCCAGCGCGGCGACGACGTCGACTGCGCTCACGTTCTCGGCCACCTGCTCAGGGGTCGTGGCGCCGAAGAGGACGCTGGCGACGCGCGGGTTGAGGAGGGCGAAGGCGATCGCCATCGGCGCGGACCGGGTTCCGTGCCGCTCGGCGAGCGTGTGCAGCTCGCCCGCGGCCTTCATGGCGGCTCGATGGAACTCGTCATTAGGGTGTTCGGTCAGACGTCCCGTTGCTCCTGGCTCGGAGTACTTGCCCGTGAGCGCGCCGCCATCGAGGGTGAAGGAGGCGACCACACTCGTCCCGGCCGCGTCGAGCGCCTTCGCCATCTCTGCATCCTCCACCGGCGATCGACGAACCAGGCTGTACGCGAGCTGAGCAGCGCAAGGCGGCTCCACGCCCTGGGCGGCGGCCACCGTCACGGCCTCGGCAATGAGCTCCGGCTTCCAGTTCAGCACGCCCCAGGCGCGCAGCTTGCCCGCGTCGATCAAGGCACCGATGTCGTGCACGATCTCCTCCATGCCCAGGCCCGCAGGCGGCCTCTCCGCGTAAGCCAGGTCGATGTAGTCCATCCCCATCCGCTGCAGCGATCCGTCGAGCTCCGCGGCCGCCTTTTGCTCCGGCCAGAATTCCCACCAGAGCTTGTTGGCCAGGACTACCTCGTCGCGCTTCCAGCCCGAAACGCGGAACAGCTCGCCGAATACGACCTCCGAGTAGCCGGTCTTCATGGGGGCTTTCCCGGTCTCGTCGTTGTAGCGGGCGTCGTCGAGAAAGTTGATCCCAACCTCCCGCGCCTTCCGCATGACTGCCATGCCGGCCTCGGCGTGGATCCGCTCATATGTCCGCCAGGAGCCGAGGGCAAGCTCCGAGACCTGAATGCCAGAGGCGCCTAGTGGCCTGCGGGCGGGTTCCGCCACCGGCCCAGCTTACGTCGCGATGGCACTAACCTCATGTTCGTGGTGATGCCCGAATGAGCGTGTTCAACCTCCGCCTGGAATCGGTGCAGAGAAAGACCGGAGGCCGGATCCACCTGACGCCGAGGGTGCCCCGCACCGGTCCGGTCACCACCCTGTGCGGGCAAACGCTGGCGGCCGGCTCATTCGTGGCGGTCGAGCGCGACCCGGACTGTACGAACTGCCTCCGTCGCTCGCGCGATCCGAGCCGCATCTCCGGAGCGTTCTTCGAGCAGGAAGAGGGCTCGCAGCTCCTGCAGCTGTCGCTCGAGCAAGCCCGTGCCCGGCGCCCTGCCGGCAAAGGCCCCGCGGCGCCAGGCAAGCCGATCGTGCGCGTGCTGCCGACGCCACCCTCCATCCCGGATCGAGCCGGAGAGCTGATGACGGCCGGCTTCAAGGCGGCCGGCGAGGGGCTCTGGCGAAGCCCTGCCGGCGTCCTGGTGCGGATGCGCAAGCAGGGCCGCGACTGGCGCTTCGCCGAGCTTGTCTTCGAGGGCTCAGTCGTCGCAACGCGGCAGGATGGCGGGGTCAGGCTTCGCGCCGGGGATGTGGAGGTGCGCCCGACGGCTGACGGCTATGAGGTCCGGGTCAAGAGGGCCTGACTACTCGCCCGGCGGACCTACCATCGGGTCCTCGGCGACCCGCCGCACCAACGCCAGCGCCCGCCGCCTCGACTTGCGCAGCACCGGCAGGTTCGCCAGTCCGATCAAGCTGACGATGAGGCTCGAGGTCTCGTCGATGACGTCGAACGTCCGCGACCGCCCCTCCGATCGATCCATCACCCAGAAATACAGGATGCCCATCTGGTACAGCCACAGGAGGCGAGGCAGCTCGGCGGCAACATCGGCAGGAGGGTGAACGTCTGAGCCCTTCACGACCTCCGCATACAGGCCGATCACTTCGTCTCGGAGCGGTTTCGACTGCGGGCTGAACGGATTCAGCGGGCTGCCTGGATTGGCGACGGTGCTGAAGATCGCGCCGGCGACCTCGTGGTAGGGCTCGCAGTTGAGGACGATGGCGCGAATCACTCCTCGTAGCCGGGGCGCCAGCTTTTTTTCGCGAGCGAGGATCGGCGCGCAGGCGACCACGTGCAGTTCATGCAGGTGCCTGTAGAACTCCAGGACCAGGTGCTCCTTGGACGGGAAGTAGTGGTACGAGCTCCCGAGCGAGAGCCCAGCCCGCTCGGCGATCGCGCGCATGGTCGTCGCTTCGTAGCCGCGGGTACGGAAGAGCTCCAGGGCGGCGTTGAAGATCGCCGCCCTGGTCTGCTCTCCCTTGGGCGTCAGCCCTTGCTGTTGGTCG
>Ga0209283_10000932_pt1 | contig 15297 bp, 12 predicted proteins | sample CZO8metaG_2_FD_188354 | JGI IMG/M metagenome (GOLD analysis project Ga0209283, IMG submission 188354) | Vadose zone soil microbial communities from the Eel River Critical Zone Observatory, Northern California, USA - CZOApr15con2H1.8 metaG... | ecosystem: Environmental > Terrestrial > Soil >...
TGCCGTGAGCGACTTGACGCTTACAAAGTACCGCGCCAGATCGAGTTTCGCTCGGAACTGCCTAAAAATTTTGTGGGCAAGGTGCTCAGGCGATTGCTTGTAGACGCCTGACCTCACCAGGCATTCCTAAGAGGCAGTAAATGTCACTACGTCTGCAAGCTTTGCATCGCTACAATTAGATTGTGTGCACCAGTACAATTCGGCTGTGCCCGTGGCAGCGGTGTACAATTGAACGGAGAAGTAGCCATGGTCGTAGCCTGGTTGCACTGTGAGTATTTTATTCCCGAAGTAGGTACTGTTGTTATAAAACTTCGCCTGTACATAACCCGCCTGGTTATTGGTATTGAGATGAAACGTCACATAAACGGTCTGACGTATGCGAAAGTTGCTTGTGACACTCGTTGGAAGGGCGTTGCTATCGACAGCACTGGCTGTTTGTGGATTGGTTATAATCGTTGCCGCTGTGGGATCCACCGGTGAGCCGGATGGTGATACTCCCTGCTGTGCTGTGGGTGTCACTGCCTGGGTTGTCGGCGTTATTGGCGATGATGTAGTCGTAGCAGTTGGCCTATTCGTATTGGTCTGAGGGTTATTTCTAGTTGCAAGTAGTGCAATAGTCCCACCTGCGACCAGAAGCACCACTAGAGCTACAATGCCAATGATCAGGCCAACATTGGGGCCCTGACGGCGAGGTGGTTGATCAGGTGGTGGTATAAATGAGCCAGGAGCGGGCGCGTATTGACCCCCATATGGAGTTGGCGGGGGTGGAGGGGCGGCGTATGCACCAGGGGATACTGGTGTGCCGTAAGGATTTGGTGGGGGAGTGCCATAGGCTTGCTCTTGTGGCATACCATAGGATGGTGCCCCATAAACGCCAGGTGCGATACCTGATTGTGGGGTAGCCTGTGCCTGAGGCGAGTTGTAAGAAGGTGACGACGGATCGATAGGTTGATACTGTGGTGGTCCGGCAGGTTGGGCTCCCGAGATATTATAGGGAGTAGCTGCACCACAATTGGTGCAAAATGCGCTCCCGCTTCGAAGTGGTGCGCCACATGATCTACACTGCATAATGACTCCTCCTGATAGAAATTAGTATGTCTTCCCGTCCTTTCCTTTATGAAGTTTACCGACCAAAGTCGGTACTGTCATGCTGAGCGCAGCGAAGCATCTCTTTGCCCATTGAGAGAGACCCTTCGCTCCGCTCAGGGTGACAAACCATTCCCGATCTTGGTTGTTAAAAAGCATCAAGGAAAGAAAAGCTTTTTATCAATTAAACTCTAAAAACAGATTACTATCCGGAGGTGCGTGTGATCCCGACCTCATCCGGCGTGTAGCATACTATGGCAGCCTGCTTATGTCAAGATGTGCTTGACCGAATAGACAGATTATTGTGACAGTTTTCAAGTCGTTACTGTAAAATCAACGTGTTGGGCCAGTAGCTGGCCCGTACATTGTGTCGTGCTCGCCCAGTAAATCTCCACGTATGCTGCACCCGTCCCTCCATAGGTGGCGTAGGCATAACTGAGTTTGCTATTCGCGCTGATAGCAAAACTGTATTGAGTGATTTGCAGGCCGTTCAAATACCAGAGTAGGCAAACAGCGCCAGTATGCCCGGCGGGATGCAACTGGAAGGTGACATAAATCTTCTGATTGGTTTTGAAAGTGGTTGTAAGTTGAGCCGGTTGCAAGCTGCTTGAATTTATGGCGCTTGCCATCTGAGCGTTATTAATATACTGTTGACCAGGATAGATCGTTGCTGTTGGAGTAGGGGCAGTTGTGGCAGTGGGGGTGGGAGCCTTTGTGGGCAGAGACACCGGCGAGCCGGTGCCTGTAGTAGTTGTATTCCCCCCGGGTGAACCTATGGCACTAACGTAGACGAAGACCAGGATCAAAGCCCCTGCAAGAATACATAACCCGGCTACGCTAAACCACAGCCTGGAATTGCGAAAATTGCGCGGAGCCATGGCCTGCGGTGATTGCGGCGGATATCGCTGTAGTACGCCCCGCTGGTATTCGGGTATTTGTGCAACTGGTGGATGATAGGGAGGTTGCTCTGCCCATTGATCAGTCTGCGCAGGCGTACCTGCCTGGGCGGTGCCTGCATGTTCCCAGTAGGGCTGTTGGTATGGTTGCTCGGTGGCTTTAGGATCTGGGCCTACGGGTGTACTGCAACGAGGACAATTTGTTTGTGCGCGTGAAGGCGAAAGTGGCAATCCGCAGCTTGAGCATCTCATTGTCATAAACTCCCATTTCCTGTATTGGCCCAATGATCATCACTACTTTCAACGAATAACCTCTCAGCAAGTAAGTCTGGATTTACTGAATGGGCTATTGGATGCTTCCTTGACAGAAGCGATTGGCACAACTACAATGATAGTGCGTGATTCAAAGGATGAAAGCGCTGTGACACGCCTTGTAAGCAACAGGGTGCCTCTCTATCCATTATGAAGCTGCCAGGTAAGGTGAGCATAGGAAAAGTCGTGATAAACAAGCAGGTCGAGATAATTCTGGCGCAGAATGCCGCCAGGATGCGCGTGGCTTTACAACATGCTACAGGCGAGCGCTCTGGGCCAGAAGAAGGTAGTGATGCCTGGCTGCTTCTGAATGCCCTCATCAGTAGTGATGACCGCCCGGCTTTGATCGCACGTTTTGAGCAATCCGGTCGCGCCCTGGCTGAACAGGGAGGAAAGCTGGAGACTCGTATCCAGGGTCTGCAATCATACGTTGACACCCTTGCCCGTGAATGTAGCGAGCTATTCAATGATGCGCAAACAGGGCCATATCTCGTGATGGAAGCCACTTCACGCCTCTATCAACTGCAATCGCTCTGCCTGTCAGCACTCACCAGGGGGTACCAGGGAGTAATTGATCGTGCCTTGCTTGAACGACAACAGATGGAGCGGCATCTCCAACACCGTCTGCAAGCGTTGCAGCGTATTAACAGCGTGAGTAATTCTACAACGGACCTGGATCAGACCTTGGAGATTATTGCCGGGAAAGCTGCGGAAGAATTAGGAGCTGATTACTGCTCGATCTTTTTCTATGACGAATTGCAGCGTGCTCTTACACTACGCGCGACAAATGGCCCTCGCCCGCTGGGCGGAATGCACTATATGCTTCACCTGGACGAGGGTTACAGTGGATGGGTAGCCAACAAAGGGCGTCCTCTGCTTGTTCGTGATGCACTCGCGGAGGCGCAGTTTGCGCTAGAAGCGCGTGCCTGTGGTCCCGAGTATCGTGGGCTACTGGCCATGCCGATCATTTTCTTCGGTGATGTAGAACGCTTAATCGGCGTCATAAGTGTCCAATCGCTGGAGCAGCGTGATTTCACTGCTGAAGAGATGGAATTTCTCGAAGTGGTCGCTGGAATCATTGCCATCAACTGCGAAAACGGACGCCTCTACGAGCAGACCGACGAACAGTTGCGGCGCAAGGTCCATGAACTCGCTACTATCCACCGTGTCTCTGGAATTATTGCCTCGACTCTTGACCTGGATCGTGTGCTACAGATCATCGCTACCCAGGCCGTCCAGCTCAGTGGCGCTGAACGCTCTTGTATCTTCGAATTAGATAGCGAGAAGAAGCACCTGCGCATTGTGTCCCATTATGGACTGAATAGCGCAGAAGTCCGGGGTATCCAGGTACCTGTTGGCCAGTGCTGTGCCGGGCGCGCCGTGCTAACCGGGCAACCTGGCATGGCCATAGACTGTTTCCATACAGACGAAGAGTGTTTTCTTCATCAAGACCCAATAATCTCGTCCGAGATTCACTCTGTCTTGTGTGTGCCACTTGAGGTAAAAAGTAATATACTCGGGTGTATTTGCATCTACAGCAGTCATCGTCATCAATTAACTCAAGAACAGATGCAACTCGTCATCACATTCGCAAATGAAGCAGCGATTGCTATCGACAATGCCCGTTTATATGAGGAGACTCGTCGTGGGCTTGAACTCAAATCTATCTTACTACGAGAGTTGCACCATCGTGTGAAGAACAATCTTGCCACAGTCGCAGGTCTCCTATCGTTGCAGCGAAGGCGTACCAGGTCGCCTGAAGTCCGTCACATCCTGGCTGAGAGTGTAAATCGTGTCCAGGGGTTGGCGGCCACGCATGATTTGCTCTCGCACGAGGATGTAAGCGAAGCACGTGTTGACGATCTTGCGCGCAAAATTGTAGGGGTCGCGAACGCGAATCTACGACCGCCAGAGTCGTGTATTACTTTTGAAGTGGAACCTTGCCCCATCGTCATCCCTTCGCGGGCCGTAGCCATCCTTGGGTTAGTGCTCAATGAGATGATATCCAATGCCATAGAGCACGGTATAGCAGGCATGCCCGAGGGAAGCGTTACGATTTCTGGGCGAGAAGAGGGCGGAATAGTCATCGTCGAGGTGCTCGATACCGGTAAAGGTCCGCCTTTGCCTTTCGAGGAGGAAAGCGGTGAAGGCCTCGGCATCTCACTTATCCGCAATCTGATGGGTGACATTGGAGGTCAGTTCATGTTGCGACGTACGAGTGAGACTCCTTCTCGCACTTGTGCCGAAGTGCGTTTTCCTCTGATGACGCGGCGACCTCTACAACCGTGACACAGTTTCAATCACCACGGCTATTCAGACCCGGTTCAACGCGTATCCACATTTTGTGCAGAAGCGATCTTTGGCCTTATTCTGGCTGCGGCAGTTGGGACAGAAATTGAGCGGAGAGCCACAGCGTGTGCAATAATAGGTGTCTGGTTTATTGGGGCGTTCACACTTGGGACAGAGGTAGATGGGGGATGTGGGAGCGCGGTCGATGGTTGTTTGTCCAGGTGTTGCTAGCTGGTAGGTGCCTCCTTTACTGGCGACCTGAACCGCGTGTTCAAGCGCTTTGGCCATATCGCTTGCGCGTTGATAACGTTGCTCCGGTTTTTTCTGCAGTGCTGTCAGGATAACACCACTTACTGGCTGGGGAATCAAGCGATTAAATAGACGTGGATCCGGTGGTGTCTCGTAGAGGTGGCTATGGGCGATGGCGGGGTAGTTATCTCCGATGAACGGTGTACGCCCGGTTAGCGACTCATACAACATGACACCGAGAGCGTAGATATCTGCCCGGCCATCCACCTGTTCTCCTTTGCACTGTTCGGGTGACATATATTCAGGTGTGCCAACTCCAGCGCCTGGGCGGGTCAGCTCTTTGGTGCTGGCGAGCACTTTTGCAATGCCAAAATCAGAGAGAATAGGACGCTTTGTTCGATCCAGTAAGACATTGACAGGTTTAATGTCACGATGGATGATCCCTTGCTCATGTGCGTAAGCCAGCGCACTGGCGAGCTGCTGGAAAATACGGTTTGCTTCTGCAGCATCCATTGCCCCTATTACTTCCTGGCTGTGCTGATTTGCTGAGCTTGAGGGATCTCGTAATGTATCCAGGAGCTGTTTGAGCGTACCGCCATCGACCAGCTGCATCACAATGTAGAGGTGTCCATTTTGCTCGCTGAAATCGTGGATTGTGACGATGTTAGGGTGGGAAAGACGAGCAACCAGGCGAGCTTCAAGGTTAAAACGCTCGACAAAATTACGATCTGCCGCGTACCAGGGCGGAAGAACCTTGATCGCAACCTCGCGGTCAAGGTTCTCCTGGTGAGCCCGGTAGACATGAGCCATACCCCCGTGGCCGAGTGTGGCCAGGATTCTGTACTTACCGAGGGTTGTACCGATCAGGGGGTCTTGTTGCATAACCTGATTTGTGTACCCCTACAGTTAATTATTGCCTGGCAAAGACTAAAACGGTTTGGCCGAGCTGGATCTTATCGCCCTCCTGCAGCGGGTGAGGCTGGTATTTGGCTACCTGCAGGCCATTGACTTTAGTGCCGTTGGCGCTGCCCTCGTCCCTGAGCGCGTAATTGTTATTGCCCAGGCTGATGATTGATGCGTGGAGCCGCGATACCGCGAGATCTTCAAGGAAAATGTCGCTTTCCCGGCTGCGCCCGATGCTGAGACTGTCCTTGTGCATCTGATACACACGCCCAGGCTCCTTGCCCTCCTCGATGCGCACCATACCTGTGCCTCCTGGGACTCCGGCACTGTTGCGCAGCATGGTCCTATCTGCCTCGGGGCTTTCATACGGTCTTGCACCAATCCCTTGCTGCCCCTGTCCAAAGCTTTGCCCTGGTTGCTGCCATGGCGCATTACTCCCTGGCGGGGTTGAAGGTGACGGCTGTGGGTAGGCCGAAGGCCAACCGCCTTGTTGTGCCGGTTGCTGAGCGGGCTGACCCCATTGATCGGCGGCTTGCGCTGGTGGTCCCCACGATTGACCTGAGCCACTGCTACCGTACGCCGTGGGAGCAGGTTGATTACTTTGCGGCCCTTGTTGCTGCCATGGCGCTGCGCCCTGCTGTTGTGCCCAGGGATCCACTGGTGACGGCGACGGGGCAGCATCCCAGGGCTGTTGTCCGCCCACGGCACCTTGACTGCCCCATGCTGCGGGCTGCTGCTGAGCGGGCCCTTGTGCCCCCCAGGCACCGGGCTGCTGTTGAGCGGGATTTGGCACATCCCAGGCGCCGGGCTGTTGAGGAGCGGACCCTTGTGCTCCCCATGCTGCGGGCTGCTGCTGGGCGGGCCCTTGTGCCCCCCAGGCGCCGGGCTGCTGTTGAGCGGGATTCTGCGCGCCCCAGGCGCCGGGCTGTTGTTGTGCGTCCCAGCCTCCGGGCTGCTGCTGGGCGGCCCAGGCATTAGGTTGTTGACCCCAGGGAGTATTAGCAGGCATTCCCGGTGGTTGGTTCCATCCCCCCTGCTGGCCCTGTCGTTGCCAATCCATTTGGCCGGCTGCACCCGCGGCGTTCGCTCGTTTCTTCTTTCCGCTATTGCGGAAGAGTAGTAGCGCTGAGACGAGAATAATAACTGCTACTACCAAAGCTGCGACGGCGATGATTACCGGATTGCCTAGGATACTACTAAGGAATGCAAGTCTGAGAATCTCTCTCATGTCGTTCACCTCTCTTCATTGTAGGAGCGCAAATGCTGGTGTAAGTTGCGCCCGGTCATACAATGGGCGCGAAATGCCGCACCCCTACAATCGCATCTATCGCAATTCAAAACGTACCTCAACACTGCCAAAACGAAGTATGTCGCCGTCTTTGAGAGTACGCTCTTCATGCGGCGTTAAGATTACTCCATTTAATCGCGTCCTGTTCAGGGCATTGAGATCTTCGACGGTATACTGTCCTTGCTGGTTACGCACATAGGCATGACGTCGCCCAACCGTCTTGTCCGGCAGATTGATCTCCGGGAAGATGCCGAGCACTGGGTCCTGACGCCCAACAACCATCAACTCCCCTGTCAATGGAATGGTTTGATTACTCGCTAGAACGTGTAGACGGGCCTGTTTTTGCGGAGCTGTTGGCGCTTTTACCACCCCTCCGTCGGCTTTTGCTTTCTGCTGTCCAGGCTGCTGCATACCATTTGCTCCTGCTGGCTTGGCCCCGCGCGCGCCTGGCTCCCGTTTCGGTTCATATCCAACTTCCGCCACCGGATTCTGTGCTACAAGCCCCTGGCGTTCGGGTTGTTTAGCCTGAATGCTCTGCTGCAATTGTTCGATTGCGGCAATAAACTCGCGCGGTGTGCTGTAGCGGTCCTCTGGAGATTTAGCCATAGCCTTTTGCATGAACTGGTCCATCTCGGGTGGCAACTCGGAGCGGATGCGACAGATGGAAGGTACTTTGTCATTCATATGTTTTACTACGATGTCTACGGCAGTTTCTCCCTCAAATGGCGGGTGACCTGTGAGCATCTCGAATAAGACGGTGGCGACTGAATAAAGGTCAGAGCGGATATCCGCTGAACGCCCACTTTCGGCTTGTTCAGGTGGGATATAGTAGGCTGTACCCATAAAGACATTGGATTGCGTGAGCGTCACGGTCTCCCGGCTACGCGCTAAACCAAAATCGGTGATCTTCACTACGTCTTTGCTATTGATAACGATATTCTGTGGCTTGATGTCACGGTGAACCACCCCTTGCTTAAAGGCCGCGTCCAGCCCCTCGGCAATCTGGTGGGCGTAATCCAGCGCCCGCACTACTTCCATTGGCCCGTGAGTCAGCGTGTGGTATTTCAGATTCTGGCCGTCAATGTAATCCATCACAATGTAGTTGATGTCATTCTCATCCCCATAATCAAAAATTCGTACAATATGGGGGTCGCTGAGATGCAGCAGGATGTGTGCCTCGCGTTGGAAGCGTGCCAGCAGCTCGCCATCGTCCGAGAATTCAATGTGCATGACTTTTACAGCGTAGATACGGTTGTTTTTCGTGTCACGCGCAATATAGACAGTTGCAAAGCTGCCTCGTCCCAGCTCATCAATGAGTTTGTACCGCCCCTTGATGACACGACCTATCATGTCGCCACTCATGCGATTGACTCCTACTGAAAGGCTACTCCTGGCGGCTATTATACATCATTCAGCAACGAATGTCATCGCTATCTTTCTTTTATCAGAGCTATTCAACCTCTTCCTTATTGATGTAGACAGCAAGGAGAAGATCAGCCTGGGAGCTTGTCCTTGCAAATCTCGCTGCTCCATCCTTATGAAGAAACGGATTGGATGGCGAAGGAGTCATGGCATGGCTATTGTCTCCTATGACCTCAACTATAATACCGATTTGCGACCCGTTCGATAAGCCCCGTAGGGGCGGGGGCGGTCGCGTAGGGGCGGGGGCGGTGTGGAGTGGAGTGGGGATGCGTCTCCTTGCGTCTCACCTGACCCGCAGGGTAGCTGCGCAGCAGCGTTGGTGAGACGGATTGGTGCCAGCATCGCCCCTTGCCGGTACCTGTTGTAGCTTTGACTGCAATTCGTATAAGGTGTGTAGTTCACATGATATACTGGCATTAGCATTTCGAACCCATCTAAAGGAACGCTCTCTATGTCTTCTTTTCGTGGCGTACTTCTCGACATCGATGGCGTATTGCATGTCAGTATGCAGCCAGTTGCTGGCGCAGCCGAGACCTTGCAATGGCTGGAGCGCCTGGGCTACCGGACTTGTTTCGTTACCAATACGACTACCAGTTCGCGTGCAACACTGGTGAGGAATCTCCAGGCTATTGGTTTGCCGCTTGCCGAGGAGCGAGTGGTGACCGCTCCGGTAGCAACCGCTGCCTATATTCGCCAGCACTATCCAGGAAAGCGCTGCTGGCTGCTGACTAAAGGCGATACTGCCAGGGATTTTGTGGGAATAGCATTGGTCGAATCTGGCGCCGACATCGTTGTGATTGGTGGAGCTGAAGAACTGCTCACCTACGAGGCGATGAACCATGCATTCAGAATGCTGATGGATGGAGCGGTGCTGCTTGCGACCCATACCAATCTCTACTGGCGCACAAGCGAGGGCTTACAGTTGGATAGCGGCCCCTACGTGCATGCCCTGGAACTGGCGACGGGCCAGCGTGCAACGGTTCTGGGCAAGCCAAATCGCACATTTTTCGAGCAGGCGTTGCTGACTATTGGCGTCCAGCCGCACGAGGCGGTCATGGTTGGGGACGATATCGAGAACGACATTGGTGGTGCGCAGCAAGCCGGTTTGCGCAGTGTGCTGGTCTGCACAGGCAAACACCGGGCCGATTCACCGTTACTAGAACGGATTCATCCCGATGCTATTCTGCCATCTATTGTTGATCTACCAGGGTGGTTAGAAGAACAGGCCTGATCAGCCTATTCCTCATACCTCCCACCCAGGTGTTTTGCCAGGAACTTCTCTGCAGTTGCATAAAATCTGAGGCGGTTTTCTGGTTTGGCGAAGCCGTGCCCTTCATCTGGGAAGAGCATGTATTCGAAATCAATGCCCTTGTTCTTCATCGCCTCGACAATCTGTTCGGATTCTGCCTGGTTCACGCGGGGATCGTTGGCTCCCTGGGCGATGAGCATGGGTATCTTGATCTGATCGACCTTGAAAAGGGGTGAACGAGCCTTCAAGAACTCTGCTTCGGTGTCCGGGTTGCCGACGCGTTGATGGAAGACTTGCACGAGTGGGGCCCAGTAGGGAGGTATGGTCCTGATAAAGAACAGGTTATAAAATTCCTACCTCACTCGATATTGACCGCGCTATCCTTGTTTTGCAGCGCATCCTTAATCGTAGGGCAGCAACCAACACACTACAAGAGGTATAGTGATAGCAAGCTTGTCTCTCTTCTAGGTTTTCATTTTTTCGCCCAGCAACGTTCGTGACTCCTCATCGGTAATTATCTGCCTTGACAACAGAGACACTTTTACAGTTCTATAAGGGGGCACTGTCTATTACTACATGAACAAGAGGAAGGAAAAATGACAACATCGGCAACGACTCAGCTTATACCACGTAACGTGCTTTTTGGCAATCCAGAGAAGGCGAGTCCGCAAGTTTCACCGGATGGTACAAAAATGGCCTATCTTGCTCCGGTCAACGATGTTCTGAACGTCTGGGTAGGAACCATCGGCAGCGACAATTACCAGCCTGTTACCAAAGACGAAGATAGAGGCGTGCGCTTCTACTTCTGGGCACAGGATAACAAGCACATCATGTACATCCAGGATGTTGGTGGCAACGAAAACTGGCGCTTGTATGCAACGAGCCTGGAAACGCGGGAGACGAGAGATCTGACGCCCTTTGAGAATGTACAGGTGCAGATCATCGACCGCGACAAGCACTTTCCTAACGAACTCTTGATCGGCATGAACAAAGAAAACCCACAGGTTCACGATGTCTATCACCTCGACCTGACTAGAGGCGAACTCACGCTAGTCGCCAAGAACCCAGGTAACATCATGAATTGGGTCGCGGATGCACATTTCAAGGTACGCGGTGCAGTCGCGGCATTGCCTGACGGCGGCACGGAACTTCTGGTTCGCGATGACGAGCACTCCGAATGGAGAAGGCTTGTCACCTGGGATGCAGACGATAGCCTCACCAGTGGGCCTATCGACTTCACATTGGATGGTCAAGCAATCTATCTCCAGGACTCGCGTAACGTCAACGCCGGTCGCTTCGTCAAGCTGAACATCGCCACGGGCAATATGACTGTCATCGCCGAAGACCCACAATATGATGTAGGCAATGTGATTGTCCACCCCGATACCCACGAGGTTCAGGCAGTCGCATTCAACAGAGACCGTAACGAATGGGTCGTATTAGATGAGTCCATCAAGATGGATTTTGACAACATTGGCGGCATCCACCGAGGAGACTTCTTCATCATTAGTCGTGATAACGCCGATACGACTTGGGTAGTAGCGTTCACGGTTGACAATGGGCCTGTGCCGTTTTACGCCTACAATAGGGAAAGCCAGAGAGCAACGTTTCTCTTCGACAACCAGCCAGAATTGAACAAGTATACGCTCGCAACCACGGAACCGATCTCCTTCACCAGCAGGGACGGGTTGACTATTCACGGCTACTTGACCTTGCCGCAGGGCGAGCAGAAGACCGACCTGCCGATGGTGCTCAATGTGCATGGTGGTCCCTGGGGACGCGATGTGTGGGGGTATCGTCCTGATGCGCAATGGTTTGCGAACCGTGGATACGCCTGCTTGCAGGTAAATTTTCGGGGTTCTACAGGTTATGGCAAGGATTTTGTCAACGCAGGCGATAGGGAGTGGGGGCGAAACATGCATAACGACTTGGTAGACGCCGTGCAGTGGGCAATAAATAAAGGCATCGCGGACTCCAAAAAGGTGGCGATCTTCGGTGGGTCCTATGGTGGCTACGCTGCACTAGTGGGGGCAACGTTCACGCCCGACCTTTTCTGCTGTGCCGTAGATATTGTAGGCCCTTCCAACCTAAACACATTAATAAGAACAATTCCTCCATATTGGTCAACCTTCCTGGCGACCTTCCACAAGCGGGTCGGCAATCCCGATACCGAAGAAGAGTTTCTGAATTCGCGTTCGCCATTGTTCAAGGTCGATCAAATCAAGATACCTATCCTGATCGGTCAGGGGGCAAATGACCCGCGAGTGAAGCAGGCGGAATCCGAACAGATTGTCGAGGCCATGAAGAGCAAGGGCATCGATTATGAGTACATGCTCTTCCCCGACGAGGGCCACGGCTTCGCCAGGCCGGAAAACCGCCTCAAGTTTTTCGCAGCCGCCGAAAAATTTCTCGCTAAGCATCTTGGCGGACGTTATGAAGCTTAACAGCGTCGTTTGGGGCGTCTAAGAGATGAGGAAGCATGGCTATGATAGAATAACCTCCCTGTTTGAGTACAACTATGAGCATTGAACGCGCCAGGCAAGAGAGAGCAGTTCGATACGCAATTGTACTCAAAGAGAGATTTGAAGCAAAGGGTATCTTGCGAGAGCTTGCAGGATACCCAAACTTTATTGTATGGCACTACAGTATCGTTGATGGACAAAGCAAGAAACCACTGCTTAGCCGAAGGTGGTCACGGTGCTGAGTAGAAAATTCCTACCTCATTCGATATTGACCGCGCTATCCGTGTTCTTCAACGTATCCTTAGCCGCCGTCAATCAAAGTAAGAAAGCAGCCAGGGTAAACAGAAAAAGGCACGAAGCAGAAAACAGGGTAGTCTCACCGCTCCCCTGTTTCTTTTTCCTCAGAACAGTGTACAATATGCCAACTTTTATCATTGTATGCTACCTGAATATGACCGTCACGCAGAAACAACACCAATCCCTCTTGTTCACTATGCGCTTTCTTACGCACAAAACGGCTGGCCTGTCTTCCCTTTGCATGGCAAAATACCTTTTGAGTTTTTAACACCTGGTCAAAAAAGTCATGGCTATAAAGACGCGACAACTGACGCAGAGCAAATACAAACATGGTGGACGCTTCACCCAACCGCTTCTATTGGCCTTGCCACAGGTGAAAGGTCAGGGATTATTGTTGTTGATATTGACCCGCCTCAAGGGTACTACAGTTTGAAAGAGTTACAGCAGAAACACGCACCGCTACCGGAAACCAGGAGAAGCAGCACAGCAAGCAGAGGACTTCACTATTTTTTCCAGTACCCACATGACGGAAATGTGTATCGAAATGCTGTCGGACTCAACAACTACGAAGGCGTGGACATTCGGGCAACTGGCGGCTATGTGGTTTTACCCCCGTCCCGTTTGTATGACAGACTTTCCTACAAATGGGCACACGAAGAAACACCAATAGCACCGTTACCTGACTGGCTTTCGGACTTGATGATAACCGAGCGGCAGCAAAGAGCATTAATCCCGCAAGGTTTGCGCTTCGCTCGTAGTCCTGGCGAGAAATGGTTATCCCAGGCGCTTCAGAAAGCCAGAGAGGGAAATCGAAACGATGTCGGTTTCTGGCTTGCGTGTCTACTGAGAGATGACAGAATACCAGAGGCAGAAGCGCGAAGGATTGTTTTAACCTATGCCAATCTTGCGCCACAGGGAAGCACCAAACCTCCTTACACCTCAAAAGAAGCCATAGCCAGCGTGAGAAGCGCATACAGCAGAGAACCGCGAGAACCAGCGAAAAGAATATACCCTTGATGCTCGAAAACGGCCAAAAACCCCCAACGGTTTCAGGGGATATCTTTCCAGAAGGAAGGTTTTGACGAAGAGGAAACGTTTTCTCATTGTCCCGCTGCAGTCAGACGGAAAAAATAACCTCATTTCACGCCGTAAACCATAAATTGTGCGACTTCTCACAAAGATTTGAGAAATTCCCCAAGATCAGTATTGTCCAAATCTTCAGGAGCCATTTCTCTCGCTATTTGCCAATTCTCTGATTTGGCCCACTTAGGGAATGGATGTTTAAATGGCTCGTATGGTTGTAGAGCCCGATACGCATCACCTTTTACCTTCTTCACTGCGTAATCAGGGAAGTAGTTTTCAATTGCCCGCCACTCAAGGACATGGCATGTTATATCTGCATCATCGCAGAGTTTCTTAAACTTGGCTCTTCTATCTTCAAGTTTTTCACCTTGAGCAGAGCGTTCGCTATCTATGAGTGCAAAGACATTCGGCGAAATACGCTTGATCTCTTCTAACTGTACCTCAGCTTCTGGATTAATCATCTGGTCGCCGCCCATTGGTAACAACACCATCTGATGTTCTTTTTTGTACCAACGAAGGAATTGTTGAATGGTCTTGACCTCTGTAGAGCCTTCAACCAGCAGAATTTTGTCAAAGCCAAGTTCTTTATAACCTGCAAAACTGAGTTCACCGAGAAATTCCGCTAAGCGCGATGTACTGTTGTAATCCGTAATTTCACTCTGTCCATCAGGGCTACGACGTACTGAATAGATGCGATCGGCACTAGAACGCGCTAACCCAACACTATGCGTAGCGAAGAGTATTCCATGACTGGCATATGCGGTCAATCTCGTAAGAAAATCAAGTTGGAGCGAAGGATGAAGATTGATTTCTGGCTCGTCAATGAGAATATAAGAGGGAGATGAAGAACGTATGACAGCGCTTGCCAGGACAAGGAAAAATTGGGACAATCCTGAACCAAGTTCAGAAATTTTATAGCTCTTTCCATTTATCAGCAGATGCAGCATTTGTCCATCTGGCGAGGCATTAATTTCGAGCCTTTTGTATTCAAAGATTTTCGCAATGTCTTCTTGAACTTGGTATGCTGCCTCTTGAAGTTTTTTTGTCCGTCCTGTTTTCCAGGCATTCCACTGAGTTATGAACGACTGACCGATGGGAATATCATAGTAGTTAGCATTCGCTCCAATATTGATCGCGTTTCTAAAGGAGGGTATATAGACCATGTTGCCAAGCAACTCGCAGGCTTTGAGCATAAAAGATAAATCCGCCGCGAGATCATTTCCATGATACAGATGGTTATTGTTCCTCAAACTCAAATTTCCCGTTGGTATCTCTCTATTATCAAGATACAGTTTACTAGTCCATGAAGAAGACCCCCGTTGCACGATTATATCAAGTCTTTGGAGCAAGATAGGGGTCATTTGCTTAGTTGCACTTGTTGGTATCAATCGAATTTGTACTGTAAGGTTGCGATCATTAAGGTTGCAGAATACTTCTTCGTGATCCATAATTTCATTTGGAAAGGCAAAGCTCTGGGATTGATCAATTAGACTACCTACAATGCGTATCGTTTGTATATTATTAGAAAACGTTATTATTCCGGTGTTTGATAATAGTTGGAAAAGGTTCCTGAACTCATAAAAGAACTTGAGTAGTGATGATTTTCCTGAATTGTTAATACCAATGAATGCAGTGACTTACCGTTCGCTCATTTTCAGGGGGGTTCTGAAGAATCCCCACAGAGTTTCGTATAAATGGTGGGTGTGAACGCCAACAAAGCCAACACCCGTTGCTGAAGAGGAGAAAGAGCAGTCACATGGC
>Ga0209283_10000939_pt1 | contig 15232 bp, 11 predicted proteins | sample CZO8metaG_2_FD_188354 | JGI IMG/M metagenome (GOLD analysis project Ga0209283, IMG submission 188354) | Vadose zone soil microbial communities from the Eel River Critical Zone Observatory, Northern California, USA - CZOApr15con2H1.8 metaG... | ecosystem: Environmental > Terrestrial > Soil >...
CCGACGCCGAGGCGGGACGCGTCGTATCGGACCGGGACCTGGACGAGGCAGTGGAGCGTGAGTTCGGCAAGCGCAAGCGATGAGCAAGCTCCGCTGGACCCTCAGGGCCCAGAGTGACCTCCTCGAAATCGCGCGATTCATCGCCCGAGACAAGCACCGGCAAGACCGGCCGACCGTGCACGACCGTGCTTCGGCGTACCTGCCTTGACGGGTCTCGCCGGGTGCTTGACGCGATCCTCCTTCCTCGCCCTACACGGCGCGCGACTTCCCCACGTTCGCCGAACTGGAAAGGTCTCGGCAGCCCAGGTATCCAAAAGAGATGGATCAGCTTCTCAAGCCGGCAGGCGAGGTGGTCGCGGAGCACAGCGCGAACGTCGCGTGGCGGATCGTGTCGGTCGTTCTCCTCGGCATTCCCGCCGCGACGTGGCTCACCGCCGCCTGGTCCGGGCCGCGCGAGAACGCCGCGCTTCTCTCCATCCCTGGCGCGGTGCTGATCGCGCTTTGCGTGCTGGTCTTCGTCCAGCAAGGCACAGTCCGCGTCGTCCTGCGCACGGACGGCGTGGAGCGGTGGGGCCTTCGCGGCGAGCTCTGGACGCTGCGCTGGGAGGACGCGACGCAGCTTCGCTACCAGGCCACGCGCGTGCATGCCGTCGGCCTCGACCTGATGCTGCTCCTCAAGCTGTTCCCCGGCCTCGGCAAGAGCGTCAAGATCAGCTTCGTGGACGTCAACGGGAAGCGGCGCAAGCTCCCTTCGAGCCTGAAGGCCATGGACGTCCTCGCGGAGCGAGTCATCGAGCATCACACGGCGGCGCAGTTCCCGGCCCTGCGCTCGGCGCTCGACCGCGGCGAGGAAGTGCGCTTCGGGAACTCGCTGTCGCTCGACCGGGAGCAGGTCTCGGTGCGGAAGCTCTTCGGCGGCACGAAACGCTGCCTGCTCTCGGACGTGGAGAAGGTCAGCATCGACGAGGGCAAGCTCAAGATTCGCCAGAGAGGCAAGACCTTCGCATTCGCCGGCTTCGCCCTGGCCAAGGTGCCGAACGCCTTTCTCTTCGTGAAGCTCCTCGAGTCGGCGCGGGCGGGCAGCGGCGCCGCCGCGCCGGCAAAGAGCGGGACGCGCGCAGGCATACGGAACGTCGGCTGATCCGGAACCCTTGTGATGCGTCCTCAGGTACAGCGTGAATGGCGGCTGATCGACCTGTGTCTGGCTCGAGACGCGGTCATCGCCAAGTCCCGCCCAGAACCCCGCCTTTAGCGTGAGCCAGAAGCTTCGGGGATACGTTGGATCGCCGGGTGCGATGCAGCGGGCGTGGGCACGCTCGGCCAGCCCATCCGGCGAGCGCCTGCTGCAGGATGAGGGCGATGCCAGGTGGCAGCGCTAGCAAAACTCGCGCGGCGCAGAGTCCATCCGGGGCGCGGGCGGGCTGCCATCGCTTCCGCTCGTAACCTGGTCCCTCATACCGCCGTGCCGCGACGTCCGTAGCGCTAGGCGGTTTCCTCGAGCTGCCCGTCACCCGCTGGAAGTCTGACGCGGAACGTGGACCCTCGTCCCACCTCCGACTCGACCGAGATGTCCCCGCCGAGGGCCGCGACGATCCGGTGGCAGATCGACAGGCCCAACCCGGTCCCGACGCCCACTGGCTTGGTGGTGAAGAACGGATCGAAGATCCGGTCGCGCACCGGGCTCGGAATGCCGCATCCGGTATCGCTCACCTGGACCACGACGGAGTCGCCCTCCTTCCGCAGCACGACCCGGATCTGGTTGGCGTTCGGATTCCCCTCCGGGATCGCCTGCGCCGCGTTCACCAGCAGGTTCAGGAACACCTGGCCGAGGCGGACGGCCGCCGCCATCACGTGCGGGACCTCCTGGTAGTCCTTCAGCAGCGTCGCGCGCATTTTTACCTGGTGGGAGGCGATGTTGACCGCCGACTCGAGCGCCGCGCGGACGTCGACGAGCTTCTTCTGACCGTCGTCGGGTCGGGAAAATACGCGCAGATCCTTGACGATCTGGCGCACCCGCTCGGCGCCATCGCGCGCCTCCGCGGTCACCTCGAGCAGATCCGCTGCGGCACCGGACTCGCGCAGCTCGCGATCGAGGAACTCGAGATTTGCGACGGTGTAGGCTAGCGGGTTGTTGATCTCGTGGGCGACTCCGGCCGCCAGGGCGCCGAGTGCGGCCAGCCGATCGGACATCATCAGCCGCGCCTGCATTTCCTTGCGCTCAGACACATCGCGCGCGACGACCAAGATGGACGGGTGCCCGGCGAACGTCACGGGCAAGGCGATCACCTCGACCACGACGGAGGTGCCGTCGCTGCGTACCCATCGGCGTTCCCCTGGTTCGACGAACGCGACGTCGCCTCGCCGGGGCTGGTCGATGCGCGCACGCACCGTTTCGACGTCCTCCGGATGGAGGAGCTCCAGCGGGGAACGTCCGATGAGGTCGCTGCACTCCCGGCCGAGCAGCGCGGCAGCGGCGCGGTTCACGTAAGCGATCCGATCGTCGGTGGCCACCACGATTCCGTCGGGCAGGTGCTCGATCAGTCGGTCGAAATCACCGGCCAGCGCCCGCCGGGCGAGCTCCACCCGGTCGCGGTCGGCGAGCGACTCGCGGAGCTTCCGTTCGCCTTCCTCGGCGCGCGCCCGTGCGCGGGCCTGCAGACAGGCGAGCGCGAAGACGACCAGGCTGAGCGCCGCGCTGACCGAGCCGACCACCACATCCACGCGAGAACGCGCGTCGCGATCGAAGCCGGCCGGCGCGTAGGCGTACAGCGTCCAAGTGCGCCCCGGCAAGGCAATCTGGCGCGCGGCCGTGCGGGCCGGCACGTCTCGCGGGCCGCCTCCGTCGTACAGGACCTGACCTGCGTCCTCGAGGCGCAGGATGGCGCGCGCGTCGGGGAGCGTGCTCTGCACGAGGTCGGCGGCGCGGAAAGTCGCGTACACGAACCCGACCAGCTCGCGGTCCTCTTCGCTGCCCTGGTACACGGGGACGAGCGCCGCAAATGCCCCGCCCTCGAGCGGAGCGGAGATGCGAGGCTCCCCGGCCGCGCGGGCAGCCTCGATGGCCTCCTGGCAAGCGCGTTCGACACACGGCCCGCCGACTTCTCGGCGGTTCTCCTTGCCGTTTACGTCGAGGAAACCCACCGCCTCCAGCCAGCCGCGGGTACGAAGCAGTCCGGCCCGCGCGACGTAGATCTGGAACAACCGGCGATCGACGCGGCCCCGCGCAGTGACGATGACGGCGGCGGCGCGAAGCATCGCCAACTCCGTGTCGAACGACGCCACGATCCGGCCGCGCGCTCCGCGAATCAACGGCTCGAAATGGAGCGCGACCGTAACGTCCTCGTTTGCGCGTGCGTACCATGTCGCCGCTCCCGACAGCGCCAGGCATGCCAGCAGCACGACGAGTGGAATTGCCAGACGCCGCATCGATCCAACGTACCTGCAACCGGACCTGAAACAACATTCCACCAGAGGCGCCTCGTGGAGGTAGCTGCGCTACCCGCGCGCACATCCGGCGCGGCGTGGACACGTCGCCGCGATCACGGGCCGAGCATGAAGTCGATGGCAAGATCCCGTCCTCCGCGGCGACCTCCTCTGCTACCTTCGCGGCATGAAGCAGCGGTCCGGGCCTAGCGGAGGCGGCGCGAGCGCGCCCGCCGAGGGGAGGGCGCGGGCTCCGGTGCCGGTCCAGCGGGAGCATCCCGCTGCGCCGCAAGGCCCGCCGAGCCCGGCGCGCGCGCGCGGCCTGCTCTTCGCCCTGTTCACCGCCTCCGGGTTCGCCGGGCTCATCTACGAATCCATCTGGACGCATTACCTGAAGCTGTTCCTGGGGCACGCCGCGTACGCGCAGACGCTGGTGCTCGCCATCTTCATGGGCGGGATGGCCCTGGGGTCGTGGCTCTCCAGCCGGTGGTCGCCGCGGTGGCGGGACCTGCTCGCCGCGTACGCCGCAACCGAGGCAGCCATTGGCCTCCTCGGCCTCGTGTTCCACGAGGCGTTCACGGCGGCGACCGGGCTCGCCTTCGAGGCCGTCCTCCCGCGCCTGGCCGGATCGCCGGCGGCGATCGCCGCCTTCAAGTGGGGCCTCTCCACCGCGCTCATCCTGCCGCAGTCCGTCCTGCTAGGGATGACGTTCCCTCTGATGACGGCGGGCGTGCTGCGCGCCTTCCCCGACCGGCCGGGCCGCTCGCTGGCCATGCTCTACTTCACGAACAGCCTCGGCGCGGCGGCCGGGGTGCTGGTCAGCGGATTCGTGCTCGTCGGGGCGGTCGGCCTCCCCGGCACGATCCGCATCGCCGGCCTGATCAACCTGGCCGTCGCCGCCGCGGTGCTGCCGCTCGCCCGCCGCCACGCGCAGCCCGCCGCGCAGGCCCCGCAGGTCGAGCCGAGGCGCGACGCGGCCCTGCTCGCGTTCCTCGGCGTCGCGCTCGTCACCGGCGCGTCCTCCTTCATCTACGAGGTGGCCTGGATCCGGATGCTTTCGCTGGTCCTCGGCTCCTCGACGCACTCCTTCGAGTTGATGCTCAGCGCGTTCATCCTCGGCCTCGCCTTGGGCGGGCTCTGGATCCAGCGGCGCATCGACCGGCTGCGAAGCTCCGTGCGCGCGCTCGCCGTCCTGCAGGTCGCGATGGGCGTCGCCGCTCTCGCCACCCTGTTCGCCTACGGCAGCACCTTCGAGGGGATGCGGTGGCTCCTCGTCCACCTGCCGCGCACCGAGCGCGGCTATGCGCTCTTCAACCTGGCGAGCAACGGGCTCGCTCTCGCCATCATGCTGCCCGCCACCTTCTGCGCGGGAACGACGCTGCCGCTGATCACCTTCCACCTGCTCCGGCGCGGCCACGGCGAGGCGAGCATCGGCTCGGTCTACGCCGCCAACACCGTCGGCGCGATCGCGGGGGTGTTCTTCGCCATCCACGTCGGCCTGCCCTTCCTGGGACTCAAGCACCTGCTCACCCTGGGCGGGGCGCTCGACATCGCGCTGGGAGCGGTGCTGCTGTTGACCGCGTCCGCTGCGTTCACCACGCGCCGGCTGCCCCTCGCGTTGACCGCCGCGGGAGCGCTGGCGGTCGTGCTCACCCTCGCGCTCGCGCGCCTCGACCCGCGGAAGATGGCGTCGGGCGTCTACCGCCATGCGAGGATCCTCTCGACCGGTGACGAGGTGGTCTTCCACCGCGACGGGAAGACCGCGACGGTCAGCGTCACCGGCGATCCCGGGAAGCACACGCTCAGCATCCGCACCAACGGGAAGACCGACGCAGAGCTGTCGATGGGGATGGACCAGCCGCCGGGTCCCGACGAGCCGACGATGATCCTGATGAGCGCCGTGGCCATGGCGCTGCATCCCGAGGGGCGGACGGTGGCGTGCATCGGGTTCGGCTCGGGCCTCAGCACCCAGACCCTGCTCGGCAATCCGCGCCTGTCGCGCGTCGACACGGTGGAGATCGAGCCGCAGATGGTCGAGGCCGCCAAGCATTTCCGGCCGCGCAACGAGCTGGCTTACGTCGATCCTCGTTCCCGCATCGTGATCGACGACGCGAAGACGTTCTTCTCCACCCGGCAGGAGAAGTACGACCTGATCCTCTCCGAGCCGTCGAACCCTTGGGTCAGCGGCGTGGCCGGGCTCTTCTCGGACGAGTTCTACCAGCTGGTGCGCCGCCACCTCGCCCCGGGCGGCGTCTTCGTCCAGTGGATCCAACTCTACGAGATCGACGTGCCGCTGGTGGTCTCGGTGCTCAAGGCGCTGGAGGCGAACTTCGGCGACTACGTCGCGTACGCGGCCAACGACGGGGACCTGCTCATCGCGGCCCGGGAGTCCGGCCGGTTCGGTTCGCCGGACGCGTCGGCGCTGATGGCGCCGGCCGTCGCCGAGGCCTTGGAGCGCGTCGGCGTGCGCAACCTGCAGGACCTCGAGGTACGGCGGGTGGGGACGCGCTCGTCCTGGGACGGGCTGACCAGCGCCATCGGCATGCCGATGAACTCGGACTACGCACCCGTGCTCGATCAGAACGCCGTCCGGGCGCGGTTCCTCCTGTCCGACGCGAAGCCGCTGCCGGTCTTCCAGAAGCGGTTATTCCCCACCGTCGAGATGCTCTCCGGTATCCGCATGCCCGGGTCGGTCACCTCGGCATCCCCGTCGCCGTTCTTCGAGGGTAGCCGGCGCGCGGTGGAAGCCATGTGGCTCCGGGACGTCTTCCTGCGTCGGACCTCGTTCGCCGAGCAGTTCGTCGAGTCGCGCGAGCTGCACGATCATGCCCGCGCCGTCTCGGACTGGATGAGCGACTGCGGGCGGCGGCCGGTACCGCTCACCAGCCTGGTGCGCGTCGTCCAGGCGATGGTCGCGGACTTGACGCCGGGCGACCTGGACGCGGTCTGGTGGGCCCTCTCGTCCACCGGCTGCCCGCGGCGCTTCTCGGCGCAGGATCGCGACTGGATCGCGCTCCTCCAGGCCATCGGGCGCAGGGACGGCGCGCGCATGGCCGCGGCGGCGCGCCAGCTCCTCGCCGCGGAGCCGGACCTGGGAGCGCCCTCGAAGCGCTACCTCGTCGCTGCCGGCATGCTGGGGTCCATCGCCGAAGGCAGGCCGGCGGACGCGCGCGAGCTGTGGGCGCGCCACCAAGGTTCCCTCGGGCCGGACGAGGACTTGCTGCTCCGCGTGCTGGTCGCGCGCAGCGGCCGCGAGCAGCAGCCGAAATAACCCCCGATTCGCCTGTCACCCCGATGCTGGCGGCGGTCTGTCCCCGGAGGCGGACATCGCGCAGGCGCGAGCCTCAGGCGGTCACCTTGGCGGCGAGCACGTCCACTTGCTCGATCCGCGGCGGCTCCGCGAGCAGCTCGGAAGCCTTGGCCATCAGCGCGGCGGCGATCTGGCCCGAGAGGTGCGCCTTGCGCGCCGCATCGTCGGGGAACGCGTCGAAGATGCCGAACTCGCGGGGGCCCAGGCGCAGGGCGAACCACACCGGCGTGCGCGTCTCCGCCTGCGCGGCCGGCAGCGCGCCTTCGAGGAACCTCGCGACTTCGCTTTCCTTTCCCGATTTCGCCAGCAAGCGGACGAGCAGCGCGACCCGGACCATGACGCGACCTCCTTCGGCGAGCTTAGCCTCAGGTTCGATCGCCCGGGCGTCGAATCGGATTCGGGCCTTCTTCCGAACCGGGGCGCGCTACGCGAGGCCGCTGGCCGCCTGCCGTGGCGATCCGGGGACAGATTCGTCCCGGCGCCAATGCTCCTCCCACCGCACCAAGGCGCGCTCCTCGACCACGACGGCGGCCCAGGCCATGTCGTCATACCGGGAGCGCCAGGCCAGCAGTGCTTGCTCGAGCTTCGCGCAGATCTCACTGACGGCGTCGAACCCGAACGAGCCGGCGGTCCCCGCCACCTCGTGCACGTGCCGGCGCGTCTCCGCGAAGAGCACGGGATCGCGCGCCCGCCGGCGGACTTGCGCAAGGCCCAGGTGGATCTCCTTCAGCCGTCCGGGAATGCTTGCCGTATACGCGATGCGCATCGCCTCGAGCTCATCCAGATCGGCGGCGGACAGGGCGCCCAGCGAGGAATTGCCGAGCACTTTCTGCACTTCCCCGAGGATCTGTTCGGCCGTGGCCGGCTTGCGCAGAAAGCCAGCCGGCTTGACGTCGGCGTGCAGCTGGCGCGCATCCCGGATTCCCTTCCAGAATGCCGAGACGAAGATGAACGGCGCTCCCAGCGTCTTGCGGCGCTCGCCGATCCAACGAGACCCGTCCGCATCGGGGAGCAGCCCGTCGACCAGCACGAGGTCGGCGCGCTCGCGTGCCAGGACCGCTTCGGCATCGCGCGCGCTGCCCGCCTCCAGGACCTGGTGCCCGGCCGGGCGCAGGGCCACGGCGACGAGATGGCGAAAGTTCCGATCGTCATCGATCACCAGGATCCTGGCCATGCGGATGCCCCCTACGGATTCATCGGCAGCCGCTCCCCCGGCTTGAGCGCACGCGGCCGCGGCGGCCGTCGTTTTCGGCCTGCCGATGCCGCGGTGCGCGGCCTCGACGGTCCCCCTCGGCCGGCGGGGAGATTTCGCGACCTTGGAGCCGGCTGGCGTACACTGTCTCCCGTGCATGGGCGAGACCAGCTGAACCTCGACCAGGCCATCGCGCGCGTCGCGCCCGCAGGCACGCTGGTCCGCCACGAGGCCGTTTCCGTCTTCCTCGAGGTGCTGCGCCTCGCCGCCGAGTCGCAGGCCGCGCCGGACGCCGCGACGACCCTGCTGGAGGAGGACGGCACCCTCACCTTGGCGGAGGCGCCCGCGACCCAGGCCCGCGATGCCGCCGAGCCCATCCGGGCCGCCTGCCGGCTGGCGACCCGGCTGTTCGGTGCGGCGAAGCTCGAGCCGCCGCTGGCGCTGGCGGGGGCCGCCGAGACCGCGCCGGAAAGGTTCCCCACCCTGAGGCACCTGCGCGACGCGTTCGAGCTGGAGCTGCTGCTGTCCGGGACCCCGGCGCCGACGGAGGTCGAGCGCAGGATGGCGATCGCCGCGCTGATGGCCAAGGCGCGGCAGCTCCGCGGAACGAGCGCCGGTCCTGCCGTGCGCCGCGCGCAGCCGGTGCCGGCCGCGCTGGATCCCTCGACGCAGGTCACCGACCCCCCGGTGCGTGCGGCGCGGCGTCGGCCGCCCCGGTGGGTGCCGCTCGTCGCCGCGGCAGGGCTGGGGCTCGCCACGGGAATCCTCCTGGACCGCGATCGGTCCGCGCCGCCGGCCGCCGCGGCGGTCGCCTCGTCCACTGCCCTCACGGCGGAGATCGCGCTGCCGCCCCCGGAGGTGCGCCCGCCGGCGGTCGCTGATTCTCGAGTTCCCGCGCGCGAGCGCGTCGCCCCGGCGGCAGCAGCGCCGTCTCCGGAGGCCGTTCCCCGGCCGTTGCGGAAGCTGCGCAAGCGGTCCGCGTCCGTCGCGGATCCGGGATCGTCGGCGCGCGCCAAGCTGCAGCTCGGCGACGAGGCGCTCAAGCAGGGCCGGTTCTTCGAAGCGCTGATGGCCTTCCGGGAGGCGCTGGACCAGGATCCGCCGGTGCCCGCCGCCGCGCGGCGGCTCGGAGACGCGTACCGGACACACCAGGACACGGACCTGGCGGTCGCCGCGTACGAGCGCTACCTGGAGCTGGAGCCTTCTGCTTCGGACGCCGACGAAGTGCGCGCTGCCGTCGAGCAGCTGCGCTCCTCCACCCCGCTCGCGCGGTGAGGCAGAAAGCCATTTTGTTTTGTTGCGTACGCTCGATCCGCCGGGGTAGGGTGATCTGTGGTGGCGGCGCACCTCCCGAATAGACAGGCTCGCCCGACCCTCCCTCTAGAATTGCCGTCTCCGCGCGCCGCCGGCGCCGGGATCCTCTACCTGTGGTTCCCCGATCCGGGCCTGCGCGCCAGCGCGGTGCGGGTGCTGCGGGGGGGGCGCCGCAAGCTCGAGCTGTCGGCCTCCTGCGTGCGCGTCGCCCTGCGCAAGGGCGAGTTGGACGGCTGCCTGCTCGAGCTGGGCGCCGGGATGACCCCGCCCGGCACGCGCCGCGCGCGGGCGCTGTTCGTCTCCGGTCAGGAAATACCTTGCCTGGACGACTTCGGCCGGATCGCCTCGTTGCACCAGCTGCACGTCCTGGCGCAGACCGGCTGGCTCCTCGACCAGCTCGAGCACGGGCGCATCACCAGCCACTTCCATCCCATCGTGCACGTCGGAGATACCTCGCGCATCTTCGCGCACGAGGCGCTCCTGCGCGGCTTGGGGCCCGACGGCGAGCCCCTGGAGCCGCTCTCCATCCTGCAGCTCGCGCGCGAGGCGGGGCTGCTGGCTCAGCTGGACCTCGCCGCCTGCAGGTCCGCCATCCGCGAGGCGGCGCTGCTCGACGCGAACGTCACCGTGTTCATCAACTTCTCGCCGGGGATGATGGAGGACGCGGAGAGCTGCCTGCGCGCCACGGTCGCCGCCATCGACGCCGCGGGGCTAAAGCACGACCGCTTCGTCTTCGAGGTGATCGAGGCCGACCGCATCGAGGACGCCGCGCAGCTCAAGCGCGTGCTCGACAGCTACCGCCGGGACGGCTTCCGCGTGGCCCTCGACGATCTGGGCGCCGGATGGTCCACGCTCACGCTGGTGCACAGGCTGCGCCCGGACTTCATCAAGCTCGACCGCGAGCTGATCCGCCAGGTGCACCGCGATCCGGTCAAGGACCTCATCGCCAGCAAGCTGCTGGAGATCGGCCGCGGCCTGGGCATCCAGACCATCGTCGAAGGAGTGGAGCACCGCGCCGAGTTGCAGTGGGCGCGGGCGCGCGGCGCCGACTTCGTGCAAGGGTTCCTCATCGCGCGGCCCGCGCCCGTCCCCGGCCGTCACCCTCCGGGATGAGCATGCACCGGCTCCTGCGCCGCCAGCTCGACGCGCACTTCGGCTCGAAAGGCGAAGCGCCGCCGCGGATGGACAAGCTCCTGCGCGAGATCGACGCGGAATACCGCCGCGCCGACCAGGATCGCGAGGCGCTGCAGCGATCGCTGGCGCTCCTCGCCGACCTGGCGCAGCGGCAGTCGGTCCGGACGGAGGCCGGGAGGGCCTCAGGTCCGCGGCCCGCCTTCTCGAAGTCGATGCACCGGCTGTTCGAGCAGGCCCCTTTCGGCGTGGTGGTCTGCGACACCTCGCTTCAGATCACCTCCTGGAACGCCGGCGCCGAGCGGCTGTCCGGATTTTCCTCTGCGCAGGCTGTCGGCCGCGACATCGCCGCCCTGTTGTTGCCGGAGGCGGACCGGGCGGCGGCGCGCGACGAGCTGCGCGAGATGATCGCGCGGGGGGACCCGCAGCGCTGGCTCCGCTCGGGCATCACGCGCGCGGGCGAGGAGTGGACCTGGGAGTGGACCCTGGTGCCGCTGCGCGATCGGCGCGGCACGGTCGCGGGGCTCGCGGGCCTGGTGCAGGAACCGGTGGCGGGACGCGACCGGTTCGCCCTGGCGCTCGAGGCATCGGGCGACGGGGCGTGGGACTGGGACCTGCGCACCAAGCGGGTGTGGGTCTCGGACTCCTGGCGCGCCATCGCCGGAGTGGCGCAGTTGGGCGACGAGCCTTCCGCGTGGATCGATCGGATCCACCCGGCCGACCGCGAGCACTTCGACTCGGCCTTCGCGGCCCACGTGGAGGGCCGCAGCGAGCGGTTCGAGAACGAGCACCGGCTGCTCCACCGCGACGGCTCGTGGAGGTGGGTGCTCGCCCGCGGCGCGGTGGTCAAGGACCGCGCCGGCAAGCCGATCCGGGTGGCCGGCTCGCTGATGGACGTCACGCAGCGCAAGGCGGTCGCCGACCGCATGCTGCACGACGCGCTCCACGACCCCCTCACCCGGCTACCCAACCGGGCCCTGTTCCTCGACCTGGTCAAGCGCGCCTTCTCGCGGGCGCGCCGGCGCGAAGGGTATCGCTTCGCGGTGCTGTTCCTCGACCTGGACCGCTTCAAGGCCGTGAACGACGGACTGGGCCATGCCGCGGGCGACGAGCTACTGGTGCAGATGTCCGCGCGCCTGCATACCTGCCTGCGCGAGGGCGATACGCTCGCGCGGCAGGGAGGCGACGAGTTCACCATCCTGCTCGACGACGTGCGCGAGCCGAACGACGCGACGGTGGTCGCCGATCGGATCCACCAGGTCACGACCAAGCCGTTCGCCATCTCGGGCCACGAGGTGTTCGCCACCGCCAGCATCGGGATCGCGCTCTCCGCGCCCACCTACACCCGCCCCGAGGACCTGCTCCTCGACGCGGACACCGCCATGTACCGCGCCAAGGCGCAGGGCCGCGCGCGCACCGTGCTGTTCGACGCCACCATGCGCGAGCGCGCGCCGCAGCTCCTCGACCTGGAGGCCGACCTGCGGCGCGCGCTGGTGCGCGAGGAGTTCCGGGTCCACTACCTGCCCATCGTCGAGGTCGCGACGGGCCGCATCCAGGGGCTCGAGGCGCTCATCCGCTGGGCCCACCCGAAGCGCGGGCTGGTCTCGCCCGAGCACTTCGTGCCGTTCGCCGAGGAGACGGGGCTGATCGTCCCGATCGGGCGCTGGCTGCTCGACCAGGCGGGGCAGCAGTTCCAGGAATGCCGCCGCGTCGCGCGCGCCAGCTCGCTCACGCTGAACGTGAACCTGTCCTCCAAGCAGCTCCTGCAGAACGACCTGCTCGAGCACATCGACAAGGTGCTGGAGACGAACGATCTGCAGCCGCGCGAGCTGGTGCTGGAGCTGACCGAGAGCACCTTCCAATTCAACGACCAGGCCGCGGCGCGGCTCGCGCAGCTCCGCGCGCGCGGCGTGCGGCTCTACATGGACGATTTCGGGACCGGTTATTCGTCGCTGAACGCGCTGTACCGGTTCCAGCTCGACTCGCTGAAGATCGACAGGTCGCTCTTCAGCGGCGGGTCGCCGCGGGGCCAGGCGCCCGAGCTGGTGCGCACCATCGTGTCGCTCGCGCGCGAGCTGGGCAAGGACGTGGTGGCCGAGGGCGTGGAGACCGCCGAGCAGTTCAGCTTCCTGCGCGAGGTGGGCTGCGGCGCCGCCCAGGGATTCTTCTTCTCGCCCCCGGTGGACGGGGCGATGGCCCGCGCGCTGCTCGAGCGCGGCGCGAGCTGGTGAGAGCCGGAGCGCCGACTACGAGGCCCGCGCTGGAAAAGCGTAGCGCCGCCCTATCGGCGGCGACTAAAGGCCCGCCACGACCCGCCAGGGTGCCGCAGGCGCGGCCGGCGCGAGCCGATCCGCGAAGTCCGCCAGGGCTGCGTCGGCGCCGGCGACCGCGGCCCACGCGGTCGCGCCGCGGCCCCGCCAGGCGAGCAGCGCCTGCTCCAGCCGCGTGCCGATCTCGCTCAGCTCCTCCAGACCGAACGATCCCGCCGACCCGGCCAGGTCTTGCACCGAGTTGCGGGTCTCGGCGAACAGGCCGGTGTCGTGCGGCCGCTGCCGCAACTGCTCCAGCGCCCACCGGATCTGCGCCAGCCGATCGGGCAGGCCCGAAGTGAATTCGACCCGGGCGCCGTAGCGCTCCTTCGACATGCGCTGCCTCCCACCGACGGGGATCGGCGCGTTCGCGCGGATCTTGATGTGTGCGCATGGGAGACCCGCTGCTCGCATCAGCGCGCGCTGCGGGCGGGGGCGCGATCGACGCCGGCCTGGGCCTCCCGGCGCCAGGAGCGGAACAGGCGCTCCGGACGGATCGCGTCGAGAATGGCGTGCATTGGCGATGCGCCCGGCGGGACGCGGCGGAACAGCAGGCTGGTGCGATCCGAGACGTTCCCGGAGTTGGCTGCGGCGAAGAACGAGACGAAGGCAGTTCCGTCCCAGCCCAGCCCCTGGTAATCGCCCAGGAAGTATCCCAGCGCGAACGGCGCGGTCTGGAGGTCGAAGGGGCCGGCGAGCGCCGTCTCCTGCCAGGACGCGCCGCCGTCGCCGGAGATCGCCAGCCACGAGCTGGCCAGGAAGCGCGATGCGTCGGCCGGGTCGTCGGCCCGGAAGTCGTAGTAGGCGACGCCGAGCTTCCCGCCGCCCACCGCGATGGCGGGAGTGAATGCGGCCGCCGCCGGCGCGCCGTTCACCTGCACCGGCAGAGACCAGCTCCGGCCGCCGTCGGAGGATGTGGCGAGCGCGATCCCGTTGCGGGCGCCGCCGCTGAAGCGCGAGTCCTCCCACACCACGTACGCCGCGCCCGTCGAAGCGTCGACCGCGATGGAGGGCAGCGCTCCGCCCGTCCTCACCATCCGCTGCGTCTTGGGATCGACGACGGTGACGTTCTGCACGGTGCTGACGGTGACCGGCGGATCCGGCCAGGTGAGGCCCTTGTCCGCCGAGCGGAGCACCGCGACCGAGGCGCGCGTGGCGGCCGTGCTGAGGCCAGTGAAGACGAGCATCGCGTTCAGCAAGGTCCCGTCGGGGAGCACGGCGATGACGTTGCCGAGAGTCTGCGCGTCGACCCCGGGATCGAAGATGCTCCTGGCGGGCTCCCAGGTCGCGCCACCGTCGGTGGTGCGCGCGAACCACATCGGGCCGTGCGCCAAGGGCGAGTTGGACGTCAGCTGATCGGTGAGCCTGTCCCACACCGCGTAGACGAGAGACGCGCTCTGCGGGTCGGCGGTGATCGAGCCCTTGTCCAGCGCGAACGACGGGTCTGTGTCGCCCTGGAGCTGCTGCGGGGCGCTCCAGCTCCGGCCGCCGTCGCTGGAGCGGCTGGCCAGGATGGCGCGGTTGCCGCCGCCGAGGCTCATGTCGAAGGTCAGCGCCAGCTGGTGCGCCGTCCCGTCGGGCCCGATGGTGACCCAGGGGTCGCTCGCGCGCTCGTAATCGCCGCCGTTCACCGCGTTGCCCCCGGTGCAGTGCGAGAAGGGCGCCGAGGCCGTCGCCCAGGTCTGGCCCGCGTCGAAGGAGATGCCGGTGAGCAGGCCGCCTGCGCCGCCGTTGGAATAGCGGTCCTGCTGCCAGACGCCGATGAGATGGGCCGGGTCGACGGGATCGATGGCGAGGAATGGCTCGACCTCGGTGTGCCCATACAGCGTGCCGCCTTGCAGCGGCCCCTGGCATGCGGCCGGGAACGATCCGCCGGACACGCGCGTCGGAAGCGTGCTCACCTCGGGATCGCAAGACGACATCAGCGAGATGGCGGCGAGCAGCGCCGAGCGCCGGAGCGTTCGCGAGGCTTGCGGCGCCTGCATTCCCGTGGCTGTAGCAACGATCGCGCAGCGGGTCCACCCGCGCCGCTCGGAAGCGCTACTGCGGGAGCGCCAGCCGCAGGTTGAAGGTGTAATAGACGTCCACCGGCTTCCCATGCGTCGTGGCTGGGTGGTAGCGCCGGCTCTCCAGGGCGTCGACCACGGACGCGTTCATGAAGGGCAGGCCCTTCAGCACGCGGCAGTTGCGCACCGATCCGTCGTGCGCGATCACGCATCGGACGGTCATCTGCCCCTGCACGCCCCGCTGGACCGCTTCCTGCGTGAACTCGGGTTCGGGCCCGGAGATCATCGCTGGGCCGATCATCGTGGCCTCGTCGAACTCGACGGCGACGGGAGCCGGAGGAGGCGGCGCGGGGCGCGGCTCCGGCATCAGCTGCAAGCGGACCTTGATGCGGCGCCCGCGCACGACCAGTCCTTCCGGAGCGAAGGGCAGGAAGCCGTCGTGCTGCACCGCGAGCGCATAGGTGCCCGGCGGCAGCATGGTCATCTCGAATGCGCCCGCGTCGTCCGTCACCGCGATCTGCTCGCCCATCAGCGCGGGGCTGCGCGC
>Ga0209283_10000940_pt1 | contig 15226 bp, 13 predicted proteins | sample CZO8metaG_2_FD_188354 | JGI IMG/M metagenome (GOLD analysis project Ga0209283, IMG submission 188354) | Vadose zone soil microbial communities from the Eel River Critical Zone Observatory, Northern California, USA - CZOApr15con2H1.8 metaG... | ecosystem: Environmental > Terrestrial > Soil >...
AACCGACGATCAAGCGCTGTGCCTCATCGAGCGGACTGCGACCGGATTGACCGAGAAATGGCTGGACGCGGTGCGCTTTGTACCTTTGAGAGGCGGCAAGCAGTGAATCTGTCCGGCGCTCTTTTAGCGGCGCTCGCCGCCGCGCTTCTTGCCGGATGCGCGAGCCCGTACCGCGCGCCCGGTGTCGAACCCGAACGGACCGCCGCGCGAGCGCCCGCCGTAAAACCCGCGCCGCCGCCTGCGGAGCAGCGCCCCGAGACCTACACCGTCAAGCGCGGCGACACCCTCTACAGCATCGCGCTCGACAACGGCCTCGACTACAGGGATCTCGCCGCCTGGAACAACGTCGTCGATCCCGCCGTCATCGGGACCGGGCAGGTGCTGCGGATGCGGCCGCCGCCGATGCCCGCGCAGCCCGAGGCCGGGGTTCAGGTGCAGCCGGTGACCGTTCCGGGATCCGTGGAGGCCCGGCCGCTCGGCGCCGACCCGCGGGCGGGCGCCGAGGCGCCGCGGGCCGCGGGCGATCTCCTCAAGACCGGGCCCAAGGCGATGAAGCTGCCGTACTCGGAGGAAAACCTCGCCCTGCTGCGGCAGGCGCCGCTCAAACCGGAGCTGAAATTCGAGCCCACCCCGCCGCCGCCGGGCGCGGTCGAGGATCCCGACAGGGTCGAGTGGATCTGGCCGGCCTCGGGCCGCATTCTCGCCGGGTTCTCGGAGGCGACCAACAAGGGCGTGGATATCCTCGGCAGGATCGGCGACCCCGTCTACGCGTCGGCGTCCGGACGCGTCGTCTATAGCGGCACGGGACTGCGCGGCTTCGGCAAGCTCGTCATCATCAAGCACAACCAGACCTACCTGTCCGCCTACGCCCACAACAGCAACATCTTCGTGAAGGAAGGGCAGAACGTGGCGAAGGGCCAGAAGATCGCCGAGATCGGCAATAGCGACTCCCCCCAGGCGAAGCTCCATTTCGAAATCCGGCGCCTCGGCAAGCCGGTCGACCCGCTGAAATTCCTGCCGGAGCGGCCGTCGTGAATTCGAGCGCGCCCGAGCGCGATCTCCAGGCGGACTGGGCCGGCAGCGATTCTGCCGACGCGGTCGCGCCGGCGCTTGCGGTCTCCGAGGGGCCGCAGCGCGATCTCCCCGATGAAGCGGCGCAGGCCGCCGCATCGCGCGCGGAGGCGGGCGAAGTGACCGCGGAAGAAGCCCACGCCCTGAGCGACGCGACCCAGCTCTATCTCCACCAGATCGGACTCAATCGCCTGTTCACGCCGGAGGAGGAGCTGCATTTCGCGCGGCGCGCGGCGGTCGGGGATTTCGCCGCGCGCCAGAAGATGATCGAGCACAATCTGCGCCTGGTGGTGAACGTCGCCAAGGGCTATCTCAACCGCGGCATGCCGCTCCTCGACCTCGTCGAGGAAGGCAACCTCGGGCTGATGCACGCGCTCGACAAGTTCGACCCGGAGCGCGGCTTTCGCTTCTCGACTTACGCTACCTGGTGGATAAGGCAGAACATCGAGCGCTCGATCATGAACCAGTCGCGCACGATCCGGCTGCCGGTGCACGTCATCCGTGAGCTGAACACCGTGCTCCGGGCGAAGCGCCACCTCGAAGCGCACGCGGACCGCGAGCCGAGCGCCGAGGACGTCGCGCACCTCGTCGGCAAGGACCCCGGGGAAGTGCGCCGGATGCTGATGCACGGCGAGCACACCGCGTCGCTCGACGCGCCGCTCGACGTCGATCCGATGCTCTCGATCGGCGAATCGATCGCCGATGAGAGCGGCACGAGCCCGGAGCTGCAGCTTCATGCGACCGAGATCGAGTCGCTGGTTCGCGAGTGGCTCGAGCAGCTCACCGACAAGCAGCGCACCGTCATCGAGCGGCGCTTCGGCCTGAACGGCGGGGAATTGCTGACGCTCGAGCAGCTCGCCTCCATGCTCGATCTCACGCGCGAGCGGGTGCGCCAGATCCAGCTCGAGGCCTTGGCGCATCTGCGGCGCATCCTGCGCCGGCGCGGCCTGTCGAAGGAGATTTTGCTCTAGGAGAAAGCGCGGGGATTCCCGCGCTTCCGCTTCAGCGGGAGCGACCCGGAATGGTGTTTGGGGGATTGCGCTTCAGCGGCGCGTCGCCTTCCCGGTTGATGGTCTGGGCGAAATCGATGTTCTTCGTAAGCTCCTCCAAGTACAGGTGCTGCCCGCCGAAGTGATCCTGCGCGTACTTGTGAGCCCCGCCCAGGTCGGCGTCGAGGCGCCGGCTCGCGCCCTGGTAGAAGCGCGGAGTCTTCCTCACGAGATCCTCTCCCGATTCATAGAGGACCTCTTCCCTTCCGTCCGGGAGACGCTTGCGGGCGATGCCGCCGGCGAGAAATTCCGGATAGAGCCGGTCGCGGCATTTTTCGAGGTAACACCTGTCGGACATCTGCGCAATGATGTCCGCCGAGCCGAGCAGGCCGCCGAGGAGCTTGTAGGCGAGTGACGGCACCTTGATCTCGGAGACCGGAATCTCGTAGCCCGTGAAGTGGATCATGGCGGCGGCGATGTCGGCTACCTCGCCCATGCCGATCTTGGGCAGGTAATCCCTCAGAAAGCGCGCCCCTCGCGAGACGTGCGTCAGCGTGAGCTCAGCCCCGTTCTTGTGCTGCGTGTCGTCGAGGGTCCGTATGTAACCGCAGTCGTGGAACAGCGCGGTGATCACGCCGAGCCGGAACATCGACGCGTCCAGCGTTTCCACGCCGATCCGGCCGCGCTCGTAACCGTCGATCAGCCGCGCCGTGGCGAGCGTGACGTCGAGAACGTGCTGAACGTCGTGATAAGCGGTGTCGCAGGCGTGGTATCCCGGATGTTCTCCGCGATAGAGCGCGGTAAGGTCGTAGAAAGCCCGGTCGATCTGCGCCGTCGACGCTCTGGGATACAGCTGGAGAAAAATCTGGTCGACTTCCGAATTGACGATCGCCGGGTCGGTGGTGTTGACCCGGCAGGACACATCGTACTCGTTGCCGCGACGGTTCATCTGAATTGCACCCCCAAGGTAAACGCACCCCTCCCCAAGTGCAATCGCGTCGGTATTCTAGCGCTGATTTTGCGGGCCGTGGGCCCGAAAATCGTCATTTCCTTGCTTTCGCATCCACTTTCTCAAGATCGTTCTTCCGGTTTGTAGTTAGGCAGCCACATGCGACCGCCGAATCGCCACAAAATGATGAAGCTCCGATGACTTGAAGGCTGTCACGGAGGAGGTCTTTGGACAGCCTCGTTGGAGACGCGCGAGCGGGCCGAAGAAGGAACGAGATGATGCCTTTTCCGTCCGGCTCCCCGCGTTTGATCCTGGACGCTCAAGTCCTTCAAGTCCCGAGCGTAAAGGGATTGAAGTCCGTCTGCGTGTCGTAGTAGTCCTCCTGCTCGGCGCGCTTCAGCCAGCCGACGACGGCGTAGGTTAACGGCGTGAATGCCACCTCTATTGCGACCTTGGAGACGAACTGGACCAGCATGATCTGAGGCAGCCTTTCGTCCGGAATCAGCCCGCTTCCCCAGAACGCGAGCGGGTAGAAGATCAGCGAATCGACGCCCTCGCCGAAGATCGTCGAGCCGATGGTGCGCGTCCAGAGCCACCGGCCCCGGGTGAGGATTTTCATCTTCGCGAGCACGAATGAATTGACGAACTCCCCGCACAGGAACCCGATCAGGGAAGCGGCGGCGATGCGCCAGGTCGACCCGAAGGCGATCTCGTAGGCGGCCTGGTTTTCCCAGAAAGGCGCGGGAGGCAGCCGGACCACGATCCAGGCCATCAGGGCCGCGAACGCGAGGCCGGCAAACCCGGCCCAGATCACGCGCCGGGAACGGGCGTAGCCGTAGACCTCCGTGAGGACGTCGCCGAAGACATAGGAGATCGGGAAAAACAGCACGCCCGCCCCGAACGATACCGCGCCGATCAACGGGAAGTGGCCTTGAGCGATCTTGGCCGGGCCGATCAGGTTCGAGCAGATCAGCACGGTGACGAAGGCCGCCATGACGAACTCGAAGTAGCGGTACTGGCGCGCCGGTGAATTCATGGATTTTCTTTTTTGATATCCGGCGCCGGGGGAGCGCGAGATCCGGGCCTTGCCCGGGCAAGCTCCGCGGCCAGATCGAGGACCGCCGAGGCATAGAGGTTGGAGCGGTTGTAGCGCGTGAGGACAAAGTAATTCCGCAGCGTCACGCGGAACTCCGACGGCTGTCCCGGCGTTTCCAGCTCGATCAGCGCGCACAGCGCGTCGGGGGGCAGGGGAACGGCGGGCTTGACGCCGAACCCGGGCAGGTCGGCGGGGCGATGCGCCGGCGCGACTCCGGTATCGGCAAGCTTGCGCCAGTCCTCGCCCTTCACCTCGGCGCCGAAGGCGACCGGCTCTCCGCGCGCCCAGCCGTGCGATTTGAGAAAATTGCCGATGCTGCCGATGGCGTCGGCGGCGCTGGTGTCGAGTTTGATATGTCCGTCGCCGTCGTAATCCACCGCGAAGCGACGGTAGCTCCCCGGCATGAACTGCGGGATGCCGATCGCCCCGGCGTAGGAGCCCTTGACGCGCAGCGCGTCGATGCGCATCTCGCGCGTGAAGACCAGATAGTTTTCGAGCTCCGCCCGGAAGAAATCGGCGCGCTTGGGATAGTCGAACGCGAGCGTGGACAGCGCGTCGATCACCCTGTAGGTCCCGATGTTGCGGCCGTAGGTGGTCTCGACGCCGATGATGCCGACGATGATCTCCTCGGGGACGCCGAACTCCGTGGCGGCGCGCCCGAGGGGCTCGGCGTGGCGGTTCCAGAATTGCACGCCCGCCTCGACGCGCTGCGCGTTGATGAACAGGGCGCGGTAGGCCTGCCACGAGGCGAGCGCCGTTTCGGCGGGCTGCTCCATCGCCTTGATGATCGCCGGCTGAAACTGCGCCTGGCCAAAGACCCGGTTGAGCTCATTGCGGGTGAAGCGGTGCTTCTTCACCATCTCGGCGATGAACTGCTTCACTTCCTTGCGCTGCGGGTAACCGGTCGGCCCGGCGGCCACCGAGGCCACCGGCAGCGCGAGCGCCGCGGCGAGGAGAAAGTGTTTCAGATTGACCCGAAACAGCCCGGACGTAGGGGAGCATGAGGGGATGTGTCCCCTCATGTCATGACAGGCCCTCAAGGCCTGAATTCCCGGACCAGTTGTTGCATGCGGGCAACCGAATGGGGATCGGCGCGCGGGCCGTAGCGCAGGTCGACGTAAAGCGCCGCGATGGCGCGCACCGCGGCCTCTCGCGCCGGAAGCCGCCCGGCGATGCGGCCGGCGTAGTCGAGCGGGCCCTCGGGGAGCGCGCGCGCGAGGTCCGCGCGGGCGAGTTTTTCGCAGAAGCGCAGCCACGCGCGCTGCACCGCGTCCTCGCGCCGGATTCCGCGAAGCAGCCACAGCGCGATCAGCAGCAAGACGCCCGCCACGCTCCAGAAAAGCATCACGGTCATGGTCTGCCAGCTGGGCTGCTGCACCCCGAGCCAGGAGAGCATCTCGCGCTGCCGATCCGGGTTGTAGCCGAGCACCCATTGGTTCCACTGGTTCGCGAGCGCTTCCCAGTTGTTGCGCAGGGCCTTGAGCCAGTCGCTGCTGGTGCGCATGAGCAAGGGCAGCGCCGCTCCTCCCGGCCGGGCGGCCGTGATGCCGAGCTCGACGCGCACCGGGATTGCGGCCGCGGTGGGATCGACGCGCGTCCAGCCGTTCTCGGCGAGCCATACCTCCGCCCATGCGTGGGCGTCGGCCTGGCGCACGACCATGTAGCCGTCCACCGGGTTGGTGTCTCCGCCCTGGTAGCCGGTCACGACGCGGGCGGGCACGCCCGCGGCGCGCATCAGGAGCACGAAGCTCGAGGCGAAATGCTCGCAGAATCCCTGCTTGGTGCTGAACAGGAACTCGTCCACCGAATTGGCGCCCAGGAGCGGCGGCGTCAGCGTGTATTCGAAGCGGCTGCTGCGGAAAAATTCGACGGCCCGGCGCACGATCGCGGCGTTGTCGCCGGAGGAGTCGCGCCACTCGCGCGCGAGCCCCTGTGCCCGGCGGTTGAAGACGCGCGGAAACCTGAGGGCGAGCGCGAGGTCCGCCGGCTCGGCTCCGCTCGTGGCCGAGAAATTCGGATAGGAGCGCATCTCGTAGCGGATGCGGCTGCGGACCGGCGTCAGGGAGATGACCTGGTACTCGGTCGTCACGCGGGCGCTTGGCGGGAGGCTCGTGGGCATTTCGAGCGCAAACATCCAGTTGCGGTTGTGAGGCTCGAGGGTCACTTCGTAATCGACCGGCGCGCCCTCGACGCCTATCCTCGTGTCCTGGCGCAGCTGGGGCAGACCCACCCGCCAAGTCGTGCCGTCGAAATCCGAGAGCACCGGACCGCGCCAGTAGAGCTGGCCGCGGGGGGGCGTCGCGCCGTCGAATTTGACGCGGAACGCGATGGAATCGGACAGCGACAAGCCGCTGATCGAGCCGGGCGACATCGTCTCCGAGAGGCCCGTCATGCCGGTATAGGCGTCCTGCGGCATCCCCCACAGGGGACCCTGCACCCGGGGAAACAGGAAAAAGAGCAGCAGCATGACCGGCCCCGCCTGCAGGAGCATGCGGCCGGCGGTTTTGACGTCGTCCATCACCGGCCGCTGCGGCGCGCTGAACCCGACCAGCGTCGCGGTGGTGATAAAGACCGTGAGCAGCATCAATCCTGCGATCGGAATGGACTGGGAATAGAAAAAGTTGGACAGGGCGACGAAGTAGACGAGGAAGGCCACGACGAAAACGTCGCGCCGGAGGCGCGTCTCCATGAGCTTCAAGAAAAGCAGCAGCACGAGCAGGGTCACCCCGGGGTCGCGGCCCATGATCGTGCGGTAGGAAAAAAAGACTCCGATCACGCTGGCGAGGGTGAGCAGCAGCAGCAGCCAACGCGCGGGCAGCGCGCGCGAGCGCAGCGCAAGCGCGGCACGCCAGCCGAGCAGGATTGCCGCGGTCGCGTCGACCCACCAGGGCAGCCACAGCGCGTGGGGGGCTACGGTGAGCGTCGCGCCGGCGACGAGCGCCACCAGCGGAGCGAGCGGCAGCGCGTCGGCGGATCTCGGGTCAGCCATGGAAAAGCGCGAGCTCCTTGAGGCAGCGCTCCCTGTGGGCGAATCCCTCGCCGAGGGGCACCTCCGCGTCCGGAAGCTTCAAGCCGTAGCGCAGCCCGCGCTCCTCGGCAAGCAGCACCCAGCGCGCAAGGCGCGACAGACGCGCCTCCGTATGCATGTCGGCAGGCAGCTGCGTCCAGTCGAACCACAGCTCGGAGGCGGCGCGGCCCGCGAAGAGCTTGGTGAGCAAAAGCTCGCTCCGGGCCGAGGCTTTCCAGGCGATATGGCGTGGAGAATCGGTCGCCTGGTAGGGCCGAAGGCCCGAGAAATCGTCGGTCCCCGCGCCCGACGAGACCGCGTCGCCGGTATCCGCGTCCGAATACGGCAGGGGCAGCGGGGCGGAATCGGGCCGCGGATAGACCAGCGCGCGCATGTCCGGTTGCACGTAGCTCCAGGCGCGCATCAGGCCGAGAGGAAACCGCGTCTCCACGGTGACGCGCTCGAGCTGCAGCCAGCCGCGCTTTTCGGCTTTCAGCGGCAGCACGACGGAGCAGTGCTGGCGAGCCGGCGCGTCGCAGCTCGCTGTGGCTCCGCGGCAGGCGAGGTCGAGCGAGTGACGATCGAAGCCGCTCCGGTTCTCGAAGACGAGCTGAAACTGCGCGCTGTCCCCCGCGAACACGGGCGACACGCGTCCGGCGCTCACGTAGAGGTGCGCAAGATTGCGGAACGTGTGCAGGATCGAGACGACGCCCAGGCCCGCGAGCAGGAACGTGAGGACGTAGCCCAGGCTCAAGCTGTAGTTGATCGAGCCGATCAGCATGAGGACGAGGGATCCCCCGAAGGAGAGGCCGTGGCGCGTGGGCAGGATGTAGACGCGGCGCTGGCTGAGGAACACCACGCCCGGCTCGGGCGCGTGCCGCTTGAACACCCACTGGTAGAAATTGTAGGCCTGCGAATATTGCAGTACCCGGTCGAGCTTCACGGGATCGGAACCGCCGATATGAGGCCGTTCGCCTTGTCGATGCTGGAAGTTCGCACTCCGTCGTGCACCGGCCGCAGGCGGTGGCCCGCGACGCCGGGAAGCACGGCCTGCACGTCCTCGGGAATGGCCTTGTCGCGGCCTTCGAGCAGCGCCCAGGCGCGCGAGGCGTGCAGCAGCGCGAGCGCCGCGCGTGGACTCAAGCCCGTCGCGTAGTCGGGCGAGCGCCGCGAATGCTCGACCAGCGCCTGGATGTAATCGAGAAGCGGCGGCGCGGCGTGCACGGTTTTCACCATCGACTGCAGATCCATCAGATCGCCGGGCGCGAGGCACGCGTCCAGGCCGGCGATCATGTCGCGGCGGTCGGCGCCCTGCAACAGCGTGCGCTCCGCGTCGCGGTCCGGATAGCCCAATTCGATCCTCATCAGAAACCGGTCGAGCTGCGACTCGGGCAGCGGAAAAGTGCCCACGAGATGCGAGGGGTTCTGAGTCGCGACGACGAAGAAGGGCTCGGGGAGCCTGCGCGTCTCGCCTTCGGCCGTGACCTGATGCTCCTCCATCGCCTCGAGGAGCGCCGACTGGGTCTTCGGCGTGGCGCGGTTCACCTCGTCTGCGAGGATCAGCTGCGCGAAGATCGGTCCGGCGTGGAACTTGAAGCTCGCGCTGTCGCGCTCGTACACCGAGACGCCGATGATGTCCGCGGGCAGTATGTCGCTCGTGAACTGGATGCGGTGGAAATTCAGGCCGAGCAGCTTCGCGAGCACGTGCGCGAGGGTCGTCTTGCCCATGCCCGGAAGATCCTCGATCAGGAGGTGCCCGCGCGCGAGCAGGCACGCGAGCGCGAGGCGGATCTGGCGCTCCTTGCCGAGGATGATCTTTCCCGCCTGCTGGATGACGCCTTGAATCAGCGAAGAAGACATTCGGGTGCGGCCGGTAAAATCGTCGATGAAAGTCGTAAGTTTACTGGAAAGCCGCTATGATGGGATGCGGAAACGGGCGGGCTCATGGCGACGGCATTCATCACCCACGCCGACTGCGCAAGGCACGACATGGGCCGAACCCACCCGGAAAGCCCCGCGCGGCTCGCCGCGATCGAAGACCACCTCATCTCCTCGGGCATCGCCGGGCTGGTCGAGCGCCACGAAGCGCCGGCAGCCAAGGTGAGCGAGCTTGCCCGCGTGCATCCGCTCCAGTACATCGAGGCGATCCGCCAGGCTTCGCCCCGCTCCGGCATCGTGCACCTGGATCCCGACACCGCGATGTGCCCGCTGACCTGGGATGCGGCGCTGCACGCCGCGGGCGCCGCCGTTCTCGCCACCGACCTCGTGATCGGCGCTCGCGCCGAGAACGCCTTTTGCGCGGTGCGCCCGCCCGGCCATCATGCGACGCGCACGCGCGCCATGGGCTTCTGCCTGTTCAACAACGTTGCGATCGGGGCGAAACACGCGCTCGAGCAACACGGCGTCGAGCGCGTGGCCATCATCGACTTCGACGTGCACCACGGCAACGGCACCGAGGACATCTTCAGCGACGACGAGCGCGTGGTGATGGCGAGCATCTTCCAGCATCCTTTCTATCCTTACAGCGGCACCGAGAACGTTGCGCCCAACATGGCGAACGTTCCGCTGCCGGCGGGCTCGGACGGCCGCGCCTTGCGCGCGGCGGTGGAGAGAGTCTGGATGCCGGCGCTGGAGGAGCTTCGGCCGCAGATGATTTTCATCTCCGCGGGATTCGACGCGCACGTCGAGGACGACATGGCGGGCCTGCGTTTCACCGAGGCCGATTACGCCTGGGTCACGCAGCGCATCAAGGAGGTCGCGGACAAGTACGCGGGCGGCAGGATCGTCTCGGTGCTCGAGGGAGGTTACGCGCTCTCGGCGCTCGGACGGAGCGTGGTGACGCACCTGAAAATCCTCGGCGGATTGTAATCTAGCATTCCGCTGCTCCGGCGATGCGCCGCGCGTCGCTCGAGGCCGCGATCCGAAGCAAATCCGCCGCGGCGCGTCCAATCCCCGCCTCGTCGATCCGATCAAGGGACAGCCGCCGGCCTTCATCATAGTGCAAATAATTTTGCGTGGTCGCGCGCAGATACGACGGGTCGTAGTGGGTGACGAGGAGGTCCGCGACCAGCTCGTCCCAGGCGCCCGCGTCGGTTTGGGCGAGCCAGCGCCCGATCACCGCGCGCCCGTAGCGGCTCGTCAGGCATTGCAGCCTTTCCTTGAGCGCCGCCGGCTTCTCCAGAAAATGCCGGTACTCCCCGATTAGGAAGCGCACGCGCTCAGGCAGAGGCGCCTCTAGGCGCAGGCATTCCGCCTCGCGCATGCGTTCGAGCAGTTTCGCCGGCACCTGCAGCTGGCCGATTTTCTTGCTTTCGGCCTCGACGAAAACCGGCCGCGCCGGGTCGAGCCGCCTGAGCGCGCTCCACACCAGGCTGTCGAACATCTTCTGCGAGGGCTGCGGCTCGCCCGGGAGATCGCCGAGCAGCGAGCCGCGGTGGCAGGCGAGGCGCTCGAGGTCCAGTACTTGCGCGCCCTGCGCCGCAAGCGCGGCAAGCAGCCGGCTCTTGCCGCTGCCGGTCGCGCCGCACACCACCCGAAAACGCAATCCCGCCGGCAGAGCCTCGAGCTGCGCCATGACCCCGCGGCGGTAAGCGCGATAGCCCCCGTCCAGCATCGCCGCGTCCCAGCCCACTTCGCGCAACACGTGCGCCATCGCCGCCGAGCGCTGCCCGCCACGCCAGCAGTACACAAGGGGACGCCAGCTGCGCCCGCGATCGCGGAAACGCTCCTCGATGTGCTGCGCGATGTTCTTCGAGACGAGCGCCGCGCCGATTTTCTTCGCGTCGAACGCCGACACCTGCTTGTAGAGCGTGCCCACGTGGGCACGCTCGGCGTCATCGAGCACCGGGCAGTTCACCGCCCCGGGGACATGGTCGAGCGCGAATTCGGCGGGCGAGCGCACGTCGATCACCTCGTCAAAGGCATCGAGCTGTGCTACCGTAACCGCGTTCGAGCGTTTCGCATCCACGCCCCAATTCTATCCATGAACGCGCCCAATGATCTCATACGCCTCACCGAGTTCTCCCACGGCGGCGGCTGCGGCTGCAAGATCGCACCCGCAGTGCTCTCCGAGATCCTCGCCAAGACGCCGATCCGCGGGCTGCCGAAGGACCTGCTCGTCGGCATCGAATCGAGCGACGATGCGGCGGTGTACCGGCTGAACGACGAGCAGGCGATCGTCGCGACCACCGATTTCTTCACGCCCATCGTCGACGACCCTTTCGACTTCGGGCGCATCGCCGCGACCAACGCGCTCTCGGACGTCTACGCGATGGGCGGCAAGCCGATTTTCGCGCTCGCGATCGTCGGCATGCCGCTCGAAAAGATGCCGGTCGAAGTGATTCAAAGAATCATCGCGGGCGGCGAGTCGGTGTGCGCGCAGGCCGGGATCCCGATCGCCGGCGGCCATTCGATCGACACGCTCGAGCCGATCTACGGGCTGGTCGCGCTCGGCATCGTCCACCCGAAGAAGGTGAAGAGGAACGACCGCGCGCGCCCGGGCGACGTTCTCGTACTCGGCAAGCCGCTCGGCGTGGGAATCCTTTCGGCAGCGCTCAAGAAAGGCAAGCTCTCCGCTTCAGGCTACAAGCAGATGGTGGAGATCACGACCCAGCTCAACACGCCCGGCACCGCGCTTGCCGAGATGGAAGACGTTCACGCACTGACCGATGTCACCGGCTTTGGCCTCGCGGGGCATCTCCTCGAGATCTGCCGCGGATCGAAGCTCGGCGCCGAGGTTCAGTTTGATGATCTTCCGGTCTTACCCGAGGCGCTCGAATGTGCGAAGCAGGGCACCGCAACCGGGGCCTCCGATCGCAACTGGAAAGGTTACGGCCACGAAGTGCATATGCCCGCAGGATCGCCCGACTGGAAGCGCAAGCTCATCACCGATCCGCAGACGAGCGGAGGGCTGCTCGTTGCGTGCGCGCTTGCTGCGGAAAAAAAAGTGATCGGGGAATTCCGCGGGCAGGGCTTTCCTCTCGCTTGCCGCATCGGGTCGATGCGGGCGGGTGCGTCTGCGCTTGCCGTCACTTAGGCACTGCAATCACCATCGCCGCAAGCCGCCGCCACACGTTTTCCAAGAGGATCGGCTGCGCTTCGGCGACCGGATGCAGGTTGTCCGGCTGGAACATCTCGCGCTTGTCGACGCCTTCCAGCAGAAACGGTACGAGCGGAACGCGCTCGTCGCGGGCGACTTCATGGAAGGCCGCGCGAAAAGCGTTCGTATACTGCGCGCCGTAGTTCGGCGGCATCTGCATGCCGACGAGTATGACGTGCGCGCCTTGCCGCTTCGACGCCCGGACGATGGCCGTGAGATTGGCCTTCATCTGGGCTACCGGCAGCCCGCGCAGGCCGTCGTTCGCCCCGAGTTCCACGATAACGATCGCGGGCCTGATCGAGGCGAGCACGCGGCCGATGCGCGCCGCGCCGCCCGCGGAGGTTTCGCCGCTGATGCTCGCGTTCACCGCGGTATAATTTGACTTTAGTTGTTTCAGCCGCTCGCCGAGCAAAGCTACCCAGCCTGCGCTTTGGGGAATGCCGTAGGCCGAGGAGAGACTGTCCCCGTACACCAGAACGGCAGGCCCGGCGGCCGCCGTTCCGCAGCAAGCGAGCAGGGCGCCGAACAGTATCGATCTCATGCCTGATTTTTCCCACCCCATCGTCCGGGCCACCGGGCTTTCGAAAGTCGTCCGCCTCGCAAACGGCTCGCCAGGCGCCGACGACCTGGTTATTTTGCAGGACATTTCGCTCAAGGTCATGCCGGGCGAAGCCGTCGCCATCGTCGGCGCCTCGGGTTCCGGGAAATCGACGCTGCTCGGGCTTCTCGCCGGCCTGGACACGCCGAGCTCCGGTCAGGTGCAACTCGACGGTGCGGATCTGTTCGGCCTGGACGAGGATGGCCGCGCGGCGCTCCGCGCGAGGCTGCTCGGCTTCGTGTTTCAGTCGTTCCAGCTGCTCCCGGCGCTGAATGCGCTGGAGAACGTGATGCTGCCGCTGGAGCTCTCGGGCGAGCCGCGGGCGGCGGACCTCGCGGAGAAGATGCTCGCGCGCGTGGGCCTCGCCGAGCGCCTGCGGCACTACCCGAAGACCCTTTCCGGGGGGGAGCAGCAGCGCGTCGCGCTCGCTCGCGCCTTCGTGACGCAGCCCAAGCTGCTCCTCGCCGACGAGCCGACGGGCAATCTCGATGCCGCGACCGGAGCGGGCGTGATCGACCTCATGTTCGACCTCAACGCGCAAACGCGCACGACGCTCCTGCTCGTCACCCACGACGAGGCGATCGCCGGCCGCTGCGCGAGGAAGATCCGGCTCGTCGCCGGGCGGATCGACGGCGAAGGCTCAAGCGCCTGATGCTGCGTCTCGCCCTCCGGATGCTGCTTCGCGACTGGCGCGCGGGCGAGCTGCGCGTGCTTGCGCTCGCCCTCGTTCTCGCGGTGGGCGGCGTCTCGAGCGTCGCTTTTTTCGCCGACCGCGTGCGGCAGGCGCTCACCCGCGAGGCGCACCAGGTGCTGGGCGCCGACGTGCTGATGACCGCCGACCACGCCTGGGCTCCCGAATTTCGCGACGAGATCGTCCGTCGCGGTCTCGCCCGCGCCGAGAGCGTGAGCTTCGTCAGCATGGCGAGGGCGGGCAAGGAAGCGCTGCTCACCGCGGTCAAGGCGGTGACGCCGGGGTACCCGTTGCGCGGCAAGCTGCGCATCGCCCCCAGTCTCAACGCCGCCGATGCCGAGACCGACTTGGTTCCGCCGCGGGGCACCGTGTGGCTCGACGAACGGATGATGGCGGAGCTCAAGGTTCGCCCGGGCGACGCGGTCGAGCTCGGCAAGTCGCGCTTTCGCGTCGGCGTGGTGCTGACGCTCGAGCCCGACCGAGGCGTGTCCTTCATGAATTTCGCGCCGCGCCTCATGATGCGGCTCGACGATCTGCCCGCCACGGGCCTGGTGCAGCCGGGAAGCCGCATCAGCTATCAGCTGCTCGCCGCGGGCGAGCGCGAGAGGGTAGAGCAGTTCGAGCAATGGGCGAGGGCTCGTCTTGAGCGGGGCGAGCGCATCGACAGCCTGGAAAACGCGCGGCCCGAGGTGCGTGCAGGCCTCGACCGCGCGCAAAGCTTCCTCGGGCTCACCGCAATGCTCGCGGTCATTCTGTCCGCGGTGGCGATCGCGCTCGGCACGCGGCGCTACACGCGGCGGCATCTCGACGGCTACGCCGTGATGCGCTGCCTCGGCGCCGTGCAGTCGCAGCTCTTCGCGCTCTTCGCCTGGGAATTCTTGCTCCTCGCTCTCGCGGCGTCGGCGGTGGGGTGCGCGCTCGGATTTCTCGTGCAGAGCCTCGTCGCCTGGTGGCTCGCGGCCCTCATACCGGGGACCTTGCCGCCGCCCGGCCCTGCGCCGGTGTTGCAGGGCGCGGCGACGGGGCTCGTGCTCCTGCTCGGGTTTGCGCTTCCACCGCTGCTCCAGTTGAAGGAGGTGCCGGCGCTGCGCGTGATCCGGCGCGACGTGGGTCCCCCGCGGCAGAGCGCGCTCGCTGTATACATACTGGGGTTCGGCGCGGTGTTCGCGCTGCTGTGGTGGCAGGCGGGGGACCTGAAGCTCGGGAGCTACGTTTTCGGCGGCTTCGCGGGCGCATTCGGAGTTTTCGCCGCGATCGGCTACGGCGCTTTGAAATCGATCGGGCGGTTCGGCCGGACGGGCAGCGTTTCGTGGCGCTACGGTCTCGCGAACCTGCTGCGCCGACCGCGCGCCAACGCGGTGCAGATCACGGCGATCGCCGTCGGGCTCACCGCGATCCTGCTCCTGACCCTGATCCGGGCCGATCTGCTCGACTCCTGGCGCAAGAGGCTTCCGCCGGACGCGCCCGACCGGTTCCTCGTCAACATCCAGCCCGAGCAGCGGGGGCCTCTCGCCGAATTCCTCGAGCGCAACGGCGTGAAGCGGCCGCAGACGTTTCCCATGGTGCGCGCGCGCCTTGTCGCCATCAACGGAAGGCAGGTGGGCGCCGACGATTACTCGGACGAGCGCGCCAGGCGCCAGATCGAGCGCGAGTTCAACGTGACTTACCTGTCGGCCTTGCCTGCGGACAACAAGGTGAGCGAAGGCGCCTGGTTCGGTCCGGAGGAT